>Ga0196964_10000373_pt1 | contig 29406 bp, 23 predicted proteins | sample S1_10metaG_FD_148615 | JGI IMG/M metagenome (GOLD analysis project Ga0196964, IMG submission 148615) | Soil microbial communities from Anza Borrego desert, Southern California, United States - S1_10 | ecosystem: Environmental > Terrestrial > Soil > Desert | place: USA: California | collected... | reverse complement strand
CTGGCCGCGCCGGACCTGATGCGCCGCGGGTTCCACCCTGCCAGCGCCTTGGCGGCTTTCGGCGCAGCGGCGGTGACCGCGAAGCTGCGCAGGTTCGATCCGGAGACGACCCTGCACGCCCTGGCCGTCGCCGCGAGCCACGCATCCGGCATCGCGGAGTACAGCGCCACCGGCGGCTCGGTCAAGCGGGTGCACCCGGGCATCGGGGTCCGCGGCGGCATGCAGGCGGCGGATCTGGCACGGGCCGGCATCACCGGGCCGCGTTCGTTCCTCAGCGGGGTCAAGGGCTTCTACCGCACGCTGCTGCAACGCGGTCCGGCGGAGGACGCGGCGGAACGCTTCGGCGCATCGGCGCGGTTCGAGATCACGCGTGGCGGGTTCAAGCGCTACTGCTGCTGCGGCGCCAACCACGCCTCCATCGACATCCTGGCCGGCCTTGCCGCGCGCCTGGCCGAGATCGAGGACGTCACGCTGCGCATCCCCAGCCTGTGCAACTCGATGGTGGGCACCGTCAACGCCAACGTCTACACCCCGGGCAACATCGAACAGGTGCAGTTCAGCCTGCCGGCCCAGGCGGCCTTCGCGCTGCTGGGCCACGGGAACGGCTACCAGGCCCACCTGGACTACCTGGAGGGCCGCATCGACATGGCACGCGTGCTGGCGACCGCAAAGCGCGTGAAGCTGCTCGAGGCACCGGAGTTCGACCGGGCTTACCCGGGCAAGTTCGTGACGGAGGCCACGGTGCGGTTCGTCGATGGCTCGTCCCAGACCCGCTTCGTGGAGAACTCCGTCGGGACGCCGGACAACCCGATGGAAGAAGCGGTGCACGACGAGAAGTTCATCGAGCTCACCTCGCAGGTGCTGGGGCCCGCGCGTGCCGCTGCGCTCCTGCGGGCGCTGCACGAGTTGAGGCCCGGCACGTCCGTCCCAGGATTGACCGCAATGTGCGCGGCCGGATGACCTCTTACCTACCCCCAAGGAGACAAGCATGAGATTCCCGACCCTCGCGCGGGCGCTGCTGGCGACGTGCGCACTGGCCTTCGCCGCCGCTGCCGCGCACGCGCAGCAGTATCCCTCCCGGCCGATCCGCATCCTGGTCGGCTTCGCGGCGGGAGGTGGCGTGGACACCGTTGCACGGCACTACGGACAGAAGCTGCAGGAGATCCTCGGCGTCCCGGTCATCGTCGAGAACCGGCCCGGCGCATCGGAGCTGCAGGCCATCATGCCCATGGTCACGTCGCAGCCGGACGGCTACACGCTCATGATGACCAGCGCGAGCAGCCTGGTGCGGGGCCCCGGCGTGCGCACCGACCTGCCGTACGAGCCGCTGCGGCAGATGACGTTCATCGCGCGGGTCGCCACCGTCGAGGCGCTCTACGTCGTCAAGAACAGCCTGCCGGTGAACAGCGTGCCGGAGCTGCTGGCCTACGCGAAGGCCAATCCCGGCATGCTCAACTACGGCTCGGCAGGCATCGGCTCGTCCAACCACCTGCTGACCGAGCAGCTGAAGATGCTGACCCGGACGGACATGGTGCACATCCCGTACAAGAGCGATGCGGAAGTAGCCCGTGAGCTGGCGGCCGGCACGCTGGACTTCGCCATCGCGATCACCACCTTCACCGTGCCCTTCGTCAAGGACGGCAAGATCCGCGCACTGGGTGTGACCGGCGCGGAGCGCACCGCCGCCCTGCAGGGTGTGCCGACGCTGGATGAGGGTTCCGTTCCCGAGATCAAGGGCCTCGGCAACTACCTGTTCTACGGGCTGGTGGGCCCGGCGGACCTGCCGGCCAACGTGGTCTCGACGCTGAACGACGCCATCAACAAGGCTGCCCGCATGCCGGACCTGGCGCAGCGGCTCGAGGGGCTGAACTTCCGGACCACCACGGGCAGCAGTGCGGACTTCCGCCGGCTGGTGGAAACCGAGCTGCCCAAGTGGAAGGAAGTCGGCAAGACGGTGAAGGTGGGCGCCTTCTAGGCCCGCCCATGCCGGCCCAGGAATATGACTTCGTCGTCGTCGGCGCGGGCAGCGCCGGCGCGCTGCTGTCCAGCCGCCTGAGCGAGGGCGGCCGGTTCTCGGTGCTGGTGCTGGAGGCGGGGGGGTGGGATCGCAACCCCTGGATCCATGTTCCGCTGGGGGTGGGCAAGACCATCGTCAATTCCGAGGTGAACTGGACCTTCCGCACCGAGCCGATCGCCCACCTAGGGGAGCGGAGCGTCTACCTCGCCTGCGGGAAGGTGGTGGGAGGCTCGGGCGCCATCAACGGCATGGTGCACGTCCGCGGGCAGCGGGAGGACTTCGACGGTTGGCGCGATGCCGGATGCGAAGGCTGGGGATGGTCCGGCGTGCTTCCCTACTTCAGGAAAACGGAAGACCACTACCTCGGCGACACGCCCCTGCACGGGCGCGGCGGTCCTGTGGCGGTGACCAAGTCGGACAGCCACTCGGTGCTGTGCGACTACTTCATCGCGGCCGGAGTGAACGCCGGCCTGGAGCGCAACGACGACTTCAACGGCGAGAAGCAGGACGGCATCGGCGTGTACGACCACAACGTGCGGCGCGGGCTGCGATCCAATTCCGCCATCGGTGCGCTGCGCCTCGCGCGGCGGCGCCACGGCCTCCATGTCGAGACCCGTGCCCGGGTGCAAAGAATCCTGTTCGACGGTAACCGGGCAACGGGGGTGGAGTACCTCGACGGGAGGGGCGCACCGGTCCGCGTGCACGCCTCGCGTGAAGTGGTGCTGAGCGCCGGCGCGCTGAACACGCCCAAGCTGCTGATGCTGTCCGGCATCGGCCCGCAGGCGATCCTCGACCGGCACCGCATCACGCCCGTTGCGGTCCGTGAACAGGTGGGGCGCAACCTGCAGGACCACCTGGCCATCCGCATCATCTGCAGGACGCGCAAGCCCATCACGCTCAATGACGACCTGCGCAGCTGGTGGAGAAAGGCGCGGATGGGGGCGGACTTCGTGTTCCGCCGGCGCGGCCCGCTGACCTTCGCTGCCGCGCACGCCGGCATGTTCTTCCGCACGCGCGACAGCGAGCCCCGAGTCGATGCGCAGGCCTTCCTGATGCCCTTCAGCGTGCCGGGCATCGGGCAAGAGCCGCACGAGTTCTCCGCGTTCACCGTGTCCGTCACGCAGTCCTGGCCCACCAGCCGCGGCCATGTGGAACTGCATGACCGGGATCCCGCCACGCCCCCCGCGATCCACCCCAACCACCTGGCCACGCAGGAGGATCGCGAGTTCTTCGTGCGTGCGGTTCGCAAGGTGCGCGCCGTGCTCGCGACCGCGCCGATGGACGAGGTGATCTCGGAGGAGTTCCTGCCGGGCCGATCCGTCGAGAGCGACCAGGACATCCTGGAGTACGTGCGCCAGAAGGCGAACACCATCTACCACCCGTGCGGCACGTGCCGCATGGGCGCGGACGACGAGTCGGTGGTGGATGCCACGTTGCGCGTACGCGGCGTGACTGGCCTGCGCATCGCGGACGCGTCGATCATGCCGCGCATCACATCGGGAAACATCAACGCCACCTGCCTGATGATCGGCGAGAAGGCCGCCGACCTCATCCTGCGCGACCAGGCGGCCTGAACAGGGTCAGCGCAACTTACGCTGACGCCACAAAAGGCGACTCACGGGCCGGGCCGTCTTCGGAAGAATGACGGCCATGACCAAGATCACCCGTCTCGCCTGCGTGATGCTGGCCGCAGCCGCCGCCTTCGCCGGCGGCAGTGCCCACGCCGCCCCGATCTGCGCCGACCGCACCATCAAGCTGGTCATTCCACAGCCCGCCGGCGGGGTCGGCGACGTGGTGGGCCGCATGCTGGCGGACAAGGCCTCCACCTTCCTGGAGCAGCAGATCGTGGTGGAGAACAAGGGAGGCGCGTCCACCACCATCGGGACGGCGGCCGTCGCGGCGGCCAAGCCCGACGGCTGCACGATCCTGCACATGACGACCACGGCCGTCGTCGCCTCCGCCATCAACGACAAGCTGCCCTACAACCTGGAGAGGGACCTCATCCCGGTGGTCGGCGTGGGGTCCTTCCCGATGGCGCTGACGGTCCTGGAGAACTCCAGGTACAAGACCTACCCCGAATTCGTGGCGGCCCTCAAGGCCGAAGGCCTGCCTTATTCGACTGGCGGCCCCGGCACGATGGCGCACCTGGCGTCGCTGCGCTTGCTCAGGGAAGTCGGCGGCAAGGGAACCCACGTCCCCTACCGGGGGAACGCGCCCGCGCTGCAGGGCCTGCTGGCAGGTGACGTGAGCTTCATGTTCCCCACGACCTTCGAGGCGATGCCGCTGTTGCAGGGCAACAAGGTGCGCGTGCTCGCCCTTACCTCCGAGACGCGCCTCCCCTCGTTTCCGAACGTCCCGACGATGAAGGAAATTGGCCTCGGCGACTTCACGCCACGGATCTGGTACGCGTTCCTGCTGCCGGCCGGCGCCAAGCCGGACGTCGTCGCGCGTGTCCAGGACGCCTTTGCCAAGGCCGTGATGGACCCGGCGATCCAGACGCAGCTTCGCAACCGGGGCTACATCCCGGAGGTCAAGAGCACCGCGGAGACCACGGCTTTCATCCGCGCCGAGTCGGCGCGGTGGAAGAAGGTGGCGCAGGACAACAACATCACCAGCCTCGACTGAGCGTCGGCCACACAGGAGACACCATGCTGCGACGGTTCGCACTCCTTCTTGTCTTTCTCAGTGCCGCTGCCGGCAGCGCGCAGGCAAGCGAACCCTGGCCGCCGCGGCAGATATCCATCGTGGTCGGCTTCGCTGCGGGCGGCAACACCGACATGGCCGCCCGCATGCTGGCCACGGGCATGAAGGCAGCGCTGCCGGTGCCGGTGGTGGTCGAGAACAAGCCCGGCGCCGGCGGCACCGTCGGCGGCAGCGCGGTCGCCCGTGCTACTCCGGACGGCTCGATGCTGCTGGTGGGATCGCAATCGGAAACCGCGATGCTCAAGGCCAATCGCGCCAAGCCGCCCTACGACATCGACAAAGATCTGGTGCCCATCGGGAAGCTGATGGATTACGGCTTCGTGGTCACAGTTTCCAGGTCGCTCAACATCAACAGCTGGAACGAGTTCCTCGCGTACGCCAGGCAGAAGGGATCACTCTCCTACGGCACGCCCGGCATCGGTACGACGGCCCATGTCATGTCCGAGCACCTGCTCTCGTCGGTGGGGGTCAAGGGCGTGCACGTGCCTTACCAGGGCGCGGCCTCGTTGCGGCCGGATCACATCGCGGGCCGGATCGACTTCTCGATCGATGTGGTTCCCCTGATCCTGCCCCTTCTCACCGATGGGCAGCTTCGCCCGCTCGCCGTGACGCAGAAGGAGCGGGACGCAAGGTTGCCGAGCGTTCCCACCTTGATGGAACTGCGCGTGTTCCCCGAGGAGTACAGCGGCTGGACCGGGGTCTTCGCGCCCAGGGGCACGCCGCCGGAAGTCCGCTCCAGGCTGCTGGACCTCATCAACCAGACGCTGAAGGGACCGGGCGGCGAGGAGATCCGCCGCAACGGGTACCGGCCCGCCGCCTCCTCCCAGACCCTCCATGAATTCGCCCAGTTCGTCTCCGCCGACCAAAAGCGCTGGGTCGGCGTGTTCCAGAAGGCGGGCATCGCACCTTCGCCTTGACCCGGACAGAGATGAGTATTTCCTACGACTACATCGTGGTCGGCTCAGGGTCGGCCGGCGCCGTGATCGCGGCGCGCCTGAGCGAGGGCGGGAAGTACACCGTGCTCTGCATGGAGGCCGGAACCGCCACCGAGCGCTACTTCTGGACGCGCATCCCCGCCGGCACCGCCATGACCATCGTCAACCCGAAGGTGAACTGGTGCCGCCATGCGGTGGCCAGCGATGCGCTCGGCGGGCGCTCCCTGTACGTGCCGGGGGGCAAGATCATCGGCGGCACCAGCACGATCAACGGCCTGATCTTCAGCCGCGGCCAGCGCAAGGACTACGACGGCTGGGCGCGCCTGGGCTGCCCCGGCTGGTCTTACCAGGACGTGCTTCCGTACTTCAAGAAGGTCGAAAGCACCGACATCGGCTCCGACGAGTACCGTGGCCGCAGCGGCCCGATCAAGGTCACCGTGGCGGAGAAGACGGCGCCGTTCTACGACGTGTTCATCCAGTCCGCCAAGGCGGCCGGCTACCCCGAGAACCCCGACTACACGGGCGCGACGCAGTACGGCGTGGCGATGGCGCAGCAGACGATCTACCGGGGACGGCGCGTCGGAGCGGGCACCAGCTACATCGCTCCGGCACGCGGCCGTCGCAACCTCACGATCCTGACCGGCGCGGAGGCCACTTCGCTGATCCTCCAAGGCGACAAGTGCGTCGGCGTGCGGTATCGCCGTGGGGCCGCGATCCAGGAGGTCCGGGCCACGCGCGAGGTGATCGTCAGCGCCGGCGCCATCGGCACGCCCAAGCTGCTGGAGCTTTCGGGCATCGGCAATCCCGCCCTGCTGGGCAAGCTGGGCATCCCGGTCGTGAAGAGCCTGCCGGGCGTCGGTGAAAACCTGCAGGACCACTACGGACCCACCGTCAAGTGGACCTTCAAGCACGAAGGGCTGTCCCCTTATAAGCTGGGGCGCGGATGGCGGTTGGTGCGCGAGGTGGCGCGCTACGTGTTGTTCCGCACCGGGTTCCTGGCCAACACGCTCGCCACGTTGCGCGTCTTCACGCGTTCGCACCCGCAGGTGGACCAGGCCGACATCGCGTTGCTGGTCAATGCCTTCCACCTGGAGATCGTCAACGAGAAGCGGAGGGTGGCGCCGGTCAACGGCTTCATGGTCTACGCCCAGGTGCAACGGCCGGAGAGCACGGGCACCGTGCACATCCAGTCGGCCGATCCGGGCGCACCGCCGGCCGTCCATTTCAATTTCCTGGCCACCGAGAACGACCGCCGCGTCGCCGTGGCGGCGGTTCGGCGCGCCCGTGAGATCGCCGCCGCGAAGCCGATCGCCGATGCCATTGCGGCGGAGATCCTGCCCGGGCCGAGCGTGCAGAGCGACGAGGACATCCTCGAATTCATCCGCACCACCGGCGCCACCACCTTCCACTACGTGGGCACCTGCAAGATGGGCAACGACGAGATGTCCGTGGTGGACGAGAAGCTTCGCGTCCGCGGGATCGACGGGCTTCGCATCGCCGACGCATCGATCATGCCCACCATCGTGTCGGGCAACACCAGCGTGCCCTGCATGATGATCGGCGAGAGGTGCGCCGAGATGGTGCTGGCCGACGCCCGCTGAACCAACTTCCCACCATGACACAAGCAAACCCACTTTCCCTTCGCGACCGCGCCCTGCGGCTCGAGCAAGAGCCCCGCGTTGGCCTCATGTCCATCGGCGGGGAGCTCGTCGAAAGCAGCGGCGGCTGGCTGGATTCCATCAACCCCGCCACGGGCGCCGTCGTCGGCAAGGTGCCTGCCGGCACCGGCGAGGACGTCGAGCGGGCGGTCGCTGCGGCCGAGGCGGCGCAGCCGGGCTGGGCGGAGCTTTCCGTCGCCGAGCGCACGCAGGCCATGAATGCGTTCGCCGACGCCATCGCGGCCCGCGCGGAAGACCTCCTCCTGCTGGAAGTGGCCGACTCCGGCAACTCCATCACCGGCATGCGCGGCGACGTCAAGTCCGCCTCCGAACGCCTCCGCTACTTCGCGGGGCTCGGCTACGAGCTGCAGGGCTCCACCATTCCGGGCGAATCGGACAAGCTGAGCCTGACCATCCGCGAACCATACGGCGTGGTCGGCCGGATAGCGGCGTTCAACCACCCCCTCACGATGGTGGTGAATGGCCTGGCTGCGGCGCTCATGGCCGGCAACACGGCGGTGGTCAAGCCGTCCGAGCAGTGCCCGCTGTCGGCGACCCTGCTCGGCGACATCGCGAACCAGGTCCTGCCCCGCGGTGTCGTCAACATCGTGACCGGCGGCGGGGCCGTGGGCGCGTCCATCGTGCGGCATCCGCGCGTGAAGCGCCTGTCGTTCGTCGGGTCGGTGCGCACCGGCATGGCCATCCAGCGGTCGGCGGCCGAAGTGGCGGTGAAGTCGGTGTCGCTCGAGCTCGGCGGCAAGAACCCGTTCATCGTGTTCCCGGATGCGGACCTGGAGAAGGTGGCCGAGGCGGCCATCCTCGGCATGAACTTCATCTGGCAGGGACAGTCGTGCAGTTCCACCAGCCGGCTCTTCGTGCACGACAGCGTGTACGAAGAGGTCGCCGAGCGTGTCGCGCGCAAGGCGGAGGCGCTGCGGGTCGGCGATCCGTTCGACGAGAGGACCCAGATGGGGGCGATCATCTCCGCCGACCAGCGCAAGCGGGTCGAGGACTACGTCGCTTCCGCGAAGGCCCAAGGCGCTCGGCTGCTCACCGGTGGGCGCCGACCCGAAGGCGGCGAGTTCGACAAGGGCTTCTGGTACACGCCCACGGTCTTTGGCGACGTGAAACCCGAGATGACGATCGCCCGGGAGGAAATCTTCGGGCCGGTGCTGTCCATCTTCCGCTGGACCGACGTGGACCAGGTGGTGAAGACGGCCAACTCGCTCGACCTGGGCCTGACGGGCGCGGTCTGGACCCGCGACATCACGCAAGCACTTCGGACCGCGCGCCGCCTGCAAACGGGTTATGTCTGGATCAACGGCGTCGCCACCGGCGCGCGCGGGCTGCCCTTCGGCGGCTACAAGAACAGCGGGACGGGGCGGGAGCGTGGCCTCGAGGAGCTGTACTCGTACAGCGAAGAGAAGTCGATGCAGATCTTCCTCTAGGGCCAGGGCCATGGAGCAGGACCTGGTTCACGATTTCGCCCGCACCATCGCGGATACCCGCTACGAGTCGCTGCCCCCCGCCGCCGTCGAGGCGGCCAAGAAGAGCGTGCTTGACACCTTCGGCTGCATCCTGGCCGCGAGCGGCACGGAGCCTGCTGCCGCCCGCGTCGTCGAGGTGGCGCGGGAAGGCGGAGGCAAGGAGCAGAGCACCATCCTGGGCTTCGGTGGCAAGGCGCCAGCCGTCTGGGCGGCCTTCGCCAACGGCGCGATGGCGCACTGCCTGGACTTCGATGACCGGACGCCGTGGGGCGCCCATGCCGGCAGTTCGTTGATGCCAGCTGCGTTCGCGCTGGCCGAAGCACGCGGCGGCATCTCCGGCAAGACGATGATCTCGGCCATCGCGGCGGCGCAGGACCTGTTCGTGCGCTTGCGCTGCAACGTGAACTGGCGCCAGGACTGGAACCTCTCGAACGTCCTGGGCTCGATGTCCGCCGCAGGCGCCGCCAGCCACGTGCTGGGCCTCGACCGCGAGCGCACAGCGCACGCGATCGGCATCGGCAGCATGCACTCGGCCGGCACCATGGAGCTGATCTTCGGGACCGGCAGCGACCTGCGCGGCATCTATGCCGGCTTCAGCGCCAAGGGCGCGACGCTCGCGGCCCTCATGGCCGAGAAGGGCCTCAGCGGCATCGGCACCCTGCTCGAAGGCAAGGCCGGACTCTTCAAGGTGTATTTCGGTGGCGGCTACGACCGCGAGAAGATGCTCACGCGCCTGGGGCAGGACTACCTCGGGGCCGGCATGCTGTACAAGCCCTGGCCGGCCGTCGGCATCTCGCACACCTACATCCATGCGGCGCTCGAGTTGATGAAGGAGCATGGACTGCGGCCTGAGCAGGTCGACCGTGTCGAGGCCTTCGTCGGCGACTTCCAGAAGGAGATGAGCCATCCGCTGGAAAGCCGTCGCGCGCCCGCCAGCGCCGTCGACGCGAAGTTCAGCCTCCCGTTCATCCTGGCGATCGCGGTCTGCAGGGGCGGGGTGGGTGTCGCGGATTTCAGCGCGCACGCGCTGAAGGATCCACAGGTGCTCGCCATGGCGGAGCGCGTGGTGCCGGTGGAAGACAGCGCCGCCGACTGGAAGGGCAAATCGCCGGTGGGTCGCGTGCGCATCGTCACGCGCGATGGACGCAGCTTCGAGCGGCGCGGCGACAAGGTGCCCGGTAGCCCCGACGCCCCCCTGGATTGGGACCAGCTGGCAGCGAAGTTCCGCGGCTGCGCCCGCGCCTCAGCCGATCCCCTGTCGGACGATCGCATCGCGGCGGTGGTGGACCTGGCCCGGAATTTCGAGCAGCTCGGGGACGTGACGCAGTTCGTGCGCGCCTGCGGCTGAGGAGGCGCCTTCAGCCGGTGGTGCCGCCCAGTTGCAGCGAGATCTCGTCGGCCGCCTGCCGCACGTGCTTGACGAAGTCTCTCTCCTGACCCTCGAAACGCACCGTCGGGCCGTTGACCGTAATGCAGTAGTGCACCTCGTCGTTCATGTCCCGGATGGGCGCCGAGACGGCCGAGAGGCCCTGGAGCCGCTCGCCGTGCGACACGGCGTACCCGTACTCGCGAACCTTCGCAAGCTCCGCGAGCAGTTCCGACTGGGGTCGCTTGGCGGCGCGCGCCGCACTGGAGATGAGGGGGCCCAGCGCCGTGGCCGGCATCCACGCCATCAGCACCTTGGACGCCGAGCCCGCCTGCAGTGGAAGCTGCTCGCCCGGCTGCATGACGGTGCGAAGCGTCGAGCTCGACGTCGCCAGTGAGTCGATGCACACCCGCTTGCGGCCCATCACGGTGTGGATCGCGACCGTTTCACCGGTCTTGCCCGCGAGCTCGGCCATGACGGGACGGGCGATCTCGCGGATGCCCAGCGTGCTCTTGACCAGGCCCGCCAGCCGCGTGAAGCGAAAGGACAGGCAGTAGCGCTGGTCCTCCAGCCGCACCAGGTAGCCGGCCTGCTCGAGGCTGCGGACGATGCGGAAGGCGGTGGACTTGGGCAGCTCGATGCGATCTGCGATCTCCTGCAGCGTGAGCGTGTTCCGGCTCGCGGAAAAGCTCTCGAAGACCGCCAGGATCCGCTGGACGGAACGCATCATCTCAACCCCTCGACGCAGCATCAGTGGCGATGCACCTGATGATACTGAGCGACGAAGGGCGCCCGCCCCACGCGTGGCTCAGTCGGCCGTGATCTTGCGTTCCACCACGACCCGCTGCAGCAACTCGTAAAGGCCCTTGATCTCGGCGCCGAACTCCTCCGGCGAACTGGCGATGATGGTTGCGCCGGCGCCTTCCAGGCGGGTGCGAACGGCCGGGTCCTGCAGCACCTTTCGCATCGCGGCGTTGAGCCGGTCCACCGCCGCTCTGGGCATCCCCTTGGGGCCGACGAAGCCGAAGTGGGACATACGGTTGAGCGCAGGCAGGCCGACCTCGGCGAAGGTGGGCATGTTCGGGTGCTCCTTCATGCGCTGCGGCGCGGCGACCACGATCGGGACCAACCGGCCATCCCGGATGGCGGGGATGGAAGTCGGGCTGTCCACCGCGATCGCCACCTGGCCGGCCATCACGTCGGCCACCGCGGGGCCGGCACCACGGTAGGGGATGTGGGTGATGAAGGTGCCTGTCAGGCTCTTGAACACTTCCATGTTCAGGTGCAGCACGCCGCCGACGCCCGACGAGGCGTAGGAATGGCGGCCCGGGTGCTTCTTGAGTTCCGCCACGAACTCCTGGTAGGTGCGCGCGGGGAAGGACGGGTTCACCGCGATCAGCCATGGCACTGCGGCGACGTACATGATCGGCGTGAAGTCGTTGACCGGGTGGTAGCCGATCTTCGGGCTCACGGCCGGAACCGCCGCCGTGTTCGAGGGCGACACGATCGCGAAGGCATGGCCGTCGGGCGCGGCACGCAGCATCTCCTGGATGCCGATGGCGCCGCCGGCGCCGGCCTTGTTCTCCACGACCACCGGCTGGCCGAGTTCACGCGCGAGGCCTTCGCTCATCGCTCGCGCGATTACGTCGGTGGATCCGCCGGGGGCGAACGGGACGATCAGGCGCACGGGGCGGCTGGGGAAGGCCTGGCCGAAGGCGCCTTGTGAAAGGGCGAGCGTGCCGGATGCGGCGGTGGCGAGAAACTGTCTGCGCTCCATGGTCGACTCCAATCAGCCGGGCAGTGTAGGAAGGCCCGCGCGCTTTCGGACAGGCCTTCGCGTAAACGAAAAGCCGCTCACGCGGCCGCGAGTTCCGGCGCGCGCTGCGGCGTCGAAGCGGCCGCCGGACGCTCGGCGTCCTGCAGCACCATGTCGGCGCACTTCTCGCCGATCATCATGCAGGGGACACTGGTGTTCCCCGAGATGATGGTGGGCATGATCGAGGCGTCCGCGATCCGCAGCCCGGCCAGGCCGTGCACGCGCAGGCGCTCGTCCACCACCGCCATGGCGTCATGTCCCATGCGGCAGGTGCCCACCATGTGCTGGGTGATCTGCCCGGTGTTGCGGATGAAGTCCAGGATGTCCTCGTCACTCTGCACCGGTGCGCCGGGCGCCAACTCCTCCGCGATCAGTTCGCGCATGGGGGAAGCCGCGGCGATGTCGCGCGCGCGGCGAACGGCAGCCACCGCAACCCGGCGGTCGTACTCCGTCTCCAGGAAGCGGTAGGTGATGACGGGAGGCGCGGAAGGGTCCGAGGAACGCAGGTGGATCGAACCCGTGCTCTGCGTGCGCTGCACGTGCGTGTACATCATGTAGCCCTCGACGTCGGAGATCTTGCGGCTCCGGCCGCTCTCCTTGATGTCGATGATGTACGGACTGACCACCATCATCAGGTCCGGATGGGCCAGCTGGGGCTGCGACTTGGCGAAGACGCGCATGGCGCCGTGGCCCTGGGCGATCAGGCCGGTGCGGAACAGGCCCCAGCGCAGCACTTCACGCACCAGGCGCCAGCCGCGGCCCATGGGCGCCGCGGAGATGCCGGGCCGATTGAACCGCCACTTCATGATCCCCGCGTAGTGGTCGCGCAGGTTCTCGCCCACCCCCTTGAGTTCGTGCAAAGGCCGGATGCCGTGCTTTCGCAGGAGGTCCGGGTCGCCCACGCCGGACAGTTCCAGCAGCTTCGGCGTGTTGGCCGCGCCGGCCGACACGATGACCTCGCGCGTCGCCCGCACCTCCTGCACACGCCCGCCCCGGCGATAGCGCACGCCGATGCAGCGCTTGCCTTCGAGGATGAGCGACGTCGCTTCGGCACCCTGCAGGACCGTGAGGTTGGCCCGACCACGGGCCGGCTCGATGTAGGCGGTGGCCGTGCTCTGGCGCTCGCCGCGCCAGCAGGTGAGCTGCGCCATGGCGACGCCCTCCTGCGTGGCACCGCTGTAGTCGGGGTTGTGCGGAATGCCCGCGGCCTGAGCCGCCGCGATGAAATGATCGAAGAAGGCGCACAGCTTGGTGCTCTGGATGACCTTGACGGGTCCCGTCCTGCCACGGTACTCGTCCTCGCCGATGGCGGTGCTCTCGATCTTCCGGAAGTACGGCAGCACGTCCTGGTGGCTCCAGCCTGCGCAACCCTGCGCGCTCCAGGTGTCGTAGTCGATCCTCTGGCCGCGGTTGTAGACGATGCCGTTCATCGCGCTGCTGCCGCCCAGCAGCTTGCCGCGTGGAACCGGGATGGAACGCCCCCCCAGGCTGGGGCTCGGCTCGGAGCTGTAGCGCCAGTTCACCTCGGGGTTGTCGATCATGAACGCGATGCCCAGGGGCGGCCGCGTCCAGATGTACTTCGCGCCCTTGGTGCCCGCTTCGAGGCACACCACCTTGTACCTGCCGTTCTCGCTCAGGCGATTGGCGAGCACCCCGCCGGCCGAGCCCGAGCCGACGACTATGAAGTCGCAGACATCCGCTTGCATGGGGACTTCCTCAGTCATTGTTGATGCAGACGCTCTTTTCGTAGAGGAACCCCTCCATGTGCGCAGCGCCGCCCTTCATGCCGTACCCGCTCTGCTTGGTTCCGGAGAAGCCCATCTGCTCGTCCTGGTGGCCATAGCAGTTGACCCACAGCTTGCCCGCCTTCACGGCATGCACGAACTTCATCGCCTTCGACAGGTTGGTGGTCCACACCGCGCCACCCAGGCCGTACTCGGTGGCGTTGGCAAGCTGCAGAGCCTCTTCCATCGTGTCGAACGGGATGATGGTGGCCACGGGCCCGAAGATCTCCTCGCGGGCGATGCGCATGTCGTTGCTGGCATTGGCGAACACGGTCGGCGCGACGAAGAAGCCATCGGAGAGCTCACCGCCGATGCGCTCGCCGCCGGCGCGAAGCTGCGCGCCTTCGTCCTGGCCGATCTTCAGGTACTCGAGCACCCGCTCCATCTGGCGCCGCGAGACCACGGGCCCCAGCTGCGCCTGCGGGTCGAGCGGATGGGCCACGCGCAGCTTGCGGGTGAAGGCCGCGAAGCGCTCGACGAACTCCTCCTGGACCTTGCGTTCGACGAACACCCGCGTGCCGGCCGAGCAGATCTGGCCGCTGTTGTTGAACACGCCCATTGCCGCACCCGGAACGGCCTTGTCCAGGTCGGCATCGGCGAACACCAGGTCGGGCGATTTGCCGCCGAGTTCGACGTTCACTCGCTTCATGTTGGTGGCGGACGACTTGATGATCTCGCGCCCCGTCACGGTGGACCCGGTGAACATGATGCGGTCGACGTCCATGTGCGACGCGAGCGGCGCGCCCGCCTCGGCGCCGAGGCCGGTGACGACGTTGATCACGCCGGGCGGCACGCCCGCCTCCACCAGCAGTTCGGCGGTGCGCAGCGTGCTGAGCGACGCCTCTTCCGACGGCTTGATCACGCCGGTGCAGCCGCTGGCCAGGATGCCGCCCATGGTCCACCACATGCTCACCAGAGGCGCGTTCCACGGCGTGACGGAGCCGACCACTCCCACCGGCGCCTTGAGCGTGAAAGTGGTGAAGCTGCCCGGCAGCGAGTTGGGCACCGACATGCCCCCCCAGTTCATCGCCTGTGCCGCGAAGTAGGTGATGGTCCGCAGCAGGCCCTTCTTCATCGCCCGGGTGCGCGTGAGCGGCGCCCCCATGTCCAGCGTATCCAGCAGGGACAACTCGTCGAAGTTCTTCTCGATGACGTCCGCCACTTTCAGCATGAGCATGTAGCGGTCGTGCGGAGTCAGCGCGCTCCACGGCCCTTCGAAAGCGCGGCGCGCCACGGCGACCGCGGCGTCGATGTCTTCCTTGCGGCCGCGCGCGAGGGTCGCGAGCACGGTGCCGTCCCCGGGGTTGAAGGTCTGGAGGGTCTCCCCCGCGAGCGAGGCGCTCCACCGACCGTCGATGAAGTGCTGCTTGTCGCGGTTCTCCAGGAACTTGACCGGCGGAGTGTTGAAGGTCTGGGCCACGTTGCTGCCTTTCGAATGGGAACTTGCGGTGCCAGGACGGGGCGGACCGCGGTTGGGGATGGATGCCAATGGGGTGAGGGAGTTACCGACCCTGCTGCGGCGCGGTGCGCTCGAAGAACACCAGCCGGTACTGACCGTCCCACCGGAAGGTGGTGTCGCTGCCGATGGCGCGCGTGATGTCCTCGATGTACTTCACCACCTGGGCGCCGCGTGCCTCGTCCCGGCCGAATGGCTGGGGTTGCTCCTGTTCGTTGATCCAGCACGGGACGAAGCCGGCCTTCTCAACGCCACGCTTGCTGAGCCGGAGGGTCGCGATCATGGTGTTGCGCGCCTCCGCTGCGAAGCGGAAATTGCTGTCCGGGTCCCGGTCGTCGGGCGAGGGCTCACGGAAGGCCTTGCGGAAGGCATGCCGGTCGTGCAGGTCCACGCCGCTGGCGGTGACCTGGGCCCGGCCGGGATCGGCGTACGAGACGACGAAGTGGTTGATGCCGTGGTAGATCGGGCAGCCCTTGTAGACCTCCACGCCGCGCAGCACGTGCGCATGGTGGCCGAGCACCGCGTGGGCACCGGCGTCGATGGCCGCGCGGCAGATCGTGCGTTCGTAGTGGGCCAGCTTCACCGGGATGCGGACCATGCCCTTGTGGAACACGACCACCACCACGTCGGCCTCCCGGCGGAGCGCCCGGATGTCCTTCTCCATCTCCTCGACGTGGTCGGGGTGCGGGAAGGAGAACTCGGCGGGACGGCTGCCGGGGCTGGCGTACTCCAGCTCGTAGTGCGTCATGACGTGGATGTGCGCGGTGCCGGCCTTGACCGCTGTCGCCCACGATTCGCGCGGCCCGATGCAGTTGTAGGCGAGCACGCCCACCTTCACGCCGTTCCTATCGACGATGGCCGGCTTGCGCGCCTCGGCGATGTTCATGCCCGCACCCACGGCCTGGATACCCAGCGCCTTCAGGGTGGCCAGCGTGTCCTCCACGCCGTTCTGGCCCTGGTCGAACATGTGGTTGCTGGCCACCGTGGCGACGTTGAAGCCCGCGTTCCTGAATGCCTTCAGGTGGTCCGGGTCTGCCGCCGGCGCGGGGAAGTCCGTGGACGAGGCCTGGCCGCGTCGCGTGTGCGGCCATTCGACCTGGCCGACGACGACGTCGCCTTGTCGCAGGATCGCGCGTACCTTGTCGAACAGGGGCTCGGCTTCGAGCGCGCCCAGCAGGATGTCGCCCACGACCAGCAGGTCGATCCCGGAGGCCTTGTCCAGCATGTCAGCCTTCGGCGGCGTCTGCGCAGAGCAGGCCATTGAGGCCCCGCACGTCTGCCAGCCGGTCGAGTCGTGAAACGGCCGCGATGAAGTCGTCGAGTCGGCGATCCGTCAGCGGGCGGGCGGCGAACTTCGCACACTTGCGAAACTTCGCTGCGACTTCATCGAAGCTCATCGGGTTGTCGGGGTGTCCCTTCGCTTTGGACTCCGCCCCGACGTAGACGCTGCCATCCTTCATGTGGATCGCGACCACGTCCGGGGGGAAGCCGACCCTCATCATGTACTCGTCGAGTTCGTTCGTGGCCTCCACGCGGATCTTGCGCGAGAGCTTCAGGGTCTGCGGATCGCCGAGCGTGTCCTCGTTCAACACGTCCGGGAACACGTCGCCCTTGACCAGCGCCGTTGCAATCACGTAAGGCATGCTGAACAGCGCAGCGTTCAGGGTGCGTGGCTCGTGCTTGTGCCGGCCGTTTTCGTCGAGCACCGTCAGCTTGACGTTCCAGCTGCAGGTGCGCACCTCGATGCGCTCGATGTCGTCGGGCCGGATGGCGTGCTTGTGCCTGAGCCCCAGCGCCGTGTGAATGGCGTTGTGCGTGCACTTGCAGGCCGAGTACGGCTTGATGCTGACGTTGGCGATCTCGAACACCTGGCCCAGCTCGGAAAGCAGCGTCTGCTCGTGGTATTCGCCGCGGAAGTACAGGGGATACAGCCCGCCGACGCCCGAGAGCGGTACCTTGGTGCCGATGTAGCCGCGCCGCGCGAGTTCCACTGCGACGATGCCCGCGCGCGCTCCCGTTCCGGCCGCGAGCCAGATGTCCCAGCCGCCGTCCGCGTTGGAGACCGTGGTGCCGGCGCAGAAGCTGTAGGCCGCCCCCATCGCATTGGCGATGGTGTCCTCGTCCAGGTCCAGCAACTTGCCTGCGGCGGCCACCACGCCGAAGGGTGACACCGTCTCGGCCATGAAGCCCAGCTTCCCTGCCGTGCCCGCGGCGCAGCGCAGGCGCACGACGAGGTCGGCCCCGATCGCCACTGCCAGGATCAGGTCCCTACCGCTCACGGGACGCGGCAGGCTTTCGGCCAGGGCCAGGATCGGCGGAACGATCATCACGCTGACGTGCCCGCCGGGCCCCCCGCCGAGGCGCTTCGTGCCTTCGTGCACGTCGTCCAGTTCGCGGCAGCGGGACAGCACCGCGTTGGCGAACGCCGCTTCCTGCACCGGCACCCTGTCGCCGTACACGAGCGTGCTGCTCTGCCGGCTGCCACCGCTGTCGCGCGCCATCGCGGCCACGATTCTGCCCAAGGGAGACGAGGAGCCCACCAGCCCGGCGCCGACCGTGTCGAGGATCGCCTTCTTCGTCACCTGCACCACCTCGTCGGGCAGGTCCTCATAGCGCATCGTCCTCACATGCCGGACGATCTCGGACATGGCGTCCATCACTTGCCCCCGATCAGCCTGGCCGCCTCGTGCGAGCGTGCGAGCTGGTCCCCGGTGAACTCGCGGAACTTCGCGGGCGTCATCGACGTGACCGTGAGGAAGTGCGTCTCGGTCATCGCCTTCTTCACGTCCGGCATCTCCGTCACACGGTTGATCACCTGGTTGAGTTGCGTGACGAGGGGCGCCGGCAAGCCGGCCGGCGCTACGAAGCCGTAGAAGCTGAACGGATCCACGCGCTCCAGCCCCTTCACGCCCATCTTGCTGGTCCCCGGCACGCCCGGCAGTGCCGGGTGCGACTCGGGTGAGGTCACGCCGATGGCGCGGACCTTGCCACCGGCGATCACCGGCCCGACCGCGGAGGCGGTGGCCATGCCGAAGTGCACCGTGCCGGCAGCCACTTCCCGGATCCACTCCACGTCTGCCTTGTACGGCACGTGCGTGGCGTCCAGGCCGGTCAGCGACTTGATGTATTCGACCTTGATGTTGTTGGAGGAGCCGTTGCCGGCCGAGCCGTAGTTCAGCTTGCCGGGGTTCTGCCTGGAATACGCGATCAGCTCGGGAAAGCTCTTCACGGGCAGCTGGTTGGCAACGATGAAGACGGCGGGCGTCGTCGCGATCTTGGCGATGTACGTGAAGTCCTTCAGCGGGTCGTAGCCGAGGTCCTTCTCGAACGCGGGCGTCGTCGCGATCGGCGAAGCTGCCGTCAGCCAGAGCGTGTAGCCGTCGGCAGCACTGGCCATCACGTTGCGGATTGCGTTCATCTGCAATGCCCCCGGCTTGTTGTCCACGATCACGGGCGTAGCCAGGATCGTCGACATGTGTTGCGAGTACAGGCGCGCGAGGAGGTCGGGGATGCCGCCCGGCGGGAATCCGACGACGATGCGGATGGGTTTGGAGGGATAGGCGGGCTGCGCGGAGAGGGCGGTTACGAAGGCTGCGCCCGCGGCGGCAACGAGGGTCCGGCGGGAGATGTTCTTGTCCATGGCGATCACGGCATCGGTCGGTAAGAGAGGTCGTCGATTTTCGCGGCGTGCCGCGCTCCTGTCGCTTCGGCTTTGCTTACCGCAGCGTAATCACAAGCTTCTGGACCATCGGCGGCGAAGACTGCACAGTGCGACCACCGCGATGCCATGAGAAACCACAAGATCGACCCCGCCAGGGACACCATCCTCATCACCGGCGCCGCCGGCCGCATCGCCACGGGCGTGCGCCTCGGGCTGCGCGCCGCCGGGTGGCGCCACGTGCGCTTGACCGACGCGCGGCCGGTCGAGGATGTCGGCGACAATGAAGAGTTCTGCGCCGCCGACGTCAGCGACCGGGAGACCTACGCCAGGCTGGTGAAAGGCGCCAGTGCGCTCGTGCATCTGGCTGGTGCGGGCGCGAACTACTCGCTCGAACACCTGTTCCGCATCAACGTGCGCGGGCTGTTCGATGTCTTCGAATCGGCCCGTCTCGGCGGCGTCAGGCGCATTGTCTACGCCAGCAGCAACCACACGTTCGGCTGCTACCCGATCACCACGCAGGTCACGGCCGACATGCCGGTGCGGCCGGATAGCCTCTATGGCGCGTTCAAGGTGTACGGCGAGGCGGTCCTGCGCGCGTACTACGAACGGCATGACATCCGCTCGGTGTCGCTGCGTATCGGCACCTGCTTTCCCCTGCCGATCGACCAGCGCTCGCTCTCGACCTGGCTCAGCCTCCCGGACGCGGCGCGGCTGGTCGATGCGTCGCTGCGCCATCCCGACCCAGGTTACCTGATCGTCAAGGGCTACTCCGCCAATTCGCGCCTGCTCCATCGCGACCCGAACTGGCAATGGCTCGGCTATGAACCTCAAGACAACGCCGAGAACCACGTCGACATGCTGCGGGCCAAGGGAGTCGACGTCGACGGCCCGTGGGAGTGGAAGGAGCACGGGGGCCACTGGGCCCATGCACCCGAGCCGCGCGTGAGCTGACGGCCAGTTCTTTCAACGGAGACATCCCCATGAAGACCATCGACTCCCTCCGCCGCCGCCGGCTGCTCGCCTCCGGGGTGGCTGCTGCGACCCTGGCCCCCTTTGCCGGAGCGGCAGTCGCTCAGCAGGCGTGGCCGAGCCGGCCCATCCGCCTGATCAGCCCATACCCGGCCGGCGGTTCCAACGACCTCACGGCGCGCATGTTCGCGCCGCGGATCGGAGCCAGCATCGGCGGCACCGTCTTCGTGGAGAACGTTGCCGGCGCCAACGGCACCATCGGTTCGCTGCGCGTCGCGCGCGCCGAGCCCGACGGCCACACACTGATCGTCTCCAGCGTCGTCTCGCATGCCGTCCTCGCGGCGCCGCCGTCCAGCCTGCCGTACGACGCGCTCAACGACTTCGCGCACATCGGCCTGTTCGGCACCTTCCCGAACCTGCTCGTCGTCAACGCCAGCGTGAAGGCCAGGACCGTGCAGGAGCTGATCGCGGAGGCCAAGGCGAAGCCGGGCTCGCTCACCTTCGGCTCCGGTGGCAGCGGGTCCACCCAGCACCTCTCGGGTGAGCTTTTCAAGCTGCGCACCGGCGTCGACATGCTGCACGTGCCGTACAAGGGCGGCGGGCCGGCCTTGATGGACGTGGTGGCGGGCGTGCTGTCGCTGCAGTTCGAGAACCTGGTCACCGCGATCCCGCATGTGAAGTCCGGCAGGTTGCGGGCGCTGGCCGTGACGAGCGGCCGGCGGCATGCCGCGCTGCCGGACATTCCGACGATGCAGGAGGCGGGCGTGCGCGAGTACGACATCTCGTCGTGGACCGGCATCTCCGCGCCGCCGAAAACGCCCGAGGCCATCGTCAACGCCATCGCCAAGGGCGTGAGCGACGCCTGGGCGGACCCGGCCGTCTCGGCTCAGCTCGCCGACGCCTACCTGCAGGCGCCGGAGGCCAGGACGCCCGCGCAGTACAGGGACTTCATCTCCAACAACATCAAGCTCTGGGAGACGGTGCTGAAGGCGAGCGGGACCAAGCTGACGCCCTGAGCGCCACCGGACGTCAGGTGGCCGCGAGCGCGTCGACGACGCGCAGGCCCTTGCCCTTGGCACCGACGATCACGGGATTGAGTTCGAACTCCTTCAGCTGCGGGGTGGCCAGGAACAGGTCGCCCAGCTTCACCGCCGCTTCGACGATCGCTTCGACGTCGGCGGCCGGCTTGCCGCGAAAGCCCTGCAGCAGCGTCCAGAGCTTGAGCTTCCTGATCGCGGTTCGAACCTGGTCCGGGCTGACCGGCAGGGCCAGGTGGGTGATGTCTCGGTACAGCTCGATGGCCACGCCGCCGGTTCCGATGGAGATGATGGGGCCGAAGTCGGTCTGCCGCAGGCACGACAGCACCACTTCCACGCCGTCGTCCGCCATCTCCTGCACCAGGACGCCGGCCTGCGGCTTGCCCATCTTTTCGCGGAACTCCGCGGCGATGCGGTCGACATCGGCGGGCGTGGTCACGCGAAGCTTCACCAGTCCCAGTTCGCTCTTGTGCTCGGCGTCGGAAGGCAGCACCTTCACCACCAGCGGGTACTTCAGCTTCGCGCAAGCGGATTCCGCCCGGTCGGTCGGCTTCAGCACCAGCCAGTTGACCGGCGTGGCGGCGGCGTCCTGGCAGAACGTCATCGTTTCCTCCCAACCCTGCGGGGCGGGGCGGCTGGCCGGCACCGTGCGGGGCGGCGTCGTGTCGGGCTGGTACTTGCCCAGCTTGTAGAGCAGCGCCACGGCGTTCATGGACTCGGACGGCTCGGGCGAGAGCAGCACGCCAGCCTGGCGGTATTCCTTGCGCGTCTCGTCGGGCAGGGTGTCGCCCACGAAGCTCACGATGACCGGCATGTCCCGCGCCACCTCCTTGTAGACCTCGCCGTCGTCCTTCAGCCAGCGGCGGCCGCTGTTGGCGTGCTGGACGATGATGGCTTCGGTGCGGGGGTCCTGCGCCACGGCCATCAGCGTGTTGCGGAACAGGCTGGTGTCGGAGTTGATCTGGCCGGTGAGGTCGATGGGGTTCTCCTTGCGGGCGAAGGAGGGGAGCAGCTGGTCCAGGCGAGCGGCGGTGTCCGGGCCGAACTTCGCCAGCGGGATCCCGTGTTCGTGGCTGTGGTCCGCCAGCAGTGCCGCGGCCCCGCCGGAGGAGCTGAGCATGGACAGGCCAGAATCCGGATCGCTGCCGATGCGAGGGTTGGCCATGAAGGCCAGGACTTCCACCGCCACGAGCAGCTCGCGCAGGTTGTCCAGCGCCACCACGCCCGCCTGCTCGAGTACGTCCGAGTAGACCGCGTACGAGGAGGCAATCTTGCCGGTATGCGAGGCCGTGGTGGACTGCCCGATCTCCGAGCGTCCGGCCTTCAGCAGCACGATGCGCTTGCCCCGCGCATGCGCACGCCGCGCGATCCCGAGGATGCGCTCGGCATGGTCGAGGCCTTCGATGTACAGGGCGACGACGCGTGCGTCTTCCTGCTCCACCAGCCACTCGAGCGCGTCCAAGGCATCGAACACGGTCTCGTTGCCGACACTCACCATGTAGCAGCAGCCCAGGCCGTTGCGATGCAGCGCGCCGGCGATGGCGCCGGCGATCGCGCCGCTCTGGCTCACGATGGCGATGGGCGCGTACCTGATCTCGTGCAGGTTGATCGCGGCCGGGCTGTAGGTCAGCATCGCCTTGGCGCGAACCGACCAGATGCCCTGGCAATTCGGGCCGACCACCGTGACGCCGTGCTCGCGTGCGGCCGCGGCCAGCTGCTGGGCGATCTCCTTGCCGTCATCGGATTCCTCGAAGCCGGCGCTGTACACGATGGCGTTCCGCGTGCCTTTCGCGCCGCACTCCGCGATGATCCCAGGCACCGTCTTGGCCGGCGTGATGATGAGCGCGACATCCGGGACCTCGGGCAGGTCGGCGAGTGACTTGTAGGCCTTGTGGCCTTCGATCTCCGCGTGGGATGGCGAGACCGGGTAGACCTTGCCCCCGTAGCCGTGCTTCAACAGCGCCCGGACGAGCGAGTTCCGCGCGTTTCCACGGGTGGGCGAAGCGCCGACGATGGCGACGCTGCGCGGACGGAACAGGCGGTCCAGGGCGTCGGTCTTCGGCATGTGGGAAGCGGGAAAGGTCAGGTCCATGGTCGGCGCCGACTTTGACCCACCAGGCGGTGGGCTGTCCAGACGCTTTTTCTGCCTGCTTGGGTAACCTCGAATTACCGGATGCTGCCCCAGAATGGGCCATGGAACTTCGACACCTGCGCTACTTCATCGCCGCGGCGGAGGAACAGCACTTCGGCCGCCCAGCGGAAACACGATGCCTGACATGAAGACGCGTCTGATCGAGACGCTGGGCATGGACGTGACGGTCGGCACGCCCGCTGATTTGCGCAACTACGCCGAATCCGAATACAACAAGACCATGCAATCCGTGAAGCTGATCAAGCCATGAACCTGAGCGAGTTCGACTCCTGGATCGGCCGTGAGCGAACGGCCCGCGATGAGATCACGGCGTTCCCGATCAACGCCCTGTCGGCCACGCTGGATCGAGAGGATCCAGAGGCGGTGGCGGGCACGCCCGTGCCGCCGCTGTGGCACTGGTTGTACTTCCTGGCCATCTACCGTCCCGGCCAGATGCGCAAGGACGGGCACTTGCAAGGCGGCGATTTCATGCCGCCGCTCCCCCTGCCACGTCGTGTGTGGGCCGGCAGCAAGTTCTCCTGGAACGCCGCGAATCCGCTGCGCGTCGGCGACCAGGCGACGCGCGTCTCGCGCATCGCATCGATCACGAGCAAGGAAGGCAGGAGCGGCGAACTCGCCTTCGTCAAGCTGGTGCACGAGTACCACAACGCCAACGGGCTTTGCTTCACGAACGACCACATGGCCGCCTTCCGGGGTGAGCCGAAGGCCGAAGTGAAGGCCGAGCCAGCCGCCGCCGAGCAGGTGTCGCAGTGGCACCGTGAGCTGCTGCCGGACACGCCGCTGCTCTTTCGCTACTCCGCGCTGATGTTCAACTCGCACCGCATCCACTACGACACGCCTTACGCGGTCCAGGAAGAGAAGTACCCGGCCATCCTGGTCCAGGGCCCGCTGCTCGCGACGCTGCTGATGGACCTCTTGCGTCGCAATGCGCCGGACGCGCTGGTGCGCACGCTGGAATTCAAGGCCGTGCGCTCGGCCTTCGTGGGCCGCCCCCTGCACCTGCGGGGGCAACCGGACGGTGACAAGGTGCGGCTCTGGGCCGCGGACGACGAAGGCCGGCTCGTGATGAGCGCGCAGGCCGAACTGGGGAATTGACATGAGCGACCGGTCGATCCAGGAAGGCTGGACGCCTGCCCGGCGTCTGCAGGACAAGGTGGCCGTGGTGTTCGGCGGCGGCCAGGGGCCCGGGGAAGGCATGGGCAACGGCCGTGCCGCCGCGCTTCGCTTCGCGCGCGAGGGTGCGCGGGTGCTCGTGGCCAACCGCGGCGTCGCTTCCGCGGAAGACACCGTCCGCTTGATCGGCGAGGAGGGCGGCGAGGCCGTGGCGGTCGGAGCCGACGTCACGGTGGAGGAGCACATCTCCGCCGCGATCGAGGAAGCCGTGCGCCGCTGGGGAACGATCGATGTGCTGCACAACAACGTGGGCGTCAGCGTCGCCAACGGCGATGGCGAACTCACCGAGATCTCGGTGGAGACGCTGGACCGGCAGTACCTGGTGAACTTCCGCGGCACGGCGCTCGCGTGCAAGCATGCGTTGCCCGTGATGCGCAGGCAGCGGTCGGGGTCGATCGTCAACATCTCCTCCGCCGCGGCGACCGGCCTCTCCCCTTTCGCCGGCTACAAGGCCGCCAAGGCGGGGGTGAATGCGCTGACCGAGCAGCTCGCGCTGCAGAACGCGAAGTTCAACATCCGCGTGAACGCGATCATGCCGGGGCTCATCGCCACCCCCATGGCGGTGGAGACGCGAGCCCGGACGTGGGGCAGGTCGCGCGACGAGCTGATGGCCGAACGCAACGCGAAGGTGCCCATGGGCAAGGCGGGGACCGCATGGGACGTCGCGAACCTGGCGCTGTTTCTCGCGTCGGACGAGTCGAGCTTCATCACCGGCGAGTGCATCCTGGTGGACGGCGGACGGATCCTGAACCGGATCTAGGCGAGCCTGGAGATGATCGTCGTCGCATCCTCGATCGTCTCCAGCCGTTCGACCGCGGCATGAACCGCCGCGACGTCCTCGGCCGCGATGGCCCGTGGGGCGAACGAGGCGCAGTCGACGAACTTGCGGACGATGTCGGCCCAGCCCATCGGCGCTTCCGGGTTCCCCGGCACGTGGGTGCCCACACGCTCGAAGCGGCGGCCGTCACGCATCACGATCTCCACCCGGCCGGCGGGTAGCGCCAGCTTCCAGTCGAGCGAGCGGTCGTCGACCAGCACGATCTTTCGCGCAGCGGCGAGCACGCCAGGATTGCTCAGGCCGGCCTCGGTGAAGTCGTTCAGGCTCATCTCCCCACGCACGGCCGCCACGGCCACCAGGAACGGCAGGCTGAATTTCGCGTCCACCAGCGTCGCCGGCGCACGGCGCGCTTCCAGCGGCTCGCTCATCAGCCGGTGGTAGTCGCCGACGAAGACACGGATCTCGGCGATGTCGCTGGCCGCCAGCGTGTGCGCTTTCACCAGCTCCAGGGTCGCGTGGATGTGGCTGTGCGCCGTGCCGACCGCAGGCCACCGCTTGTAGAGCGTCAGCCCGCCGGTGTAGTCCGTGCCCAATCCATCGAGGAAGCCTGCGCGGTCGAAGCGATTGCCGAAGTAGAGGTCGAGCACCCCGTGCTTCGCCTCGAACAGGTGCGGCACGCCCGTGATGCCTTTCTGCGCGAGCAGTGCGGCCGTCACCGCGCCGCGCGCCGGAAACCCTGCGTACATCGCGCGCAGGTCGCTGCCCACCGAGTTGAGCACGGCCGCCGTCCCGCACGATTGCATGCTGGCGATGCCCAGCGAGTGCGCGATCTGTTCACGGGACAGGCGCAGGAGGAACCCGCATGCGGCCGTGGCGCCGTACACCCCCATCGTGGTGGAGAAGTTCCAGTCCTTGCGCCAGTCGATGGTCCGGCGGAACCGGTTGAACAGGTCCTGTCCGATGGCCAGTGCCGTGATCAAGTCCCGCCCGGACACGCCGCCGCGCTCGCCCGCAACGCGTTCAGCCACGGCCAGGGCGGCCGGTACGAGCGAACTGGCCGCATGCTGGCCCCAGGGCGTCTGGTCGTCGTAGTCCAGGCAGTGCGCCATCGCCCCGTTGGCGAACGCGGCCATGACGGCCGGCACGCGCCCACCGAAGCCCAGCACCGAGCTTTCGCCGCGTCCACCGGACTCATTCGCGAAATCGATCGCGCCGCGCACCGCTGGCTCCATCCCGCCCGCCGCTAGCGTCACGCCCACGGTGTCCAGCAGCGTCTTCTTCGCTCCCTCCACCGCTTGCAGCGGCAGCTTCTCGAATGTGGTGTCGGCGGTGTGGGCCGCGATGTCGCGGCAGAGGTCGGTGTCGGCAGGCATCGGGCGGCGGGTTCGGGGCGGAATCTGACCCGCTTCCGACCCATTTGTCGCGTCGGGATTTCTGAAGCGAAGGTAATTTCGGCTCACCGCGATCCTGGCTACGATCCGTCGATGACCCCGCGGCCGCGCACCCTCGTCGACAAGCTGCTCGACGCCAGCACCATCCGCGAGGAGGGCGGCCGCACGCTGCTGTACGTGGACCGGCTGATCGCGGCCGATACGGCGACGCCCGCCTTCGGCATCGTCCGCAGCGGCGGCTACACCGTGCGCCGGCCAGCGCAGGCCCTCCTCATCGCCGACCACTACACGCCGAGCACCGGCCCCACGCTCGACCATGCCGCGGACGAGCAGACCCGCTCGCTCATCGCGGGGACGCAGGCCACTGCCAGGTCCTACGGCATGCGCGTGCTGGGGCTGGGCGATCCGCTCCGCGGCATCCAGCACCTGGTTGCAGGGGAACTGGCGTATGCCCAGCCCGGCATCGTCGTGGCCGCCGCCGATTCGCACACATCGACGCAGGGCGCGCTCGGCGCGCTGCCGTTCAGCGTGGGCATCGACCTGGCGCACGTGCTGGCCACGCAGTGCGTGTGGGTGCACCGGCCTGGCGGGATGCGCGTCCAGCTCGAGGGAGCACTGCCGCCCAACGTGACCGCGAAGGACGTCATCCTCCACGTGATCGCGCAGCTCGGGCCTGCCGGCGCCTCCGGGGTTGCGGTGGAGTTCGCAGGCAGCTTCGTGCGCAACCTGGGGGTACCGGGCCGGATGACCTTGTGCAACATGGCCGTGGAGATGGGGGCGCGCACGACCATCATCGCGCCCGACCAGATCACGTTCGACTACCTGCGTGGCCGCCCGCTCGCGCCGCAGGGTGCGATGTGGGACCGCGCGGTCACCTTCTGGCGCACGCTGTACTCGGACCCGGGCGCCGGGTTCGACCGGGAGGTGAGCTTCGACGTCTCGCTCGTCGAGCCGATGGTCACGTGGGGCAACAACACGGCGGCCGGGGTCCCCATCGGCGGTCTCGTGCCCGACCCGGCGCGGGAGCCGGACCGTGCCAAGCGCGAGCAGCTGCAGGCCTGGATCGACTACATGGGCCTGCAGCCACTCGCCCCGATGGCTGGCCTGGTCGTCGACCAGGTGTTCATCGGATCGTGCACGAACGGAACGCTGGACGACCTGCGCGATGCGGCGCGGTTCGTGCGCGGCCGCAGGGTGGCGGTGCCGACGCTGGTGGTGCCCGGTTCGGGCCTGGTGAAGGCGCAGGCCGAGATGGAAGGCCTGGCCGACGTGTTCGTCGATGCGGGCGCAAGCTGGGGTGAGTCGGGGTGCTCGATGTGCAGCGCCATGAATGGCGATTCGCTCGCGCCGGGGCTGCGCTGCGTGTCCACGGCGAACCGCAACCACTACGGGCGGCAGGGCCCTGGCAGCCGGACGCACCTGGCTTCTCCGGCCATGGCCGCGGCGGCGGCAGTGGCTGGCCGTTTGGTCGACGTGCGTGCCCTGGTGGTGGCCTGAGATGGAGCGGTTCGAGACAGTCACCGCCGTCGCCGCGCCGATCGTCGCGCGCGACGTCGACACCGACCAGATCTTCCCTTCGCGGTTCCTCAGCCGGCCGCGGGCCGACGGCAACTACGGCCAGTACCTCCTGCACGACCACCGCTTCGACGCCCAGGGTCGGCCCAGGCCCGACTTCGTGCTCAGCGACGAGCGTTATCGCAACGCCAGGATCCTGGTCGCCGGGGCCAACTACGCCTGCGGCTCGGCGCGGCCGGGGGCCGTGTTCGCTCACGTCGACTTTGGCATCCGGGCCGTCATCGCCGAGTGCTTCGGCGCGGTGTTCCCCACCGTGGCCTTCAAGTACGGCATCCTAACCGCGCAACTTGCGCCGGCGCAGGTGGCTGAGCTGCTGGCGCAGCTGCTGCGGTCCCCGGGCGCGCAGGTGAGCATCGACCTGCCGCGGCAGGCCGTGACTGCGCCGGACGGCCAGTGCTTCTCGTTCGAGATCGATCCCTTCGCCAAGCGCTTGCTGGTGGAGGGCCTGGACCCCATCGGGCTGACGCTCGGCTTTCGCGCTGAGATCGAGCGGTTCGAGGAGAAGCGGCGCGCCGCACTGCCCTGGCTGGCGTGAGGCTCCAGTCCAGCCGGTCGACGCGCCTGGGGCTGCCGGCGAACAGCGCCGCCTCGCGCAGCAAATCGAAAGGCTCCAGCACCGTCGCCGAGGCGCGGGCGGGGATCATCGGAACCATGAACGCATCTCCCCGAATCCTGGTCTACGGCGCCGGTGCCGTCGGCGCCTGGCTGGGCGCCAGCCTGGCGGACGCCACCGACGTGACGCTGCTCGCCCGCGGCGCGCACGCAGCGGCCATGAAATCCGCCGGAGGCATCACGCTGGTAACCGATGGACAGGACCGCCTCGTGCCGGTGCGGGTGGTCACGCCGGATGAACTGGTTGGCCGCTACGACATCGTGCTGGTCACGCTGAAGGCAACGCAGCTGGCCGCCGCCGTGTCGCAGATGTCCGGCTGCGTGGCCGAAGGAGGCGCGCTGGTGATGGTCCAGAACGGGCTGCCGTGGTGGTACTTCGGCGATGCCACGCCTCTGCGGACGCTCGACCCGGACGGCTCGCTCGGCCGTGGCCTCGACATGAAGCAGGTGGTGGGCGCGGTCATCTACCGCCCATGCGAGATGCTGGCGCCGGGCAGGGTGCGGGCCGAGGCCTTCCCCGCGGGCCGCCTGGTGGTCGGGGAGCCGGAGGGCGAGCCCAGCAGCCGCTGCCACGCCATCGCGCAGGCGATCACGCGCGAGCACTTCCGGGTGGAAGTCACCGGCGACATCCGCCGTGCCAAGTGGGAGAAGCTGCTGGTCAACCTGCTGTGGAACCCGCTGGCCGCACTCACCCAGTCGGCGCCGGCCCACATGGGCGCGCATGGCCCGCTGAAGGACGTGCTGGTGGCCCTGCTGCGCGAGTCCGTGGCCGTGGCAGCTTCGACCGGCGTCGAGCTGGCGGCTGACCTCGAGGCGCAGCTGAAGCGGACGGCCGT
>Ga0196964_10000372_pt1 | contig 29516 bp, 41 predicted proteins | sample S1_10metaG_FD_148615 | JGI IMG/M metagenome (GOLD analysis project Ga0196964, IMG submission 148615) | Soil microbial communities from Anza Borrego desert, Southern California, United States - S1_10 | ecosystem: Environmental > Terrestrial > Soil > Desert | place: USA: California | collected... | reverse complement strand
GGTCATCGGGCCCCTGTGACAAATTGTCACACGTGACACACTCACTCGTGCCAGATTGACACACGGTTTGTCAATATGGCACACATGAGGGGTGGCTGAGCCCGTCCGCGCACCGCTGCCTGATGTCGTGGTCCGGGTGGACCGCAAGCAGTACGACGGTGCGGTCAAGAAAATCTTCGAGCCGGGTCAGGAGCCGCCGTGGAACGAAAGGCCGCTTCACCCGATCACGGGGCTGCCGTGTGATGGGTTCTGGGAGTGGTCGACGGGGCGGAAGATGCCCTATTGGAAGGCGTCCCACTGGAAGCGGGCGAAGGACAAGCTCGACTGGATCTACACGACGCCTGAGATCGCACGGGCGCTGAACGTCAGCGTCTGGTGCGTCGGCAACTGGTGCCGCCAGGGGAAGTTCCCGGGCGCGATCCACATCGGCGCCGAAAACGGGCGCGGCGCGCGCTGGCGGATTCCGGGGCGGTCCTTCAAGGCGTTTTTGGAGCGGTACACGAAGGTCGTCCAGATTCCAGAGCCGGTGAGGCCGCCCAAGTGAAGGGCGAGACCACCATCGCTCGGAGGCTGCCCCCGAAGCAGGAGGGGCTCATTGCTCGTCGCAACGCCCTGGCGTCCATCATCGCGGACGTCGCCGAGGCGGACGTGGAGCTCGTGCGGGCCGCCGGGCTCGCGAAGCGCCTACGGAACTACGAGGAGGGCGAGCTGCTCCTCAACCAGGACGACGCCGCCATCGAGAAGGCCGGGTGGACGCGCGAGGAGCTCCAGATCGCGACGGACGCCAAGCGCACGGAGAAGGAAGTTCCCTACTACGTGAAGATGGCGCAGCGGCGGTTCGAGTTGCGCACGCGCGAGGCAAGCGACGCAAAGCCCGCGATGGCGGTGCAGGTCGTGCTCCCGCCGCCGGTCGAGAGGACGCGCGAGGCGCGCGACAACGCTCCCGTCATCGACGTCACGGCGCTTGGCGGAGAGAAGCCTTGAGCAAGCTCACCGTCGAGACGGACTTCACCGACGATCGGGACGACCCGCGGAAGCTCGCGCGGTGCCTGCGCCAGGTGCGCACGGCGCTGAACCAGAAGGAATCGCGGCTCCGGGCGCTCACGACCGCGGCGACGAACACGCTGACGGAGATTTACCGGAGCGACCCGCTCGGGGCCGACGAGGTGGCCGAGATGCGTGCCCTGGTCGTCGGGACGTCGGAGGACGGTTCCGTTTACGCTCGCTACGAGTTCGCCGGGCTCTTTCAGCGCGTAGGCGTGACGGCAGCGGCACAGCGCGGGGCGACTGTCACGCTGGCGACGGCCATCGAGTCACACGCTGGGCTCGACTGTCAGCTCGGCGTCAACAGCGACTCGGAGATGTTTGTGAAGGTCACCGACGGCGGTGTCGGCACCGTCGAGTGGTCGGCCTGGGTCGAGGTGAGGCGGCCGTAATGCATCTGTCGTCGTTCGGGCCGCACGATGGTAAGGAGCCGCACCGGAGGCCGGGCGGCTCGACTATCTCGAACGAGAACAAGTACGGGTTCGGCAAGTACCCGCACGGCCGTTGCCACGAGCCCGGCTGCGAGAAGGCCGCGTGTCACAGGTATTCGGACCGCGTCGTGTGTCGGCGTCACTTGCCGCCCGAGGTGGTGTTCGCGCCGTTCCTCGGGCAGCAGGAGAAGCTTTTCACTGCGACTGAGCGCTGGGTTCTCGGCGGCGGTGGCGCCGGTGGTTCGAAGACGTTTGCCGGGTCCCATCTGTGGCTCAAGCAGTACGCGCTCGAGAAGGCGCGCTTTGAGGCCGGCGAGATAAGCGCGTCCAAGGGCCACTTTCTGTTCCTGCGGCGGACGATGCCGGAGTTGCTGCAGGTCATCTCGCACTTCAAGACGATCATGCGTCGGATTGATCCGAACGTCGTCTGGAACGAGGTGCAGAAGACCGCCACGTTCCCGTCGGCCGGCGGCTACGTCGTGCAGTTCGGCGGCATGGAGCACGACGACGACTGGGAGAAGTACTGGGGCGGCAACTACTCGATGGTCGTGATGGACGAGGCGGTCCAGTTCACGGTCAAGCAAATCGACAAGATCGACCAGCGCATCCGCGTCGCCGACGACGAGGGCCTCGGGCGGATGCTGCAGCTTTACCTGCTCACGAACCCTATCGGCACGAGCACGAAGCTCTGGCTCAAGCGGCGGTTCGTCACGGTCGCCGAGCCCGAGACGTCGGTGAAGGTGCGCACGACGCTGCTCGACGGCCGCATCGTGGAGGACTGGCAGGTCTACATCCCATCGAACCTTTACGACAACCCGGCGCTGATGGAGGACGGCAAGTACGAGGCATCGCTCATGATGCGCTCGGAGGCCACGCGGCGCGCGCTGCTCCTCAACGACTGGGACGTCGACGAGGGAGCCTGGGTTGGCGAGGACTGGGATCCGTCGGTCCACATCTGCGAGCCGTTCCGCATCCCGAACAGTTGGACGCGGTTCAAATGCGCTGACTACGGGTTCTCGAGCCGGTCGTCGGTATTGTGGTTCGCCGTCGACCCCGAGGGGAACCTCGTCTGCTATCGGTCGCTGTCGACGCGCAAGCTCACCGCCGAAGAACTCGGCCGGCGCATCAAGGACATCGAGTCGGAGCCGCTCTTCGTCAACGGCCAGCTCATCGTCGAGGCCGAGTGGGACCCGACGCAGGACATGTCGACGGTGTGGGGGCCGATGGACTCGTCGGTCTGGGCGCGCTCGGGCGAATCGGGCGAGTCGCGCGGCGAGATTCTCGACCGCATGGGCGTCGGGTTCTTCCGCGCCGACAAGGGCACGGGCATGCGGCACTCGGCGGCCGAGCAGATTCGCAACCGGCTGCGGCGGCGTACGCCGAACGCGCGCGGCGAGTTTGTGATCCCAGGGCTGCGCTTTTTCCGGTCGTGCAAGACGCGCATCCGGTCGACCGATGGAAGCGGCTGGGAGGAGACGGGCCCCATCGTGACGATCCCGCTCCTGGCGTTCGACCCGAACGACCCGGACGTGTGGGACACGAACGCCGACGACCACGACATGGACGCGCTCGCCTACGGGGTGATGTCGCGGCCCCTAGCCGGCGAACACGAGACGCACGAGTCGAAGGCGACCGGCGTCGTCGTCGAGATTTTGAAACTACGAGAGGCCCGCGCAACGGGAAGCGCATTCCCAGACTGGTACGCGAGCGATGGCTGAAACACCGATGGATACGGCGGCCATGGCCGCAGATGCGGGCGTTGACCCGCAGATGGTCGAGATGATGGCCGAGGCCGCTGCAGCGCCCTCCCCTGCTTCGTACGAGCAGGAGGTGAACCTCGCCAAGATTCTGCCCGAGAAGTTTCTCGTCGCGGTCGGCGAGCGCGTCGTCCGAGACAAGGACATCGACCTCGGTAGCAGCGAAGGGTGGCGCAAGCGCAAGGCGCGCTGGGTGCAACTCTTCTCGGGCGAGATTCCGAGCAAGAACGCGTTCGAGAAAAACCTGCTCTTCGTTCACATGCCGTACCTGACGAAGGCTGTGAACCTGTTCCACCCGCGCATGCATCGCCACTTTTTCCCGGCGAGCGGCGACTTCTACACGTGGGACACGGCTGTACCAGACCGCAAGACGCAGGCCCGCAAGATCACGCGTCACACGAACTACTACCTGCGCAAGCGCGTGCCCGAGTACGTGCCGTCGTACGACCGCGGCGGCGTGCAGATTCTGCTCTACGGCAGCGCGTTCAGCGTCTGGTACTACAACCCGCTCGAGCGGCGCCCGTGCTTCGAGTTCATCAACTCGGACAACTTCATCGTCCCGTACAAGTGCAAGAGCGACCGGCCGGACATGGCCGACGTGCCGCGGAAGTCGTGGATCAAAGAGTACTACCGGCACGAGCTCGAGCAGTTGGCAGACGACGACTATTACGTCAACGTCGCCAAGCTCTACCCGCAGCCGTACGGAGAAGACGGCGCGCCGACGCCGGGCGCGGGCGATCAGCCGCAGCGGCAGGGCGAAGTCCAGCGGACTGCCGACGACATCCAGGGCACTAAGCCGCCGTCGCACGACGACGACGCGCCCCGGAAAATCATCGAACAGGACCGCTGGCTACTTTTGCCGGGCGAGAAGCGTCAGCGCCACGTCACCGTGTGCGTCGACGAGATGACCCGCACGGTCCTGCGGCTCACGCTGTGCGAGAAGGACGACCCGCGGGACGCTCAGCGCTACCGGCGCGAGATGCAGCTTCGCGACGCCGAGATGCAGGCGGCAAACGAGGCTTACAACATCGCGCTCGACGAGCACGCGGCCATGGCGGTGCCAGGTGTCGACGAGTTCGGCAACCCGCTGCCGGCGCCCGACCCGGCGATGCTGCCGCTGCCGCCTTCGCCGCCCCAGGAGCCACCGCTGCCCGCGCCCGCGCGCAAGGTGCCGTTTCACAGGTTCACGCACTACCCGTGCTTGCCGAACCCGGAGGGGTTTTACCACTACGGCATCGGCGTGCTCGTCGAGGGTCCGAACATCGTCGCCAACGAGGCGATGAGCGGCTACGCGAGCCTCATGCGGCTCAACCAGCGGCCGACGGGCGTGCAGTCGCGGTTCGCTCGAGGGCCGCGCGGCGAGCAGAAGCTTGTGCTCGGCGAGGTGACCGAGACGCAGCTCACCCCGGAGCAGGTAAACGCCGGCGCTGGCATCCACGTTCTGCAGTTCCCGCCGCCCGACCCGAACGCCTTCAAGCTCGAGGAGCGGATGGCGCAGTCGGTTCAGGAAATCACAGTAGACGACGTCGTCGGCGGCGCCGAGGGCATGTCAGGGCAGACGGCGGCCGAGACCGAGATTCGGAATGCGAACGCGATGGAGGGCATCAGCACCATCGCGGCGCGCATCGACCGCTCGCGCCTCAATGAGCAACAGGTGTTCGCGTACATCCTGTCGCAGACGCTCGACGAGGAGGGCGACACGTTCTCGTATCAGGCGCCGCGCGACCAAAGCATCCCGGAGTGGGAGCCGCCGCCGCCCGTCGAGGAGTTCCACGTCACGCGCGAGGACTACGCGGCCCTCGAGGACTTCGACATCGTCTCGACGTCGGACCCGAACATGGCCAGCCAGCCGCAGCGTGAGGCGAAGGCCATGAAGATGCTGCAGGCGCTGACGCAAATCCCGCCGGGGACATTCGACCCGGTGACTACGGCGCTTATTACCCGCAGCGTCGCGCACAAGTTCTTCACAAGCATGGACGAGCCAGCCCTGGCCGAGATGGTCGCCAGGGCCGAGCCGCCGCAGATGCCTGTCACGCCCGAGATGCAGGGCGAGCAACCAGAAGGAGAGAGCCCAGATGACCCAGGACAACCGACGGAAGCTATGGCTGCAGATGGAGGAGACGCAGGAATTCATCCGGGAATTGCGGGAATGGCGTGACCAGCGCGCGCAGGCGGTGGTCTCGCTGTCGTCCCCGGCGAGCAATCGCGATCAAGCGCTGATGCAGGAGCAGCAGCGGCTCACCGCGTTTGGTGAGGCGCGCGCGCTCGGGCACATCCTCGAATCGCTGAGCGGAGACGAGCAGTGAGCGACCACGCCTTGCCTTCGGTGGTCTACACGCCTGAGGAGCACGACGCGTGGGAGGAGTTGAACCGGCTCGCCGCCGCGAGGCTCAAAGAGCGGTGCGAGAGGTTCAAGATTCCGCCGCTGCGCTACCAGCCCGCGGACGACCTGATGCTGGTGTTCCGGCTCAAGCCCGTCGAGATCAAAGTCGGCGGCCTTCACATCCCGACGTTCGGCAAGTGGAAGGACCAGGAGACCGGCGAGGTTGAGAACGTCGCGACGGTGCTCAATGAGGGCGTGCTGCTCAAGGCCGGTTGCGGCGCGCGGGATTGGATGCGCAGCCACGGCATTCTCATCGGCGACATCATCAAGTGGGGCCACTTCGCTGGCAACGAGGAGCTGTCGCACCGTTTTCAGGCGGGCGGCACTGCCGAGATTGTGGACCTAGCGGACTGGTTGCAGGTGCCCGTGCGCGAGTGTCACGGCAGCTACGACCTCGACGACCGCATCGCTTCAGGCCAGATGCGTTTCGTGTACGTCGTCGACAAGCAAGGGAACGGCCTGCACGTAGTTAAGCCCGCGCCGATCGCAAAGGAGGCCGCCAATGCAGCTTGAGGGAGAGAGCACGCCGACGACCGACAACGACATCTCTGCACTCGAGCAGGACGCCGGGGGCGACGAGTCGGCGGCGCCCGAGGCTGGCAACGAGGAGCCTACGACGGGCGGACAGACGCCGGACCCGACGCAGGCGCAGCCGGAGGAGCGGGTGCCCACGCGGCGCGAGCTCAAGGCGCAGCGGGGTAAGATTTTCGAGCGCAACAAGGAACTCGAGCGGCTCTTGGCCGAGGAGCGCGCCGAACGGGAGCGCATCAATCAGAAGCTCATCGAGACGATGAACTCGATGAAACAGTCGTTCGACGAGTCGCGGCCCAAGCCGAAGAGCGCGAAGGAGCAGGCGCTCGAGGCGTACCGGCAGCGCGTGCGCGAGACGTTCGCGGCTATGGACTCGAACGACCCGTCGTCCATTGACAAGTTCGTCGAGCTCATCGCCGAGGGCGGGCGCATCGGGTCCATGGACCTCGTCGAGGAGAAGGTCAACGAGGTCAAGGGCGCCATCCCGCCCCCGAAGAGCCCGCTGGCGGCGAAACTCGAGGCCGAGTTCCCGTGGCTCGACGACGACGACAACAAAGACCTCGTCAACTCGTATGCGCGCCGGCTGGCGAACACCAAATACAAGGGCCGCGACGTGCGCGGGGACCAGAACCTCGCATACGCGGTGCTCCGGGAGGCCGCCGCCCTTGTTGCGAAGCATCACGAGATGCCGGTCGCGACCCCGCCTGACCCGAACGCTCAGCGGCGCCTCGCTGGCACGAGTGGGCGCAATGGTGCCCCGGGGGCAGGAGCCGGAGGCGGTCCCGGGTTCGACGCCGAAACGCTGGCGAGGATTGACGCCGCCGCTGCCGCACTGTGGCCGTCCGCCGACATGACGCTCGAGCAGAAGCGGGCCAAGTGGATCTCGACAATGCGCAAGAACCAGCCCGACGTTTACAAAGCGATAGTTGGGGCTTGACTTTTTATTAGTTCTCCTTCCTCATTGAGGGAGCCATCCGTAAAGTCCCTCGGATCGGTACGGGCACTCTCCCTCGGGCAACCGAGCGGTCCTGACAGAGCAAGACATCCGACGTTTCCCCCGGAGGCGCTAGCAAGGCCGCGCGTCTCGATGGGCGGTAAGGGTCGCGGCTCTTACCGGGGAACGCCATGTCCGAAGGAGAGAGCACCCGCGAGGGTGGTGAGCCCGAGAGTCCTGCTACACGGTACTTCAAGCGAGCTGTGAAAGAGGCCGACGCGGTGCAATCCGCCGGCGGAGACCTCGGTGAGGCGGTCGCCAAACGCCGGGGGCGAAAGCCGAAGGCGCGACACGACGCGGACGACACGCCGATTGACGGCTGGTCGAGCCCGCTCACCGCGCCGCTCGTTAACGAGGACCCGAAATACGCCTACTACTGGGCGTCTCAGCACGACCTCGAAGCGTACGGCATGCGCGGTTGGGTGCCCGAGCAGTGGGGCCCCAAGTGTGCGCACCCGCCTTTCTACTTCGGCGAGAAGAAGAACGGCGCTCCTGTCCGGTGGAAGCAGTTGACCCTGATGAAGATGCCGAAGGCGCGCGCGGAAGAGTTCAAGCGGCGCGACTGGCGAGCGGTTCAGCACCGCAAACTGATGAGCTATGTGCTCAAGCAGCAGGCGGAGGCGACCGGCGGCCACATGACCGTCACCTCTCAGACCGTCACGGTCTGAGTTTTTCACAGGAGTCACAACCATGCCTCGTACGAACTACCAGTTCGGCGGTCTTCGGTGGCACACACCCGAAGGAACCGCAGGGCTCCCGCAGCCCGTTGCTTGCACTGTCGCAAGTGCGTACAACACCGACCTGCTTGTCGGCGATCCCGTCAAGGCGATCAATGACGGCACCGTCGAGCGCGCCGGCGCCGGAACTGACGGCATCTACGGCGTCATCATCGCGATTCTGCAGTACCGGAACAGCGACGGCGTTCTGGTGCGGAACGGTCGCTACGTCCCGGCGAACACGACCTGGACGGCGCACGCTGACCGCACGCAGGTACTCGTCGCGCCGGCTCGTGGCAACTACTTCCTCATCCAGTCGGACGACGCAACGACGCTGACGACGATGGCGCTCGTTCGCTCTGCGAAGGGCAACAACGCCGACCACATCTACCCGGCGAATGCCGCTAACAACGCGCTCGGGCTGTCGGCCTGCATCCTCGACATCTCGACCGTCAACACCACGAACACGCTGCAGTGGCGCATTCACGATGTGCTCGAGCAGCCCGGCAACGACCCGTTGCAGACGCGGGCGACGTACATCGTCTACGCGAACGTGCTGTCGAACTTCGGCGGCGTTGGCAGCAACACCGGCGTTTAAGGAGAACGGACCATGGGACTTCCTGGAATCACGACACACGTTTTTACGGATCCAGTTCTCCGCGGCTCCATTCTTGAAGCCTTCCGCGTCGAGCGCGAGGGTGAAAAGTGGGTCTGGAAAGAGTGCGGCTTCGACGAGATGTCGTCGAACAAGGCATTCGAGGAGATCACGGAGTTCGCCGGCATGGGCCTGGCCGCTCGTCGCGAGGAGCTCGCTCAGGGCACCACGGACAGCATCAAGCAGGGCTTCACGACCCGCGTGAACATCTTCTCCTACGCGATCAACTTCCCCATCAGCCGCGAGGCTCAGATGCGGAAGGAGATCAACAAGGTCGTGCAGGGGACGAAGTCGGTCATGGAGTCGCTGCGGTACACCGTCGAGGTGGTCTGCGCCGACCTGCTCGGCAACGGCTTCTCGACCACGACGGGCATTACGCTGCCTGACACCAAGGCCATTTTCGCGACGGACCACACGCTGCCGCGCGGCGGGACGTACTCGAACAAGATTACGGCCGCGTCGGTGTCCGAAGAGGGCGTCGAGGCGATGTCGATCTTGGCGGGTCGCATGGTGGGCGGGCACGGCCTGCCGACCAAGCACACGCTGAAGAAGATCGTGATCCCGGTCGAGCAGCGGTTCGAGGCTCGTCGCGTTCTCAAGAGCGACAAGCAGAACTGGACCTCGAACAACGCGATAAACGCGATCAAGGAAGACAACATCGTCCCCGTCGAGAACGAGTTCCTGCCGTCGACGTCGAACTGGTTCGGCGTGACCAACGCGAAGCAGGGCGCGGTCCTCATCTGGGGCGAGCAGCCGAACGTGACCGAGGTCGGCATGGACCTGAACCGCGCTGTCGTGTGGTCCGGGAACATGATGTTCGGCATCGGCGTCCCGGGTCCGCGGCGCTGGATTGGCTCGGAGTTCTAGGAGGCGGCCATGGGAGCTCTTTCGGCTCACTACACGCCGGGCGGCATCAGCTCCGAGGGCTTTTACAAGGTTCTGCACGTCGGAACCTCGTCGCTCTACCAGGGCAGCGGGGAAAACGGCGTCAACCCGCGAAAGCCCATCTCGACGCTGCTCGCCGCCCTGGATTCCGACGTGGTCGACTCAGCCGACCGCGGCACGTTGATCATCATGAAGCGCGGCCACACCGAGAACATCTCGGCGGCCGACTTCTTCTCGGCGATCGGCTCGAAAAAGCGCATCACCATCCGCGGTGAAGGCGACGAAACCGATCGTCCGACGTTGACGTGGACGGCCGCTGCGGCGACGTGGCTGCTCGACACGGACAGCGTTGTGCTCGAGAACCTCAACCTGAACTTTGAGCCTGGCACCGGCAGCGTCAACGTCGCTGCTCCGATGACCATCTCGGGGAACGGGTGCGGTTTGCGTAACTGCAAAATCCGCATGGGGACCGACGCGAACAACAAGGTGACGGTCGGGCTCACCATCACGGGTGACGACTGCTTCCTTGAGGACGTGTTCGTGTACTCGGCCACGGCCGCGGAAGCGACCACGTTTATCAGGCTGACGGCCGCTGACCGTCTGCGCATGAAGAACGTCGTCGTCATGGGTGCGACGAGTGCGACAAACGTGGGGGCTCTGCAATGCCTCACGACAGAGTCGAAGCAGATTCGGCTCGAGGACTGCGAGTTTTGGAACCTGAAGACGGCGTCAACGGTTGCAGTAACCGGCTTGGCCAGCAACATCGGGACGGCCAAGCGCTGCTACCTCGCGGTTCTGTCTGACAACGCTGCGGCTCTGACGGGCGCCTGGGCGACCGTCGGCAGCATGCAGTTTGTCGACTGCCGCGTCACCAACCTTGCCGGCGAGGCTGCGGCCACGTTCGGCACGGTGTCCGCGTAACAACAAGTGCATCACCCCGCCGGGTCAGGGGCTGTCTAGGGCCTCTCTCCTTCGGCGCCTGGCCCGGCGGGTTCTTTTCAGGGATAGACGACGATGGCGAGCCCGTACATCTACCAAAGCTCAGGCGGTTCGGGCGTCGGCCTCGTCGGCAAGACGTTCGCCGCGAGCGGTCAGGTCTGGTACGTCAATTACACGTCTGGCGTCGACGCTGCCTCGCCGCAGGGCCTCAACCGGAACTACCCGCTCAAGACGCTCGCGCAGGCGCACACGAACGCCGCCGCGGGCGACGTGATTTGGCTGCTCGAGAACCACGCCGAGACGCTCACGGGCGCGCAGACCTTCAACAAGGCCGGCGTCAAGGTCATCAGCGAGGGCACGGCGGCGACGCGCGCGCGGTTCACGTGCAACGGCGCGATCGCGATGTTCGACGTGACGGCGGCCGGCGTCTGGTTCGTGAATCTCACGTTCCCGCAGAGCTCGGCGGCCCCGACTGCGCGCATCCGCGTGGCTTCGACGGCCGGGCGCATCGAGAACTGCTCGTTTGACTGCGGCGCGAACGACACGAACCCGGCGGTCAAGTACATCACTGGCGCTGGGCAGTGTCGGATCGTCGACTGCTCGTTCACGTCGACGGCCACGGCCGCAGCGAGCCGCCCGAACATCGCGGTCGAGGTGGCAAACGCCATGAGCGACCTCGAGGTTGAGAACACGACGTTCTCGGGCGGCACCTACGGGTGGAGCGACTACGCGTTCAAGGGCACGGCGGCCATCACGCGCGTGTACGGCCTGAATCTCTCGTTCCTGCTCGATGCCGACTGGTTTTTTGCGACCAGCACGATCGGGCAGTGGAACGTCGCCAACTCGAGCGGCTCATCGCGGGGGTTCTGGACGGCATGAGCTACTACGTCACCGGCTACATTCCGGCCGGCGACTACGGGCGCATGTGCGACGTCTGCGGGCGGCGTCGCCCGGGCTCGAAGTTCAAGCAGGTCGATGGCGTGTGGATCTGCGACCTCAATGGGTACCACAACGGCTATGTGCCCGAGGGCGTGCTCAACCGCGTGCCGTACGTGCACACGAAGGGTCCGCAGGCCATCAAGGACGCCAAGCCATTCAACCCGCACGACACGTTTGAGGCGGTTGAGGCGGACCTTTTCAACTTCCTAGTCGGCCGGTCCCCCAAGGACGAATACAACGTCACGGCGAGCGCCGAGGGCGGCTCGGCCACCGACAGCGTTCGGTCGGCAGCGTGGTCGGCGCTCTACCTCTACGACATCATCGCCGAGAACCGTCGCCCGGTGCGCTGGGTGACGCTGGCGAAGGCGAAGCTGCGCGAACTCGCCGACTTCCTGCTGACGTACCAGCTCGGTAGCGCGCACGTCGACAGCGACATCACGGCGACCATCGGGACGACTGGCGCGAACGACCTCGAGTACGGCGGCTTTGTCACGCTCGTCACCGGCAGCGCGGCGGACATCATCGGCTCGGTTTACAGCGAGGACGTCGGCGTTGGGGGCCTCGCGCTCCTGCGCGCGTACCAGGTGCTCGGCGACGCGAAGTACCGTGACGGGTACCTGGCCGCGCTCAAGTGCCTCCGCCGGATGCAGTGCGGGGGCAAGCTCAACACGCGGTACGCGACGACGTCGCTCACGGGCGAGGCGCGCCTGCACACGGGGATGTGGAGCCACAAGCTCGACATCGCGGACTTGTCGGCGACGGGCGCACGCAACAACGGGTGTACTGACGTGGTCGCCGGAGGACAGTACGAACGCATCGTATTTGGCGCGCCGGACCACTACGGAGTCGCTCACGACGCCAGGTTTACGATCAACTTAGCGGCGGAGCCGGCGAACACCGATCTCATCACCGGTCACTTCCCGATAGACCTCAGGCCAATCGGAGGCACCAGAATCCGCGTCAAGTGGCGCGGGATTTTCACTTCCGAGGATACGGGCGGCGTCACGTTGACGTGGCGTGTTTGGCTCCTCAGCGACCCGTCGTCGCTGGCCGGCGGCACCTTGATCGCCGAAATCCAGGAGACGCCCGCGGGGTCGCGCCAGATCCTGACCTATACGTCTGACATCGCCAACCCGGGCTTACTCACGGGTATCAAGGTAACGGTCTCAACGCCCGTTGCCTGGGGATCCACCAACAAGTTTGCGTACATCTACGGCTGGGTTTGCAGCTTGGAGCCGTACTGATGGTTGGCGGACCTCATCTCATGTTCGTGCAATCTGGCGAGTCCAACGGGATGGTTCTCGCGGTCGGCGTCGAGGAACACATGTCTTCCGTCGTCGTTCCGTTTTTTCTGATCCCGACTTCGCACGTCCACATTACGGCGACAATGGAGCCCATGGGCGGCGACAACGTAGATGACGTCGTGATCTTGCGCGTGCGACTCGGCGGCACGCGCCAAACGCCAGACGGCACGATTCTCGCCGAGAAGGAGATGGGCAGAGCAGACAACGACGGCACCTTGACGGCGACAATCGCCAACCCCGGCGGCACCCAGCTTGTGAAGCTGTGCTTAGAAGCCGTCATCGGAGGGATCCCGCACTACCCGGACAACCAGGGCTTTTACGTGAGGCCGGCATGAGCACGACCGGGTACCTCATGCTGTATCAGTGGGACGCATACGATGCGAACGCCGCGAATTTCACGGGCTTTGGATCCGTTGAGGAGATCGACGCTATCTGGCCGGTTACTACGGACCTGTTCCCCGGGAACGCGCCCACGTGTTGCCTTTGGATGTGCGCCGACACGAATGCACCGACGACGGTAACCTGGAAGCTATACGCCGGAACCGTGTATCAGGCGCCCGGAACGGGTCAGGCCCCGCATGTGACCGACACGCTCGTCGCAAGCGGCACGGTGGCCGGAAATGGCGTCAAGACGAGTGCAAAAACTTCGTTCACGAAGCCGACCAGCGACTGTTACTTGAAACTGACGCTTACGACGTCCACGTCCAGTAACTGCTACTGCTACACCCTGGTGTTCCGATGAGCGTCCACACAGTAACGCTCGATCACGACCTCTACCCGGGCGACCTCATCGCGCTCGAGTTCCTCGTCGCGGCGAAGGCACAGGAGGGCGACATCACCGTGGGCGATACGACCGCGGTCGGCGACTTCTCGGAGCGCACGGACGCAACCATCTCCTCGATGATCTCCGAGGCGCTCGCGTTCTGGACGACGGGCCTCGCCGACGCCGGCGGCACGGACGGCGCCATCACGGGCCTGTCCACGACGACGCCGCGCGAATACTTCGACTGCTTCATCTCGCACACGTCGGACGGCACAGGCACGTGGCGCTACGCCGATGGCGCGGCATCGACGGGCACGACCATCACCTCGCACAACTTCGCCCTGGCCCTGCGAGGGCTCGCCGCTGCGGGTCAGACGACGCTCGGAAACGCCATCTTCGACTGGCTGATGACGTTCACGAGCAACTCCGACTACGAGCTTCCGTCGGAGCATCACGAGCAGTACCGGAGCAAGAACTTGCTCGGCACGTACGACCCGAAGACGGCGCCGGCGACGATTCTGAAGGTGCGCGAGGGCTCACCGCTTGCGGCCACAAAGAAGAACGGTAGCGCGGTCTACGCTCTGCACGCGCTCGGGCTCCTCGCTTCGTACTACTCATCGCGGCAGCGAGCCTCGTTCGACACGACGAAGAACACGCTCAACGACCCGAAGGCGAAGCGCTGGGAGAACTCGGAGCGCGACAACGAGCGCCTGTTCCTGCCACTACAGGGCGAGTGCGGATTGTCGATGCAGCCGAGCTACGAGACGCCCGTTCCGAAGAGCCGCAAGCGGGCCGAGTACGCCGCGCAGACGGGCTGCATCTACCGACATGAGCCGAAGGCGTTTCTCGGGAGGGGGACGCGATGACAGTCTCGGCGAACTACGCTTGGGAGGCGACGCGCGACCAAGTTATCCGCAACTCGCTGTGGGGCTGCGGACAGCTCAACGCGGGGCAGTCTCCGACGGCCGCGCAAATCACGGTCGGCGCCGAGCTCCTGCAGATGCTCGTCCTGGGGCTCCTCAAAAAGGGCGTGCAGCTCCGGTGCATCGAGCGCTACGAGCAGTCCATCACCGCCGTCTCGTCGACCACGCCGTACGTGACGGCGCCGGCGGACACACTCGACGTCGAGAAAGGCGCCGTTGTGCGGTCGGCGGACGGCCTGACCGATGCGCCCATGGACCGCATCACGCGCGAGGAGTACCTCGCGCTCACGCAGAAGACGACGACGGGGCAGCCGACGATGTACTTCCCCGAGCAGACGTCGACGGGCGCTTGGAACATCTACCTCTACCCCATCGGCGACAGCGCCAACTGGACGAAAATCATCTACCCGCGGGTGCGCAAGCCGCGGGACACGGACACTGGCGCCGTCACGCCTGACATCCCGGTCAACTGGCACGAGGCCATCACGGCTGGCCTCGCGTGGAAGTGGGCGCTGCACTACAAGCTGCCGCTCGAGCGGACGCTGATGCTGCGCGACGACTGGTTGCGCCTGCGCGACGACGCCCTCAACGACGAGACGGAGCGCGGCAACACCGTGTACGTCGCGGAGCCCTACATCGAGTAACCGCATGGCTAAGCTCATCTCAGCACTCGCATCCGGCATCCCGCACGCACCGTCGGGACGGGCGTACTTCTATAAGCGCGGCACGAGCACGCCGGCAACGGTGTACTCGGGCATCGACGCGCGGTCGAACGAGGCGCTCGGGACGTCCGTAGCGCTGAACGCCTACGGCCAGTACGAGAGCGGCGGCCAGTTTGGGGTGTACGCGAAGGAGCGCGTTGACGTCATCGTCTACAAGGCCGACAGCGCGACAGTTGCGGCGCGGTTCTCGGACGGCGAGCACGACAATTCCATCGACGTCGAGTCGCAGAGCTTCACGGGGACTCTCGAGAGCGGCTCGACCGGCGCGGGCGGACACACGCTGCTGCGCACGGCGCTCGACGCGATCAAGACGAGCTTCGGCGCTACGGACTTCAAGGTGCTCGAGACGGGGCAGACCACGGAGCGCTACCTGAAGGACGCGCTGCAGAACGTCCGCTCGTCATACACGCCCTTCTACAACGTGAAGGCGTACGGCGCGCTCGGCGACGGCTCCAACGATGACGGCGCCGCGATCAAGGCGGCCATCACGGCGTCGAGCGGCAACGGCATCATCTACTTTCCGGCAGGAACGTACCGCTCCACGATCGGCTTCACCATCGACGACAGCCTCATCATCATGGGCGCGGGCGCCGGGGAGACGTCGATCGAAATCGACAGCACGTCCACAACCGCCTTCTCGGTGTCGTCGTCGGCGTCCACGGACGTGGTCGGCGGCATCTGCGACATCACCATCAAACCCAAGACGGGGTCGTCGTCCGGGACCGGTGTGTCGTGCTTGCACAGCGGTCGGCTCTTCACCTTCCGCAACGTGGTCGTCTCCGAGTTCGCCACGGGCATCGGAACGTCGGGGAAGATTCTGGTCTACGGGTGTTCCATTCGAGGGGCCACGTCGGTAACGGCAAACTGCCGCGCCATCGACGTAGCGGGCGCGAACGGCGCCGGCAGCGTCATCGCGTTCTCGAAGGTCCGAGTTCTCGGCGCATGGGACAACACGTGTCGCGGCATCGGCGTCGGCTCGGCGGACGTCAAGGTCGTCTGCAACGAGATCGACATCTCGGCCGCTGGGACGCTCACCCGCTGCATCGAGACCACGGCGGCGAGCGCGACTAACGCGGTTGTCGTCGGGAACTCGTACACTGGCGCCTCCGCTGACGTCGGGCTCTACATCGCCCACGACGTTGCTGTGCACGAGGGTTTCAACTCGACGGCGACGTCCGGGCTCTTGCTCTTCGACGCCGCCGCGGACACGTACGTGCAACGCGCCGTGCGCCTGTCGCGAGAGGGCAGCGTCACGTTCGCGACGGAGGCGGGCGCGTACGCCCCGGTGTGTGACACGAAGTACCACTTTGTGAAGTTCACGGGCGGCGCCTTCGCGGTGAACGCACCGACGGGGCAGCCGACGCAGGGCGCGGAGATGTGCATCATCCTGTTCAACGCGTCAGGCGGCGCTGTCACGCCGACGTTCAACGCCGTCTACAAGACGGAGACGGTGCCCAGCGTCGCCAACAACGGCTACTTGTCCGTCCGGTTCCGGTACCAGCCGACGACCGACTGGCTCGCGTCGAGCCTTTGGTTCCAAGAGGCGCAGTTCGTCACCTACACCTGACATGAACGCCAAGCAGATTGCATTCACCGGCCAAGCAAGCTCCGTCGAGGAGCTCGCTGGAGCGCCCGCCGCGTTCATCAACGCGACGGTGGACGCCGCCGGTGCGATCTCTGCCCGTCCTGGCATCACGACGTACTCGGGATTCCCGTCGACGTTCCCGAGCACGACGGCCGTCGTCATGATCGGCGTGCTCGGCGACGACATCGTGTACGTGACCGAAGACCGCAAGGTCTGGGCGTGGCACAGCGGAACGGGCGCGGTTTCGGAGCGCTCGACCTCGACGGCGACCACGCTCGTCGCGGGCACGGAGCGCCCGACCTACGCGGTCAACCGCAACCTGATGATCATCGCTGGCGGTGGCGCTCCGCAGAAGGTCAGCGCCGGATCGCTCGTGTCAGAGCGCCTCGGCGGCAGCCCGTCGAACTGGCGCGACGTCGCGTTCATCACCAGGCGCGCCGTCGGCGTCGTCGCGGACGAGAGCGGGCTATTCGAGTGGTCGGATGCTGGCGAGCCAGAGTCGTACAACATCGCGGTCGAACTCGCAGAAGCGGAGGCCCGGCCCGACCCGCTTCGCGCTGGCAAGGAGACCGCCCGCGAATATTGGGCGTTTGGCTCGCGCACGCTGCAGATTTACACCCCCGATCCCGACGAAACTTTTGCGCCTCAGGTCACGCTTGATGTCGGCTGCGGGGCCGCGCGCTCTCCCATCCGCCGTGAGGCGGAATTCGCATGGCTCGACGACCTGAGGCGCTTTGTCTGGACGACTGGCCGAGCGGTGTCCAAAGAGGACGTCATCTCATCGCCAGCCGTCTCGAGGACTGTCGAGGGCTTCACGACGGTGTCGGATTGCTGGGGGTATCGCGAGAAGATCGGAAACGCCGACTCCTTCGTTTGGGTGTTCCCGACGGAGGGGCGCGCCCTCGCGTACGACACGGAGTCTGATACGTGGTCGGAGCGGCACTGCTGGTCGGGCGGGCAGTGGATCCGCTACTGCCCGACAGCGTACTGCTACTGGCCCGAGCGCAACCTGCACATCGTCGGCCTGAGCGACGGGCGGCTCGCGGTGCTTTCGCGCGAGGCGTACACGGACCTCGACCACGACCTCAAGTGGCTCGCTCGGTCGGGGTACGACGATCGCGGCCTGCCGATGCTCAAGGAGCCGCTCGAGCTCCAGGTGCGCGTGCGCCGCGGTTTCGCATCGAGCTCGTCGTCGGCGATCCGGGTCCGCTGGCGCGACGACCTCGGGCCGTTCTCGGCGCCGGTCGACGTCGCGCTCGGCACGGCCGGCGACCACGACCACACGGTCCCTGTGCGGCCCATCGGAACGCCGTACCGCGCGCGTCAGTACGAATTGTCGGGAACGGCGGCCGACGCGACGTCTGTCGCGAAGGTCACGGAAGTTTACGAGGAGCTCGACTCATGAGTTTCAACAACAACTACTCCAACTCGCTCGTGCAGCCGAGGCCGCGGCGTCCACAGAGGCAGGTGGCACCAACGCCGTCGTACAACGCAGGCCGGAGCGTCGGAGCGCCCGCCTCGCAGAACTTCTCGAACAAGCCAACGTCGCCCGAGCAGAAGATGCGGGAGTTCGGCCGCGAGCAGGTCGGCTTTTACGACCAGCGCCGAGATGCCGCTCAGGAGTACTGGAACCCGCTCGAGCGAACCGCGAACCAGTACGAGGCTGAGCGGCCTAGCCACGTCGCAAACCTGTACGGCGAGATGCGCAGCATGCAGAAGCCGGGCGCGCGCCAGGCGGCGTACAACGCGACGTTGTCGACGCCGTCGTACATGGAGGGGTTCGCGCAGACGGCGATGACCGGCAGCAACCCGGCGTACGACTACTTGAAGAACACGCTGCAGAAGGATCTCGCCAGGAGCACTGCCGCACGCGGGACGTTCGGCAGCGGACGGGCAATGGCGCGCGAGAACGACGCGCTCACCACGCTGGCGGCGAAGGAGTACATGAACCGCGCGCAGATTGCGCAGATGGGCGACCAGGCGCGGAACGCGCGCCTCGGCCTGACCCTCGACGCCGCCGGCGCGGCCGACCAGGGCGACTACGACTACATGGGCATGTTGATGGAGGGCGCCAAGGGCGCGACGGGCGAGACCAGCGACTACTTCGACCGCATCCTCGGCGCCAGGGCGCAGCTCGGCCAGGGTCGAGTCGGCACCGCGGGTGCTTACGACATGGCCGCCGGTGACACGCGAACGGAAGCGGAACTCGCCGCGCTCGATGCGGAATGGCAGCGCCAGATGGCGCCCAAGCAGCCGTCGCGAAAGCGCCGGTTCCTGCAACGTGGGTTCGGCCTGCTCGGCATGGGCACGGGCGGCGTACTCGGCGGACCGCAGGGCGCGGCGCACGGCGGGCAGTACGGCGCGGGACAGGGCGACGTCTACGCCGACATCTTCGATTGGTGACGCATGCCACGATTTAGGTTCTCGGAACTCAGACCCGCGCCCGAGAGGGACGGCTTCCGCGACATGCTCGGGGCGCTGAGCGGGTTCGGGGAGGTGCTGGAGCGGCGGCGCGCGCAAGAACGAGAAGATGAGCGCTTGCGCATTCAGGAGGCGCGGCAGGCGGCCAGCGAGGCGTACATGCGCGGGCAGAACGCCATCCAAGAGAAGCGCGCTAAGGAGAAGCACGACGCCGAGATGCGTGCTTTCGCCGACCAAAACGCTGACCGCAACAAGAAGAACTTCGACGACCTGTATGGCCGCTACCTGCAGGGCGGGCGAAGCGAGGCAGAGGCGTACTCGAAAGCCACGGAACACTTCGACCCGGTCACGGGTCAGCGCACAACGTTCGCGTTCGAGCCTGGCAAGACAGAGATGCGCGTGCGCGGCGGACGGCTGCAACAGCCGGCGCAGCAGCATAAGCCCTTCTTCCCGACCCTCGTGGAGCGCTTGCGCCCGCCGATGGGCGCGCCTGACCCGGCCACAGAAAACCTCCGCGCGATGTTCAAGCTGCGAGGACCCGACGTACGGCCGCCCTCTGAAGACGCTCCGATGCTGGAGCGCGAGGAGACGGCCGATGCGATCGTGACGCCGCGGGGAGAGCGCATCAACCTCGACCCGGGAGAGCGCGAGGCGTATCGCGTGCGCCAAGAGCAGCAGCGTGCGGATCGCCTGCGCGAGGTCGCGGCGCAGGTCGCTGCAACGGACCCGAGGCGGGCGGCCGACATGATGGCTGAGGCGGCACGCATTGAGGCGGCGCTCGGCGGGGCGTCGTCGCAGCACCTCAGAAACAGAGAGAGCCAGGACGATTCGCAGGCCGCGACGGCCGAGGAGAATCAGAAATACAGGCTCACGGCCGGCGACCAGAAGCAGATGCACGCGGACAGGATCGCGGCGATGAAGAAGCGGGGCGGGCCGAAGGCGCCTGACCCAATGAAAACCAAGCGCTCAGACGATCTCGACGCCGCAGCCGCGGACACATCGTTTCAGAAATTCGCGTCCAACGTCGGCATGGCAAAAGCCATGGAGCGCGCTCAAAAGTTCACGGAGATGTCGGACCATCTCGGCGTCGGCAACTCCGCGCTGGACAGCGTCGTGGCCGGTCGATGGATAAAGATGTCGCAGGGTGACAGCGGCGTCATCAGCGACAAGGACGCGTCATTTTTCTGGGGGCAGCTCGGTGGCATTGGCCTGAAGACCGAAGAGGCGGTCATGCGCGCTCTCAACGGCGAAATGGGCCCAGAAAAGCGCCGGCTCGTTCTTGAGGCGGTCGGGAAGCTGAAGTCCAGCACAGAGGGGCAGCTTGCCAAGATTGCGTCCCAAGGTGAGGGCTACATCAAAACCGGGCCGCACGCGGCGAGTTGGCCGCGGTTCCGCGCCGCGTACTTCCCTTGGTACAGCGACAAACTCGATGACCGAGGTCGCCCGCTAACCAAGGGCGGCGCGGCTGTGAAAGCCGATCCGTATGGAGAGGACGAGGCCGACGCCCTCCTCAGCGCGAAGAAGAAGGGGACGCGCTGATGCAGAACGTCTCTTCGATCATCCGTGCGGCCACGACGCGCTCGTGGGTGCCCGACGTGAGCCCGTCTTTCATGTTTCGTTGGCCACGGCGCTCTTCTGGCATCGCCCGAATTTCTGCGAGTGCCGCGTCTGCAGCAAGCCGCAGTGACCTTGCCCGCTCGCACGCGAGTTCGAAGACGCGCGCCTCTTGCGCCGTCATCGCCGCCTTCTTGTCGCTCGCGGCCTTCACCGCAGTCACGCCGCCGGCCAGCGCAGCCCCGAGCACGAACCCCAGCGCCAACTTCGTCATGGACGTAATCCTGCCCCCTGACGCTGCGCGACTCAATACTGCGCACGCGCACAGTGTCACACCACAGTTAGGCCTGGAGGTGGCCCGTGGCTAACCGCGATCCACAGGCAGCCCTCGCGAAGTGGCAGCGCGTCGCCGACGAGTACGCCGACGACCCCGAGGTCTCCGCTAAGGCGCAGGCAAAGATTCGCGAAATCTCGGCGACGCTCGGACCGAGCAACAAGACGGACACCCCCGGCCCGTGGCATCCACCGGGCTCGCGTCCTCCGGCGCCATCGAGGCCCGAGCCCCCCGCGCAGGGCTTCCTAGCCAAGCTCTCCGCCGCGGCGAAGGCAGCGGAGCCCGCCGCCGCATACCTTCAGCAGACCGTCGACAAGTACACCTTCGGCGCCTACCCGAAGCTGACGGACGCGCTCGGGCTCTCGTCGCCGGAGATGCGTCAGGGCATCCGTGACCGGAATCCGACGGCCGCCGCACTCGGAGATGGCACCGGCATGGGCCTTGGGGCGGTCACTGGCCCCGCAAGCCTCGCGGCGCGTGCGGGCACCCGGGCGGCCGAAGCGCTCGGCGTCGCCGCTCGGCCGGTCGCCGGCAACGTCGTCGCTGGCGCGACCGGCGGCGCCCTGACCGAGGGCGCCGAGTCAGCCATCGCCGGACGCTCAGCCGAGGAAACCGGCAAGCGGGCAGCCCTGGGCGGCGCTGGCGGCGCTGCCGTCGGGGGTCTGCTCGGCTCGCTGGCCGCGGCAGCGAAAGGCATCCGCACCGGAAAAGGCGCGCAGGCTCGCGAGACCATCGAGCAGAAGGGCGGCGGCGAGGTCGGGCTGACCACGTCCGGCCGGGGCGGCATGTTCGACAACGAACTGGCCGGCCTCGAGCCGAACGACCGCGGTATCGGCGAGGCTTCGCGACGAAGCGCAGAGCGCGTCATCGGCAGACTCGACGACATCCACGACGAGACGGTCATGTCGCCTCACGTCAGGCGAAAGGCCGCCATCGCATCGTCGCCGGCCGGCCAGTCGCTCCGCGATCCAACGCCTATCTACGATGAACTGCTGCGGTTGCACAGCTCTCAAAAACTTCTGCCGCAGGAACGCGCCCAGCTCGAGCCGCTCATCAAGAACCTCGAGCGCACGGCCGAGGACGGCACCACGACGGTTAAGCAACTGACCGAGACCGAATTGAACGACCTGCGCGCTGCTCTTATGCGTCTTTCGAGGATCGGCGGCCAGAATCCATCGGTGCCGGAGCAAGAGCTCGCCGATGTGGCCGGCGCGGCCAAGGGGCTCGTCGATGAGGGGCCGTACGCGAAGACGAATGCCCTGTTCTCGGATGGCACCACCAAGTACGAGGCCGCTCGCAACCGCCTCGACTTACCTAAGCGTCCACCCGAGAACCCTCGCATCTCGACGAAGGAGGGACAGGGCGAGCAAGAGGTCGCGAAGCTCGCCAACGCGCTTGCTCGTCAAAAGCAGAACACCGTGACGAGCGGCGTCCGCAACAACGACCGCTACAAGAACGAGTTCCTGGAGGAGCCGTTCGTGCAGCCTCGTCGCGCTGAGTTCGAGCGCGACATTGACGCGCCGGAGGTGCTGCGCGCCAAAGGCGAGCTTGAGTTCGTGCCACCTGGCAAGGCGCGCGAGTTCGGCGGGCTCATCGAACGCATGCCCCCCGCTGCCGGTCTCGGTGCATCGCTCGCCTTGGCTCTCTCTGGTCAAGACGCGAAGGTGGCGCTATCGCCGCTGCTCATCGACTTCTTGGCCAAGAACAGCGCACCGCTCGCAGGCCGCGTTCTGTACAAGCCCGCCGGCGCTGTCCAAGACGCGCTCACGCCCGAGGCGCAAATGAGGCTGCGTGCTCCGATGATCGAACTGCTACGCGCCGCCGCCCGGCGCTCGAACGGAGGAGCGAGCCAATGACGCGGCTACGGGACGTGCGCCCACGTATCTCGCCTGAGGGCCGCGCGCATGGCCTGCTTCGTGACGCCGAGCGCGCGTGCAGTCGCGGTCAGCGTCGTGCCGCACATCGCATGCGCGTATCTGGCCGCAGTGACGTCGTCGGAGGTCAGCTTGGCGTTGACGTTCCTCGCTCCAAAGGACGTCCGCCGCTTGCTGACCATGTCGGCCATGTTGTCGTCGTGCGTGCCGAGAAACAGGTGGTCAGGTCGCACGCAGCGCCTGTTGTCGCAACGGTGGCACACGAACATGCCGTCCGGGACGGCGCCCCGCTCCAGCTCCCATGCGAGCCGGTGCGCCCCCATATAGCGGCCGTTGACGCACACCTTCCCGTAGCCGCCTCGGTGCAGAGTGCCGACCCAGTTCCAGCACCCCTCGGTCTTCTCGACCTGGTTCCAAAGCCTCTCGTTCGCATTCCAGCGCTTTCCCAGGAACGGGTTGAGCGCGCGAAGGGACTGCCCCTGCTTTCGCTGCTCGTAGTGCCCGCTGCACAGGCCGCGAGCGACGACCTCTCGCCCGCATCCGCTGAAGGAGCAAACAAGTGGCGGCGGCTTCGGCCTCGCACCAACGGGCCACAGCGGCAGACCGCGCTTGGCTTGGCGGTAATGCGGGTCGCACAGCCCCTTCGCGACAACCTCTCTGCCGCACCCCTGAAACTCGCACAGCCTCATCCCTCATCTCTGCCGGACACGATGCGTGTTTTCAACCCTTCTCGCGCCGCGCCTCAATCTGGCCGGGCGTTCAGTAACAGGAGCTACACATGAGTGAACCGCGTCCACCAACCATTAAGTTCGCCGGATCACCCGGCAATTCGCAGTACATGATGGCGGTCGATAGCACGCGCGGCCTCGTCGAAACGCCGACCGCCGGTTCGTCCCGCCTCGCCCCCGGTACCCTGCGCGGCATGTGGGCCGGGCGCCGCTGCCACGGCACGGTTGCTCCAGCCGGGCAGGCGCTGACGGTCACGTTCCTGCGAATGAAGGATCCATCGCTGACGACTAACAGCGCGTGGGAGGTGGATCCCGACGGCCCGAACAACGGGACGAAGTCCGTAGCAGCCGGGGACTCATGGGGCTTCAACTACATGCCTACGGCCGCGGACTGGGCGATCGAATTTCAGGCCGGGGCCACGGCTCCGACGTCCATCGCCGGCCAGGCAGTCATCGAGCGCCAGCGCACGAGCGGAGTGTAACCATGGCAGCGTTGACAACATCGTACGGGCCGCCCCTAAGCGCCCGCATCGTACGGCAAGGCGTCGTAACCGGAGCCGCCGCCGACTCCATCATCCTGAACGGCCTCGCGGGCGAGACCGACAAGATTTGGTACGGCGTCGCGTACTTCAAAAACGCGAGCGCCTCGAACCGTACGATCCAGATTCGCCCGAACGGGTTGACTACCAACATGTCCGAGGAGCGCCTTCTCGGCAACTCCGGCGCGGCGTCGGCGACGTATCAGGCGGCCCTGCCGTGGGAGCTCGGCGACATGAACGCCAGCGCATCGTCGTTTATGCAGTTCGCGATCAAAGCGAACTTCACCGGCGGTCACCGCCGCTTCTATCACTCGTTTGCCGCTGCCCACATCCCGGGCACCAGCGGTCAAAACTTCTTCTGGACGGGTGTGTGGAACGAGACGTCGACCGAGATCACGTCGCTCGAGTTCGTCTCGACGGCGGCCGGGACGATCGACGTGGGCTCGTGGGTCACGATCTGGACCATCTCCGGTCTCGCTCCCTAACGGAGGACAATCATGGGCGTCATCAGAACGATCACGGCAGCCGACGGCCTTCCACCGGCGTACCACGGCGCCACCGTCGAGGACATGGGCGGCGGCGTGCTCATTCGCCGCAGCGCCACGCCGGCACTACAGGCACAGCTCGACGCGGAGAATACCGCGCGCGAGGCTGACATGACCGCGCGGCAGCAGTTCATCGCCAGGTGCGCGGCGCTCGCCGACAAGGCGCGCGACCACGCTGCGGCTCCCGCGAGCAACCCGGCGTTGACGACGCGCGAGTTGAACGAGGCGATCGCAAAGCTGTTTCGTATCGCGGCCAACTTGGCCAACGGCGCATGACCGAGGCCGCGCGCGGCTAAATGGAGGCGAACATGTCCACCGTCGACGCGCTTACCGACGCGCAGATAGACAGCAAGGTCGACCGCGCGGCGTTGCGGACCGAGGTGGCGGCGCTCAAGGAAATCGTGACCGAGCACCGGGAGGCGATCGAGGGCCTCAAGCAACACCGAACACAGGTACTCACGATCGTCGCCGTCGCACTGCTGCTCGGCACCGCGGGCTTTCTGTCGCTGAGGTGGACCGTCAAGCACGCGGTCGTGGACGCGCTGGTTGAGTACAAGGTCATCGAGATGAGGAGGGCACCATGAAGAAACGCGTCGCACTGGACCTGTTCGCGGCTCTAGCCCTTGTCGTGGGCGGCGCGTTCCTGAGCAAGTACGTCGACGCCGCCGCAGGTGGCATCTTGAGTGCGGCGGGCGGCGCGGTCATCGGGCGCCTGTTTCAGCAGCCGCAGTACATGCGTCAGGGCGCGGTGCCGGAGAGGGAGCACGCGTGAAGCTGTCGGCCAATTTCTCCGTCGACGAATTCGCGTGCCACGACGGGCAGGACGTCCCCGAGCAGTACATCCCTTACCTGCGCCACCTGGTGGTCGACGTGCTGCAACCGATCCGCGACCAGTGGGGTTCTCCGATCGTGGTCATCAGCGGGTGGCGGTCGGCAGCGTGGAACACGGCGGTTGGCGGCGCGCCCAAGTCGACGCATCTCACTGCGCAGGGAGCCGACATCCGACCGGTACAGGTCGAGTCCGTGCCGCTGCTGTACGCGGTCATTGAGAAGATGTACGAGCAGGGACGGCTCCCGGGTCTCGGTGGCATCGGGAAATACAGGGGCTGGACGCACGTGGACACGCGTCGCTCGACGGACGGACATCTCCGGCGCTGGGCGGGCAAGGGCGTTGGGAGCGAGCGATGAACCGACGGCGCATCATTCACCGCTCCGACGCTAACCAGCCGGACATCGTGAAGGCTCTGCGCAAGTGCGGAGCTACGGTGGACATCATCGGCGAGCCGCTGGACCTGCTCGTGGGCTTTCAGGGCAAGAACTACCTGATGGAGGTCAAGCCGGACGCGAAGGCGCCGCTACGACCATCTCAGGTTGAGTTCTTCCAGACGTGGCGAGGGCAGAAGGCCCGCGTGAACTCCGTGACCGAGGCGCTCGCGGTCCTGGGGATACGTGACTCGCTCGGATGACCCCGACGAAGACACGGATAGGACCCGGGTCCTCGAGCGCTACGGCTTCCCCGAGGGGCTGATAGAGACAGCGGCGGCCAAGGCCGGGGCCGTCGCCGAGGAGTTCGAGGCGCTCCTGGCCACGTTCCCGAAGTGCCGCGACACTGCGGACATGCTCCTGCGGGCGAAGATGCGCGAGGCCGCCGCCGCATTTCGCGCCATCGAGCGGCTCTTGTCTAGCGGGTAAAAGTCGTTGCCGCGGTGGTAGAAGCGCCGCGTGACCGAAAAGCCGCCCGACAAGCCGCTGACCGAGGAGCAGATTCGCGCCGGCATCGAGCAGGCCGAGCGCGAGCTGGCGAAGCTGTACGAGAGACGGGAGGCATTGCACCAGCAGATTCGGGCGCTTGACGTCGAGGTCGTGCGCTGGGAGATGCAGCGCCACGTCCTGTTGACAACGGCACGCTTGCAAAGAGGCGAGTGGCTCCCTAATGTTGACGGTAAACAGATCATGGAAGCCGCCCGCCGCCTGGCAATCTCGCAGGCCAAGTCCCCCGGCGATGAGTTCATCGCGTTCATCAGCACCGGCAAAGAGCGCGGGCGGCCCAACTACACGCTGCGCAGCCTTGCCAAGGCGCTGAAGATTTCTCCGACGCTGATGTCGATGTACCGGCAGCCGAAGACGTCGGCGACGTCCCGCCCCATTCCGCACCTGCGCGCGAAGCAGGTCGAAAAGCTCACCGGCTGGCCCGCGGACGAGAAGCACTGGCCCGGCGGAATCACGCGCTGAGCCGACCGTAAACACTTCGTTGTTGACAGACGTAAACACCTGCCATAGGGTGTCTTACGTGAGCAGCGGGTACTGGATCGGCGACTACTGGTACGACGGCGTCTCTGACGTCGCGTCCAAGGCCGTCGACCCGTACGGCCGCGTGCACTTCATCGACGAGGAGAGGGACATGCACACGGAAGCGACGACGGAAGAGGTGCCGGTGGTTCCGATGACAGAACTCATGGAGGCCGGCGCCCACGCGCGCCAGATGCTTTCCGGCTACGACCGCATCGGGACGGTGATGCCCGGTTGGCTTTGGGCCGCCACGCCACAGCCCGTGCTGGACGAGTTGCGTCGCCTGTTGCGCGAGAAGGGCCTGGACCTGTTCGCGCACGGCAAGCCGGACAGCGAGGGGAACCGGGACCGCATCGTGCTGGTGAGGGCTTAGCCATGGCTACCCCACACGTGAAAATTTCCTGGCCCGAGAACGAGCCCCGCCCGCACGTCGTCATCTCCCGCGCACGCAACGGCAAGATGCGGATGACGGTGAAGGAGGCGCAGGAACTGGGCGCCCTGCTCGTCCGCAAGACGACGGCCACGCGTGAGGCGCTTGAGGCGCTGCTGGGCGCGACAGAGTCGGAGGTGCGCTGATGGCCGGTGTTCACATGCAACTCACATTCGGCCTCGGAACGCCTTGTTCCGTTCGCCACGCCGAAGCGGACGAAGACGACGCAATCGTCATCCTTTCGGTCGTCGGTCCAGGCACGACGGCGACGGTCAACCTGGGCGCTCACGACGCGGCGGTGCTCGGGCGTCGACTTATGGAACAGGCCGAGTTGGCGCGCGCCTCTAACGCGAAGGCGGCTGATGCGAGCGCAGCGGGAGAGAAGCCATGATCGACCCCGACCGCATCGAGAAACTACGGCGGCAGCTCGACAGCATCGCGCACGAGTTGCAGGCGTCGGCCGATGACATCCCGGCGGGCGCGACGTCAAGCGTGCTCAACAGGGCCGTCGTCAACATCGAGCGCGCTTCGTACGACCTCGAGAAACTCCGCGACGTGGAGGCTGCGTGATGGCGCACTTCATGACCATGTTCGATCCGAGCAAGTACGTGGCGGCGTGGGAGCTCAACGGCAGAGAGGTCACGCTGACCATCGCGAAGGTCGAACGCGGCGAGATACAGAGCGAGCGCGGTAGCGCCAAGAAGGCCGTCATCACCTTCAAGGAAGCCCAGAAGCCGTTCATTGCGAACAAGACCAATTGCCGCGTGATCGCGTCGCTGTACGGGACGGACACCACAAAGTGGGTCGGCCAACGCATCACCATCTACCCGACGACGACGACCGCAAAGGGCGAAACCGTCGAGTGCATCCGCGTCCGCAACGTCGCCCCGCCCGAGAAAGGTGCCGCGCAATGATCCCCATCCGTTTCCACCACCTGAAGGCGTGCGGTCGCTCCCCCGCGCACGCCAAGTATGTCCGTGACGCTGAGGCCCTAGGCATCACGACGCTCGACAGCGCCCCGGTGCGTATCGGCCTCGCCGTCCATGCCTTGGTGCTCGGCGGCAAACCCGTAAAGCAGTTCGAGGGCATCCGTCGCGGCAAAGCGTGGGACGCGTTCGAGGCGGAGCACGCCGGCTCGATCATCCTGAACCCGACTGAGTTCGAGAAGGCGGTTGCCATGACGGCGGCGGTACTCAACAACGAAATGGCCGTGCGCTACCTCGGCGGCGTCCGCGAGCAGACACTCCTTTGGGAGCACGCGGGTCGACAACTCCAGTCAACGCCCGACGCCGCGCGGTACACCGAGCACGTCACTGAACTCAAGACGTGCGCGACGTCCGCGCCTGCCCTGTTCTCGAGCCAAGCCGTACGCATGTCGTACACGGCTCAGCTCGGCATGCAGATGGACGGGATCAAGGCGTGCGGGCTCGGCGACCCGGCGGACGCGTATATCGTGGCCGTGGAGAGTTCGGCTCCGTACCCCGTGACCGTGTTCAAGCTGACGGACCGGGCCATCGACAAGGGCCGGGCGCTCTACCGCTCATGGCTCGAGACGTTCCTGAACTGCGAGAGGTCAGGGCACTGGCCGTCCTACTCGCAAACGATCGTGGACCTGGACGTGCCCGACGACGACCTGGAACTGACGTTCGAGGGCGAGATTGTGGAGGCAGCATGACCATCGACGATTTGCCACTTGCCGCCGGAGTGGAGGCGTTCCCGAACCGCAATGCGGTCGTGTCCGTCGACGTTCGCGCGGTCGGAAAGTTCCTGTACCTGACGCCTGAACAGGCCGACAAGTTCGCGGCTCAACTCATGGTCTGCGCGTCACGGGCGCGCTCCATGCTGCCAGTCGAGGAGGCCGGCGGCGCGTTCGACTAACGGTCCGGGGGGACCAAGTTCCGCGCGGCCTGTAGGGGTACGGGCCGGCTCGACGCTGTCACGTGCGGGCGGAAGACGTGAACGAGTGGCTCCCGTAAGGAGCTGTTGTTTGCCGGTCCAGGTGGACCCGGGTCGCTCCCGGGTGCGCGCGTTCGAGTCCGCGGCCGGCGCGAGAGGAGCGAACTGTGAGCAGCATCGACGACATCCGCGACCGCATGCAGTGGCTTGCACAGGGGCGGGAGATTGAGAGGGGCGCGATTGTGGCAGACCTGCGGATACTAGCTGCCTCGTATGAATCGGGCGCGCTCAAGACGAGCGTCGACCCGAGCCGGGCGGCAATGGCCTTCGGCGTT
>Ga0196964_10000371_pt1 | contig 29677 bp, 31 predicted proteins | sample S1_10metaG_FD_148615 | JGI IMG/M metagenome (GOLD analysis project Ga0196964, IMG submission 148615) | Soil microbial communities from Anza Borrego desert, Southern California, United States - S1_10 | ecosystem: Environmental > Terrestrial > Soil > Desert | place: USA: California | collected... | reverse complement strand
AGGCTCAGCTTTGCCAGTCAAGACCTCGGATCCTTCAGGTAGCGCAAGCTCAAATTCATCTTTGTTCGTCTTTCTTGACAAGATAAAAATATTTGTCTTTACGGCTTGTAGGTTGGCGGCTTACGCAATCTAAAAAAAGGTGAAGCCAAGGCCTCACCTTTCTTACGTAAATTACCTTTACTTCAGGCAGGAACACCCTCCTGCTGCCCGATATACACATAGTGTGCGGGCACAACAGTTGGCTGAGGTACTTCTAAGCCGGTCTTCTGGATGATGGGTATCAGTGTCTTGCCAAATTCGGCAAAGCTGTCCAAAGATTCCCAGACATCCACAACCATCCACCCGCCTTCGGGCCTGGCAAAACCTACATGTGAGATCAATCCCTTTGGATTGGATTGTCCGGCAGCGCGGAGATCATCCCAAACCTGGTCATACTCTTTCGCGGTAAAGTCCGGTGAACTGAAAATAACGGTTACTTTTTCCATAACTGCATTTTTAATAGTGAGAAAAAAAATTCAGGGGATAGGAAAATCTTCCAGAGGGTAGTTTAAAGGTAGGATTTTTAAAGTTTAGAGTTGTCCGAATAGACTCCTTGCGCCACCGCTGCGCTTAGGCGCACGCGGTCGGAAAGAGTTTAGGTTTGGTTTTTAATCAAACACCATTCGCTTCAAATACAACCTTCTAAATCATTGTGCCTTGCTCCTTGTGCCTTTTTCCTTGGATGGCCTGGAAATTGCAGAAAGATTTTTACTACAGAATTGCCAGGCAAAAAATCAATTAACCTCACACCAATTGATTTCCGGTAAACCATTATACAATTAAGCTCCATTGTCATCTGCCGGGACGGACTTATATACATATTTGTTCACGTTTAAAATAGTCTTTATGAAAAGGATCTTTGTTTTTGTTCTTTCAGGAATGGTTTTGTTTTCCTGCAAAAGGAATGATATTCCTCTTACCCAGGGCGAGGAACAAGCCCTTGCATCAAAACCCGCGAATACCGGGAATATCAAGACCCGGATACTGAACAACACACTCCATTTTCCCTGGGAAATCCTGTGGGGCCCTGATAATTTTATCTGGTTTACGGAGAAAGATGGGCATGTCAAGCGCATGAACCCCCAGACTGGGGCGGTGATCCACGTGGCCACAATTCCTGATGCAGTTGCGACCACGCCATTCAGTGGCTTACTGGGAATGGTATTAGATCCGAATTGGAGCAGTACCCCGTTTGTCTATGTAGTCTATAATTATTTTGATACTGAGGGTGACTATATGCAAAAGATCGTCCGGTTTAGATACAACGGTACTACACTTGTTGAGCCGTGGATTCTTGTGGATGGGATAGTAGGGAAAGATGGTGGTGATTTTATTCATAATGGTAGCCGGCTAGCGATCGGTCCTGATGGTAAATTATATGCTACTACAGGAGATGCCAACCTGCGGTTTGATTTACCTCAAGACCCGACTAAACTTAATGGAAAGGTATTGCGGGTCAACCTGGATGGTAGTATACCGGCGGATAATCCATATGGAAATCCTGTTTGGGCGCTTGGTTTTCGAAATTCACAAGGACTGGTTTTCGCCATGGGAAGGTGGTATAGTTCTGAGCATGGTGAAACCACTGATGACGAAATAAACATCATTGAAAGAAACCGGAACTATGGCTGGCCGTTCGTGGAAGGGTTTTGTGATCAACCCGATGAACAAAGTTTTTGTTCAGCGAATAACGTCAAAGAACCCATTTTTGCCTGGACCCCCACCGTGGCACCCAGCGGTATGGATTTTTATGATAAGAACGAGATACCGCAATGGAAAAGATCCTTACTCGTTACTTTTTTGAAGAATAGAAGATTGAGGCAGATGAAATTGAACGGAGATGGTACCGCCATTGAGGAAGTACATGAATTTTTTATCAATCAATTTGGGAGGCTGCGTGATGTAGCTATTTCACCTGATGGTAAAGTATATATCTGTACAGATAATGGAAATAACGGGGACATGATCATCGAAGTGTCAAGAAGCAACTAATACAGGTCTAATGTTGCTTGATAGGGTTTTCAAGCGAAAACCCTATCATTTTTTTGGGGAGTATTTTACACAAATACAGTGGGAAAATATAAAATTTCAAAGCGGCATTATTTATTTTTCAAAAACAACAGCCTCTGGCTTCGCGCCAAGCTTTAACAAGATTTGCTGTATAGCGTCTACCATCTTTGGCGGGCCGCAGATATAAAATTTCTTGTTGAGATCATTCACTTCACGAAGAATAAATGGTTCATCAATAAAACCATGGTAAAAATTCAAACTTTTCTCATCGGTAATGACATTAAACAAATTTTTTCCAAGCAATTCGCTCAACTCTTCTTTTAAAATAATATCCTTTTCTGTCTTATTTGAAAAAAAAAGTTTGTTGTTTTCCAACTTGTTTTCTTTTCCTAATTGCCTTAGGATGGCAATGAAAGGGGTGATCCCGGCGCCCCCGGCAATAAAATAACCTGGGCCTTTGTATTCGATCGCTCCCCAAACCTCATGTATGATCATTTGATCACCGGGACTGAGTTTAGCCAGTTCATTTGTGACCCCATTATGATCTTCATATATCTTGATAGTAAATTCCAGGAACTCATCTTCCGCCAGCGAAGTGAATGTGAACGGCCTTCGTTCCTGGGTCCATCCATTCTTATCAATAGCAACATCGGTTGCTTGTCCGGGACTGAAGTGATAGCCCGCCGGTTTTTCCAAACGAAACCTTTTTACATCATGAGTAATGTTTTCTATTGCCAGGATCTTAACAGGGTATGTGTCCATTGAATTTATTTAATGAATCCCAGAAATTCGCTTCTAATATCTTCTTTTGAAAATTTACCTGAAAAATGACTTGTGACAGTACTGCAATTCAGATCCTTGGTTTCCTTTAAAGTAATACATAGGTGTACCGCGTCCACCACTACCGCTACGTGGTCTGTTTTCAAGACCTCTTTCAAATAAGAAGCAATCTCTACGGTTAGATTTTCCTGAATCTGTGGTTTGCTGCTGCAAAACCGGACGATCCGATTGAGTTTTGAAAGTCCAATTGTCCCACCGGTAGACATATAACCGATATGCACCTTACCGACGATCGGCATAAAATGGTGCTCACAATAAGAATGCAGCGTTATATTCTTCTCGATCACCGGCTGATCATACCTGTATTTATTTTTGAACAGGGTAATGTTTGGTTTGTTAGCCGGGTTTAACCCGCTAAAGATTTCATTGACATACATTCTCGCTATCCTGTCCGGGGTATCAGCCAGGCCTTCATCAGCCAGGTTCAACCCGAGCAATTGAATGATCTCCCCAAATTTCTGGCCGATGAATTTGATTTTTACTTCGTCCCTTAATTGTGGGCAGCTGGCAGTTTTATCACCGTTTAATCTTCCTTTTCTTATCCCGTTAGCCTGCTTCGTTATTAGTTCCGTGATTTCCATAAAATGCGAAACTGTTTATTTTCTTCATTACATTATTTACGATCTGATCACAATACATCAGGTTGAATTCAAAGATCTCTTCCCTTGAATACATTTTCTCGATCTTGTCGCGCAACATGACCTTCGCGCGGTTCAATCTCACTTTCACATTGGATTCTGTAATATTCAAAAGAGCGGCTGTCTCCGCAGTATTCATATCATTCAGTTCTCTTAAGGAAAAAACTAGGCGGTAATCGACAGGTAGTTTCATAAGGGCGGTTTCGATGACCTCCCTCACTTCTTTTTTCATAAGTGAATTGTTTATATCATTCGAAGATTCAGACTGGAAAGCTGGGATATTAAGGGCGTTTTCCAGGTTTTGTACAGGTTTTTCCAGCTGAAAACTATGTTTTTTCGATTTGCGATAACAACCGTTAAGCATGATTCGTGTAATCCAGGTTTTGAAACTTGAACGGGCTTCAAATTTTTCCAGGTGGAGATAAGCGGCTATAAAGCTTTCCTGCATCAGGTCTTCTACATCCTGGTGTTCGTACCCATATGATCGCCCTATTTTATATAGAAAAGGATTCAACCTGCGTATAATAATCTCGAATAACTCAGCCTCTCCCTGCCTTATACGGTTGATCAGTTCCTGTTCAGACAACGTTTCAAAATGTTTTAGCATGTTTAGGTAACAAAGTTTAAAAAATTTAGTTCACCCCTTAAATAGAGTAATCGTGTAACAAAATGGTTACAATTTTCGAAAAAAATGTATTGTTCAATCTGTAACCGATTCCCCTTTCAGCGCTCTAATCTGACGAACAAATTTTTCTCACACTAAATTTCAAGTTATGAGACCTATTCTTAAAACCCTGGCACTGATCATTACAATGATCCTCTTCAATCTTGCACATACAGAAGCGCAGACAATGAAAATGCATATTAAGACCAGTGAAAGCGAAGAACTAAGATCCGCAATGCATAAACTTTGGGAAGACCATGTGGTTTGGACCCGTAATGTGATACTGAATATCATTGATGGACTGCCCGGCACAGAACAGGCGGTTGCCCGGTTGCTTAAAAACCAGGATGATATTGGAAATGCCATAAAACCATTTTATGGTAATGCGGCCGGGGAACAGTTAACCAGGTTGTTAAAAGAGCATATCACTATCGCTGCTGATTTATTAACAGCGGCAAATCCGGAGATCATACAGCTTTTGAACAAGCTAACAAAAAATGGTTCATTAATGCTGATGCAATAGCCGCTTTTTTAAGCAAGGCAAACCATCATTGGAAGCTGGCAGATCTGAAAACAATGATGAACGATCATTTGAATTTGACAACCCAGGAAGCTGTTGCCAGGTTAAATAAAGATTATGAAGGAGATGTCAAAGCTTACGATAAGGTTCATGATGAAATACTTATGATGGCCGACATGCTAACGGATGGCCTGGTTAAACAGTTTCCTCAGAAATTCAAATAGTTTCCGGTTGTTCACTGGTAATGACAGTCACAATTGAATTTGGTGACAAGAATTTCCCAGGGTAAATATTAGGTATTAAAATTGTGGAATTTGAACAAATATTTACCAGCTATCATATTCTTACTCCTCTTGGGGAGACGTACATACTTTCAAGATAGGTTTTTGTGGATATAATTCCTCATTCCTGCCTTTCATGACTGAATTTAAATCTTCTGATTATGAAATTCCCAAAGATTCTCCTTGTAATGGTCGCAATGACCGGCTTAGTTATTTTTTCCGTCTTGTTCACGCAGTGTAAAACCACAAAGCTGGATGAAAGAACAGAGGCTGACATGTCCGGCGATGCCGACGATTTCAATGACGCCATCGAAAAGAACATGAAAGACCTCTTTGAAAAAGGACAGGCAGTTTTTCGTTTTGAGACATTTGGGGATGAGGCGTTCTGGACAGATAAATTACAGTTACACAAGATAATAGCGGATGAAAAACATGGCGGCACCGGGCCTGGAATGACCCCTAAGCAGGCCCTGGACCTTGGCTTGAAAGTAGACCTGGCTATTCTTCCAAAATTCCTGCGCCGGAGGATCAAGGAAGGGAAATTCCTGGATGATCCCTGGGTGACGTTACAACTGATAAAAGTGAATTCAGTATTAGGTGTGGTTGGCAAATTTGACGGGGATGGAAATTTGAAATCGATTGGTTTGACCTGTGCAGTTTGTCATTCAACGGTTATGGATCCTTCAGGTATTGGTGCGCGGCTCGATGGCTGGCCAAATCAGGATTTGAATGTCGGAGCAATTGTTTCTGCGGCGCCTAATCTGAAACCGTTGACCGATTTACTGGGTGTTGATGTTGCTACTCTTAAAAAAGTATTAGCCAGTTGGGGGCCTGGAAAATATGATGCAGAATTGAATCTGGACGGAAAAGGATTCAGACCGGATGGCAAATCTGCCGCAACGCTAATTCCCGAAGCATTTGGACATGCCGGACATAATTTACATACCTGGACAGGTGGTTGGGGAAATGTAACTTACTGGAATGCCTATGTGGCAAATTTGCAGCTTCAGGGCCAGGGGAGATTTTTTGATCCGAAGTTGATGAATGCCTCCAAGTACCCTATTGCAGCAAAGGCCGGTTTTGGTAATAAGATGAGTGACAGTGATCATGTTTCCAGTAAATTGGCTGCTTTGCAATTTTATCAATTAGCTATTCCTGCACCAAGACCTCCAAAGGGTTCATTTAATGAGGATGCGGCCAGGAGAGGGGAAGTCTTGTTCAGTGGAAAAGCAAAATGCGCCAGTTGTCATACACCCCCTCTTTATGCAGAGCCGGGATGGAACACACATAAACCGGATGAGATCTGCATCGACGACTTCCAGTCTAGCCGATCACCTGAGGGTACCTATGTAACACAGGGATTAAAAGGTCTTTGGGCACATGCAAAACGCGGATTCTACCACGATGGTCGTTTTGCCACAATGCTGGATGTAGTGAATCACTATAATTCCTGTAAAAAATTAGGTTTGACTGAAGCTGAAAAAAATGACCTCGTCGAATTTTTGAAATCTTTATAAAGAATTTGGGGATCATATATATTTTCTTGAAATGAAAAGCAAGGCGCATTTCAAAGGTCACCCCATACACCCGATCCTTGTCTCATTCCCGATCGTTTTCTTTTTCAGCACACTGGTCTTCGATGTGCTTGGTGTTCTGTTATACAGATATGATCTGCATATCATAGCCAGGTATTTAAATATGGGGGGAATTGGATTTGGATTGCTGGCGGCCATCCCGGGCATTATTGATTATTTTTCCGTTATTCCACCCAACAGTTCCGGGAAAAAAAGGGGTGCAAAACACGGGTTGATCAATATGAGTACGATCATCCTGTTCTCCCTGGTTTTATTCCTGCGAACGGATCTGCCTTCATTTTATCTCATTATCGGTTTAGAAGGGATAGGGATCATTCTTTTAAGTATCGCGGGTTGGCTGGGAGGCACACTGGTTTATCGGAACCAGATCGGTGTGGATATACGTTATGCTCATGCTGGTAAATGGAAAGAAGAATATTTTAAGGATACTGCTAAAGAGATCCGTGTTGCATCGGTTGATGAACTCAAGGTGAACCAGATGAAACTGCTGCATATAGACAATAAACGAATTGTTGTTTGCAGGACTGAAAAAGGATACGCCGCTTTTGATGATCATTGTACCCATCGTGGTGGGTCACTGGCTGGAGGTTCAATGATCTGCGGGACAGTTCAGTGTCCCTGGCATGGCTCCCAATTCGATGTCAATTCGGGAAATGTATTGGCCGGTCCAGCCCGTGAAAACATTCTTGTTTATTCGGTGAGAAAGAGGGGGGGAGATGTTATATTAATAATGAAATGAAGTAGTTGATTATCAAACAATAAAATCGGAGTTTTCAACTTAAAAATAAAATAATGAAAATCAACCTTTTCGCTGCAACCTGGTGGGCTGCCTTCGTTATATTTTTATCGTCAAGTGAATTTAATGGTTGTGATCGTGAGGGGAATGGGGGGCGTCCCTCTTCTCTCACACCCGATGGAGATAATGGAACTCTCACGCTACCTGCAGGTTTCGGAGCGATCACTGTAAGTGCACAGACCGGTAAAGCCAGGCATATAGCTGTAAATACTAACGGTGACGTATATGTCAAATTAAGCGAATTGAAAAACGGGAATGGTATCCTGGTACTCAAAGATGCCAACAATGATGGACGTGCTGACAGCGAGACCGGGTTTGCAAATTATACAGGCACTGGTATTGCTATAAAAAATGGTTTTTTGTATGCCAGTTCAGATTCCCAGGTCTTTCGTTATGCATTGCCTGCAAATGGAACAGTAACAAATTCTTCAACACCTGATCGGATTGTTACCGGTCTTGCCGTTGGGAAAGCGCATAAATCGAAATCCATCACGCTGGATAACAACAATAATATTTATGTAAATATCGGAGCTCCTTCGAATGCCTGCCAGGTGGAAGATCGAAAGCCTGGTTCTCCGGCACAAGATCCCTGCCTTTGTTGGAAACCTCGGGTGGTATCTGGAGATTTCACGCTAATCAAACTAACCAGGTTCAAAGTTCCATAAACCGTTACGCTTCGGGGATCAGGAATGTGGTAGGTCATGACTGGAATCCAACAAATAATGAATTGTATGTGATGCAGCATGGGAGAGACATGCTTTCTTTTTTATTCCCCGGTTTGTTTAGCGATTCCGTGAGTGCAGAACTTCCCGCGGAGGAATTTTTACGGGTGAACCAGGGAGACGATTTTGGATGGCCTTATTGTTATTATGACCATTTAAAATCGAAGAAAGTACTGGCGCCGGAATTTGGAGGCGATGGAAATAAAACCGACCGCTGCTCAAATATTGAGAAACCTATCCTGGCATTTCCCGGGCACTGGGCGCCAAATGCTTTATTGTTTTATACCGGGAACCAGTTTCCTAATAAATATAAGAATGGAGCTTTTATCGCATTTCATGGTTCCTGGAATCGCGCTCCGTTGAGGCAGGGAGGATACCTGGTTGCTTTTGTCCCGATGCGTAATGGTATGCCAAACGGCAATTGGGAGATCTTCGCGACAGGATTTACAGGTGTTGAAGTGATCAATAAACCAGACGAAGCAAAATATCGACCAATGGGACTCGCCCAGGGGCCTGATGGTTCTCTCTATATATCAGATTCTAACGTAGGCAGGATCTGGAGGATTATTTATAAAGGAAGTCAATAGTGAATGGTGAATGGTGAATAGGCAATAAGCAATAGGCAATAAGCATTTGGCAATATCGATATGATCAAATTGCCTATTATCTATTGTCTTTTGAGGAACACCGGGGGTAAGTAATTAAAAACTCTAAGGATTATACAAAGGAGTACTTATATACCTCAGGCCCGAATCCACAATAATAGTGACCACGGTCTTGCCAGGACCAAGCTGTTCTGCTATTCTTGCTGCTACCACCATATTCGCCCCTGTTGATGTCCCGGCAAATATTCCTTCTTCACTTGCCAGCTTTCTTGCCATATCCATTGCTTCTTCCGTACTCACGGTTTCAATTTCATTTACGAGATCAGGCTGCCAAAGCGGGGGTATAAAACCAATGCCAATACCTTCAATTTTATGAGAACCTGAAGGTTTGCCCGAAAGAACCGCCGATTCGGATGGTTCGATGGCCACGATCCTGATTTTATCATTATGTTTCCATAAAGCTTTTGTTACTCCATGGATGGAGTGTGCTGTACTGACCGTATGAACAAAAACATCCACATTACCGTTTGTTTGCTTCCAGATTTCATCACCCAATGCATAATAACCTTTCTCAGCATCTGTATTATTTAGTTGATCGGCCCACCAGTGATTTTCCTGCATACTTATCTCCCTTGATTTTTCGATCATTGTTTTGATCAGTTGCTGATTTATTTTTTTATTATCACTGGGAATATCAGTGATCTGGCCCCCCAGTGCCTTCATTGTGATTCTTTTTTCATTACTGAATGCATCAGAAAATACCGCATGGAATTTATAACCAGTGGCTGCGCATACAAAGGCAAGAGAAATACCGGTGGTGCCGGCAGTATATTCCACGATCGTATCTCCTTTTTTTATAAATCCCCTTTTTTCGGAAGCTTCAATTACCGCCTTCGCCATCCTGTCTTTCATACTTCCGGTAGGATTTGCACTTTCCAGTTTGGCAACGACTCTGGCGCTGTTAGGCTTTAAAATGTGTGCAAGGTCGATCAGTGGCGTATTCCCAATCGCATTATTGATTGTACCTGTTATCATCCTTCACTCAGTTTCACTTTTCTTGAATTCTTTCCTGAATATGTAATGGTATACAAATGCATTACCAGTTGAAACAGGAAAGGCATTTACCAGCTTCCAGCCCATCTTTCCTAAATAATTAAGCCCGTCAACGACCGTGTTGAATTTTTTCAGCCGGCCTTCTTCATCCTTGATCCGGTTATCGCTCCAAAGCTTTCTTTCTTCTCCATAATCAACATCGATCGTTACTCTTGTACTGAGAAGCCTGGGTGTAGCAATGACCGTACAATATTGTTCAACCCGCGTAGTGTCCTGTGCGAAACTGGTTACAGCTAATAGCAGGCAGGTAAATGTTATTACGTATTTCATATTGTTGTAAATATTTAGTTTTTTGAGAAAGGATTTAAGGGTTAAATATATATTGTAAATCCTTTAAAACATGTTAATCCCTGCCCGACTGGCGTCACTCAGGCGGGTATTTATCCGTTTATTCGTAAGCAGTCATACCAGTGATATACGTCATACCAGACCAAACTAAAGAACTCTAATATGAAATATGACCAGGCGGAAAACTTCAACCTTAGAACTGCTGCAATAGGACTTTACCTGGCCATTTCCAGATTCCGAGGTACAGATTAATTTCTATATTTAAGAAAAGAAGTCCCATAAATCTACCCCGAATGGATGAAGCCACCGCGCCACTGATACACAATGAACTGTGGAAGGGAATATTATTCATTCTCCTGGCTATCCTGATCGAAGCGGGAATCATGAGAATATTAAAGTACAATCTTCGGTTAGGAAAAACCTTACTTGATTCTTTTATTGTTAACATCGTATCACTCGCGTTCGGCTTTACTTTGGTAACCCTGGGAATTATTTTCAATTCACCGGCCATTATAAACCTTTTATTATTTTATGTTATCACCGTTGTTATTGAATCGGCGATCCTTTACTTCCTGAACAGGAATAAGCTGTATACGCGTAGCCTGCTTACAGCAATCCTGATGAATCTGGTAAGCTATATTTTATTGTCTGTTATTATCAATTTTGTATAGCTAAGAGTCTGTTGGATATTTCAGTTCCAGGGCACTAATAAAAATCATTTTCTTAGTTTGTCATAGGATTTTGTTTCCTGGTCCATCATGCCGGAGGTGGTAAAATTTGTGAAGGCTTGACCATTTTTTTTATCGGTCTAAATCAGGCACGGATTTCGGTGTAAGCAGTTTACGGAATAAGCTAAGTAGATTTACGGATGATGGAAAAATAGTAAATTAACGGGGCAACCTTTTATTGTCTTAACCCGATTCTTAACCAAACGCTTAGGATCCTTTGTTATCCGCTGATGAATTGAGCTATCATGTAAAGGCTTGTGGCCAGAACAGCCGCGAGAGCCAGAAGGTGATCTACACCTCTTTTTACGGGTATGCCATGGCCATTTGCGATCGCTACACAAACCGGCAGGAGGACGCGGTGGAAATACTGAATGATGGATTTCTCAAATTGTTCAGGGAAATACACCGGTATCAACCGGCGTATAGTGACGTTGTTAGTTCTTTCAAGGGCTGGTTGCGAAAGATCATGGTATATACCGCGATAGACCATTTCCGGAAATACCATAAGCACACAATGGTAACCGACCTGGATAATGTGGTTTACCAAGTGCCTTCAGTTAATGAATCGGCGCTGGATAAACTATCCTATGAAGAGATCATCCGTGCTGTTCAGGAACTATCTCCCGGTTACCGAACCGTATTCAACCTTTTTGTCATCGAAGGGCTCAGTCACGATGAAATAGCGGATAAACTCGGCATTTCGACAGGAACTTCAAAATCAAACCTGTCAAAAGCCAGGAGAAAACTGCAAACCATATTGTTTAAACAAACCACACCAGAACAAGCAAAAAATGCCGTTTGAAGAATTTGATAAAAAGATCAGGGACGCTGCGGATCACCATCACCCGGCCTATCATACACAGGCCTGGAAGGAGATGGAGAAACTGCTGAACCAGCATCTGCCCCGGGAGCAGAAGGACAACCGGAGATTGTTCCTTCTCATTTTCCTGTTCCTTTTTTTGGGAGGAGGACTTGCTGTGCTCATTACCAGGCCCTGGAAGGAAAAAGCACCTGTTGCTTCTGAGAATAAGGCAAGCGAGGATCATGACAGGCCCGTTTCTGGTCCGATTACCCCTGATAACTCCACTGGGAAAGAAGAGCAAAACAACCAGTCATCTTCCGCGCTACAAGATCAAACCAGGTTAGATCAACTCTTGTCAGGTAAAGAGAATCTTACCCCGTCTATTTTCAATGCCAAATCAAATAGGAATAACCAGGTTAGCGGCAGGGTTATTCATGTCACGGACAGCAAGGTCAATCCACCGATTGTCATAGAGGCTGAAGATAAATCCCTTAACCCGGATATCGCCATTCAAAGCAAAGCTGATCCATTGGTCCAGGATAAATCCACGAGTAAAGAGCCATCATTAACCCCCACGAATAATAATAAGAAAGACGTGGTTGGGGAACAAAAGATCACTGGGACAGAAAAGGAGAATAAAGCCGATATAATCGAAGAAGCGGTTGCAAAAAATACTAAAAATAAAAAGAACAATACATTTTTCTTTTCTATTTCCGCAGGACCGGATCTGAGTGCAGCCGGTACCAGTCAACCGGGTAAATTTAAGTTGACCGGGGGAGCGGGCTTTGGGTATACGTTTAATGACAAATTGACCTTTAAGACAGGTTTTTATACTGGCAGAAAAATATATTCTGCTTCGGCTGATGAATACAACCCTCCGCCAAGCTTCTGGACCTATTATCCCAACCTGGAAAAAGTAGATGCAGATTGTAGAGTATATGAGATACCATTCCAGGTTAGTTATCATTTTGGAAAAACATTAACCCAGAACTGGTTCGCTGGCGCCGGACTTTCCACTTACCTCATGAAACAGGAAACCTATAATTATCATTATAAGCAAAATGGCGTTTATACAACTAAAAAATGGACCATTCACAATGAGAATAAACACATCCTTTCGGTACTGACCGTATCGGGAGGGTATCAACGAAATATCAGCCAGCGCTTCTCCCTGGTCGCTGAACCCTATATCAAGGTACCACTCGTAGGGGTGGGGTATGGAAAAGTAAGACTCAATAGCGCGGGTGTGATGATATCAGCCACGATGAAGCCATTTGGGAAAAAATAAATAGCGGGTATGCGAGCCGAGATTCGAGATACGGGATACGCGATAGGTTCTCTCCAAATTACAAGCAATACTCTATTGTCTAAAAACTATCGGTTACCCCAGCGAAAGGTTTTGATATCAAATCCACACAAGTCTAATACTCGATCAACAACCGTTGCAACAACTTCTTCAATATCCTGAGGTTGGCTATAGAATGATGGAGTAGCGGGGCAAATCACACCTCCAGCCATGGTGATCGTTTCCATATTTTGTATATGGATAAGATTATAGGGCGCTTCTCTCACCACGCAAACCAGTTTTCTTTTTTCTTTCAGGATCACATCAGCTGCTCGAGTCACCAGGTCATTTGAAATACCAGCGGCGATCCTTCCCATCGTTCCCATTGAACAGGGGATAACTATCATCGTATCAAAACGACCAGAACCCGAAGCAAAAGGAGCAGAAAAATCATTTGTATTATAGAAAGATGCTTGAATTTCTTTCCATGATTCGTCACCGAGTTCAGTTTTCCAAACCAGCCTGGCATTGTCTGACATTACCAGGGCCAATTCTTTCCACTGGTCTCTGATAAGGAATAGTTTGTTCAATAATTGTCTCGCATATACCGAACCACTGGCCCCGGTGATCGCCACCACGATTTTTCGCTCTGGTCCTGTCATTAGATTGTCATTGGGGTTAATGAAGATAAAGCAATTGAAAGAATTGAAACGCAGGCTGTTTCGTAATCGAAGATCGTTAGGAGCAGAAAACCGCAAGATTGATTGAAGTCAATTACATAAGAAATCTCCCTCACCGTTCAAAAAAAAAGAGCAAAAACTTTGTGTTATTATATTATTAACGATATTAGCTCCGAATTTTCATAGGATAAGGTTTAATGGTTAATGGTTTTTGATTAGGGCCCCCGGCGAATAGCCGGGGTTCTTTTTGAATTACGAATATCGAATATTGAATATCGAAGTTTTTTTTCAACGACTTCGGAGTTCGATATTCAATATTCGATATTCGATATTCAGAATCCCCTGGGCTGCTTTACAGGAACAAGCGGCTTCACATTCTCATTCCCCATATTGTGCAGGATCCATTTGGTCATGGAACTCCATAAATGGAATGTGGTATTGTCTGACAGGCCGCCGATACCATGATTTTTATCGGGATAGTACATGCTTTCAAAATCCACGTTGCTTTTTACCAGGGCCTTGATCATCTGAACCGCATTTTGGAAATGCACATTGTCGTCTGCTGTACCGTGGATGATCAGGTATTTTCCTTTTATCTTATCGGTAAAATTGATCGGTGAATTGTCATCATAGCCACTTGCATTTTCCTGCGGGGTACGCATGTAACGTTCGGTATAAATATTATCATAGTATCGCCAGGAACTTACCGGCGCTACCGCTACGGCTGCATCAAAGATGCCGGCACCTTTGGTGATAGCCAGTGAACTCATGAATCCTCCATAGCTCCATCCCCAGTGACCAATATTAGCCGTATCAATAAAGTTCATTTTTGACAGGTACTTCGCGGCATCGATCTGGTCTTCGATCTCGAATTTGCCCAGCTGCAAATAGGTTTTCTTTTTGAATTCTTCGCCACGATATCCTGTGCCTGTATTATCCACGCTTACAACAATAAATCCTCTCTGCGCCAGGAGCTGGTGCCAATAGCTAACAGCACCAAAGCGGTTGGCCACTTGTTGTGAGCCAGGTCCTCCATAATTGCAAAACAATACAGGGTATTTTTTGGACGGATCAAAACCTGATGGTTTCAACATCCATGCGTTGAGGGTATCGCCCTTGCTGTTTGGGATGCGCATGAATTCCGCTCTGCCGATCTCGTATTCATTCAGCTTTTCTTTCAGTTTGGCATTCTCGCTTACCGTTTTTACCAGTGTAGGTGTGATTCCCTTCTTCTTATTTACTACAATATTATGCAGCGTGACTGATTGCGGGGTATTCAGATCCGACCGAAATACATAGAACTGGGTGTAATCAGGATTGAATTCTGCCCTGTGCCAGGCTTCACCTTGTGTCAGGGGAAATGATTTTTTTCCTGAAAAATCGGTTACGTACACGTTTCGGTCCATCGGGCGGGGATAGGCGAGGGTATAAAAGATGCGTTTATTATTTTCATCGATCCCATTCACATCAGTGATCTCAAATTTTCCCCGGGTCACCTGTGTTTTTGTTCTTCCATCGAGGCTGTATAAATACAAATGGCGGTAACCGTCCATTTCACTGGTGAAAAGGAAATTTTTTCCATCCTTCAGGAACCACCAGTCATCATTGATCTCCACGAAATATTTATTTTTTTCTTCGTAAAGAAGTCGATTGGTTCCTGTTTGAGCATTCGTAAGCAAAAGTTTCAGGATATTCTGGTGGCGATTCATCCAGAATACCACCAGGGAATGATCATCCTGGGTCCATTTGATACGAGGGATGTAGATATCCCCTTGTTCGTACTGGGCTTTCACATGCTTATCATTAGCCAGGTCATAGATGTAAATCTCAACTTTGGAATTGTCTTCACCCGCCTTGGGATATTTGTAACTGTATTGTTCCGGGTAAAGACTATCAAAGATGGTAAACTGGAATTCTTTCACCTTGCTTTCATCAAACTTGTAATAGGCAATGTATGAGCCTTTAGGACTCCACTGGTAGGCCCGGGTGAATTCAAATTCCTCTTCATACACCCAATCGCAATTCCCATTAATGATATGATTCCATTTCCCGTCAGTCGTGATCGGGCGGGAGGTTTTCGTATCTATTTCGTATAAATAAAGATTATTGTTCTTTACGAAAGCGATCTTGGTTCCATCAGGGGAAAGAGTCGGATGAAATACTTTTTCATTATCCAGTTTTGTCAATTTCTTGGATAAAGCATCATATAAATACACGAATGCTTTCGAAGAGCGGCGGTAGATCGGTTCTACACTCCGGCGAACGAGTACCGTATTGGGATGCGTTGAGCTATAAATAACATCTTCAGGATCGAAGGCTTTGCCAAACTCATCTTTAAGATCTTTTACAACCGGGTCTTTCTTTTCGATCCCGAAATCGGCGGTCACCGGTTCATTGCGGAAGGTCCTTGTCTTATAAATATCCTCTAAGCTGATCAATTTTTTCTGCTGGGCAATCGCGATCACCGGCAAGAAAAAAAGCAGGAGCAATAACTTGCGCATATCAGAAAGAATTTAAAGAGTAAAAATACTGGAATGGGATAAAAGAGATGACGCCGTTTAAATAATAAATTCCTAATACTCAAATTCCAAATTCCAAAAAATAGCACAACTGGAATTTGTGATTTGGGTATTCGGTATTTTTCGATCTATTTGTTCTTTAACTTCTCGGCAAGATAGTCGAATCGTTTGCCTGTGACTTCGGCCATATCCGGGATCGCGTCAACGCGGTATGCACCCGCATCCAGTTTTTCTTTCGTTGCTGAAAAAGCTTCCAGCGTTCGCTGGATGTCTTCGTCAGTATGTACAGCTGTTGGGATCAACCGGTAAATAATATGTCCTTTCGGGATTACCGGGTAAACAACAATAGAACAGAAAATATGATAGTTCTCCCGGATATCCATGACCATGGCTGTAGCTTCTTCAACACCTCCGTTCATATATACAGGAGTCACCACCGAATCGGTTTTCCCGATATCGAATCCTCTTGCTTTCAGCCCTTCCTGCAGTTTACGTGCATTTTCCCATAATTGATCTTTCAATGCGGGTTGTGTTCTGAGTAATTCCAGTCTTTTCAGATTCCCGATCACGATTGGCATCGGCAAACTCTTTGCGAAGATCTGCGAACGAATGTTATAGCGGATATAGTCAATGATCTTTCGATCGCCTGCGATAAAGGCCCCGATAGACGCCATTGATTTTGCAAACGTGGAAAAGTAAAGATCGATCTGGTCCTGGCAACCTTGTTCTTCTCCGGCACCTGCACCTGTTTTGCCTAATGTCCCAAAGCCATGTGCATCGTCTACCAACAAACGGAATTCATATTTTTCTTTGAAAGAAACGATCTCTTTTAATTTACCCTGGTCACCAGCCATGCCAAACACACCTTCCGTGATTACCAATATGCCGCCTGCTTTTTGTTTTTCGATCAGTGTTGTGGCTCTTTGCAATTGTTTTTCAAAATCGACCATGTCGTTATGCTTGAATACGTATCGATGGCCGGGATGCAGACGAAGCCCATCGATGATACAGGCATGGCTTTCCGCATCGTATATCACCACATCATGACGGCTGCAGAGCACATCAATGATGCTGACCATTCCCTGATAACCATAATTCAACAGAGCCGCATCATCTTTTTGCTCAAAAGCAGCCAACTCGTCTTCCAGTTGTTCATGATAATTACTATTTCCGCTCATCATCCGGGCACCCATAGGAAGCGCGAGCCCAAATTGTTTGGCTGCTTCCGCATCGGCTTTTCTTATTTCAGGATGGTTGGCCAGGCCCAGGTAATTGTTCAGGCTCCAGATGATCATTTCCTTACCACGGAATTTCATCCGGCTGCTGATCTCTCCTTCAAGTTTTGGAAAAGTAAAATAGCCATGAGCTCTTGCCCGGTGCTGACCGATTGGGCCGTAATGCTTTACCAGACGTTCAAAAATATCTGCCATGGGGCTTGAATTTTAGCGTTGAATGCCGCAAAGTTAAGGGAAACAGGGGAAAGGTAAGTTGTTCTAAATGAACAGAATATACTGATTGAGCTTTAAAGAAGTTAAGAGCCGCAGGCGTCATTTAGTCGTTAGCATATTGTCCTTGACAATTCACCATTCCCTATTGACCAATTCCCTGATCACCGTCAAATGATGATCATCATGTTTGGCTACAAAAAAAACGGAGTCGACCAGGCGCATGGGTTGTAAACGGGGATGCAACGCTGTTATTCCAGCCATATTTTCATTAACCGCCTTAAGTTTTTCCAACAAACGATCCCGGGCAGTTGAAAATTGGAAGAGCAATTGCTCCAGGGATTTTGAATTATGATCAGCTTGTTGAGTTTTCGTGTTCCAAATATCGGCCGCCCTACTGACAATCCTAGTGGTTATCGGCTAACCCTAGTCCCAAACAAACTTCCCTTTTCCATCTTTTGTTTTTCCAAACGGAACTAAAAATTCCTTTATAAGCGGCTTCTCTTCCTGTTGAATCAATCGTAGTGTATGTATACTGACCGTAGGTATAGCCCATGTCACCCGAAACGGCAGCATCCACAAACTCAGCATTCCATTCGAGCTTATTCTTTTCCATTTTTCTCAATTCATAAAAATTCCTGATACCCGACTTGCCTTTTACGAGGCTGTCCCCATGATTCATTATGGCATCGTCCGCGGCAAATTCGACAAAGCCCTTTGTCATCCCATGTTCTTTAACATAGGCGGCAAGATCTTTTCAGTCTGCAGGATCTCCCTTCGCCTTTTCGGAATGGTCATTCTGACAAGAGAAGATGAGGAAAAAAATGAACAGTGGAATGATATTTCGAAACATCAGGAGGGTATTAAAAAGAGCACTAATTCACCAATATAACCTGTTTTTATCGGTCCGGGATCGTAAAATCCCCTTTTGTTTGACTTGGCACAGCTTTTTCTTTCCTTATCGAGAAGTTGCGGAGTGTGTTGCTTACCGTATATGAAAATGGAGACCCACCCTTATCTGTTCTGAAGTAGAATTTTCTACACTGATCTGTCCATGCGGCGCTACACGCCCGCAGTCATTTCCTAAATCCAAATCATAATTCATTATCCAATGAGAACAATTTTACGCGTTCTGTTAGTTGCATGTATCGCGATATCCTGCAGGAAAGGTCCAGATCTTCTCCATGAGATCCAAATCGAAAACAAATCCCAGCTTCAATCTTGCGATTTTGGACTAGATCAATTCAATACAATTAAGCGTGCTTTTGTGCAAGAGGAAATCATGGCTCCGGATGTGCCTGAAGCGGGTTCCCAGGAAGCAGTATTATTAATCGATTTCAATGGCCATACTGTCTCGGGTACGATGTGGAATACTAACGGTAACATTATTTGTTCTCCCGCCAACTTAACCCAACAAGACATGACCGAAGTGATCAAGCGTGTGTCTGAGGATTTTTCCCCTTTTGAGATTAAAGTTACTACCAATGAAGACTTATACAACCAATGTAATCCCGCCCGGCGAATGAGGGTTATCGTTACAGAATCCTGGGAATGGTACGGTCAGGCCGGAGGAGTTTCCTATCTCGGTTCTTTTACCTGGGGAAACAATACGCCATGCTTTGTATTTAGTCTCTTATTGAATTACAACATCAAAAGGATCTCTGAAGCTGTTTCTCATGAAGCAGGCCACACCCTGGGTTTATACCATCAAAGCCTATTTGATAATCTATGCGGATTTCTGGCTGAATACCACCACGGTACAGGAATAGGTGAAATAAGCTGGGCACCTATTATGGGCAACAGCTATTATCGTAACCTGACTACGTGGCACCGGGGCACAAGCATTAATGGCTGCAATAATCTCCAGGATGATGTGAATATTATTAGACAAATCCTGTCAATAAAAGATGATGACCATCCACATCAATTTAATAGGGCCACGGTACTGAATAGTGAAGTGATGGGGGCAATAAATAGCAGTACGGACGTTGATATGTTTGTCATAGATCGGGCTAGTCCTTCAAGCATACAGGTACAACCATTTAATGTTGGACTGAATAATGAAGGAGCTAATGTAGATTTGTTAGTAAAGATATATAGCCAATCACGTTTGTTGATTTCCACTATCAATGATCCGTTAATCCTCTCCGCTTCAGTAACGTTACCTGCAGAGCGTTATTTTATCTCGGTGGAAAGCGTAGCAAATATAAATACATCGAGATACGGCCAGCTTGGTAACTACTCTGTAACACTTAACTGACACCTTGAGCATAAGCTGATATCCTTACAGAAAAATCCCAAATACCAAATCTCAAATTCCAATTAGCAAGTTTTTTTGGAATTTGGTGCCGATAGCGATCGGGATTGGTATTTGAATTTTAAAACTTTAAGACATCCTTCATAGAGAAAATCCCTTTTTTATCTTTCAGGAATTCAGCTGCTATTACAGCACCTAATGCAAAACCTTTCCGGTTATGGGCTGTATGAATGATCTCGAGATCATCAATGGCTGAGGAGTATTTTACCCGGTGCGTCCCGGGTGTAGGATCTATCCGCTGACTGATGATCTCCAGGTCCTCGGGATTGTCGCTGAGGTCATTCACCCATTTCTTTTTTCTTTTCAGCTTTTCCAGGATCTGTTCAGCTAATGTGATTGCAGTCCCACTCGGGGCATCTTTTTTTTGCGTATGATGGATCTCCTCCAGGATCACCTCATAATCGACCTGGTCAGCCATTAACGAGGCCAGTTTTTTATTGACTTCAAAAAAAATATTTACCCCAACACTGAAATTGCTTGCATAAAGGAAACTGCCATCCTTCTCTTGTAATTTTTTTTCAATTACGTTTAATTGTTTGGTCCAGCCAGTAGAACCACAGATAACCGGCACCCCGGCATCCAGGCATTTTTCAATATTTCCCACAGCGCTATCCGGCCCGGTAAATTCGATAGCTACATCGTGCTTTTCTAGATTTTGACCAGTTAGTTCAGCTTTATTAGCCGAACTGATCTTTAACCCGATGCGGTGTTTTCTTGCCAGTGCGATCTCTTCGATGGCCTTACCCATTTTACCGTAACCGATGAGCGCGATATTCATTCCGGTCTTTACAACAAATTTGAAGTAAATTATTGATTATACATTATTGATTATTGGCCAAGAGCAATGTCAGATTGAATGGTAAGAAGCAGGCTAAGGATAATAATCAGTAATTAATAATCAAGGTATCTAACGAGATGCCAGGACAAAACTGATACCATTAATGCCGGTCAGTTCACTACGACCTGGCTTGATATAAAGCCCGAGATCGGGTCCCACATCAAATGCCTTCAAATGCGCATCCACAGCGGCGTCAACCACGTTCAATCCCCAGAATAATAAAAAGAAAAGGGCAGAATAATCTATATCTCTCCGGTATTGATCCCGGTAAAAACGCAGGGATTCTTCACTAAGTGGTTTCAGGTTTTCCTTAATACTCGCGAACAGGGAAGAGTCCGTGCCATTCTCCCGCATATTAAATTTCACCCGGTAAGCAAACTTGGTATCCCGATAATTTTTCAGGTTATAGATAAAAACCCCTGTTGTGATCCCTAACGCAGCATAAATGATGGGAAGCTTCCAGTACTTTTTATTATAGATCTGCCCCAGTCCGGGAAGAATAGCGGAACGGATCGCTGCCGTTTTGGGATTGTATTTTTTTATTTTAGACGTATCCAGCGAAGCGGGTTCAGCAGCAGATAGTGTATCGCCTGTACGAACAGGTTCATTTCCCTGTGCAAAACTTTGTACAGAAATGACCAGCCAACCAACGAAAAAGATTATTCGGATCATGGATCAATCAAAAGGCACATCCATTTGACGCAGGATCTTATTGAGCTCTTCCTGCGAATAATACTCAATGATGATCTGCCCGCTGCCATTGCGGCTGTGCCTGAGTTTTACTCTCGTACTGTAATAAGAAGCTAATTTATCCTCAATCCGCTGAAAAGGATTGGATAGCTGGCTTTTTGAATTTTTTTTAACCAGGCCTGACTGTTTATAAAGGTTTCTCACCAGCGCCTCTGTTTGCCGTACAGAAAGGCCTTTTTCCTTTATCTCGCTAAATATATAAAGTTGCTTGTCTGCAGTATCAACATTGATCAATGCACGGGCATGTCCCATGGAGATCTCACTGTTGCGAACGGCCAGCTGAATATCCGGGGGTAATTTCAACAAGCGGATGAAATTCGCAACCGTGCTCCGGTCTTTACCCATACGCTCTGCCACCTGCTCCTGCGTATAATTCAATTCTTCCATCATGCGCTTATAGCTCAGGGAGATCTCCATGGCATTCAGATCTTCACGTTGCAAATTCTCTAACAATGCCAACTCCAGCAGGTCGGCATCATTAGCTTGCCGGATATAGGCCGGCACATCTTTTACCCCTGCCAGGCGGGCAGCGCGTACTCTTCTTTCTCCCGCGATCAGCCGGTATTTCCCTGACGATAACCGGGTTACCGTTACCGGCTGAATGATATCATGCAGCTTGATAGATTGCGTCAATTCCTGAAGGGATTGCTCATCAAAATCTCTGCGCGGCTGCATGGGATTCATTTCAATATCTTCCACCGGGATGCGGTTACTACCGGTGACATTTTCCACGACGTTTGTTTTCAACTGCCCGGTACTGGTCTTCAGATCGGCATCGATGCTTTGTAAAAGCGAACGTATTCCTTTACCTAGAGCTTCTTTATTTTGTTTTGGGTTGGTCATTGTTGGTTATTAGTCAGTAGTCAGTGGTCATCCCGCATCCCGAATCTCGTATCACAGTTCTAATACTCTTTCATCATTCTTGATCTTCGTCATATCATTTTTCTGGAGGATCTCTTTCGCCAGGTTCAAATAATTCACAGAGCCCTTGCTATTCGCATCATATAATATGGCTGGTTTACCCACGCTTGGAGCTTCGGCCAGTCTTGAATTGCGGTGTATGATTGTATTGAAAACCATATCCTCAAAATGTCTACGGACTTCGCTTACCACCTGGTTGCATAGTCTTAATCGTCCGTCATACATGGTCATGAGGATTCCCTCGATCACGAGCGAAGTATTTAGTCGGCTTTGAACGATCTTGATCGTGTTAAGCAGTTTGCCCAAGCCCTCCAGCGCAAAGAATTCGCATTGAACCGGCACCACTACTGAATCAGCAGCCGTAAGGGCGTTAACCGTTATCAGCCCTAATGAAGGAGAACAGTCAATGATGATAAAATCATATTCTTCCTTTATGGGTTCAATGATATTTTTTAGAACAGTTTCGCGGTTCGGATAATTGATCATTTCGATCTCAGCTCCTACCAGGTCAATATGCGAAGGGATGACATCCAGGTTGGGGATCTCTGTTTTCAGGATCACATCCCTGGCCCTGGATTCATTCACCATGCAATCGTAAAGACTTTGAGTGATGTTATGCAGATCGAAACCTACGCCGGTTGTACTGTTAGCCTGCGGATCTCCATCAACGAGGAGTGTTTTGAATTCTAAAACAGCCAAACTCGCAGCCAGGTTGATGGCCGTGGTGGTTTTTCCAACTCCTCCTTTTTGATTAGCTACTCCAATGATTCTTGCCATCTTCTTCAGTACCCCTTAGGGTGGTGGATTTTATTATATGGTGATCGTTTCCCCGATATTGGGCAGGAGCAGTTCAATGCCTTGTTCCTTAAAAATTTCCCCGGCCTTAGCATGATCTATCGTAATGAAACCGAAGGTGTCGTAATGAACGCCTACTACGGTTTGGCATCCGATCATGCCCGCACATTCAGCTGCATCGACTGCGCCCATGGTAAAATTGTCTCCTATCGGTAAAACCGCAAAATTTAGTTTTGCCCATTTGGGGATGAATTGCATATCCAGTGTCAGCGCAGTATCACCGCTATAATAAAAATTTCCTTCGTTGGTATATATAATGAATCCCATGGGATTCCCCCCATAGCTTCCATCCGGTAAGCTGCTGCTGTGTTGCGCCACCACGCATTTCACTTTAAAATGGGTGAAATCACGACTTCCCCCGGTATTCATGGGATGGGTATTGGTTACGCGTCGTTTGTTTAGCCACTCATGGATTTCCCAATTGCAAATGATGGTGGCATTCGTGGACTGAGCAATAGTTATACAATCTCCAATATGATCCGCGTGTCCATGAGACAGTAAAATGTAATCAGCGTCTACTGAAGCTAACTCGATATGCTTTGCCAGCTCATTACCCGTAATAAAGGGGTCAAATAAGAGTTTCTTACCTCCTGTTTCCACGGAAAAGCAGGCATGGCCATAATATTTGAGTTTCATCCTGGCAAAAATAGCTTTTCATTAAGTTGATTTAGGTGAGGCCCGGTTAATTTTGCAGCTAATGCGAAACACTCCATTTTGGTGGATCCTGATCGGGTTTATGATCTTATTGGATATTTATGTATTCCAGGCAGTAAAAGTAGTGGCGCAACCTGCGGGGCAACGGACAAGAATCTTTATTTATGCCAGCTACTGGACGATTTCCATTGGCGCTATCATCATGCTCGTCATTCTGCCTTATTTACATTTTCAACACCAGGCCAGGTTCATAAGAACGACCATATTTGCACTCGTTGCCGGATTGTTTTTTGCTAAACTGGTCTCCGCCTTTTTCTTTTTGATCGACGATACGCGCCGGGGAGTTCAATGGGCGAGTAACCGGTTAATGAAAAAACCTTCCCGAATATTTGAAAGTGTTGGTGAATCTGAAAAGATTTCCCGTTCCGTATTCTTGAGCTGGACAGGTATGGTTGTCGGTGGCGGATTATTTGGTTCCCTGCTTTGGGGATTCGGGAATAAATATCGTTACCAGATCCGGCGACAGCGACTTTCATTTGCGAATTTGCCTGCTGCATTCAAAGGTTTGCGGGTCGCGCATATCTCGGATATCCATTGCGGGAGTTTCAATGACAGAAAAGCGGTGATAAAAGGTGTGGATAAGATCATGGCCCAGAAACCTGATCTTATCCTTTTTACCGGTGACCTGGTGAATAATATCGCTGATGAAATGGATGACTACATGGATGTCTTTGACAAACTGGAAGCACCGCTGGGTGTTTATTCCATTCTGGGCAATCACGATTACGGAGATTATGTGCATTGGACAAGCCTGAAAGAAAGAACGGCCAATCTTCAAAAATTAAAAGACATCCATGCTCAACTGGGCTGGAGGTTGCTGATGAATGAGCATGTCCCGTTAGAAAGAAATGGGGAACAAATCGCTCTTTTGGGAATAGAGAACTGGAGTTCAAAAGCCCGATTTCCTAAATATGGTGATCTCCGGAAAGCATATTCCGGGTCAGAAAATTATCCTTTCAAAATATTAATGAGCCATGATCCCTCACACTGGAAAGCCGAGGTCTGCCGGCTTTATCCTGATATTGACCTGGTCCTTTCCGGGCACACCCATGGAATGCAGTTCGGTGTGGAGATACCGGGGTTAAAATGGAGCCCGGTACAATATGTATATAAGGAATGGGCCGGTCTGTATGAAAAAGGCAACCAGAAACTTTACATAAACCGGGGTTTCGGCTTCATAGGCTACCCTGGTCGAGTGGGTATTCTGCCTGAAATCACCTTGCTGGAACTCATCTAAAGCTTTCCTTTTCAATATTTCCCTTTCAAATCCGTTTAGAATTATTAAACCTTTTTTAGACCTTTAAGTCATAAAAAACGTTGATCGTCAATGAATCCGGAGAAAGATCTGAGCCAGTATCCTGAAAACCCAGCACAACTGCCCGAATGATCCGCAAATGGTCCATAGGACTGGTTTTTCTTTTACTTACAGCGACCGCCAGGTCGCAAGACCCTGTCATGGATTCATCTGGAGCATCAAAAGATACCCTGCCTTCAGCCAATCCGGAAAAAGACTTTTTTTCCGACACGAGCATCAACTATGATGAATTGTTCCGAAATTTTGATGCCTTCATGGATTCCATACTTTCCCCGCACAGTTATTTTTTGATCAGTCTTTCCATGGGGAAAGGATATTATAATTTTCAGGACAAGGGAAGCGATGTGATCAGGACGGAGAAGAAGTTGAATTACCTGCCTGCGCTTGCCTATTATCATAAGGATGGTTTGGGATTATCCGCGACTGGTTATATTGTCAATGATGAAACAGGCCTGAATTTTTATCAATTTTCTTTTTCTCCCGCTTACGATTATCTAAAGAACAAAAACTTTGCAACCGGTATCTCTTTCACAAAATTTATTACCAAAGATTCCCTGCCATTTTATACTTCCCCGCTGCAGAATGAAGTTTATGCATATTTCACTTATCGCAAACCCTGGATCCGTCCCAGTGTTTCAGTAAGCTATGGATGGGGGAGTCGTAGCGCCTATGAGCAACGTGAAGTATTTGTGCAGGACCTCCGATTACGCCGGCGCGGGTTTATATATATAAATACGACCGAAACTGTCAGCGATTTTTCCCTGATCGCTTCATTACGACATGATTTTTACTGGCTTGACATTTTCACTTACAACGATCATATCCGTTTAACACCGCAGTTGTCGTTTACCAGTGGAACGCAAAAGTTTGGGTTTAACCAGAGCAGCAATACATATACGTACGGACCTACCTTAAGAAATCCCACCGGCAATCTCTACAGTTCGGAAAATATCTATTTGGATGACCAGATCGATTTCCAACCGCTTTCCCTGACCATGTATCTCAGGGGCGAGTATTCTATTGGGAAATTTTTTATCCAACCCCAACTCAACCTGGATTATTATTTCCCGGCACCGAGTAATAATTTTAGTGCGTTATTTTCAATTAATACTGGGCTTATTTTTTAAAGTCAAACGTGAGACGTGAATCGTCAATCGTGATTTGGCTCCAGCTCATAGCCCAAAGCTCGAATCTTGCAGCTTGTAGTTATCTTTTTGGAAAATCTTCACACTCTCCCAACAATAGAGTTGCTACAAAACTTGTTTTGATTATTATAAATATGAAATGGCGTTAATGGAATTTAACAGCGACTACGGGTTACTGGCATTATAGTTGAAAAATTTTTACGTTCCGAATAAAACTCAAACCCGCTTTTCGAATATTTAATATCGGAAAGGCTCAAAAACAAAATGTATGAAGACCAGGATCGGTTTATTATTTACCAGTATTTTATTTTTTTCTGCAACCACATTCGCTCAATTCCATATCGGTGTAAAAGCCGGGGCAAATGTTACGAAGATCGAAGGAAAATCATTCAAGGATGAATTCAAATATGGTTATCACCTGGGCGGATTTGCCGAGATCGGTGGCCGCCATAAACTGAGCATTCATCCGGAGGTAATGTTCAATCAATTTGCAACAACGGTTGACAGCAACTATAATCACATTTACCAAAATGCATTCAATTCAAATAACATTAAGCTGAACTATCTCTCGATCCCAATCATCCTCAACTATAAGTTGATCGGTCCCATTTCGCTCCAGGCCGGTCCACAGTTCGGCATATTAATGGACAATAACAAGAATTTGCTTCAGAACGGAAGTGAAGCATTTAAGAACGGTGACTTCTCGATGGTGGGAGGCGCGCAGATCAAACTATCAATGCTTCGGGTAACAGGCCGTTACATGATTGGGTTGAGCAATATCAATGATATCGACAACGAGGACAAGTGGAAGAGCCAGGGATTCCAGATCTCACTGGGTATTGCCCTTTAAAGATTCTCTTTAATCCAGATACCGATGAATAAAAGTCCCCTGCTTTGGCGGGGGCTTTTTTATAAATAATTAGTCAGCAATAACATACCTTTTGTCATGATTGTTTGCAAGGCATGAATCTTGACAACTATGGTTTCGGGTTGTATATTGAGCGTCCCCACCGAAGTCCTGAGCATTTCGGGACGAAGGAGGGGAAACCCTACCATTAACAAATGACAGTTCCGCCATCGCCCGTCTGTTTTGGCAGCTAGTTTGAAGGGACTTACGCTATGGCGGACAATCTGTCTAAAGAATAAATTAAAATGAGTTTTGAAAAATTTGCACTGCGCCCGGAAGATGAGATGGATTTTTTGCCGATCATTCCCCTTAACGAAAGCGACCAGGAAGATCTGAACGGGATTGAGATTCCGGCAGAAATCGCCCTGCTTCCGTTACGAAATACCGTGCTTTTCCCGGGAGTCGTCTTGCCGATCACCGTGGGCCGAGATAAAAGTATCAAAGCGGTAAATGATGCCTATAAGACCGACAAGCTTGTAGGCGTGGTTGCGCAAAAAGACAGTAATGTGGAGGACCCCGGATTAAATGACCTGGAAAATATCGGAACGATCGCCAAGATCATTAAGCTGATCAAGATGCCTGATGGGGGAACTACTATTATCATCCAGGGAAAGAGCCGGTTTGTCATTGAAAGCATTTTTGAAGATGATCCCTATTTCCGGGCCAAAATAAACCGGCTGGACGAGGAAGAATCCCCCAAAGATGAGCATTTTGACGCCTACATTGCGACAATCAAGGACCTCGCCACGGACATTATCACATTATCGCCTAACATTCCAACCGAAGCGTCCATTATTCTGAAAAATATTGAGAATCCTTCGTTCCTTATCCATTTTGTGTCGAGCAATTTGAATACAGATATTAAGGACAAGCAGCGATTGCTTGAAATAAATCATATAAAAGAGCGGGCGGATCTGCTCATGCAATTGCTGCAAAAAGAATTACAGTTCGCCGAGTTGAAGAATAAGGTAACGAACAAGACCAAGACAGAACTGGATAAACAACAGCGCGAATACTTCCTGCAACAGCAGATGAAGAGCATTAAGGAGGAGTTGGGGGGTGATCCAAACACCCAGGAAGTAAAGGAAATGCAGAAAAAAGCGGAGACAAAAAAATGGCCCGAAACAGCAAAAGAACTTTTCAAGAAAGGAATTGATAAGTTGGAACGAATGCATCCCAGCACCCCGGATTATTCAATCGTGTATAATCATCTTGACCTGATGCTGGAACTTCCGTGGGAAGCATATACCGAGGATCATTATGATCTGAAGAAAGCAAAAGAAACCCTGGACAATGATCACTATGGCATGCAAAAGATCAAAGAGCGGATCCTGGAATATCTCGCTGTGCTGAAATTGAAGGGAGATATGAAGAGCCCGATACTTTGTTTCGTTGGACCCCCGGGGATAGGAAAAACTTCATTAGGAAAAAGCATCGCCAATGCGGTAGGCCGGAAATATATCCGGCTCAGCTTGGGTGGCCTGCATGACGAAAGTGAAATTCGCGGACACAGGAAAACCTATATCGGGGCCATGCCGGGACGAATTCTCCAATCCATCCGAAAAGTAAAATCATCTAATCCTGTGATGATCCTCGATGAGATAGATAAAGTGGGAAATGATTTTCGGGGAGATCCTTCTTCAGCCTTGCTTGAAGTGCTTGACCCCGAACAAAATCATAGTTTTTATGATAATTATCTCGAAATGGAATATGACCTGAGCAAGGTCTTATTCATTGCAACCGCAAACAATATTGCAAACGTACAACCTGCATTAAGAGACCGGCTGGAGATCATTGACCTGAGCGGTTACGCGGTGGAAGAAAAACTGGAGATTGCAAAAAGACATTTATTGCCCAAGCAACGTGAATTGCATGGGCTGAAGAATACCCCGTTCAAAATCAGTGATAAGATCATTGAGAAACTCATCCAGGATTATACCCGGGAAAGTGGTGTGAGGGAATTGGATCGCCAACTGGCCTCTATCATGCGTAGCCAGGCAAAGGAACTGGCGATGAATGAACGATTAAGAGAATCACTCACTGCGGAGGATATCGAAAAGATCCTGGGTAAGCCCAAATACAATAATGATATCTATAAAACGGCGAACATGGCGGGGGTCGCTGTGGGCCTTGCCTGGACGTATGTAGGAGGTGATATATTATTTATTGAAACTAGTCTCAGTGATGGGAAAGGTGAGTTGAAACTGACTGGAAACCTTGGAAATGTGATGAAAGAAAGTGCCAGTACAGCATTAACCTATTTGCAATCCAACGCGAAGAAATATAAGATCGATTCCAAATTATTCGAAAAGAAAAATATTCATGTGCACGTGCCTGAGGGGGCT
>Ga0196964_10000370_pt1 | contig 29736 bp, 12 predicted proteins | sample S1_10metaG_FD_148615 | JGI IMG/M metagenome (GOLD analysis project Ga0196964, IMG submission 148615) | Soil microbial communities from Anza Borrego desert, Southern California, United States - S1_10 | ecosystem: Environmental > Terrestrial > Soil > Desert | place: USA: California | collected... | reverse complement strand
TGTTTAGTTGCTGCTTCTATTTGTAGTTCTATGGCAGAATCTTTTATGATGCATCCTACTGCTGTCACCACTTGTGCCTGCCTGCGGTCAAGTCCTTCAGCAATACGCAGAATTCCCGACAGAATTTTTACAACTCTTTGTGCATCGGGTGAAAGATGCTGAAAGTTTTCATGCTTTTTCTTGGGGTGGCTCTTGCGGTGATAGCGCGCCACATTTGCAATCAGTTCGGCTTCATCATTAGTAAAACCTGGCATCACCGTGTTTCGGATCATATAATAACTATGTTTATGATGCTGCTCTGGTGAGATATGATAGCCGACATCGTGCAGGATGGCAGCGGCCTCAAGCACCTCACGTTCAGTATCGCCAAGCTTGTGCAGAGACTGCAGTTCGTCGAATATTTTTAGAGAAAGATCCTTGACATGCTCAGCGTGCGTTTGATCAATTTTATACATATCGGCAATATGATATACTGTTTCATAGCGGAGATTGCTCAGATGATGGAATTCCTCAATCGCCTGCTGCTTATGCACAGTGTCAAACACAACCCCTTCGCGAAGCGCATAGCCCGAAATTACGATTTTCTGGATATTCAAGCCGAGGATTGCCTGCTCGAGGATGAGCGCGCCTGCATGAATAATATCAGCACGCTTTGGATCCATCCCCGGCAGTTTTACGCGATCGGCTGATGTTCTTGCGGCAATGACATCATTGACAGACTGTAGGATTTGCTCTTTTTTTACAATAATCCCATTGATGACTTCTGGAATCGGCTTTCCCTCGCGTGCCAGCACCATTGCAGCCAGTGTATGAATTGTTCCGGAACAACCCACGGCAACATCAAAGCCGTGCTTACCGATTACCTTAAAAACTGCGCCCCAATCACCGCGGATGTACTCACGGCATTCCTTTATCTGATCGGTGGTAATTTTCTCCGTTGGAAAAAACTTTTTTGCCAGGCGGATAGCACCAAGTTTCGCGCTATGGACATATTCTACATGGCCTTCGCGCCCGATAGTCGTTTCCGTCGAACCACCGCCAATGTCAATGGTCAGAGCGCGCTTGTGCACAATGGGTATAGCATGAATAGCGCCAATGTATATGAGACGCCCCTCCTCAATCCCTGAGACAACCTCCACACGCACGCCGGCCTCTTTTAAAGCCCGTTCTACAAATTCATCACGGTTTAGCGCTTCCCGTACGGCGCTTGTGGCAATAGCACGTACTGTAGCACCTTCCTTTTTGGCCATCTCGGCAAACCTTTGCAGAGCCTGTACACCACGATCCATCGCATCGCCGGAGAGGTATTTCATATCATTGCCAGAAGAGCCTAGCCGCACCATTTCCTTATCGCGGCTGTGGATCCTGAGCGCTCCCCGTCTATTGACCGATGCTATTACCATATGAAAGGAATTCGTGCCAAGGTCAATGGCGCCAATAAGCGGTAAAGGTTGTTTCATGCAGTGTGTCTTTAAAAGCTATAAGACCGAGTAATGGAGATTTTTCAAAGATTCGTTCCGACGAAAAACTTTTGGGCTGGTCGTGAAAATTACGAAACTTTTTAAAACTTTTTAAAACTTTCTAAAACATTTTACTTCTCCTTTTTCACTTTTTCCTTAGCTTCACCGCGTAGCACCACTATATCGTTTTTCTGGTATAAAATATCTTTCTGTTCTCGCTTCGGATGTTCATTTTTAAAACCCGGGCCGGTGCTCATATTTTTAAAGCCCGTAAAAATCGTTTTTGCTTGCCGAGGAGAAAGCCCAAGAAACCGCCTGAGAGCGCCAAGCACATACCCGACAGCTACTATAATACCTACAATAATAAGGAGAATGATAATCAGAATTTTCAGCATGAAAGATAGTCAGAATGCTTTTAAAAAACGTTGGATACTGTACATTATGACGGAGTTCTCACATTTCATTTTAGAATAATCTTTTTCTGCTATAATTTTACATGAATTTTAGTTTTTAAAACACGATCTGTTCCCATTTTTCAGGAATTTTTTCATGACAGGGCAACTCCACGCGCCCATCAGCCAGCCGACAGCGCACCGACTTACCTTTATAGATGTAATGCGAGGAATAGCCGTGCTTTTCATGATCGAGGCGCATATTCTGAATTCCATGCTCGATCCTGTTTTTGAAACGGGATTTGTGTACGAAGCCCTGAACCTGATGAGCGGGTTTGCTTCGGCCAGTTTTATTTTTTGCGCCGGCGCCGGCTTCTGGCTGGCACTTGAGCGGAAAGGCGATGATTTCCGCGCTTTTAAAAAGCCGCTCTGGCACTATCTGCGAAGGCTACTTTTTATACTTGCACTGGCGTACTGGCTGCATCTGCCGGTCTTTTCTTTTCAGCAAATACTACAGCTCCCGCGCGAACAGCTGACAGTGCTCTTGGAATGCAATGTGCTACAGCTCATCGTGGCTACATCACTTTTTTCGTTACTGCTATTTTTTTTACTGCCACGCCGGGATCTTTTAAAAAATGTCTATCTTGTAAGCGCTCTTTCTATATTTTTCAGTACCCCAGCTGTCTGGTCGCTTCGTCCATTAGATGTTATGCCCATGCCGATAGCGCTCTACTTTGCACAGCAGCCTATTTCAAAATTTCCACTTTTCCCGTGGAGCGGTTACCTACTGGCCGGTGCGGCCTTTACAGCGTTTTTTTTAAAAGCGGCAGATAAAGAACACTTTGCAAAGATTGCTGCATTGGTTTCCTTTGCGGGAATTTTTATTTTTCTGTATGGTTCACGCCTTGTGCCTTTTGAACTCTACGGCTATAATGACTGGTGGTACACATCGCCTGCACATTCACTATATCGCCTAAGTGGTGTGATCTGCGTATTTGCGTTGCTGTATCTGTTTCAGGAGTGGATTGCTTCCCAAAGGGTAGGAGCGTTCCTGATTAATGCCGGACAGGAATCACTATTTATTTATGTTTTCCACCTAATGATTGTCTACGGTTCGGTTTTAAACGCGGGCCTCAGCGCATTTTTAAAAGATTCTCTTTCACCAGTGCCCCTGATGCTTCTCATCGCTGCCGTTACATGGGTGTCTTCCGCGATAGCCTTCATGTGGAAATACTATAAAAAGCAATACCCCTCACGCGCGCAACATATTGCTATTGCGCTCTGGAGCTTGTTTTTGCTGGCATTTTCGCTTATTCCGGCGCAGCATATCGCTGCCCTGCACGAAACTTTTAAAAGCAGCCTTACAGCTCTGACTCTTTTATAAACAGGCTTGCTGTGGCTGCTGCAGCAAGCCCTCCCAGCATGTACAGGCCAACAGTCATCATAGCCGTTTGCGGTGTGCGTTTTGATGGGGCCTCACCAAGTCCCATAGGGCCCGGAAGTACGAGTGCACCTAGCCCCGCCGCCGCACCCAACGCCGCTCCACGAAGCCAGATATTTCCTTCATCACCTGCGCCAACGAGGCTATAATAGGCTGCGTTGCTAAGGAGGTCGCCGGCAAGAGTTGGTAAATATAGCTTATCCTCTCGTAGGGGATCTTGTCCTACCATTTCCATACCTTTGTTTATCGCGCGCTCACCGAGAATATCCATGCGTGGTGCGTCCTGCGGACGCGCATGGCGAAGGGCCTCATGTGCGGCTGTAAGAATCGATGCACCCACGGCTCCGCTCATAAGCGACTGGAATGAATTCATTACTTTTTCCGGTTTAGGTTTTAACTACTGCTTTCCTTTTCAAACCCCAGTGTATTTTTATTTGTTCCTTTTGAAAAAACAAAAGCAGGAAGAGGTACTTTCAATATCTTCCGGCTTCATTACTTTAAAATTTTTAAAAACGAATATCGGTCCTCGGCAGCGTTTCCATAATCCGTGCTTTTTCCTCTTCCGAAAAATTATTCCCAACCAGGATCAGCGTTCTTAGCTTCTTCATTTTTGAAAGGTTTTTTGGCATCTTCTCAAGCTTATTATCGCCAAGAGAAAGCAGTTCCAGCTTTGAAAGATTTGTGATGCTTTCTGGGATTTCCTCCAGCTGATTACTACCAATTGTCAGCGATCGCAATTCTTTTAAAAGCCCGATATTGTGAGGCAGTTCTTTTAAAAGATTATTGTCGAGATTCAGCGTACGAAGACTTTTTAAAAGTGTGATATTTTTTGGCAATTCCGCAATCTGGTTATTCGCGAGGAAAAGCGTTTGTAGTTTTTTTAAAGTTCCGATTTCAGCAGGTAAGCTTTTTAAAAGATTTTTGTCCAGTTCGATTGCCTGGAGCGACGCCATGCCGCCGATCTCGCGTGGGAGCATTTCAATTTTGTTGGAGGAAAGATCGAGGATCTTTAGCTTTTTTAAAAGGCCGATTTCGCGCGGAAGTGTTGCAATTTTGTTGCCGTCCAGGTCAATCTCACGCAGGTGCGGCAACGTGCCTAGCTCCTCGGAAAATTCCGTCAGCTTATTCTGCCTGAGGAATATTGCCTGCAGGTTTTTTAAAAGCCCGATCTCACGCGGAAGAGCCTCGATATTATTCTTCATCAGATTAGCAAATTGGAGCTTTTTTAAAAGCCCGAAATCAGGCGTGAGGTCGCGGATATCCTGCTGGCGCAAATTGATGTGGTACACCGAATCAGGATTTTTAATAGCCTCGCTGAGTGAATAATACACATCTTTCGTGGCCAGTGCCTTTTCGGAAATGGGCTGGGAAAAACTGCAAATGACAAACGCGGGAAGCAGAAGCAATGTATATTTTAGCATGTGGAATTTCGGATGTAATGGTTTAAAGATTCAATTCTACGTAAATGTCCTTGCGAAGTAGGGTCTCCCGACAAATCAATCGTAAACACTTTGACAGTGATTCTGTCTTTGCGATTTCCATATTGCAGGAGACCGCGCCTCGCAATGATAGTTTTAATTTAAAAAATTAGCACTAAAAAACAGCTCAAGACCGTACAACTTTTTTACGCTGCACGGCCTTGAGTTTAAAAAATCGGTGATTAGTCCTTTACAATTGTCTGCGAGTATTCGCGCCCACCGATTTTGATTTTCAGCACGTACATTCCTTTTGCAAGGTTCAGCCCCTCGGTGGAAAGGTTGAGCGAGTGTTTGCCTGCATTGAGCGGCTGGCTCATGAGCATTGCCACCTTTTTGCCGCTTACTTCAAAGAGTTCTGCTGTGACGGCTTCATCTTTCAGCAGCTCGAGAGTGAGCGTCAGCTGCGTTGTGAACGGGTTTGGAAAGACATTGATACCTGATTTCACAAGTGACTCATGAACGCCTGTCGGCTCCTGTACCAGCACCTCCACTTCATCCTGTGCCGAGCAGCCATCGCTGTTTTTCGCGATCACAGAATATGTGCCTGTTTTTGAAACAGTGATGGTGCGTGTTGTTTCGCCGGTATTCCACTGGTATGATGCAAATCCTGCACCTGCGTCCAGCGTCATCGTGCAGTTTTCGCAGATCATTGTGTCGGCTCCGAGGTTCACGGCAAGGTTTACAAGCGTTACGTTTACTGTGTCCATTGTGACGCAGCCTTCGCGTGTTGTCATTTTTACCCAATAGCTTCCCGGCTGAGTTGCTTCAAGGGAAACTGCTTTAGTGCCAGTGCTCCATTCGTAGTCGGCAAAGTCAACAAAACTCATTGGTCTTAAAAGCGTTTTTCCACCTTCACAGATCGTGCGATCAGCGCCGAGCGTTACCGCCGGAGCAAGCGAAACAAGGACAGAATCACGGTACTCGCAGCCGTCTGCATTCATCATCATCACTGAGTAGCGGCCTGTCTGCGTTACCGTGATCTGTGGTGTCCTAGCGCCAGTACTCCACTGGTATGAAGTAAATCCTTCCCCTGCGTTTAAAACTGCCTGTCCGCCTTCGCAGATCGCTGCTACTTCGGCAAGCTGTGGCTGTGGCGATGGTTTTACAAAAACCTGCACGGACGCTGTTTCCGAACACCCTGTTTCATTCAGAACTGTCACAGTGTACGTTCCGGCTTTTGATACTTCACGAACAGGGCCTGCTGCACCGTCATTCCACATATAGTTTTTAAAACCTTCAGGCGCTTTTAAAAGCGCTGTTTTGCCTTCGCAGATCGTTTGCGCTGCGCCAAGCGTCACAACAGGTTTTGGCAGGAAGGTAATGCGAACAGTGTCAGAAGCTTCACGCCCGTTATTACCAATTGCTTTTAAAATATATGTGCCGCTTTTGGTAATTGTGCGGACAGTTTCTGTGCTGCCGTCGCTCCAGATATTCTGCGCCTCTTTGTTGTCATATTTCAGCTGGATAAATGTTCCTTCGCACGCTGTAATGTCCGAGCCGAGCTCTACTTTCGGAGCAATTGCACCTGCACCCAGATGCTCTTTGCGTGCAATGACAACCGTTGTTGAAGCATTAAATGTTACGGCATTTCCTACAGCATCACGCTGTACGGCTGCATTGGTGCTGCTTGGATTCTGGAATGACAGGAACATAAAACGGTAGTCCGGCGAAAATGTGATGCCTGTTGGCTCGCTTCCTGTCGGGCTTGTTGCAAAAAGCTCTACTTTTGGGTTTTGCGGCGTGTGGTCATGGCGCACCATCCAGATGTGGTCGCGTCCGCCATCCTGCAGTACCCAGAGGTTTCCCTCGCCATCAAAGTCAAGGTTGTCATTCCCGACATCCCAGCGCTCAGTTGTAAAGCCTGTTTCATGGGTAAGCGGGTACATCTGGTTTGAAAGGAATATTTCGAGGTTTGAAACAGTCATCCCGTCGTCTTTAAAACGCCATGTTTCGCCGCGGCCCTTCTCCGTAAAATACACCATGCCGTTTTTCGGACTGATCTCAACATCTTCTACACCGCCAAAACGAGTGCCGAGCGTTCCGGCAAGCGTTGATGTCAGGTTGCGGTCAGACTTCGTTGTATTTGGCATCAGAACCCATGTTCCCGTTGTTGAAGTCGGGGAGTCGCGTTTTAAAACATAGAGATTTCCTGAATCAAGGCGTGTCTTTTTAAAAGCTACGAATTTGTAAACGCAGCCCGTACCACCGTCTTCGCCTTGGTAAAGCGTTACGCTATCCTTCGCCACAACCACGTTTTCGTGGCTCATGCGTCCGACGGCCCAGAGTTTATCAGGTTTTCCATCGCCATCAAAATCGCGGATTCCGCCCGTGACAGGATCAATTTCCACGTTCCAGCCAATATCCTGATAGCCGTCGCCATTTGCATCTCCTGTGGTGTATGTTTCTTCTGAGGTAATTACGGTTCCCCACGGGGTCACACCGCCGGAGCAATTTCTCACTGTCTGCACAACCGGCGCAAAATTCACTTTGCGGATCTGTGGTACTCGCCAGAGCGCTGTGAGCGGATCGAACTCAAGGTCAACAAGCGATACGCCGCCCGGAGTATTTTCGTGATTTACCGAGAGAACTCCCTTTGTGCTGCTTGTCATGTTATGCGGAATAAACCCGGTAAAGTCGTTGCCGTTCGGGATCAGCTCGTTGGTACCCGTATAGCGGTCGCGCTGTGATTTCATCAGCACCTGGAATGTATGCGTGCCTGCGGGGAAGTTGAAAGTCGGTTGCTGTGGTGTTGGTGTAACAGATGTAAAACAACTGATCTTGTCGCCCGTAGCGCAGGTAACATTGCTGCCTGTCGGCGTGAGTGCCTGCGGTGTTTCCTGAAGTGTGAGGTCAAGGTCAAAGCGCGTGTCAGTGCTCGTCGGAGTATTCTGGTGAATTTCCACGGCAAGCATATTTGCGCCCATTTTTAAAACCGAAGGGCTGATGTAGTATGTAATAAATTCATCTTCTTCTGCGCCCTCAACGTAGCTTCCAGCAAGCGTTTCATTGCTAATTGTGCCGCCCGGCATGTTATTGCGGAGAAGCTCGGTACCATTAAGGTAGATAACTGCGCCGTCGTCGCGTTTTAAACGCAGAGTCAGTGTTTTAAAACCAATAGTGTCAGCTATATTGAATGATTTGCGGAAATAGCTTGTGATATTTTTAAAAATAGCGCTTGGGCCGTGGCCAATCACCGTTACTTCGTCCCCATTGCCATAGCCAAGCGGCGCTTTGCCTTTAAACCATGCAGCATCGGTAAATGCAGGATGCATCCAGCTTTCGCCAGGAAGCGAACCGCCATCATAATATTTCCATTCGGTGCCAGCCGTAATAAGCTTTGCATCATTCTTTTTGCCTTTTAACTCAAGGTTAAAGCTGATGTCGGAGCTGCTCGCACGATCCTGGTGGATCTGCACTGCGAGCACATTTTTGCCTGCTACAAGCAGATTTTTATTTGCAGAAAAATTAAAGTAGGTTGATTCATTTGTGCCATCTACCGTTCCAGAAGCGTAGGTAAGATGTGTTACCAGCCCGGCTGGCATGTTCGAGCGAACGATCTCCGTTCCATTCAAATAGATAATCGCGCCGTCATCACGCATGAGCGATACAATGAGTGAATCCATCGCCGGGATCTGATCTACCGTGAATGTATGGCGGAAGAATGTGGCAGGAAATTTATTCGAAGAATTTGAGCCGAAGCTGACAACTGTCGCTTCATCGCCGTCGCCATAGCCAAGCTGTGCGGCGCCGAAATCCCACAGGCTATCGTTAAAATTCACGTCCTTCCAGTTAGCGCCCGGATCTGTTCCTTTATCAAAGTATTTCCAGAGCGAATTTTTTGCAACAGGGAATGTTCCCATTGGCGGCTGCGGGCGTACCAGCGTGTAGTATTCCACCACGAGCTGCGGAGCACGAGCAGTAGAAACGTTGTACGATTCTGCTACGCGTTTGCCACTTCCTGATACACGAACCACTAGTGAATTAAAAGCATTCCAGCCACTACGGTCTACAATCTCCTGGATGATCGGCGACAGGTCTGGAGTGCGCTGATCCGCGCCTGCCTGAAGAAGGGTCATCCATGGTGCAGGCGACCAGTTTACACTTGCTGTGGTGAGTGGGCGTGAGGAAATATTGCCCGCTGTGGATGTAAAGGTTGCCGCATTATCGCTCGCCTGTCCACGGAATACAAGGTTTGTGACGCCCGAGTGCGTTTCATCTACAGAAAATTGGATGTATGCACGCGAAATAGTTGCACCCTTTGGAATATTCAGGCCGTTAAAGCGCATCCCGACGAACTGGTTTGAGCCATCTTCTGTCAGCTCGAGATCACTGCTCGTGAGGTCCATTGCACCTGAAGAAATATTCTCCTCGGCATCATCATTTCCGTTATTTACGCGAACAGAAACCGTCGTTGGCATGACATACTGCACGGTCAGTTCAGCAGCATTTGCCGCAGAACCTTCATACGAGTCAGCAACGCGTTTGCCTGTTCCCGTGATAAAGATTGCAAGCGCATTATTTGCCCTCCAGCCCGCACGGCTCACGATTTCCTGCACTACGTTTTTAAAATCTGCTGTTCTTTGTGCCGGGCCACGCTCGTCAATAATTGTCCATGGTGCAGGGCTCCATTGGGCGCTTGCAGACGTCATTGGACGTGATGATACCGTGTAGGCTGCATTGGCAAATGTTGCTGCATTGTTTACAGCTTCACCACGAATTGTTAGCGTAGTGGCTTCTGTATTCACTTCATCGGCACGAAACTGAATATGCGCGCTTGTGATGATGGCCCCTGCCGGAATATTCAGACTCGCAAAACGAAAACCGAGGATCTGCACTCCGGCTCCTTCGCTTGTCATCTCAAGGTCAGAGCTATCAAAGTCAATTGCACCCGTGGCAACGACTTCTTCCATATCGTCCGTTGCCTGGCTGACCTTCGCCGAAACGGTCGTCACCTGCGCCTGTACAGCAACGCCGGAAGACAGCATTGCAGCAAGAAAAAGAGCTGATACACCGCTCTTTTTAAAAAAAGAAGTACACTGTTTTTTCACAATGTTTTCTCCGAAAATTTTATAAAACTTTGGCTTTTAAATGAGTTGCACAAAGTTATGACTGGGGTGTTATGGAAGTATTACGGGGACTTTATGAAATAGCAAGATTACATGGGTGCAGTTTTTAAAAAGCGTAACACTGAGGTTTTACCCCCTTTTTAAAGAAATCATAACAGAGGAATAATCATGCGAAAGGCTATTTTTACAGATAATTTTTAAAACTGTTTCCTGTAAAAATACATTTCGAACATTATGGCAGTAGAGCTCAACCTCGGCGGAAAAAATTACCAGTACACACCACGCCATCCATATCGCGAGACAGTTGTGGCAAATGGCGAATGCGCTTTTAAAGTAGAAGCGCCCGACGGCTCCGTGCTCTGCACAATAGAAGGCGACAGCGGAAATGCCGCCGAAAAGAAAATCAGACGTCTCACCGACCTCAGTCAGGAAGAAGCTCTTGCGCTTCTGCGCTATGGATTTTTCAGTCCGAATGGCGTGCAGCCAGTGCTTTCTGCCGAATTTGTCCAGACCAGGCCGGACACATCAGCTGGCTTTTTAAAAAGGCTAACAATGATCTTTCGCCGCGAGCAGAGAAATACTCTCAGCAATGTATAGTGGTTTTTTTAAGCATTTTATCTTTAAATTATAAAGCTTCTTCCGGTACTACGATCCTCCTTTTATGTTTAAAAACCAGTATTCCGACTTCCTTACTGCACTCAACGCACGCCGGATCACTCTGCTAACAGCAGTGGGGATCGCCGTCTCAGCTGTTAGTGCAGCCGGGCTTTTGCACGATGCAGGAACCTATCTTTTTGTACTGCAATCGCATTCGTTCGCAGATACGCTTATCACCATCTTTAGTTGTGCATTTGCTGCTATACTGGCTATTGCGGTGATTTTTAAAAGCGGAAGATCAGAAGCAGGTAAGGCCGAATCGCTACAAACAGACTACGACCTTATCACCGGCGTGCTCAATTCTGCCGTCGCCACGATTTTTATTACGGATAGCCACGGTAAAGTTATCCGTATGAATAAGGCCGGTGAGGAATTAATTTTAAAAAGTGAAGCGGCGATTAAGGGTTTATTCATCTGGGATATACTTTCTGCAACTGGCAGCGACACAGGGATTCTTCGGTATTCTTTTGAAGGAATTTTAAAAAGTGGGGATAAAAGGAAGATTGAAACGCATCATTCTTTTAAAAGTACGGCTCAGACAATCGAGTGGAGCAGCGCGCGTATTTCCGATCCGGCACATGATAGCCTTTATATTGCTTTTACAGGCAAGGATATTACCGAAAGACGCAGGAATGAATTTGAAAGAATGCAACGGGAGGAGGAAGCGCTTGAGCAAATCTACCAGACAGGTCAGAAAACCAAAACACTCGATACAATCCTCAATGTTACACCAGACCTGATCCTGATGATGAGCCGCAACGGGAAATTCCTGTATATGAGCCTTTCTGCAGCGAGTTTTTTTAAAACTTCGCAGGAGAATATTGCCGGGAAAACATGGCGGGAATTGAATTTTCCGGCAGAAATAATGGAGCGTTTCGACCGTGAACGAAACTGGGTTTGCGCTACAGCCACAACGTTTGCCGGTGAACTGATTCTTTTAAAAGATTCTCAGCAACAATATTTTGAATATATCATTCACCCGATCTTCTCTGATATGGGCAACACGGAGTCCGTCGTGATCACCATGCGTGACGTGACCGAGCGAACGATAAAAGATGAATTACTGCGCAAAAGCGAAGAGCAGTACCGCACGCTGCTCACGCGCCTGCCAATCCCTGTTGGGCTATATGACAGCGAAAAGATCCTCTACGTCAATCCTGCAGCAGCTGATCTTTTAAAAGCTCAATCGCCGAATGAAATTATCGGGCAGCATCCGCTGTCAATTGTCCACCCGACGCTGTATGAGGAAAGTATCGAGAGAATGACGGCGTTTTTTAAAGGCGAAGTTACGGAAAACAAAGGGCTGGAATGGAAATATGTTGATGTGAAAAATGGTGAAATTGACGTGGAGCTTTCTTCTATCGCGGTAAAATATGCAGGTAAAACAGCAATAATGACGACCGCGCGCGACATTACGCAACATAAAAAAGCAGAACAGCAGATCATCGAGCAGGCAGCTCTTTTAAACAAGGCGCAGGATGCAATTTTTGTGGAAGATCTCGATGGCGGAATTGCTTTCTGGAATAAAAGCGCGGAAAGCCTGTACGGTTGGAAATCAGGGGAAATTATCGGGAAAAGTTCTGCACAGCTATATTCTTCACCAGCTGATTTTAAAAACACGCGGGAGCATGTGCTGAATTCAGGTGAATGGACAGGCGAACTACACAATACATCGCGTAGCGGCAACGAGATAATCGTGCAAAGCCGCTGGACGCTCGTGCATGACGACCTTGGCCGCCCGAAATCTATCCTTATCATCAATACAGACATTACTGCAAAACTTCACTTTGAAAAGCAGGCTCTTCGTGCGCAGCGGCTGGAAAGCATTGGCAGGATGGTTGGAGGAATTGCTCATGATCTCAATAACACGCTTGCGCCAATACAGCTTTCTGTGGATATGCTGCGCCTGCCAATCAAACAGGAGCAGACAGCGCGTATGCTGGATATTATCGAAACCAGCGCTCGCAACAGCGCCGGAATGGTGCGCCAGATGTTGCTTTTTGCACGGGGAAACGATGGAAAACGCGAGCGCGTAAATGCCGCGAAAGTGCTGAGTGATGTGGAAAAAGTAATTATGGAAACATTTCCAGTTACTATTCACACGGCTCTTGTGTGGGATAGCGACCTGTGGGATTTCATGGGTGACGAAACCCAATTCCATCAGATTATTACAAATCTTTGTGTCAATGCAAAAGATGCACTGGATGCACAAGGCTCAATAAAAATTACCGCAAGAAATATACGGCTGGAAGAAGCTGACCGCAACATTCATATTGAAGCGCAGCCGGGGCCGTATATTATGGTGGAAGTTTCTGATACGGGTTCGGGCATTCCACCGGAGATCCTTGAAAAAATCTTCGAGCCGTTTTTTACAACTAAGGAAATCGGCAAAGGAACAGGGCTTGGACTTTCGACCGTAATGGCGATCGTCAAAAATCACGGCGGCTTTTTAAACGTGAAAAGCGAGCTGGGCAAGGGAACAACATTTACGATCTATATTCCTGCGCTTGCGCAAAACAAACTTTTAAAAAGCGATACTCCACAGGCTACACCAGTAAAAACTACTGCACACGGTCCTTCCTCTAAATCAGTCATTCTTATTGTAGAAGATGAAGAAGCCGTTCGCGAGATGATAACAATGATGCTGGAGCGCAATGGTTACTCTGTACTCGGTGCGGAAAATGGCGAGCAGGCGCTTGAAATTTACCACAAATATATGAATTCCATCCAACTGGTGATTACTGACATGATGATGCCCGTCATGGATGGCGAAGCGACAATTAAAGCTTTAAAAAAGCACAATCCCAAAGTAAAAATTATCGCATCCAGCGCCGTTCACGAAAAGTACCAGCACCTCACTACTACAGGCGCCGTCTTGGATTTCCTTCCGAAACCATATACGTCGTCAAAGCTGCTCGGTGTTCTGGAAAAAGCGCTGAATGAAAAACTCGCGACAGTATAAATGTGGCAGTTTATAAATAATAACAACCTGAACGAGAGTTTTCAAAACTCAGTCCGACTCTACCGATGGAATTTCTATGACGAAAATCGCCCCGTGGCCGGCTTTGCTTTCAGCAAAAACAGTGCCGCCGTGGAGCTCAACGATTTGCTTAGAAATGTACAGCCCAAGCCCCGTTGAACTCTCGCCGCCGGTTGGTTTCGCTGTAAGTTTGCGGAATTTTCCAAAGAGTTTTTCCATATCTTCCCGTGTCAGCCCCGGCCCTTGGTCTTTTACCTCAAAACGGATTTTTCCGTTGTGTTTTAAAAGCCTGATGGTAATAAGCGCTTCGGCAGGGGAATATTTAATGCCATTGCTCACGAGGTTTTCCATCGCCTCGCGAAGCCTCATAGCATCAGCATTTACGAAAAATTCATCCCCGTCGTCCAACGCCAGGTTAAGTGTTTGTCCTTTGCTTTCTGCCTGATGTTGATTCTGGTAGACTATTGCTGAGGCAAGCTCATACATATCGGTAAATTCGAGCTTCAGTTCCAATTTCCCCGACTCAGCCGCCGATGAGTTCAGCAGGCCCGTCACGAGCTTTAGCATATGTGCCGAGAGTTCGCAGATCTGTCCGGCCATTTCACGCTGTTCGTTATTTTCCGACTCATCTTTTAAAATCTTTGAAAGGCCGATAACAGCGCCAAGTGGGTTCTTAAGGTCATGAGAAGCGATTCCCATCAGTTCAGATTTCAATTCATTCGCCTCTTTTAAAGCGCTCACCGTGATTTGGTGTATATGTGAGTGCGCCACCAGTAAATGATACACATCGAGCACCCTCCACTCACCATGCGGAAATTCAACAATGACTGGATCATCAAAGGAACGCCGCGCAAGGGCCTTTTCGACAGCCAGGATAATGGGAGTGTCCGAAGAAAGCAGGAGTAATTCCTCGCTTTCTACCATTTCAAAAAGATTGCCAATAGACTTTTTTAAAAAGAGGTCAAGACTAAATGGCCGGCTCAGCGCTTCAAAAAATATCCTGCGCGATAGTGCACCAATATAGCTCTTATCAGTGTTATATAGAATAATACCAGGTATGGCGGGATTACTCTGTAAAAACTCCGACACAGCCTCCACCGGATCATTTTCCTGGAATGAAGATTCGTTTAGAGGAAGCTCAGCGATAACCGAATCTATATGAAGCGGCTGACTCTGATTGCCAAAATAACGGTGCAGGCGGTTATGCTCATGGACCATCGTGCCTGGGTGCAATTCAGTATAATTCATTCTGCTGGAAGGGCTTCTAAAAATTAATGCTTGTGCGAGATTGTGGCTATGCTAATTTACACAACTCACCACACTATTCCTCCGGAAAATTTAATGTTAAGAAATGGTTTTCTTGATCTCTCAACGTCTAATATTCGCCGCCAATTTTTCTCTTTAAAAACCTCACACCTTTTAAAAGCGGAAGCCTTTCCGGTTTCGCGGAAATATCTGCCGTATCGGTCAGCGTTTTTAAAAACGCGATGATATTAGACTTCTCGCTTTCGCTCAAATTCAGCTTGTCCGATGGCAATGTTTGATTTGGAACGTCGAGGCCAATTCCCGCGCCTCCGCCGAGGTCATAAAACTCAATCACATCCTCCAGCGTTTTAAAAATTCCGTTGTGCATGTATGGTGCGGTAAGTATAATATTCCGCAGCGTGGGCGTTTTAAAAGCGGCCTTGTGCAATTGCATTTTATGAACGTTAAATCGCCCTTGGTCTCCATCAAGCTTGTTGTTTTTAAAACCAACCGGGTGCGCTGGAACACCGATTATTTCAAACTCCGTTTCCGTAAAATCCGGCGGTACGGTTCCGTTGAAAAGCGGCATAAAATGGCACGTTCCACATTTTGCTTTCCCCATAAAAACATTGAATCCATTCTTTTCAGATGCTGAGAGTGCAGATTTTTCGCCGCGCATGAATTTGTCAAACCGCGAATTCATGCTTGTAAGCGAACGGACATAAGCTGCGAGCGCCGTACGGATATTTCGTTCATTCACTGCATTTCCCCCAAATGCCTTTTTAAAAAGTGCAGAATATTCGTTGCTTTCGCTCAATTCGCTCACAGCCTTATCAAGCGAACTATGCATTTCATCAACGTTATTTAAAACCGCTGTAGCCTGATCTTCTAAAAAGCTCGTACGCAAGTCGTAAAACGTGCTGCGCTGCAAACCTGCATTAATCACCGTTGGTGCATTGCGCGGAACGTCATTTTTAAAATTGAAGCCGATACTTTTTGCACGACCATCGGTGAAAGCAAGTTCTGGCTTATGGCACGAAGCGCACGCACGTTGGCCATTGCCAGACAGGACAGGATCGAAAAAGAGCAGTTTCCCAAGCTCGATTTTTTGCGGCGAAATATCCTGCGCATATGATGGCGCGAAATATTCAGGTTTAAAAGCGTCACGCGCGAAAATTGTTTCAGCGTGTGCAGAAACAGGTTTTAATGAGCCTGAAGGTTCAATTTTTAAGAGTGTCTGGAGTTTTGTCAGTGATACTGAGAGTGGATTTGCATATTCACTGATGAATGTAATCCTGTCGAACGAATCGAAGTCATTATTTTTTAAAAGAAAGTCGTTCGTCTGTGCAGCAAGCTTTTTAATAGCAGAAAATTCGTTTTTAAAAGAATTATCGTCTCTATAGAAATTCAAAACTTCATCAATTGTTCCTATTGCCGATCGCGCTTCAGAAATGGAATAAAATGCGACGGGCGAATCAAATCCCACCAGCCCAAGCGCAATTACACGCACAATTTCACTTTTTAACGCTGCGAAAACATGAGCATCACTCACCTGCTGATCGGCTACCATTTTCCGCAAACGGCGTGTGTCTGAGCGAAGTCCGCTTATAAGTATCAGCGCTTTTGCTTCAGACTCTTTTAAAAATTGTGGAAAAAGCAGTTCTTCTATCACCTGAAAACCCGTCGGCTCAATCGTCACTTGGTTTGGATCGTCTTCTTCTACTTTTGGGATTGCCGCGCCGTTCATATTTTCTGCCGTCACAGGATTGTAAAATTCAGCGAGATATTCCACTTTTTTATACGACAAGCGGCTTTTAAAAAACTTCTCGTGAATGGTTTTTTCATCATGATTATTTTTAACAGCAGCTTCTAGTTCAGCGAGAGCAGAATCAAGCTTGTGAAGATTAGCAATGTAATGCGCTTTTACTTTTTCGGCAGACATATTTTTAAAGGAATTTTCACACTGCTGCGAACATGCTGTGATAAAAAGCAAAAAAAGAAAAGGGAAAAATCTACTCATAGCTTTTTAAAATGTGGTTTTAAAAATAGAATACAGAAAGCCGCACAAGCCAGATGGCCCATGCGGCTTTCAATATACATGTGGTGAAGATTATTTCGGAAGGCCTTTTAGCATAAGTATCTGGCTTGCCTGGTTTTCGTCAGGGCGTTTTGAACCACTGTCAGGATTTTTGTATTTATCGCCTCTCCATGAATGAGGCTGGACGGCAAGCATAAATGTATTTGCAGAACTTGTTTCAGCAGAAACATCAATGAGTGCACCGTATTCCCATGTGCCGAATTTTGAGTCACCGCCAACGTTATATTTTGCATCGCCGCGCTTGTGGTCTAGCTCCATTACGACTTTCATTTGCTTGCTTGCTATATCGTACTGGTAGATGTATGCGTCGTGGGTTTCGTCGCCATAGCCGTTCGGGTCCTCCTGGATATAGACATAATTTGTGGCTACCATGATATTATCAGGATTCTGAAATTTCCCTGCAATTCCGCTTCTGTCGTCGCCGTCCAGGATTACTTCCAGCGTTCCTTTCAGCGGATTTTTCGCATCAAGTACAAGGCGGTATACGCGGCCGTATTTCGTGCGGGAATAATCTGCATTTGCCTGGGTATTGTTCTGGCCTGTCACTGTGAAATACAATTCGCGGCCACGCTGTCCTGCATTTTTGCGGTAATCGATATCTTCTACGCGGCCAAACTGGATGGACTTTAGCTCTGTAGACTTCGTGTTGAATTCCGTAGGAGCCAGTGACTTTTGGTTTGGTATCTGGCGGAATTCTACAGCGTAGCTCTGACCAGCCACCATATCACGTTCCTTAATATTGTCATTTGTGCGTGCAAGAACATAGAGATTTCCGTTATTTAAGTCGCCACTATTTCCTACGTACATTGCAACCTGTCCACCGTGTTCACCAGAATCATCATCACCGATAATGACCACTGTTTTATCAGAGTATGCTGATTTCGGAAGTGGAACGGCGTTTTCGGTACTCCAGCGGCCGAATGCTTTTAAAATCTGAGAATTTTTTGAAACAGGGTCAACTGCATGAATTTCAGAATCTGGACCAGACTCGCCGCATGTAATGAATGTCGGGCCAAAGCCGTGCTCGGCGGGTGTTGCCATCGTTGCTGAACAGAGGCGATACATCCCACCGTCAGAATTTAAAATGTATTCACCTTTTACCGGCTTGAATGTTTTGTCAAGCGTGACGCGAGAAACGGAGAAATTATCCTCGTGATTGACAAGGAAAGAATACGTGCCGTCACTGTTTTTTAAAAGCCCGGCACCGTCAGCGGAACCGCCGAATATGAAATTTGGCGATTGCTCGAATGTGTCGTCGCTTCCCATGAGCGAGTAGACTTCCAGGCCCGGCATCACATTTTTTACGAGCGCGGGCGTCACGGAGTGATTTTTTAAAATAACGTCGGTTTGTCCCGGAAGCGTTACATCATTTTCTTCGCAACCAGCGATGCCAAGTAGAATTGTTGAGCCTACAAGCGCAGCGTTTTTAAAATGCGTAGACTTTCGCATGTTTTTCCTTTTTTAAAATTGTAGTATTACGGTGAGAATTATTGCTGCAAAGTTACGCGGCGAATATTACGGGAGTTTTGCGCGGGGATTACGGGAAATATATGAAATTGTAAGCAATTGTAATTTTTTGAAAGTAGTCTGAATAAGAATGATTATGTAAAACAAAAAAGCCGCAGTAGTTTTTAAAACTACTACAGCTTTTCAAAAGAACATTTCCTTTTAAAAAGGATCATCTCACCACAACTACTTTTCGCATGAGCTGTACATCTGGAGCTGTAAGAATAATGTAATATGTGCCACTTGCAAGCTGATGATCCGCTGTTTTTAAAATCAATGAATGACTTCCGCCTGCTATGTTTCCTTGTAAAAGAGTTGCTATCGTGCGGCCTGAAATATCGCTCAGTGTGATGGTCACCGGGGAATATACCGGCGTTTCAAAGCTGATGCGTGTTTCCTCGCTGAATGGATTTGGTTCGCCGGTTTTTAAAAGGTATCTATTCATTTCTGCTGTTTCGCTGATGCCAGTGGCAATATCTACCAGTACCTCTCGAGAGAGAGCACTGCCGCATTCGTTGATAGCGCGAACTGTATAGATGCCTGCATCGTCGCCCGTCACATTTGCTTTATGATATGTGGCAAGTGTGGCACCCGGAATATCGTTGCCGGTGCGCATCCACTGGTACGACGTAGCATTCTGCGCCTGTACCGTAAGCGTAAGTGTACCACCTTCATTCAACGAAACATCCTGAGGTTGAGCAGTGATAGTAGCAAGCTGCTGTACCGTGATATTTGCAGTTTGCGAAATAACCTCGCCGCATGCGTTACGAACAATGACACGATACGCGCCTGTAGCCGATGGAGAAAATGTTGTGCCTGTAGCTTCTGTGATATCCTGGTTGTCTTTTTGCCACTGGTAGGTAAGATTATCACCGGCAGCAGTTATGAAAATCGGCGTAGACTGCCCCTGGCAGATTATCTGTGAAACGGGATGAGTAATGATGGCTGCAGTTGCTCTAATAGTCAGCGCTGCATTAGATGATGGCATCCCTGTGGAAGAAGAGCCGAGAGACACTATTACATTGTAATCTCCTGCATCTGCTGTTGTTGGGTTTTGAATACGCAACACTGGCCCGGTAGCTCCATTGATACGTGAATTATTTACCAGATTTACCGTACCCTTACGCCACTGATAGCTGATTGACATAGTCCCGCTTGACGGCTGGGCAGCGACGCTGAATGTAACAGCAGTATCACCCTCACACACTGTTTTTGCCACCGGCTGCGAGGTAATGGTTACTCCCGGTACGGAGATAGAAACCTGACGTGACGTAAGTGCACCGCAGAGACCATTGACAAGCACAAAATAGCGGCTGGCTGTATCTGTTGGCTGGAGATTTTGGATCATAAGTACATTGGACTGGGTACCGCTCACGCGCGCGGATTCGCTCAGTGGCTGATTACCACGATACCACTGGAAGGTTGCTCCTGGCGGCGTAATAGCCTCAACGCTCAAGCGCACCGTCTGCCCAAATGCTGTGAACTGGTCTTCCGGCTCGTCTATGATTGTTGTAATGGGATAAACAACGACTGTTGCTGAGTCTGATACAATTTGTGGGAAAAACTCCACATCTGAAGAAACCACTACGCGGTACTGGCCGCTTTGTGTTACGTTTGAATTTGGAATAAGGAGTGCTGCAGAAGTTGCGCCTGGGATATTGACGCCATCACGCTGCCACTGGTAACGGATACCTGCACCTTCTGCATTGGACTGCAGCTGAATGTGACGTCCCGCGCAGATATACGCCGAGCGTGGTTGTATAGTGAATCTCGGTGACTGGAATTCATAAAAAGAAACTGTGCCACTTATCTCATTTGCCACAATGATCATGGCGCGGCCTGTCGGACTTTCTTTTTCAGAAATAAATATCAGTCCTTCTGGCCCGAGATCTCCCGCTGCCGGGTTTGATACCGTTGCATTATTGACTGTAATTGATGTTGCTTTTGTAAAATCACGTGAATTAATATAATCCACAAAACGCGGTTGAAGGGGATTCGTGACATCATACATCATCACACCACCCACACGCTCCAGGCCAATAAATGCAAACGTGCTGATGCCGATTTTTCCTATAGCCACACCTTCCGGCTCCGGCCCTTTGGCAGAGCTGCGGCTATCAAAATTATTATTAGAGTTGCTGACATTGAAAAACTGCGGGAAAAGCTGGGCGGTGCGCGTTTCAAAATCAGAACCCGAGTCAAACACAAGGTTACCATTTTCATCACGAATCGAGAATGAACGCCCACCAAAAGCTAGGAGCATATCCTTATCGCCGTCACCGTCAATATCTCCTCCAGCGAATGTTGTATTCAGGCGGCCAAGATTTGCGTTATTTTTTAAAGAAGCAGCATTCGGGAATGCTATAGGGTCTAAAATTATACTGTTCGCACCTATACGGGCTTCTTCAGCGAAAGCAGAATATTCACGTGCATCGCCTTCATTTGCCGTTACGTAATATGTTTTGCCGCCCGTTGTGAACGAGGTAATTGCATCCGGCATATACATACCGAAGGCAGGCCAATTGCGGATATTGATTTTTCCGATGGACGATGTGCTGTCACGGTCGCTTGCATCGAGGCCGTTTGGAATATCAAATTTGATAAGGCCCAAAATGATCGGCCCACCTTCCGCTGCGAGTGAAATGCTTCCATTGCCTGCTATCGGTGCGGCATTTAAGCCAAAATCATTGTCATTGATGACTGCATACGTTACCGAGTCAATTTGCGCCAGCCCCTCAATTTTGTCATTGCCTGTGTAGCCGAGCGACGGCACGTTTAAAACTTTTCTTTTAAAAACAGGGCGAACACCCTTTGCATACAACTGCGAAAGCGTCAGGTTTTCGATTGTTTCGTTGCCGTTTAAGACGGGCGGACTAGTCAGAAGGTTAGTCGCGCCGAGCAGGTTCATTTCAAACATGTATTTGCGCGCATCACTCCCCACTTTAGAATCGCGCTCAATAACCATGAATTTCCCGTTGCCAATAGAAACTGCATCACCGATTTTATCCACTTCGTTTTTCCAGTCAAAAATCGGGTAGAGATATTCGCCTACCACGGTTTCTGTCGTCATGTCAAATTCCAGAATACGAAGGTTGCCGGAAGTTTTCGACGTTGCGTCGGTGCCATTATCGGGATTGTCAATTGGGCTTTGGATAAAAGCATACACTTTATTTCCCTGCATGGCGATTGCCTCAAAACCACGGTTCGCGCGTCGGCGCGCATAGACCGCAGGAAGCTTTTCATCGCCAAAAGTGCCAAGCGGCTGGCCAACAGAAGCCGCCGTTCCAGCGGGAACAAATCGTTTTAAAAGTGTGCCGGAAGAATTGAATTTATAAATCGCCGGGCGATATTCGTCGCACAGCCAGAAATTGCCCGCTGCATCAATAGCAATTCCCTCAAGATCAGCGCCCATCGGGTCATTCTGAAGGCGATTGCCAAAAAGGTCGACTGGGATTTCATCCGTGTACGCCGTATTATTTGCTCCAGCCTGTAGGTTTGGCAAACCGCTAATTGGCGTTGTGCCATCAGCTCTTTTTAAAAATATCGTCTGCGTTACATTCATCGCACCGGTTGATTTATTCAGCTCGAACCTTGTAAGCCGGGCCTGATAATTCGGCAGCGCAAACGGACGGGCACTTGTAATTCCATTAATTGTTGTAGGTTCGCCGTTTGGCCCGCGGTCGCCATGTGTGATGAATTTTAAATTGCCATTCGGCGCGATTCCTTCAAAAAATAAACCAGAAAAACCTCCAAGCTTAATCTGCTGTCCGCCAGTCGTTGTACCGATGACTGGACGATCGGTGAATTCAAAGTTCTGTACTCGTGGCAATCCGATGCTGTGGTCTTTTAAACCCAGCGGCTGAATTTCCAAAACGGTCGCTGTCGCAATATCAACTTTCGCAACTGCATTATTCTCCTGGAGCGTGACGTACGCGGTTTTGCTGTCCTCGAAAATAGTGATATATTCCGGCTCAATGTCCTGTGCCACGGTTGCATTCGGCCCAAAAATGCGGATGCCCACCGCCATCAGCGAATCCTTTGCGGAATTCCAGCGCGAAAATCCTGCGTTTTGTACTGTCGCATTAGCAACGCCATTGCTGATATTGATAACGGAAACTGTGCCTTCCGGGTCAACCGTGTATGCGGCGTTTGGCTCGCCTTCGTTTGCCGTCAGCACGTATCTGCCGTCAGGTGTAAATACCACCATATCCGGCAGCGCGCCCACTGTCACTTCTTTTAAAAACTGTCCGTTCGTTGTAAAGAACACGACCTTGCCGTTGGTCTCGCGCACAGCGCTTTCGACAGCTACTGCTACAACGCCATTTTTCACAGCGACGGAATTAACGCCTGCGCCGTAGGACGTGAGGTTGATATTGCCTATCAGTACAGGATTTGCAGGATTTTTAATATCAAGAATCTGCACCTGCGCCGCAATAGCGCTCACCATAAATAAACGTTGCGCTTGCGGGTCGTGCGCTACGATTTCAGCCGCTCCAACATTATACAGTCCCGTAGAATATCGCCCGACGAGCTGCATCGAGCGCGCACTCTGCTGCGCTTCGACTATAGTACCGGAAAGGAAAAGCGCCGCACCAAATGCAAGTGAGACAGTTTTTTTAAAAGAATTCAAAAGCGAAGAAAAGTTCATGTGTTGCCTTTTGTAAAACAAAAAAACGGTTTTTTCAATTCGCAAAGTTCGCTAAACGATATTATCGCAACATTGCCACGATATTATGCTTTCGTAAATACTTTTAAAAGCTAGCGTCTTTAAAAATACCGTTAAAATATATCCCACCAAATTTTCTTTTAAAAATTTCTTAAGAATCTTTTTAGAACAAAAAAGGGAATGCTTTTTAAAAGCATTCCCTTTATTATTTCTTAAAAAAAACTAAAGTTCTTAAAACTTTTAGCGAAGTACATTCACTGATTGTGTAGCAATGCCGGTCGGAGTGATGACCTGTACGAAATACATACCGTTTGCAAGGTTGGATGTATTCAGGTTAAAGTCATAATATCCGTCGAGCTGGTGTACATTTTCAATATATGTTGAGTTTAATGTGCCAAGTGCATCAAAAACCCGGATAGTCACATTGCCTGATGTTGGCAGATAGTAGCTGATCGTTGTTGTAACCTGTGCCGGATTTGGATATGCACCTATCGTAAGTGTTTCTGCTGCGGCTATGTCCTCTGCTATACCAAGTGGCTTCTGAGCAGCATATACAGCGTTTACCGGATCATAGTGCGTCCAGCCTTTATCCCAGCGTGCAGAAACTTCGCCGCCTGTAGCAAAAGCGCCACGGTAGCTTACTTTTTCAAAGAATTCATCATCAATTGCAACAATATTGCCTGTTTTTATAAATGATGCTGTGTTTAAAAAGTTTGCATCAGCCTGTGGGCGTGGATCAAATCCTAATTCACTGTTGTCATACATCAGGAACGGGTTGACAAGTTTGGCATCATTATTTGGATTACCCGTTGACATTATCACTTCATTTGCTGCTGCAGAATTTGTAAGGAGCGACTGAACATTATCAGCAGGAGCAGTACCCCCCCACACAGTTTTTACTCCAAACCATGAGTTGTTTTTAACCTGTAGTGAATCGTTTAAAGCTGCGCGTGTTGAATTGTTGAGAATCTGGATACCTGACGGCCAGCCTACAAATACTGAGTTAAACAGAGACATGCGTGAGTTACGGCGGATCTGAATAGCCGAACCAAACCGTGAGCTATACTGGTTATTACCTGACGTCCAGGTCATGTCCTCTACAGGGCCGATACCTGTTATATTTGAAAAGATTGGGTGCGTGTATGGGGTCGCTTCCGTACCCTGGCTATTATTGTCAGACTCAAAATGCTGACTTGTAGACTGATCTGCAACTTTAGGGTCGCGTTTTGCTATTGCAAACTGTACTTTTCCCCGGAATCCAAAGTCAGTATCAAAATCATCATCAAGCGTGCGATATGCAATAATGTGTTTTGCATTTACCGTACCGCCAAACCACTCGAATGCATCATCATTATTATAGGATGCCTGCACGTGATTAATGACAGTTCTACTTCCAACGCCACCAAGAGTAAGTGAATTTAATTCCTCATTAGCAAAAGCTGCGATACCGGCAAATTCAATACGAACATACTCGAGAACGCCGCTTGAATCATTGTCATCATTACCACCGTACCAGCCTTTCACTTTTGCTGCGTCGGCTATACCACCTTCAAGAGAAGCTTCGCCACCCGGAGAATTGATTGTAGCGCGCCCGCAGATAAGGATGCCGCCCCAGTCGCCTGCTGCGCGCTCGCCCGGACGTGCCGAGCTGGTAAAGATGATCGGCAGCTGGCGTGTGCCTTTGGCGTAGATTTTTCCACCACGGTTGATACACAGCGCCGAGTTTTCACCGACCTGGTCACCCAGAATAATGGTGCCCGGCTGGATATTCAGCGTTGCGCCATTTTCGACATATACATATCCTTTCAAAGCATAGATCTTTGTATTTACAAGCGATATATTACCGGTAATAGAACCTTCAAGAACTGAATCTGCTACCACTGCTTCAGGACGGATAATCGTAAACGGTGCATCATTCATGTCCATCATCGTTATGTCCAAGCTGCTATCAGCCGGATTAGCACGGACAATGCGAAGGAAGCCATTTGTCGTTTGCACCGCCGGGACGCGGAAACCTGCAGCAAAGCTACCAGTTCCTGCATTTGAAGAGCGAACATAGATCTTTCCATTCCTGTCCTTTAAGTCCTGCCATGGCCCATTAGCACCATCGCTGAACTGGAATCTCCAGAGACTGCTTGTCTGGCCATCGGCATAGGTAGCATTCCAGCTGATATCTACAGAAGTACCCGCGCGCAATACATCGCCACCTTTAGGTGAAATAAGTGTTACTGTTGGCTGTGCGGCAGCTTTAATTTCAAAAGCGGCATCATTTGCGTCCGATATCATTTCATTTACTGTATTATCAGCGTTTAAAAGTACGACTCGGATAAAGCCAGATGTTGTTGGGGTATTCGGCACAACAAATCCCGCAAACGTAGCGGTATCATGTGCTGAGGTAGCCGATGCTGTAAGGGTAATTCCATTGACCACAATATCTGTCCATGGGCCTGTAGCCGTCTGACCAAACTGGAATTTAAAGTTTGCGGATGTGTTTGTACCCCAATTTGTTATCCATTTGAGGGATGCTGTCTGGCCAACAGTGAGTACATCACCCCCTTTTGGTGAAACAAGTGTTACACCAGTTGGAATTGCAGAAAGCGCTGTGTACACTGCATTTTTTGGATCATATTCTGTCCAGCCCATATCCCAACGCTCTTCATTAGGATCAAAGGCTCCGCGGTAGCTTACTTTTTCAAAGAATGGGTCAGCGATAGGCACGGCCATATTCGTCTGAACAAAGGATGTTAGATTATTTAAAAACTGTGCATCTGGTGTTGGTTTTGGATTAAATGTCGGGCTATCAAACACAAATGGCAGTTCAAGTCCGGACCATGAAGTAAGATTACCTGCCTGATTTAAAACAAAATTGCCAAATGCGGGTGTTTCAATCCATGCTGTAGTAATCGTATTTGCAGGAGGATTGCTTCTCCACACCCGTTTTACACCGATCCATGTATTATTACGGAGTTGCATGGAGTCGTTCATTGCAGCGCGCGCCGTGTTATTGAGGATCTCAATTCCTGCCGGCCAGCCTACGAACAATGAATTAAAGATGGAAAGACGTGAGTTACGGCGGATCTGTGCTGCCGCGCCGAAGTTACGATTGAACTGATTAGCTGCAGTGCCAGTAGTCCACGATGTATCCTGTACCGGGCCAATAGCCGTTACGTTTGAAAATAGCGCCTGTGTATATGGTGTAGCTTCTGTACCTGTTCCATTGTTATCTGACTCGAATGTCTGGCTTGTCGAGGCGTCTGCTGTTTGACGATGGCGCTGAGAAAGGGCAAACTGCACTTTTCCGCTATAGCCGAAATCAGCATCAAAATCATCATCAAGAGTTGCTATAGCAATAAGGTGCTTTGCATTGACAGTACCCCCAAACCACTCAAATGCATCATCATTTCCGTAGGAGCACTGAATGTAATTTAAAACAGTTCTACGGCCAACGCCACCCATAGTTAATGAATTCAGTTCTTCATTAGCAAAGGCAGCGATACCAGCAAATTCAATACGAACATATTCAAGTACACCACTTGAATCATTATCGTCATTACCGCCGTACCAGCCACGTTTTGTGCTGCTGGATGATGGCTCTGCGATACCGCCCTCAAGCGCGGCTTCTCCACCGGCTGTATTAATACGGGCGCGACCACACATAAGGATACCGCCCCAGTCTCCTGCCGCACGCTCACCCGGTTTGGCTGAACTTGTGAAAATAATCGGGCGGAGCTTTGTACCTTTAGCATAGATCTTTCCGCCACGATTGATACAAAGTGCCGAGTTGGTACCAACTTGGCCTCCAACAACAATTGTACCCGGCTCAATCCGAAGAGTTGCACCGTCCTCTACGAATACATAGCCATCAAGACCATAGATTTTACTTGAGCTAAGAGTAACTGTACCTGTAATATTGCCCTTTAACACCGAGTCAATTTTTGTTGTTTCCGGCTGTTGAATTGTAAATGGAACATCATTATCATCAGAAATTGTAGTATTTAATGTGCCATCTGCATTCTGAAGTACTACGCGGACATATCCCGTGAATGTAGATTGACCCGGGACCCGAAAACCACCGGCAAACGTAGCAGCCCCACCAGCGCTTGTGTCTGAAGCTCGTACATAAACTGAACCGTTCCTATCTTTCAGGTCTACCCAGTCAGCATTGATATTGTCTCGATACTGGAATCTCCAGTTTGCTGTTTTTACTGTCCCCCAGTCGGTAGCTACCCAGCGGATATCCACGGAAGTACCTGCGCGGAGAGTTGCAGGGCCATTCGGAGCTACAAGCGTGACCGATGACGGCTGTGCGTACGCTGCCACTGCAGCGCATACAAAGGTTGCAAGAGAGAGAAGAAGTTTCTTCATCTGCTTCATTCCTTTAAAAGTTTTAAAAAGATTGATTTCGTTTGTTTCAATGGTAATATTGTCCTTTAAAAGAGACGATTGCTTGAAAAGCCGGCTCTTTTTATTGAAGCCTGTACCCGAGGCTAATGCTGAAATTGCGGCCGCGCAGGTTCGATGCGATACGCGCTCCGCCCTGCTCCCATATCAGCGGCTGATTTAAAAGATCGCGCACAACGAATTTTGCTTCAATTACATCAGCGATCGGCTGCACAATCGAGAAATCTATGACATCACGAGCAAGCTCATATACATGCGGGTCTTCAAAGTTATATGTTGGCTGGTCAGGAGTACCCTGCTGCGCTACCTGGATAATTCGGCGGCCATATGTGTTATAGCCAAGACTGAATGCCGTTTTAAAATTCGGCTCGATGAAAAAGAGGCTTGCATTCAGTGTGTATGGTGATTGCCCCCACATCTGGCGTTTATCTTCTACGCCACCCTGCATCACAGAAATCTCTGAATTTACAAGTGCAAGGTTCGTACTAATAATAAAGTTACTGAAGTACTCAGACAGAAAACCTAAGCTTTTGCGGAATTCAAGCTCCACACCATAGTTTTTTGCATCGCCCTGAGCATTATCAAATGTGCGTGCTATTTCGCCACCGCCTGTCGGTTTAATTGTTTCTTCAATAGCGTTTTTAAAGTTTTTATAAAACAGGCTTGCTGAGACCACTTCACCGATATTCGGGAAGATTTCAAAACGCAGGTCATAGTTATGAATAAGCGCACGATTCAGGTTTGGATTCCCGCCAATACGCGCCTGAGTCTGGAAGTCATAAAATTCAAATGGCGCAAATTCTCGAAGCGACGGACGTGTAAGCGTTTGCGAGGCCGACATACGGATATTCATATCTTCGGTAGCGCGGTAAATCAGGTTCACTGAAGGCAAAATGTCATTTGTGGTGAGGTTAGCATCGACTGGCCGGTTATCTACAGATGCCGTATTAAAGATGCGCTGGGTGCTATTTTCGAAACGCGCACCACCGACAAAGCGAAAGTCAAGACCACCCAGCTGGAATGGTGCATCAAGCATCAGGAATGCTGCTGAAAGGTTTTCTGAAGCATCATACATATCGCTTCTTTTTGAATCTTCCGAAATACCAAGCCCGTCCAATCTGAAATTCTCAGCGCGGAACAGCGAGTCCGGCGATTGTGCGAGATCAACGGTGAAATCCTGGTTTGGAACAACCGCCTGGCTTTGAATAATTGTAAAGGAACGCGCTCTGAATGTGCGATCTTTCTGCTCAAGCAATCCACCTACTTTAAATTTTAAAGAACCCACAGGAATACTTGCATTCACACCACCGCCTAAACCGCTCTCATTTAGCTCTGAGAAGAAGCGCCCGACTGACGTTCCATCGCCCTGTGCAGTCGGCTGGATGTCAGCGCGGAATGGCTCATCCTCAATTCCCAGCTCGCGGGAATAGCGAAGACGGCGAAAATCCGGCTGGTCGCGCGTAGATCTTGAGTAACCCAGCCTCCAGTCAAGGAGCGTACCGCCCATAAAGAAATCCTGAGGGAGCGTGTGTTCGCCGCCGAGCTGCGATGTCAAAAGCTCTTTTGAAACAAACTCAAAGCTCGAAAGCTGGAGGTCGCGGCGCTGGATGGAATCAACCTTTGCAAGTGTTATGGTTTCATCATCACTTGAGCGGTTGAATACGTTCTTAAAACTAATAGAAGAATGCGCGCCGATCTTATACGCAAGGTTTAAAAGTCCGCCAAGGCTTACTGAGCGTGTTGCCTGGCTCCCCACACCTGTAAAAAGGAAGCTGCGGTCGCCCATAATACCATTCCGCTCAATCCTGTTGATGCTGTAGCTGTTACCATAGTTTGCCGAAGCGATCACGCCCAAGTCATTATCGGCAATGTTAAAGATATTGCTGAAAGAAAGCCCGAAGCCTGAGTTAGGATTAGCTGTCAGCTGCTGGCGATTCCATACGGTGGTATTAAACGATTGCCCCATAGCCATCCACTGTTCGCGCTGGGCAGTATTATCTGCATTACGAATTGAGCGAAGCAGTGCATTCATGTCATCGCGTGAGGCAGGCATGCCCCCCGGCATAGCGCGCGTACCGTCGTCCACGCCGATCCAGTCATTTGCGCCACCCTGGTATGAATTGAATTCACCACTTTGAAATGTAGTGTTTGAATTATATGATGAGGAAGCGCTTACTTTTATACCAAATCCCTGTGGAAAATCAACTGTATTGAGCTGCACAAGTCCGCCCGCAAAATTGCCTGGAAGGTCAGGCGTAAAGGATTTCGTTACTGTAGCGTTTTCAAGAAATTCTGACGGGAACATGTCGAAAGCAAACGATTTCTTATCAGGTTCGGTCGATGTCA
>Ga0196964_10000369_pt1 | contig 29812 bp, 23 predicted proteins | sample S1_10metaG_FD_148615 | JGI IMG/M metagenome (GOLD analysis project Ga0196964, IMG submission 148615) | Soil microbial communities from Anza Borrego desert, Southern California, United States - S1_10 | ecosystem: Environmental > Terrestrial > Soil > Desert | place: USA: California | collected... | reverse complement strand
CCTGCGCGTACTTGTCGCACCACCCGGCGTAGTGGACGAGCCGGTCGATCGCGCGCGTCACCTCCGCGCCACCACCGGCCTTCTTTCCCTTCGCGCCGTTGCGCATCGCCTCGACGGCCCGCGCGAGCTCGTCGCGCTTTCCTTCCATCATCTCCGCCATGCGGTACATCACCTGACCGCGGTTGTACGGCGTGGCGTTCGCCCACTTGGGCTGGGCGGCGCGGGCCGCCTCGACCGCGTCGCGGAGGTCCTTGCGCGAGGCGTGGGCGATGTGCGCGATCGGCTCCCCCTTGGGGCCCTCCACCGGCAGGCTCCGGCCCGATTCGGACCGCGGGAAGGCCCCGCCGACGTACAGCTTGTAGGTTTTCGCGACGCTCAGGCGGTCCATGCGGGCAGGGTAGAACCCCTCAACAATCACCCGTGAAGAGCCGCGGCTCCCCAACCGTTGACACCGTGATGGCCCAGGAGCGGGCCGCGTCGTTCACCAAGCGCTCCATCAAGACCTCGACCAAGGCGGCGCTGCTGCGCCGGGCGCTGTCGATGCTCGACCTCACGACCCTCGAGGGCAAGGACAGCCCGGAGAAGGTCCGCGCCCTCTGCCGCAAGGCGGTGCGCCCCTTCGAACGCGACGAGTCGCTCCTCGGCGAACGTCTGCCCTCGTGCGGCGCGGTCTGCGTCTACCCGAGCCTCGTGCCCGAGTGCGTCCGCGCGCTGGGGCCCGGCCGCGCCGTCAAGGTCGCCAGCGTCGCGACGGGTTTCCCCAGCGGCCAGTTCCCGCTCGACGTGCGCCTGCGCGACGTGCGCGACGCCGTCGCCGGCGGCGCGGACGAGATCGACATGGTGATCAGCCGGGGCCTGTTCCTGGCGGGCAAGCTCGACGCCATCGCCGAAGAGGTGCGCGAGGTCAAGCGCGCGTGCAAGCGCGAGGACGGCACGTTCGCGCACCTCAAGGTCATCCTCGAGACGGGCGAGCTCGAGACCCTCGACAACGTGCGCCTGGCGAGCGACATCGCGATCCGGGCGATGGACGGGGTCGCGCCCAGCGGCGTGGACGGCAACATCGACTTCATCAAGACGAGCACCGGCAAGGTGCAGCCCGCCGCGACGATGCCCGTGACGCTCGTGATGCTCGAGGCGATCCGCGACTGGTACCTCTCGACGGGCCGGCTCGTGGGGATGAAGCCCGCGGGGGGCATCCGCGCCGCCAAGCAGGCGGTGCACTACCTCGTGATGGTGCACGAGACGATGGGCCCGCTGCGCGTCGCGGGCTTCGGGGAGTCGTGGGACAACCCCTGGCTCACGCCCGACTACTTCCGCTTCGGCGCGAGCACGCTCTGCAACGACATCCTGCGGCAGATCGTGCGGCTGAAGACCGGGCGATACGTCGCGGCGTACGACTTCGCGGAGGCGTAGACCGCCTTGCGCAAACGCGGGTCGCCACCGGCGGCTTCTGTGAGGCTTCAATCGCGATGCACGCGCCCTGCGTGCGCGGAACTCAACGCTTCCGCCGCCCGGCGAGTAGCCCGCCCAGCCCCGCGAGCACCAACGCACCGGGCGCCGGCACGACGTGGATCGCCGCGCTGAAGTTGTCGAACGCGCCGACGGTCGTGTACCCGCCGCCCGTCGAGCTATTGCCCACCGCGAAGCCGACCCGGATGAACTCGCCGCTCGCGGAGAAGTCCGGGTGCGCCGTGCCGCCCAGGATCGGCGTGAAGTCGCTCGCGGTCAGCGACAGCGCCGTGTGCGTGCCCCACGCCCCGGTCGAGCCCGTGACCGTGTACGCCGCGGCGTAGACCGTCGCGCCCTGCTTGATGATGAACTGCAGCGCCTGCCCTTGGCCGCCGACGCCGCTCTGGTACGCGTAGTCGATCGTGAAGTCGATGGAGGCGATCGCGCCCTGCGTCACGGGGTCGTACCGGGTGCCCTGTGTCGTCCCGAAGCGGCTCACGGACCACGCCACCGAGCCGGCGCCGACGCTGACCGTCACGAGCCGCGAGGCCGCCGGGTTGCCGATCGTCGCGCTCTGCGTCCCGCTCCCCGAGCCAGTCCCCTGGACCGCTGTCTCGAAGCCCCAATTCGAGTTCGGGAAGACGGAATCGTTGAAGGTCACGTCCGCGCACGCGATCGACGCGGCGGCTCCGACGACAATGGCGGCAATGGTCAAACGCATGCTTCTCTCCTCCGGGGACGGGAATTAGACCCCACCCCGGCGGCCCCGGCAAGGCAATCGGCCGCGGGACCACGCGATTTGCACGCCGCGGCGACGCCCCCAGAACAAACCAACGTCCAAGAACCGCGCCGTTTCACCACTCCACCCAATCCGGCACGTACGACACGTTTGTCGCGTCGACAGAGCCGAGCATGCCGACGGTCACCGCCAGCGGGTCCGGGGGCATGGCGCGCACGCTCGCGTCCGCCCGCGCCACGTTCGCCGTGCCGGGGCGGCCCTTGTGCGACCCGTGGCGGAACGCCGTTGTCGGCGAGCCGTTGCTCACCCAGACGCCGTTGTCGTAGATCTGCGGCGGGTCGAGCAAGGCGGTATTGCGGAGCGAACCGCCGATCATGACCATCGCATCGGCGAAGGTGACGAGCGTGGAGGGGGAGCGCAGATCGGAGATACGGCGCCACGGTCGGTGCGCGATCGCGTCCGACCACCCCGGCGTTTTCGCGGGCGAGAGGTAGTACCCGTTGTAGCCGTACGTGCTCGTCGGCTGCGGCGTCAGGAGCGCGGCGGGCTGCGCGCGGTACGTGCCCCAGGGCTGCGCCGGGCACTCGTACACGCTCTTGGCGCTTAGCGCGCTGTCGAGATACGGCGTGATGAACCCTTGGGTGTGGTCCACCGGCAGCGCGGGAGACGGCACCGCGCCCCACCAGTAGATCGGATAACTCGCGCCCTGACGCTCGCCGTCGAGGAAGGCGGCGGGGGCCGCACGGTCGCCGTGGTCGTTGGCGTACGCGGCCCAGGCCGTCGTGACCTGACGCTGGTTCGAGAGGCACACGACGCCGCGCCCCGCGACCCGGGCCTTCGTGAGCGCGGGGAGGAGCAGGCCGACGAGGAGCGCGACGATCGTGATGACGAGGAGCAGCTCCATAAGCGTGAACGCCCGCGGGCGCACGGAGGATGGCGCGGCGGGGTGGATCATCGGGCCGCCTCCGCGAGTTCCTCGGGCTCGGTCGCGCGCAGGAGCGTGACGAGGGCGGCGCGGTCGGAAGCGTCCGCGAGCAGGTCGCCGTTCACGTCGAGCAGCCCCGTGCCGACCTCCCACTCGTACAGATCATCGATGCCGACGCGCAGCGAGCCGTCCACGTCGTAGCTCTGCGGGGTCAGGCCCAGGGCGACCACCCCCGCGGAGCCCGTCGCGTACACGGACCCGCCCGCGACCGCGGGGCTCGAGCCGGCGCTCGCGCCGCTCGACTCCACGAACCCCGGCGACCACACCGGCGCCAGCGCGTTCAGCACACTCACGCTTGTCCCCGGCTGCGTCAGGGCCGCTGTCGGCATCGCGCCGGCGATGATCCGCGTGCGCCCGGCGAAGTGGCTCACCACGGGCTGGTTGAGGTACCCGCCGAGCAGTGTGTACTCGCCGGCGTCGAGCAGGCAGTTGAAGTTCGCGTCGGTCCAGCCCGCGAGCGCGCTGTCCCACACCCGCGATGACGCGCCAAGGGCCGCGTCGAACATCGCCACGCTCACGGCGCCGCCGACGCTCGGCAGGTGGTATCCGCCCGCGAGCACAAGCCGCCCCGCCGGGGAGTACACCGCCATCGAGCTCGACCGGTTCGAGGGCGAGCCCGCGATGATCGCGCCCGTGCGCGCGTTGAGCCGGAGCAGGTTCGCGCTCTCCGGGCCGCCCCCCGGCTCGCACGACGGTCCGCCGAAAAACGCGTACGACGCCGCGAAGATCTCCGCGACGCCCGAAGGCCCACGCGGCACGATCGTGAGCCCGCCGAAGTATCCCTGCGGCTCGGGGTTGATCGCCTCCCAGACCGGGACGGCGGCCTGCTGCGCGTCCGGATCGAACGCGCGGATCGTTCCGGGCGTGACCCCGTACACGCCGTAGTTCGCGACGTACACCCTGCCGTCGCCGCCGAGGTGACGGGGCAGATACGCCGGGGAGTTCCCCGACGTACCCTCGAGCGTCACGGACCAGACGATGTCTCCCGGTGCGTACGGGTTGTGGGTCGGGTGCGTCGGGTCGACGTTGATGCAGTACAACCGGCCCTCCGAGCCGGGGTCGAACGGGTAATCGGTGATGAACGCACGGTCCGCGCGCCCGCGGTCGCCCGTCACCGCGGCGGACGCGTTCACAACGAACTGATCGAGATTCGTACGCCACGCCTCCCAACCGTCACTCCGCCGGTACGCGACGAGCAAGCGTCCGACGCCGACGATCACCGTGCCGTGTTCCTGGTCAATGACCGGGCAGCTCTGGGAGTCGAACGCCGGGAGCGCGGGCAGCTGCGTCTGCCAGCGGATGCCGCCGCTGTCACGATGGACGGCGAGCAGCCACGCGCGGCTCGGGCCCGTCGTGCGCGCGACGACGTAGACGCTGTGCTCGTCCACCGCCGGCGACGCCTGCCACGGGAAAAGAAGCGTCGAGCCCGCCTGGCCCGTCGCTCGGGTCCACGCCGGCTGTGCCAAGTCCGGCGGCGGGTGCCGCGTGAGGGCGTTGCGGGCGCTTGTCGAGCCGAGGTGGGTCCAGGCGCCGGTCCGGCCGCCGACCTGCGCGAGCGACGTGTGCTCGCCCGCCGCGAGCGCGCAGAAGAGCAGACCCGCCGTCGCGCCGGCGCGAGCCGGCCGTGCTGTGTCCACCCCGTGCATCATCGCAATTGCCGGCGCGGACCTTCCGAGCCGCGCCGGCGCTCTCTCACATTCCAGCGGGGCCGCGAATCCTTCGCGACTGCCGCCGGCTTGCCCCTTACGGGGCGCCGACGCTGCGCCGAGAGGGGGAACGGCGCAGCGAAAAGAAGCCTCCGACCGCCGCCAACACAAGCATGCCCGGAGACGGGACTGCCGTCACGTCGCTGAACGCGTCGATCTCGAACTTGCCCGGCGTACCTGCGGGCAGACTGACGCGCACGTAGGAGATTTCAGAGAAGCCCAGGGCGCCGATATCAACGCCGGCGCCGCCGCCCGAGCCGTCGTAGCCGGCGACGAGGCCGGCGAGGTCCTGGCCCTGCCACGCGAAGGCCGGGTTGACGGGCTTGGTGAAGTCGGTGGGGACCTGCCCGGGCGCCGCGCTGCCGAAGGGAGAGGCTTCATCGGTGTACCCGAGCGTCGGGAAGAGACCGTCGGCGTTGACGCCCGGCGCTAATTCCCAATCAGCGCCGTCCGCCGATACCTCGATGCGCCCCCCCGGCTCCCACAGCGCCGTCGCGATCGGCTCGAACGAAGGGTCGTAGAAAAACGTGTTGCCGAAGACAATCAGGTCGATCCCGTACGGGTTGCCCGGGTCGTTGCGCACCGGCTCGTCGAAGCGCACCACGAGGCTCCCGCCCGCGCCGATGCTCACGATCTCATTCCCGCCGTACGCGGACGCGAACGGCGTCACCGTGCCCGGGAAGACGCCCTCCCCCGTGAAGCGCTCTGGCGATCCGAGGCTCGCGTTCGGGTTCGGGTGCGCGGGGTTCGCGCCCGCGCCCGCGTTGAACGACATCACCTCATCCGCCCACGGATCGCTCGGACCCGCGAGAGCCGCGGTCCCGAGCGCACACGCAGCCGACGCGACGAACGCCGCGGGGCTCCTCCTCCGAAATGCCATGCACGATCCTTCCGCCACTCGGCGACACGCCCCGATTCGCGCGGGACGGCTTCCGCGTGCGCGTGAAGCGCACCGACCGGACGACCATCGCGGGATTGGGAGCAGCGGAGCGACGCGCGGAAGCAAGCGCGCCGGTTCGCCGGTCCCCTTGGCGTTGCTTCGGCAACGCCCCGCGAGGGGTCCAACAGCGGGTCCCTGGCACACGCCAAGGCCCATGTCGTTGGCAGGTCTTCCGGCTCAGGGCTCCGCGTTCCACCTTCCCGGCGTTCGCCAGTGGCTGGCCGTTTGCACGGCCCGGAACGCTTCGGCACCCCTTACGGCGGCGCGTCCGCGGCGGATTTTCACCGCACTTCCCATCTTCGCCCGCGACCCGGCAGACGCCGAGACGCAGGAACCAACAACGCGAGGAGCATACCGCGCGGCGGCGGAGGGCACAAGAGCCACACGCGACGCGGCGGCGAATGAAGTGCTAAATCATGTTGTCAGAATGGCTTGCGTGCGCGAAATGCGGTGGGAAAGATGTGGTTAGGCGGTGGCCTTCTTCGCCCGTGCCGTCGATGCGGAGTCAATGGCCGCGTCGTCACCCTCGCGCCAGACCTCGACGAGCAACGTGTCGTCCGCCGCGGGGCCGAGCCGGAAGCCCGTGAGCGCCTTGACCAGCGGCGGGCAGAGACCCACCTCGGGATCGACGGGAGTCTTGTCGAGCATCGAGCGGAACCCCTTGAGCCCCAGAAGACGTCCTTGCAAACCCAGCGCCTCGATCACCCCGTCGGTGTACGCGAGCAGGCGGTCGCCGGGGTTGAACGCGACACGAGCCTGAGCGGCGTCGAAGTCCGGCTCGCCGCACGCGCCGAGGACAAGCGACGTCGCGTGCAATTCTTCGCGTGAGCCATCGGTGCGCAGCACGAACGCCGGCGGATGGCCGCCGCTGGCGTACTCGAGGGCGCCCGCCCGGGCGTCGATGCGCGCGCAGAGCGCGGTCATGTAGATCGCGTGCGGCGCGAGCGTGAGGTGCGCGTAGCGGTTGAGCAGGCGCAGCACCTCGCCGGGCGCGATGTCCGGCCGCTCCGCGTAGATGCGGGTCAGCTCGCCCCACACGCGGTTGACGGTGAGGGCCGCGATGATCCCGTGCCCGGTGACGTCGATCACGAGCACGCTCAGGAGGTGCGGGTGGTCGGGCGTCGCGTGGACGAAGAGAAAGTCCCCGCCGATCTGCTGCATCGGCTCGTACTTGTACGACAGCCGGAACGGCCCGTCGGAGATCGGGCGCGGGAAGAGCGACTCGTGGATGCGCCGCGCGTCCACCAGCTCGCGCCGCACGTCCCGGTAGCGCCGCATGAGGAACGCGTTCTCGAACGTCTGGACGCGCTGCATGTGCCGCAGCGCGCACACCAGCACGCCCGGCACCCCCACGAGCACGCCCAGGGGCAGCCACACCAGCCGCCACACCAGCTCCCCGTCGCCCACCGCCATGCGCAGCGCGGCCCACAGCGCGAGCACCGGGATAAGCGGGATCACCGCTTGCACCGGCGTCCAGGGCAGGAAGAGGCAGGCCGTGAGGTGCACGATCAGCACGCCCCAGAGCCCCATGCTCGGCGCGCCCGGCACGAAGTAGGTCGCGACGTGGATGAGGCCGTCCACGACGACGAGCAGGAACGTGTACCGCAGCAGCTTGTCGCCGGAGATCTCGCGCCGGCGCACGCGCCAGAAGCACAGGCAGTAGATCGCCGTCGCGGCGCCGACGACCCCGAGCGAGAGCACGAAGTTCATCGGCTTGTCGAGCATCACCGGCATGCCCGGCGCCACGAACCGCTTGATGCCGATGTCGAACGCCCACGAGATCAGCGCGACGGCGATCGACGTCAGACCGAACAGGCTCAGCAGCCCGGAGAACCACAGGAACCGGCGCCGCAGGAGCGCGAGCGTCTGGCCGTGGAACTCCGACGCGAGCTCGGGCGCGGCGATCGTGGGGGCGGCGCCGATCGACGCGAGCTTGTGCAGGAGGTTCTTCACGCGCCCACCAGGTCGAACCAGCCCTTGTCGTTCTTGCGGGCACGGCGCAGCGGCTCGCCCGGCTCATGGTCGAGAACGAGCAGCCAATCCCGCTCCGCGGCCGCGGCGAGGAACCACGTCTTCGTCACCATCGTCGTGTACGGCTCGACGTCGTACGCGAGGCTGTACGCGGCGCCGGCGTGCGCGGCGGTCGGCATGACGTCGGGCGTGAAGACGACGGTCTGGCCGTTCGTGTCGGTGAAGAGCACCGCCTGCTGCCCCCACGTGTGCCCCGGCACGCGCAATGTGCGCACGCCCGGGAGCGCTTCCGCCGCGCGCTGCTCGAAGGTGAGGAGCGGCGGCTCGTCGCGGTCCGGCGTGCGCCAGCGTTCGAACGGTGCGGGCGCGTCGATGAGCTTGACGTGCCCATGCATCGGCTGCAAGTGATCGGCGAAGTACGTGCGCGTCATCACGCTCCGGTTGGCGAGCGCGTCGTCCCACTCCTGCCGCTGCACGTGCAGCGTCGCGTTGGGAAAGCTGCGCACGACGCCGTGGTCTGGGCGCGCTCCCGCCATGCCGCCGGCGGGGCCGGTCCACTCCGGCTTCTCGCCGGCGCGTGCAAGGCGCGTCAGGCCGCCCGCGTGGTCGAAGTGCAGGTGCGAGACGAGCACCGCGCCGATGTCCTCCGGACGGCACTCGGCCTCGTTAAGCGCATCCAGCACCGTCCGGGGCTGCATCGCGAAGAGGTCCATGCTCCTGGCGTCGAGCTTGTCTCCTGTGCCCGCCTCGATCAGGACGAGTTTCGGCGATTCGACGACGCGGCCCTGGGCGTCCGTCGCGTCCCCCGAGCGCTCCAGCAGCAGGCAGTTGTGATGGACGGTGATCCGGCCTTTGTCGTCCGTCGGGACGGAGCGCGACCAGACCGTCCGCGGGATCAGGCCGAACATCGAGCCGCCGTCGAGGCGGAACTCCCCTGCGCGAAGAAGCCTCCATGCGTACCGAGCGGGCATGGGGGATGGTAGTGGACGGCCGGGTGACGCGGCATCACGCGGCGTGCACGGGCCGCGGGCGCGGGTCGTACCCTCCGCCCCCATGACCACGAGCAATGCCCACGGCGTGCGTTCGAAGCGCACCGGCGTCATCCAGCGTTGGACGCGCACGCTGATCCCCACCACGCGCGAGGCCCCCAAGGACGCGGAGGTGCCCAGCCACGTCCTGCTCCACCGCGCCGGCTTCATCCGCCCGGTGGGCGCGGGGATCTACGACTACCTCCCCCTCGCGACGCGCACGCTCGCCAAGATCGGCGAGATCGTGCGCGAGGAGATGAACGCCGCGGGGGCGAGCGAGCTGCTCATGCCCGCCCTCGAGCCCTTCGAGCTCTTCAAGGACACGAAGCGCGACGAGGCCTACGGCGACAACCTCTTCCGCGTGATGGACCGCAGGAAGCGGCTGAACGCCCTCGCGCCCACGCACGAGGAGGTCATTACCGATCTGCTCAAGGGGTGCGTCACGAGCTACAAGCAGCTCCCGATCAACCTCTACCAGGTCCAGACCAAGTTCCGCGACGAGGCGCGCCCGCGCGCGGGGCTGCTGCGCTGCCGCGAGTTCATCATGAAGGACGCGTACTCCTTCCACACCGTGGTGGAGGGGCCCGGCGGCCTCAACGAGACGTACGACGCGATGTTCCGCGCGTACAGCAACATCTTCACGCGCTGCGGGCTCGACTTCAGCGCCGTCGAGGCCGAGAGCGGCCCCATCGGCGGCTCGGCGAGCCACGAGTTCATGGTCAACTGCGCCAGCGGCGAGGACACCGTGCTCAAGTGCCCCGCCAGCGGCTACGCGGCGAACGTCGAGAAGTGCGAGATCGGGGAGCGCCCGCGCGGCACGTTCAGCGAGCCCGCGACGGGCGAGCTGACCGAGGTGCACACGCCCAACCTGCCGGGCATCCATGAGGTCGGCAAGGCGATGGGCGTGAAGCCTGAGCGGATGCTCAAGTCGATCGTCTTTGAGACGAAGGATGCTTCCGCCGGCGCGCCGAAGTGGATCGTCGCGGTCGTCCGGGGCGATCACGACGTCAACGAGGGGAAGGTCAAGATCCTCGCGGGTGTGCCCGTTGCGCTCGCGGATGAGAAAGCGGCGCGCGCGGCGGGTTTCGCGATCGGGTACGTCTCGCCCCGCACGCTCAACACCGTGCCCGGCACGATGTTGCTCGTCGATGCCGACGCCTCGCAGGGCGGCTTCTGGGCGAGCGGCGCGGACAAGACCGATTACCACGTCAAGCACTTCAACTGGCGGCGTGAGGTCGGTGCGGCCCTCGACGACGCCTCGCGCGTGAGAGTGGGGGACGTTCGCAACGCGATGGCGGGCGATCCGTCCCCCCGCGCGAAGGGCGCGCAGCTCGTCGCCGCGCGCGGTATCGAGGTGGGCCACATCTTCAAGCTCGGCACCAAGTACAGCGACGCGATGGGGCTCAGCGTCCTCGACGAGTCGCAGAAGCAGCGCAGCGTCATCATGGGCTGCTACGGCATCGGCGTCTCGCGCACGATGGCCGCGTGCGTTGAGATGAGCCACGACGAGAACGGCATCGTCTGGCCCGCGCCGATCGCGCCCTACCACGCGCTCGTCGTCATGCTCAAGCCCGACGACGCCCGCCAGCGCGAGGTGTGCGAAACGCTCGCCCGCGCGCTCTCCGACGCCGGCGCGGACGTGCTCATCGACGACCGCGACGAGCGTCCCGGCGTCAAGTTCAAGGACGCCGACCTCGTCGGCATCCCCGTGCGCGTGACGCTGGGCGAGAAGGCCCTCGCGGAGAACTGTGTCGAGATCAAGCGACGCACGGGCGGGGACAAGGGCTCGAACGTCCCGATCGCCGACGCGGCGAAGGCCGTGCTCGCGGCGCTCGGATGAAGAAGCGCGTTGCGCGTGGTGCGTAGTACGTTGGGAAGACAAAGAGTGGAGACCGTTGGTCTGCGGCTCTTCCCCACGCACGACGCACTATGCACCACGCACAAAAGAAGACCCCGGGCTCTCGCCCGGGGCCTTTGACTGCAAACTCGTAGCGCTTACTTCTTCTTCGCGGGCTTCTCGGCCTTGTCCTTCTTCTCGGGCTTCTCCTTCTTCTCTCCCTTGTCGGCCTTGTCGCCCTTCTTCGATGCCTTCCCCTCGCTGTCGGCGGCCGCGGACTTCTTGTCCCCGCCGCCCCAGCCGGTCTTCTCGGTGCTCTTGCTCGCCTCTTCCAGCGCCAGGCTCAACGCGTCGCGGCGCTTGGGCATGCCCGCCTCGCCCGGGAGGCCGGCGGCCTGCGTCTCCTCGCCGGCCGACTGCCCGCGGTCCTTGGGCAGCTCGCGGTCGGGCTTGACGTGCAGCTTCACGATCGAGTCCAGGTCCCTGTCGAGCTTCACGTGGACGTCGAAGTGATCGACGCGCTTGATCGTCTGGGTGATGCGCACGTCGCGCGGCGAGACCTTGTAGCCCTTGGCGTTGAGCGCGCCGGCGATGTCCTGCTGCGTCACGGCGCCGTACAGAATGCCGAGGTCGTTGCATGAGCGGATCAGCTCGATCTCCACGCCTTGGAGCTTGCCGGCGAGCTGCTCGCGGTCCTTGCGCATCGCGGCGACCTGGCGCTCCGCCTCGGCGCGCTTGCCGGCGAGCTGCTTCACGAGGTCGTCGCTGGGCGCGGTCGCGAGGCTGCGGGGGAGCAGGTAATTGCGGGCGTAGCCGGTGCGGACGTTGACGACGTCCCCGACGATGCCGAGGCTCTCGACGTTCTCGACCAGCAGGAGTTTGACGGACTTGGCCATCGACGCTGTCCTCCACGACCGGGTCCGGTCGGCGTCACCCTTTGAAGGCGGGCGGGCCGTTGCCGGTCGTCGTTGAGTTAGCAGCCGCCCGCGCCACACGCGCGAGGGGCCGCAACCGTTGGAAAAGTGGAGCGGAGGAGGGTCGAACTCCCGACCTCGTCATTGCGAACGACGCGCTCTACCAACTGAGCTACCGCCCCATAAACAGGTTGTCAGGGCGGCCGTGGGCCGTCCCAAGGGCGGGAGTATAGAGCGCGGTCGCGGCGTCGTCACGCGGTGAGAGCTTGGGGCAGGAGCTTTCCAACCCCCGCGGGGCCTGAAAGGTCCCGCCCCAAGAAGAAGAGCCCCTCACCGGTCGCCGCGGCGGGCACCCTCTCGCCGCAAAAACACAGGGCGAGGGAGGGCAGCGGCCACTATTCACCGGTCACTGATCACCGATCCCGCGGCCTCACACCGTGCCCGGCGAAATGGCGGGCCGACAGAAAACTGACCGCCGCGAACCGCCGTACGCTCTTGAGGATGCATTCTCAAGAAGCCATGCAAGGTAACGGGCGGGTGCGGGGAGGCGGGGCGTGGGCGTTCATCGCCGTGCTCGCCGCGGCGGTCTTTTTTGCAAGTCCGTCGCTCGCGCAGGCGCTCAAGGTCGTCGTCTCCGTCCCGCCGCTGCACGGGCTGGTGAAAGAGATCGCGCCGGCCGGGAGCGAGGTCGAGATGCTCATCCGCCCCGGGCGCAGCGAGCACGGGTACGAGATCTCCTCGAAGGACGCCGAGCGGCTCGCGCGGGCGGACGTGGTCGTGTGGGTCGGGCTCAATCTCGAGCCGCGGCTCGAGAAAGCCCTCGAGCGCGTGCCGAAGGACAAGCAGTCGCGCGTGCGATTCGCCGATGTCGTGGGCCTCAAGGCCGATGATCACGCGGACCATGACCACGAGCACGGCGCGGGGTGCGACCACGCCGTCGATCCGCACCTCTGGCTCGACCCGGACATGGTGCTGCAGCTCCTGCCCGCCGTGCGCGACGCGATGCGCGAGGCGATGCGGCGCAAGGGGTTGCTCGACGATGGAGCGAGCAAGGCGCTGAGCGAGCGCCTGCGCAAAACCGAGGAGCGCGTGCGTGCGGTGCGCGACGAGTGGCGCAAGGGCCTTGCGCCCTATCGAGGCGCCGCGATCGTGACGCACCACGACGCCTTCGGCCGCCCCGCGGCGAGATTCGGCCTCAAGATCGCCGCGGTGGTGAGGCCGGGCGCCTCGGCCGAGCCGAGCCCGAAGGACATTGAGAAGGCGGTGGAGTCGATCCGCACGCAGAAAGTGCGGGCGGTCTTCGTCGAGCCGCAGTACGACGCGAAGATCGCGCGCAAGATCGCGGCGCAGGCGGGCGTGCCGGTGGGGGAGCTCGACCCGCTGGGCGACGGAGATTGGGTCGCGATGATGGAGAAGAACCTCGCCGCGCTCCGATCAACGCTTGGCGGCGCGCCGGGCCACAAATGAGCGAACACGCGGTCGAGCTCGAGTCCGTGACGTACACGTACCGCGGTGCGGATGCGCCGGCGCTGGAGCGAGTGACGCTGCGCGTGGGGCACGGCGAGAGACTGGGCATCCTCGGCCCCAACGGCGGCGGCAAGAGCACGCTGCTGAAGCTCATCCTGGGTCTCGTGCAGCCGCAGAGCGGCACGGTGCGTGTGCTGGGATCGACCCCCGCCGAAGCGCGTCGCGCGAGGCTCGTGGGCTACGTAAGCCAGCGCGTCGCGGCGGAGCTGAACTTCCCGCTCAGCGCGCGGCAGGTGGTTTGCCTCGGCGCGTCCCTGGGTGTGCCGCCGTGGCGGTCGCTCGGCGGTGGGGCGCAGCGCGCCGTCGAGGACGCCATCGAGATCGTGGGGGCCCGTGCGTACGCCGACAAGCACATCGGGAGCCTCTCAGGCGGTCAGGTCCAGCGTGTGATGATCGCCCGAGCCCTCGCCGCGAGGCCGAAACTCTTGCTCCTCGACGAGCCCACGATCGGGATCGACCCGGCCGGCCAGCAGCAGTTCGCGGGCCTCCTGCAGCACGTGACCGAAGCGATGAAGCTGACGGTGATCGTCGTGAGCCATGACCTGCGCACGATCACCGCGGGGTGCGACGCCGTCGCCTGCCTGGCACGCGCGCTCCACACGCACACGACGCCCGCCGGCCTCACGCCGGGCGTGCTCGCCGAGGTGTTCCGGCACGATGTGGCCGCGATCTTCGGCGACGTGCACGTGGACGCCCACGCCGCGGCGGCGTGCCGGGATCCTTCGCACCGGCACTAATGGGCCGCGGCCCCTCCGCGGAGGATCGCGGAGCGATGCGGAGTAGGTACGGGATCGGGCGGTGTGCCCGTTTTTCTTGCTGGGCGTCAGCCGGTCGGCCCCCCGATGACGCTTCCGGCGGTGAAGACCCATCAAGGACGCACCGCCATGAAGACCATTACCCTCGTCCGTACCTCCGCCCTGCTGGCTCTCGCAGCCGGCGCCGCCTTCGCCGGGCCGTTAGACCCGCCCGCCGGGCCCGTCGCACCGACGGGCAAGACGCTCGCCGAGGTCGAGCCGCGGATCGCGATCAACTCGATCAACACGCCGGGGGATTCGTCGTGGATGCACCGCATCACGCAGCCCGGCTCGTACTACCTCACCGGCAATCTCGTTGTCTCGCCGAACAAGTCGGGCATTTTCATCGACGCCGAGAACGTTACGATCGATCTGAACGGGTTCGAGATCTCGTACTCAGGTCCGGACAGCGACTCCTCCGGCATCGAAGCGAGCGACGACGAGATCCCCGAACGCGGTTGCACCGTGAAGAACGGCGCTATCCGCGGGTTCCACGGCAGCGGCGTCTCGCTCGACGATTCCTCAACGGTCGAGAACGTTCGTGTCCGCGGCAACGGTTCGAGCAGCTACGGGATCCTCGTGAGCTCCCACGGCCGCGTCAGCGGGTGCTCCGTGACCGGCGCGAACATCGGCATCGCCGCCAGCTACGCGGCGATCGTCGAGAACTGCACTTCCGCCGAAAACTCCCAGTCTGGTTACTCGGTCGTTGGCGCCGTGGTCCGCGGCTGCACGGCGATGAATAACGCGTCCTACGGCATCTATGCGCAGGCGGGCGCCGTGGTCGAAGGCAACAGGTTGTACAACAACGGCGTCGCGTCCGGCTCGGCGATCGCGATCGCCGGCGAGGGAAGCGTCGTCCGCGACAACGACATCCGCGGCGGTTGGGTCGGCGTCCGGCTCAACACCGGGGCGGCCGACAACCTTGTCGCAGCGAACCGGATCCGCGGCACCGGCAGTTGGCCGATCGTGATGAGCGGCCAGGCGCAGAACACGTTCCCCAACAACCACGTCGCACAGATCATCACGAATCCTGCGTCGCCGTTCACGGCAACCAACCCTTTCGCCAACATCGAGTACTGATCGCGATGCGGTCAAGAAGCGACCGCGGGGTCGGGCTCACGCCCGGCCCCGTTACCCTGCGCGTCGAAAAGTCCTGCAATGGCACGGCTTCTGGGAGACTCTCGGGCACCTGGCAACAACGTCAAATCGTCGAATAGCAATCACTAACAAGCGTGTGATACACTCTCACAGGAGTTTTCGCATACACGCTCAGACCCTCGCAACAAGGCCGCCACGGGTGCTCACATTCATGCGTTGGGTCGCCCGGCTGACAAGCCTCGGCACGATCGCCGTTATCACGGCGTTCGCCTTCGGCGAGGGGACGCCGAGCGGACGGGAGTGGCTCCTGCTGGCGTTCTTTCCGATCGGGCTGCTCGTGGGGCTCTTGCTCGGTTGGTGGAATGAGCTTCTCGGCGGGGCCGTTGCGATTGCAAACATGCTGGCCTTCTACGCCGTGGCTTTCGCCGCGAGCGGGCGCGTGCCGGCAGGGCCCTACTTCGCGCTCCTGGCCGCGCCGGCGGTGCTGTTCCTGCTGCACGGGTACTTCGCACGCCGTGCGGCCGTGCGGTAATCGGCCTGCGCGAAAAACTTAAACCGAGCCAGCCGGCACGGGAGCGGGCGACGCTTCCGGGGTGTACACCTTCCCAGGAGCGTTCACATGAACAGGAACCGCCGACTCGCATCGATGCCCGCAATCATCCTCGCCGCTGGTTCGGCGCTCGCCGGCCCGCTCGACCCGCCCGCCGGGCCCGTCGGATCGACGGGCAAGACGCTGACGGAAGTTCAGCCCCGGATCTTCGACGACGCGGTGAACACGCCCGGCGACGCGGACAGCCTGTTCAAGATCACGCAGCCCGGGTCGTATTACCTCACGGGCAACGTCACCGGCGTCGGCGGCAAGCACGGCATCGAAGTTGAAGCCGGTGGTGTGACCATCGATCTCATGGGGTTCACGCTCTCCGGCGTGGCGGGCATGGGGGCGATGGACGGCATCCGCGGGTCCTTCGCGATCGAGAACATCAAGGTAATGAACGGCACGATCCGGGCGTGGGGTGCGGACGGCATCGACTTCTCGGCCTACCCCCGCTGCTCCGTTGACGGGGTGCGTGCGATCGGGAATGTGGGGCGAGGCATCTCGCTCGGCTCGGACGCGATTGTCGCGGAGTGCGTCGCCAGCAACAACTCCGCCGGTATCGCAGCGCAAGGCTCCACCGCGGTCCGGTCCTGCACCGCGTCGTCGAACAGCGGCCACGGCATCTCCGTCTCGAACGACAGCGTTGTCGAGACCTGCACCGCGTCGAGCAACGGGATCAACGGGATCCACGCCGCGAGCGACAGCGTGGTGCGGGCGTGCGCGGCCACACTGAATGCAGGCCGCGGCATCTCGGTCCACACGGGCAGCTCGGTCATCGGTTGCACCGCGAGCGAGAACGGGGGCGACGGGATCGAGATAACCGCGCGGTCGCTCGCGATGGACAACGTTTGCACGGGCAACGGCGTGACAACGCAGCAGGGCGCGGGTATCTACGCCAGCGCGAGCGACAATCGGATCGAAGGGAACCACTGCCAAGGCAACGACCTCGGGCTCGATATCGACGGCGCGCGCAGCGTGATTGTGCGGAACACGTGCGCCTCCAACACAGTCGTGAACTGGGCGATCGAAGCGAACAACCTGTACGGGCCCATCATCGACCGCTCCGCCGCAACGACGGCGGCGGTGGTCGGGAACGCCGCCGCGGGCACGCTCGGCACGACCGACCCGAACGCCAACTTCACCCACTGAAGCGAAGAAAGCGCGACGCTTCGCGTCGCTCAAGGAGCAAGCCATGAAGAGCGTGCCGAAAGCAACGATTATGACCGCGCTCGCCGCGACGCCCGCGCTCGCGCAGACCGCCGTTGACGGCGTCAACAAGTTCGCTTGGAGCGAGAACTGCGGGTGGATGAACTGGGCCGACGCCGGCAGCCCCGCGGGGTCGCAGGGCGTCGGGATCGACGGCTCGGGCCGGTTCCTCTCCGGGTTCATCTGGTGCGAGAACATCGGCTGGATCAACCTCGGCGACGGCTCGCCCGCGAACGGCGCGGCGTACGCGAACACCGCAGGCGCGGACTTCGGCGTCAACGTCGACGTCGCGACGGGCGACCTCTCCGGCCTCGCGTGGGGCGAGAACGTCGGGTGGATCAACTTCTCCGGCGGCGCTGTCGCCGGTGGCGCCGCGACGGCCGCCCGCCTGAGCATGGACTCGCCGCGCCGCTTCCACGGCTACGCGTGGGGCGAGAACATCGGTTGGATCAACCTCGACGTCGTAGAAACGGGCAAACACGTCGCGTTCAAGACGGGCAGTGGCTGCGACAGCATCGACTGGAACAACGACGGGCTCTTCCCGGACAACCTCGACCTCGTCGATTTCCTCGCGGTCTTCGGCGGCGGGGCCTGCTCCAACGATCCAAACTGCGGCGACTTGGACTTCAACAACGACGGGCTCTTCCCCGACAACGAGGACATCCTGGCGTTCTTCAGGGTTTTCGGCGGGGGGCCATGCTGAAGAGAACTCAAAGCGAAAGGCTCATAGCTCAACTGAAGGAGACCGATGCCGTGTGCGTCGTTTGACTCTCTTCCTTCGAGCTTTGCTGCGTTGACTTTTGAGTTCTCTACTCGCGCCACGGCCCCCGCACCGCCAGCGTCAGGTTGTCGATCTGCAGGTTGACGAACATCGTCGAGCCGTCCGGCGAGAAACAGACGCCCGCGAACTCACCGTCGCTGCTCGCGTTGCGGGCGAACGTGCGCACCGTCCCCTCGGGCGAGATGCGCAGCAGGCGGTTGCGCGCGTCGACGTGCTCGTAACCGTCTTCGCACGCGAAGAGCTCGCCCCACGGCGCCACCGTGATGTTGTCGGCGTTCTCGATCACGCGTCCGTCGTTGGGCTCGATGAAGAGCTCGAGCACGCCCGGCTCGTCGCGCTCCGCGTCGGTCCCCTCGGCCGTCGACGACGTGTAACGCCAGAGCTGCCCCTTCTGGGCCGCGCCGCCGATCGTCGCCGCGAAGTACGCGCTGCCGTTGCCCCACCACATCCCCTCGCCCCGCGCGAACATCGCGGCGCCCGCGGCGAACCCGCGGTGTCGGAGATCGTCCTTCGGCGCATCGATCTCGTCGAGGTCGATCCACCTCACGGCGAGCTTGGTCCCCGGCTCGATCGTGCGTTTCGGCCGGTTGCCGGTCTTGGCGCTCGGCGCGTCGGCCAGCGCGAGCGCCTGCAGCCGCCCGCCGGCGTGGATGTTGTCGCGATTCTCCGGAATGAACCTGTAGATCAGGCCGTCCGCACGGTCCTCGGTCTGGTAGACAATGTGCGTCCGCGGATCGACGCACACCGCCTCGTGCATGAACCGGCCCATCGGCTTGATCGGCACAGGGCGCGAGAGTTTCGGCTCGATTGTCGGCACGACCTCGAAAACGTAACCGTGGCGGACCTCGGCGTCGTCCTTCCCCTCGTTCACGTCGTCTTCCTCGCACGTAAGCCACGTGCCCCACGGCGTCGGTCCGCCCGCGCAGTTGCGGTTCGTGCCCGCGAGGCTCATGAACTCGCGCACGACGCGCTCCTTCGCCGTGTCGTACACGACCGTCGTCGTGCCGCCGAGGCTCGGGCGCACACCGCGGCCTGTGTCATAAATGAACTCGGGGTCGATGTTCTTGAGCAGGCGGTTGCCGGGCCCGAAGGCGCTCAGCGGAACCCAGGATGCCTCGAGCTCATGGTTGCGTACAAGGAGCGTCAGACCGTTCTCGCCCTGGAAGGCGGCCATGCCGTCGGGCCTGCCGGGGACGACCAAGCCGTCGCTCATCGGCGCACCAGCGCGCGAGATGACCTTGTACGAGAAGCCCGGCGGGAGGTCGAGGATCTTCTCCGGGTCCGGCACGAGCCCGTCATCGCCCGCCGCGGCGAGCGCGACGCCGAGCGACTGGCCCGACCGCGCGAACATCGCGTGCAGGCCGACGAAGCCGGCGGAGAAGGCGATGGACCGGCCGAGGAAGTGGCGGCGGGAGTGGGGGGAGCAGGGGAGGTGCGGGGTCACGGAGCGGAATCATTGAGCGCGCCGAGCCGCTGCGCGCGATCTTGCGAGCCGTTGACGCAATCTTCGTGATCCCGGTGTTGCTCAGCACTCACCGCCGCCAAAGACGCGGAAGAGGGCCTCGATGTCGCCGTTGTCGGGCGCGAGACCGTCGTTGTTGTAGTCAAGGTCTGCGCACGTTCCCGTGGAGCAGGGCCCCCCACCGAAGACGGAGAGGAAGTCGGCGAGGTCCGCGGCGTCGGGGGAGAGGCCGTCGCGGTTGAAGTCCAGCGAGTCGCAGGGGCAGTGCTCGGGCACGCCGTAGCGGGCGAAGAGCGCGGAGGAGACATCGCCCGCGGCGCGCAAGCGCCCGCCCGCGAGAATCGACCCATCGGGACCGGGCGCGACGGCGAACGCCTCGTCGCTCAGGCCGCCATCAACGGCCGACCAGGAAGAGCCGTCCCAGCGGGCGATGTTGGCCGCGGCGACATCTCCGGCGGTGAGGAACCTCCCGACGGCGATGAGGTCGCCGTCGGGCAGAACGGCGAGCGAGCGGACAGAGCCGTTGATACCGCCGCCCAGCGAGGACCAGCTCGTCCCATTCCAGAGGGCGACCCCGCGGTGCGTCAGGCCGAACGTCCCGGTGAATGTCCCGCCGACGACGAGCTCGCCCGTGGGAAGATTCGCCGCGGCTTCGATGCCCGCGACGCTTTCAGAAGTGAAGTTGATCCATGCGGATCCATTCCAGCGAGCGAGGTGGTACTGCGGGGTCGGACAAAACTGCGTGCACGCGAGGCCGGCGAAGATATCGCCGTTCTCGAAGAACGCGAGCGTTCGGATGGGGTGGAGCGTGCCCGAGCCCATCGGCGACCAAGCCGTCCCGTTCCAACGAGCGACGTACTCCGCGGACACGGGGCCCGAACTGGTAAACTCGCCACCGGCGACGATGTCGCCGCCGGGCAGAAGGAGAAGCGCGTTCGCCGGCGCATTCAATCCCGCGCCCAGCGGCGACCACACGCCGTCACGCCACATGGCGATCCGGGCTGTGTTTACGTTCGAGATCGAGGTGAACGTCCCGCTAATGACGAAGCCCCCATCGGGGAGCGGAAGAAACGCCGTGACGGCGGAGTTTGGCGGCCCGACGCCGATCGTCTCCCATGCGCCGTCGAACCGCTCGATCGTGAGCGCCTGGGATGGGTCCGTATTCAGCGCCCTTGAACGGGCACGCATCATGCTGCCGTCCGCGAGCGTGCCGACGGTGGTGACAACTCCGATCGGGCCGGCACCAAGGGGTTCCCAGGTTTGGCCGTTCCACTTCACAATGTGGTGCAAGCTATGGGCGTTCACGAAGTCCGCTCTGAACGTCCCTCCGGCGTAGATGTGGCCGTTGAACTCCGCGAGCGAATGCACAAAGCCTCGGAGTCCAGAAAGCGTCATAGTCCAGAGGAAGTTTGGGCCCGACGGCACAGCCCGATAAACGTTCCGCACTTGTCCGGAATTTGAAAGTGATCCGCCCGCGATTACATCTCCCGAGGTCGTCGTCAGCACCGAACGCCCCCAGCCCTGCGGGTCAACATTGCCTCCACCGGCCAGTGTGTTCCAATTTGTACCGTTCCAGCGGGCGATAAAGATGACTCCACTCACCCAGTTCCCCGTTGCGATCAAATCTCCGTTCGGCGCATTTGCGAATGCATTCACCGTGCCGAGCCCGTTGAACGTGAGCCCCGTCGAGTCCCACCGCGTGCCGTCCCACAACGCCACACGATGCACTTCTTCAAGACCCGAACTGCCGAACGCGCCGCCCGCGGCGACCTGACCGTTGGGGCGCACAATCAGGGCGTTGACGCCGCGGTTGAACCCCGCCCCCATCGCGTGCCATTGGCTGCCATCCCACCGGGCAACGCGGTTGGCGGCCACGTCGCCGGCGGTGGTGAACTCCCCGCCCGCCACCACGTCACCGTTCGGAAGAACTGCGAGCGCGTTGACGTACTGGTCCATGCCGAATCTCATGGGGTGCCAAGCCTCTCCGTCCCACCGCGCGATGTAGTTGACGGGTACACCACCAGCGCCCAAAAAATGGCCGGCGGCTACAAGATCCCCATTGGGCAATCCCGCGACGGCCAGGACGCGGTCGCTCAGGCCGCTTCCCAGCGCCATCCACTCATTGGCGATCGGGTCATACGCGGCGATGCGGGAGGCGACGGTGCCTTGCATGACCGAGAAGTCCCCTGCGGCCACGAGCAAGGCCCCCCGCGGGCCCGGCCCATCGGGGTCCCAACTCGTCATGGCGTACACGGCCGCGTCCGCGCCCGGGGCCGCATCGCCGGGGAGCCAGTGAGGCTCGCAGTCCTGGGCGGCGGCCTGCTGCGCGAGCAGCGAGAGGATGGAGCATAACGCGGACGCGAGGGCGTTCTTGGTCATGAGCGATCGCCGAGTTGTCCCGCCCCGAGCGGGCGCCGGGCGGCGACCGCCCGGCAGCTGGTCATACCGGTGCGCGCAACCCTGGGTTGCGGAAAGCGGCGGCTCGATACGCAAGGTTCTCACACCAATCCCTTTGTGCCTCCGTGCCCGCGTGCCTTCTCCCTTCTTCTTTCCATACAGTCCGCCCATGATCACCCCGCACCCGACTTCAAAGATCGACCCCGCGGTCGCCCGCGGTGTGCTCGGCGCGGTCGTCGCGCCGACGGCGCTCAAGCCCGGCTATATCAAGTTCCTGGTTCCCAACACGTCCTACGAGCTGCACCTGCTCCCCGCGGGCGAGATCCACGCCCAGCCCGGCAAGCGGCTCGTCGGTGTCATCCGCGTCAAGGCCCGGCGCATCGACGCGGTGGGCACCGGCGGGCAGTTCGTGGAGCCGGTCTTCGGCCGGCCCCGCCGCGTGCAGGGCACGGTAATCCGCGCCGAGTCGGGTGCGGTGGTTGTGGACGCGGGCGTACCGATCCATGTCACGCCCACGGACGAGCGCCAGAGCCCCGATCAATTCCAGCCGGGCACGCTGGTGAGCATGGACGTGCTCGACGGCGCGACCTTCGAGCAGTCGCACTGACGGTCTTGCAGAAACGCGCGTCGCCGTGTACGCTGCCCGCCTGGAGGGGGCATGACGACGGCATCGGTTCAGCAAAACACCGGTTGGGTCGGCGAGTGGAGGCCCATCTGGCGCTCGCCGCTCTACCACCTCTCGCTCTTCGCGGTCGCGGCGGTCATCGTGCTGCTCCCGCTCGCGTACCTCGCGCTCATCGTCGGCGTCGGCTGGGGGGCGTACTGGCACGCGACCGAGAACCTCTCGCTCATCACCGAGATTGGAAGCGAGGCGCGGGGAGGCTATCGCGCGCGTGGATGGGGCCTCCTCCTCCGGCTTCTCTTCTACGCCGGCCCGCTCGTCGTCGCCGCGGGCCTTCTGGTTTTCCTGCTCAAGCCCTTTGTCGCGAGCGAGAGCTCTCGCTACGAACACCCGAGCATCTACCCGTCCGAGGAACCGGCGCTCTTCGCGCACGTGGAGGAAGTCTGCCGCGTGCTCGGCGCACCGACGCCGAAACGCATCGACCTGACCGGCGACGTGAACGCCGCGGCGTCGTTCCGACGCGGACTGTGGAGCGTCTTCGTCCCGGGCGACCTCGTGCTCACGATCGGCATGCCGCTGGTGACGGGCCTCTCGCTCCGGCAGTTCACCGGCGTCCTCGCGCACGAGTTCGCGCACTTCAACCAGGGTGCGGCGATGCGGGCGTACCTCATCACGCACACGATCGTCGCGTGGTTCCAGGCCCGGGCCGCGAGGCGAGACACGTGGGACGACGCCCTCGACGAATGGGCCGAGGAAGCCCCGCACCCGGTGGTCTGGATCACCGTGCTCGTGCTCCGTCTCTGCGTCTTCGCGACGCGCATGGTCCTGTGGGTTTTCGCCCTCGTCGCCGCGGCGCTCACGAGCTTCATGTCCCGCCAGATGGAGTACGACGCGGACCGGCACCAGGCGAGGCTCATCGGCAGCGCGGACGCGATCGCGACGATGCGGCGCATCCACGAGCTTTCCGCGGCGACGCAGACGGCGATCTCCCAGGCGCACGAGCAGTGGCGGGCGACGAAGAAGCTGGCGAACGACGTTCCCTCGATCATCGCCGCCGCGTCGCGCAGCCTTCCCGCGTCGGAGCGCGACCGCATCGAGCGGATGCTGACGGAGGAAGGCGCCGGTCTATTCGACTCGCACCCGGCGCCCAAGCGCCGCGTCCGCGCGATGGAGAGGCAGAACGAGTCCGGCGTCTACGGGCCGCCGGGACCCGCGGCCGCCCTCTTCCGCGACCTCAAGGGCGCGAACGTGCGTGCGACGTACGCGATGTACAAGGAGTTCATCGGCGAAGAGGTCTTCGAGGGGACGTTCGTCGATAGTTCCGTCCTTGTCGAGCAGCACAGCGCCGCCGAGCGGATGACGGGCGAACTGGAGCGCTATCTGGGCTTCACGCCGCCGGCATCGCGATCAATCTTCCTCGGCCAGTCGGTGCTGGCGCCGGCGGAGGACCCGGGCCGCGCGTGGGCCCGTGTGCGCGAGGCGCGGGCGGCGCTCGCGTCGATGCGCGACCTCGCGAAGCACGCCGAGGCGTACGACCAGGCGTACAGGCAGTTTTCTCGCTGCGCACAGGCCAAGACGCTGCTGGACCTCGGGCTGACGAAGCTGAGCAAGAGCCTCAAGATCGAGAGGGCGACACCGGCCGCGGTCGCGAAGGCGCTCGAGGACGCCCGCGATCAGCTCGCCGCAACGTCGTACACGCTCGACGGTGCGCTCGAAGCCGGCGCCAAGCGGCTGGGCGCCGCGCTCAACCTCCTCGCCCGGCCGGACGTGCACGGCAAGCTCCCCGACGGCGCCGCGCTCGCGGCCCGCGCGATGGACCTCGTTGTCGCGCTCGACGCGCTCAAGCGCGTGCAGCCCGCGGTCCGGATGATCGGCGAGCAGCTCGACGAGTTCGAGGCCATCATCATGGCCGTCGGTCAGGGGGCGGGCGAGGACGACCGCGTCCGCAAGCGCGTGAAGCAGCTGGACCGCGCCCTGCGTCCGCCGCTCGAAGAGGTGCGGCGCGACGCGGGCGGGACCAGGTACCCGTTCGAGTCTTCCAAGCCCGGGCAGAACATCGGGCGGTTCCTGACCGGCGCCGGGCGGTTCCAGACCGATCCGGAGTGGCTCCTCACCGCGTCGCGCGACGTCGTCATCCGCGCCGGGCAAATGCACGCGCGCATCCTCGGCGAGCTCGCCGGCGCGGCGACGGTAGTGGAGCACGCCCTCGACGCCGCGGCGGCGAAACGGGGCGGGCGCAAGGCCGCGGAGAACCGCGTCTAGCGCGGCCGCGGCATCTCGATCGCCTGCACGCGGGCGAGCGGGATCCAGTAAAGCTTGTCGCCGGCCTCGATCGTGACGGCGCCGTCCGATGCGCCGGTCAGAACCCCCTCGACCTCGACGAGCATGTCATTGCGCCAGATCACACCGCCGATACTCGATTCCGAGTGCTCTTTCGGCGTATCCGCCTGCAGGTACGCTCTGACCTTGAGGCCGACGCTCCGCGCGAGCGACGTGCCCGCCGGCTGACGGGGCGAGAGCGCCGCGAGGCCGGCGACGACGGCGGCCGCCGCGACGGCGACAATCACGAGACGTCGATGGGTGGTGCGCATGGGGTGCTCCTGGATCGGGGTGAACGGTGAGCAGCGATCGGTGAACGGTGGCAACGTTGACTCGGGGCGCTGCGCGGTCAGCGTACCCAGCCCTCCATTCACCGTTCACCGGTCACTGTTCACGCGCCCGGTGCCCGGGCGCCGGCGCGTCCTCAGAACCGCGCGGTCAGCACGAGCCCGACAAACGGCGCGCCGTCGGCATCGACGTCCGCGAGTTCGATCCCGTCCATGTCGTCGAGCTGCAGCGTCTGGCCGAAGACGTACCCCGCGCGTCCCGTGAGCGTCACCTGCGGGTGGAATGTCCACGATGCGCCGACCGCGACGGGGATCCCGAAGTGCTGCCCCACGCCCTCCGGGGCCGCGGCGTTGTCGGCGTCGAGGCGGAACTCCTCGCCGAAGACCGAGGCCGTGGCGAAGTAGGTCCACTCGTCCGACTGCTTGTACGCGAGCGTGAGGCCGCCGGAGCGCGAGCCGCGTGCGTCGGTCGAGAGGCTCCACCGCTCGTTGAACTCCCAGCGGATGAACGGGATGGGCAGGATGGTCGCGTCGTCCTCGAGGCGCGAACTGACCGCGACGCCCAGGCCCAGCGTGAGCCCCTCGCGGGGCGTGTGGAAGAAGCCAAGGCTCCCCGCGTACGTCAGCGTGTCGCTGAACTCCGAGCCCTCTTCGCCGGAGGAGACGACGCTCGCGGAGACGCGGTAGCCCCAACGCTCCCATGCCTGGTTCGTGAAGCTCGCGCCCACCGCGAGGACGCGCACGTCGTCCCACGGCTGATCGACGCCCGCGCCGAAGGCCGTCGCGTCGTCGAAGGAGTACCAGAACTGGTCGCCGCTCACGGAGAAGCCCACGCGGGCCTTCTCTGTCGCCCGGAAGGAGGCGTTGATGCCGACGGCCCCGCGCGTGAGCGAGAAGGAGCCGGCGTCGTCCTCGAGGTCCGACGAGAAGGCGTGGTCCGCGCCGAGCGTGAGTTCGGCCTGTGCACCGGTGCCGAAGACGGCATTATCGCGCCGCTCGTCGGTGGACTGCGCCGGCGCGGTGTTCTCCTGCTGCGCTGCGGTGTCGTCCTGCTGGGTTGGGGCCGCGCCCTGCGCGAAAGCACCGGCCGCGGCGACGCCCATGGCGCACGCGGCGGTGAAGAGGAGGGAGCGGGGGGAGAAGGCAACGGTGGGGCGGTCGCTCATGGAGCGGAGTCTACCCGCCCGCGCGCGTGGCTGCTACCGTTGCCCGTCGGGGCGATAGCTCAATTGGTAGAGCACTAGCTTTGCAAGCTAGGGGTTGCCGGTTCGAGTCCGGTTCGCTCCACGTTGTGCCGGGTCCGCCGCGGTATGCCGTTCCGCCCACAGCATGGCGCGCCAATCGATCAAAGATGTCGCATCGGCGCGGGCCCAGGAATTGGGCTTTGGTGGGCTCATGGCGTCACGCGGCTGCGGTGTGGCCGTGTGGATCCTCGCCGTAATCTTCGCGCCGGTGTACGTCGGCTGCCTCTGGCTGGCCGGTAGCCTCTTTTGGTCCGTGATCGCGCGGGCGCCGCGCGGCGGTTCTGCGACGGGCCCTCAGGTCTTGCTCTTCGCCGTGCTGCTGTTTGTGGCGCCCACGTTTCTCGCATGGATTCTGCTGCGATCGCTCGTCACAAAGCGGCACTTTTTCGAGCGGGGCGCGATGCAGATCGCCGGTCGTCGTTTGACGCACGCGATTCGTTACGACTCGGTGAGGCTGTTTACGTTCAAGGTTGTTCGGCAGTACGTCAACGGGGCCTATGCGGGAACCAGCGCGACGGTGAAGCTCATCGGGAAAGACGCTCTGCGCTCGAAGGACACCGGGCAGGACGACGCTCGGTCGGCGGAGACAAAGATCGCGCTGACGTGCGGGTACAAAGCCGCGAGGGCCGCGAAGTTCTTCACGCTTTCCGGCGGAACGTTCGGAGACGACGCCGAGCTTGAGGTGGTCAAGACGACCATCGCCGACATCATCGCGCAGCGTCACGCCCGAGCGCTCGCGGAGGGCGCGGAAGTACCCTGGTGCTCCGGCCACATCATCACGCCGACGGGGCTTCGCCCAAAAAAGGGTAAGCGCAAGGGCATGGTCGTCCCGTTCGCGGAGATGGACCGCTACGGCGCGAACGCTGGCTTGCTCCACCTTTACGCACGCGGCGAGCCAAAGCCGTTCCTCCGTGTGTTCACCGGCGAGTCGAACTTCTGGCCCGGCTTCACGCTGCTCAACCAGATCCTTTCGGCGATCCACGGCGACGACGCCGGCCGCGCGAGCGAAACGCTCGCCGAAGCAAGTATCGCCGAGTGAGTTTGCACCGGTGTAGTCCGCCGCGACGTCCAAGGCCTCGTCGTACCAAGCCATGAGCCCCATGGGGTCCACGTACGCCCCCGGCTCGTTGCCCACGTACAGGTACAGGTTCAGCCCGCCCGCGTAGCCGATGGGGTCTCTCTGCAGGAACCGCCCCGCGGCGGGGTCGTAGACGCGGTTCCGCACGTGATAAAGACCGAGCCGGGAATCCCACCAGTAGCCCGCGTACAGCGGTAGATTGCCGGCCTTGCCCGCCATGTCGACGGGGTCGGGCGGGTACGCGGCGGTGAAGTATGCGTACGCGGCGTCCACGGGCCCCTCATGGCACGGCCTGGCCCACGAGCACCAGACCCGCGCCAGGTTCTGCCAGGCGCCGAGGTTTCACCGCCGTGCGCACAAGCGCGTGCTGCTACGCCGGCACGTCGATCTTGAGCGCCTTGACGGTCTGATCCTGCCAAGCACGGAGTTGATCAAGATACGCAGTACCGCCTTTGTCGATGAGAAGTCGAAAGGCTCGGGCCCGTGTCGCCAAGTCTCGTTGCCACTCGACACTCAGATCGAGATTCTGTGGAACTTGATCCAGTGCCTTGCGAGCACCGTCAAGGTCGCCAAGCAACGCGAGACCGAGACCGATCGCCTCGCTCTCGTAACCACCCGGCTCGCGCTCCGACCGTACAAACTCGATGAACCCGTCGATCGTGTCGGTACGCTCGAAGAACGGAACCGCTTGCTGACGCACTTCGTTTTCAAGATGAGCGATCAGCTCGGGCATCGTCGACTCCCAGCCGAGTTGTAGACCACGCGGGTCCCGGAGGCGGAAGCCGAAGTTGAAGGATAAATACTGCTTGGGAACAAACAGGGGGAGTACAAATACCTCGGGGTAAAACGTTGTTTTCGACCAACCAGAGCTGTCGAAGCAGATACCTTGAAGAAGGCACTTGTCAGTGACGCGACAAGTCAGACTTTTTCGAGCCGTGAATCCGGGCAAGACGGGCAACAACCGCTTTCCGATTTTCTCTGCTTCTGCGCCCCTCATGGTCGTACTTCTCGGATAGGGATGTCTTGACAACCTCTTGGTAAATGGCGTCTGATCTCGGCTTCTCGCGCGGGAGTCAGTCTTGCATCACCCGTCTTCAGATCATAGATCGCTGTTGGATGCTTCTTTGTACCTATCCCCACGTCGATGCGGACTGACCCTGGCGTGCCGTGCCGCACTGGATCACCCAATAAGTAGGACTGCTCCGTGAAGATGTCGCTATAGCCGAGTTGCTCGAGCTCTTTCTTCAACGCTGAGTGAACCCTTGTGCCATGCACGGCCCCGGAGCCGTCCCCGACCGTCTGGGTAGCCTTGTTGATCGCCGCGCGGAGCACATCGTCGATCTGATCGCCGACCGCGCCAACCGCCGTCGCGATGCCTGTCACACCCCCGGTTGCCCCACCGAGCATCGCGGCGTCGTAGGCTGCATGCCTCGACAGGCCGCCCGCTTCGCCGGCCATGTGCCGGAAGCCGTCGATGTACCCGCGAGCGACCTCGCCAGAGACGTCGCTGGAGTTGAGCGGGCCGTCGTCGTTGCGCAGCGCCTGGTCGGCCGCGTCGAGCGCCCTTGAGGCGTCGGACTCCCCGCTGCCCTCGAAGAGGTAATCCCAGGCGCTGCCGAGTGCTTCGCCGATCGCGTCCAGCCCGTCGCCCGCCGCGATCTTCGTGCCGATCCAGACCTCGGTGATCGCGTCCAGGGGGCCTAGCCCCATCGGGTCCACGTACGCCCCCGGCTCGTTGCCCACGTACAGGTACAGGTTCAGCCCGCCCGCGTAGCCGATGGGGTCGCGCTGCAAGAAGCGTCCCGCGGCGGGGTCGTACACGCGGTTCCGCACGTGATAAAGACCGAGTTGGGAGTCCCACCAGTAGCCCGCGTACAGCGGTAGATTGCCGGCGTTGCCCGCCATGTCGATGGGGTCGGGCGGGTAGTTGGTATTGAAGTACGACCACGCCGCGGCGGCGTCGGCCGTACACGGCCTCGCCACCGCGCAGTGCATCATCGCCAGGTTCCACCACGCGCCCGGGCCCCTGGCAATCGCCTCCTCCAGCGCGTCCTCGTCCTCGAGCCTCTCGTCGTAGCCGCCCACCAGCCCGTCCCTGTCCATGTCCAGGGGGTGGCAGATGGTGGGGGTTCCGAAGGCGTCGTAGAGCACCTTGGCCTTGAGCGTGCCGGACGCTCCGCCCACGCCTGGCTCGGCGATCCCCACGATGTCCCCGTGCCGGTTGGCGAGGAAGTACTCGGCGCGGTCGACCGTGTACTGCCCCTGGCCGTCGGGCACGCCGTCCAGGTCGACAAATCGCCCGACGGGCACGTCCGTGCCCGCGTGCCCGCCCGACCAGCCGGTGTTGTCACCCTGGACGTGGTAGACGTACCGCTCGCGGATCCACGTGCGTGCAACCCCCCCGGGGGCGAGCGACGCGGGCTCGAACCGGGCGACGGTGGTCACCCGCCAGCGCTCGTCGTAGCCGTACAGCTCCGCCGCGTCGTCGTCCAAGCTCCCGTTGCCGTTGCCGTCGTAGCGGGCGCTGGTCCTGCGGCCGAAGGCGTCGTAGAGGAAGCGGGCGTAGATCGCGCCCGTGGCGCGGTGGTGCACCGCCGAGAGGCGGTTGAAGACGTCGTAGATGTAGACGTATTGCCCGCCGTCGTCGCGGAGGTTGCCGCGGGTGTCGTACCGGGGGATCAAAGGGGGCGGAGGAGGTGGGAGCGGGTCGTCTATCTCGCGGACCCAAGCCACGCTCTGATCAGCTCCGTTAAAACTGCGTTGATCGTGAATCCGCTCTTCCCAAGCGGTGTTGGCGCCCGGCCGAGTCTCGATCTTGTGGTCAACCCAGTTC
>Ga0196964_10000368_pt1 | contig 29951 bp, 24 predicted proteins | sample S1_10metaG_FD_148615 | JGI IMG/M metagenome (GOLD analysis project Ga0196964, IMG submission 148615) | Soil microbial communities from Anza Borrego desert, Southern California, United States - S1_10 | ecosystem: Environmental > Terrestrial > Soil > Desert | place: USA: California | collected... | reverse complement strand
GAGTCGTGAGTCGTGAGTCGTGAGTCGAGAGTCGTGAGTCGTGAGTCGTGAGTCGTGAGTCGTGAGTCGTGAATGGTGAGTTGTCAAAATTCAATAATTAAATCTTCAATCTTAATTAATGGAACAGAATTATAAAAACCACAGCCGGTATGTACCAATATGGACCTTTGTTCTTCCATTGATCGTCCTGGGCATCCTGGTTTGGGGAATTATTTTATTCATGGATCATCACCGGGAGATGCATTTCCTGGGTGCATTCATGATCATTACATCAGTGGTTCTTCTGATAATATGGTGGTATGCCAGGGTATTTGCTCTAAGAGCGCAAGACAGGGCCATTCGCGCAGAAGAAAATTTCCGGCACTATATACTCACAGGTAAACCATTTGATCCCCATTTAAAAATGCGACAGATCATAGCACTTCGTTTTGCTTCGGATGAAGAGTTTCCCATCCTTACACGCCGCGCGGTTGATGAAAAACTTTCTTCAAGACAGATCAAAGAAGCAATTAAGAATTGGAAAGCGGATTATAACCGGGTTTAAATGCAGAATATCGAACCGCAGAATGTAAATGTAAAATTTCTTAATTCTGCGTTCTACATTCTAAATTCTACATTCAAAACCCTATTTTCCGGAAGAACTCCATATCCATCTGCAACAACCAGGGAGCAGCCAACGCTCCAACCCAGATCAGCAGGATGAAAATTTTTCCAACAACCGATACATCCTGGATCAGGTGTCGATGCAACAGGTTTTGGATCGCAGACATGATCTTTTCCTCCCTTGGGTTGTATTCATAAGGTGGACCGCCAGGGATATCTTTGAATGAAGGATGTTCCTGTACTAATATTTCACGGATCTTCCAGTAATGCTCGTCCGGCATGTCTTCATATGAAATGTCCAAATTGATCCCGGCAGCTTCAATCTTTTTTTCTATCACGTCCATTTTGTTCTCAGCAAAAAGCCGGAACAACATTAATGCTGGAAAGATCAACAGGGGATAAATGGAAATTTTTATTGCGACCCAGCATAGAAATACAGCAGATAAAAAAACGAAACCCTTACCGATCCAGTTTTCTTCATCCAGGAAAATTCGATTGAGTAACTGGCCCCCGTCCAGTGGATAAATGGGGAGAAGATTGATCAAATTGAGGATGATCAACAGTTCTGAGATATCCTCCAATGAAATGTCAGCGATATAATAGCCACCGGTAACGCGATCCAGCCAAAAAAATAAAATACCTAGCAAAATGCCAGGAAGAGGACCAGCCAGAAGTATCACTGCGGATTCTTTTTGCGAAACCTCACGTTTTGTACCGGAGACATAAGCTCCAAGCAATGGAATAAAAAAAATGCCAAGGTCCTTATAGCGGTAAAATTTCATAGCAATGAAATGCCCGAGCTCATGAAAAATGATGATTGCCGTGATCAATAAAAGGAACGTAAAACTGTGAAACAGGTAATAACCCAGCACCAGGTAAAGGGCCAGGCTCAATAATGACCTCATCCAAATATTAGCCGGATCCTGGTATTTATGGAATTTGGGTGGGTATTCTACCGGTACTGGCTGTTGCGGAGGATCATTGGTTTCTATCCCATTCTTCATATTGTCAAAGATAGTTTAGGGTTGAGAGTTTAGAGTTTAGCATTCTAAAACAGCCTAAACTCTAAACCCTAAACTCTAAACTAATATTTTGAGGGTTACTTTGTTTTAAAGTAAGATTCTATTTTTTTAACCAACACTTCCGGCATAGTCGTTTTTTTCATGGTCTTTGCTTCCACAAAATAAAGAATGATCCTTCCTGTGGCGAGCAATTCTTTCTTTTCATTGTATACTTCATGGTTAAACTCGACCTTATGCTGTACGGGTAATTCTTTTAGTATGGTTTTAACAGTTAGCAGGTCATCATAAAGTGCCGGCTGTAAAAACCGACTCTGCACTTCGATCACCGGCATGATCACCCCCAGTTTTTCCATATCGGCATACGTAAATCCCAGGTGACGTATTGATTCGGCGCGGGCTACTTCGTAATACAAAAAGAAGTTACTGTGATATACCACGCCCATCTGGTCGGTCTCCGCATACCGCACCCTGATCTGTGTTTCCGAAGTGAACATGGCCGAAGCTAATTTTTATTTTTCAATTCAATTTTTTGTTGCGCCAAATGAATGAATTGTTAAAACATTAACGAGGGCAATACTTTTCCACATCTGTTTGGAATGAAGTTTGGTCTTAGGGGAAATAATTTCAATATTCGCATCGTTAGGTAGTTATCCCGATCGAATGTTTATCGGGACCACCGGCTAAAGGACATTCCAAATGAAGAATCAATGCTTGCTCGTACTTGCTGTACTTCTTATTTTCTCGGCAAATTCACAACAAACCCGTTTTTATTCCGACCCGGATGAAAAATTAAAAGAAGCAAAGGAGTATTTCCAGAAAGAACAATACAGCCTGGCCTATCCTTTATTCAAGGAATTACAACAGGAGATCAGGGAAACCGATAAGGTGAATAAAGCCATCACCGTCCAGGAGATCCACTATTATACGACCGTCTGCGCATTGAAGCAAAATGAAGGCCGGGCGGAGGAACTGGCCGAAGAGTACATCGAAATTGAAAAGAATAACACCCGTACCCAGCAAATGAATTTTCACCTCGGTGAGTATTATTTCCGCCAGGAAAAATTCACCGATGCGGTACATCGCTACGAACAGGCTAACCTGAGCAATCTCAGCAATCGCGAGATCGCGGATATGAAATTTTACCAGGGGTATGCCTATTTCAACCTCCAGCAATTCACAAAGGCAAAACCTTTATTCAATAGCATCCGTACGATTAAAAAGGACCCTAATTTCATAGATGCAAATTACTATTACGGCTTCCTGGCATTCCGGGACAGGCAATACAACGATGCATTGGAAAGTTTCAAGATCGTTGAGAATGAAAAGGCATATGCCAGCGTGGTTCCTTACTACATTGCCCAGATATATTATATACAGGGAAAAAAAGACGAGGCACTGGCTTATGCGGAAAACAAAATCAGGAGCGGACAGGCACAATATTATGACCTGGAATTGAAGCAGATGATCGGCCATGCTTATTTTGAGAAGAAGCAGTATGATAGAGCCCTACCGTACCTGGAAGATTACGTAAGAGGTTCAAAAAAAGTGAGGCGGGAAGATCTTTATGAGCTGTCCTATAGTTATTACCAGGCCAACCAGCTGAACAAAGCCATAGAAGGGTTTAAGCAATTAAGTGGAAAAGACGATTCGCTCAGCCAGCATGCGATGTATCTCCTGGGCGATGCCTATCTCAAAACGGGACAAAAAGCAAATGCAAGAAATGCATTTTTGTTTGGAGCTTCCAATAATAGTAATCAGAAACAGAAGGAGATCTCCCGTTTCCAATATGCCAAGCTCTCTTACGAACTGGGTTACCAGGATGAAGCGCTGAATAGTCTTCGATCGTTCTTAAACGATTATCCAAATTCCTCTTATAATATAGAAGCCAGGGACTTGTTGATCGATGTGCTGGCCAATACAAATAATTACCGTGATGCATTGACCTTGCTGGAAGGCATGCCTCGTATGACGGAAAATGCAAAACGGGTTTATCCCAGGATCTTATTTGGCCGGGCCACTGAAATGATCAATGACGGACAGTTAAATGAAGCCGATGCCTTGCTCACAAGGGCCATGTTCATTGATTACAATCGGTCCGTTCTGCCGTTGATCTATTTCTGGAAGGGCGAGATCGGTTACAGGACCCATGAACTGGATACAGCTATTAAATATTACCAGGCATATGCCACCGCCGGGGCGCCTTCGGCTGGCGAGGCCAATGCCACCAATATTCGTTATAATCTCGGTTATGCGTACTTGAGGAAAGAGAATTACCCGGTATCATTAAGCTATTTCCAGCCATTGATGAAGAACCCCGCATTGAATTCAGATGCTTTTTCCCAGGACGTGTATGTGCGCACCGCGGATAATTATTTTATGATGAAGAATTTCGCCCAGGCAAAAGCGATGTATGATAATGTCATCAAGCTTTCCTGGCCCGCTGAGGACTATGCTACGTTCCAGCTAGCCATGCTCGGTGGTGTAAGAAGTTCCGCGGAAAAGATATCATTGATGAATACCATGATCCGGAAATTTCCAGGTTCTCCACTTGTCACCGATGCTAATATGGAGATCGCCAATACGCACATGAGCGATGAAAAATTCCGGGAAGCCATTCCTTATCTGTCAAACATCATTAATGGCACGAATGAGAACATCAAACCACGCGCGTACCTGCAATTGGGGACAGCTTATTTCAATATCAACCAGAATGAAGATGCATTGCGGCAGTTCCAGGCACTGGTAGATAAATATCCGAATGCCCCGGAAGTTGAAGATGCTCTCGACAATGTAAGAGCAATCTATGTTGAGGAAGGGAAAACAGGTGATTATGCGGATTTCATGAGAAAAGCAGGCCGCCCCATCAGTGTGAGCAGCGAAGATTCACTTACGTATTTCGCTGCAGAGAAAAAATATGATGATCAGAAAATGACTGAAGCCCTTGCCGCTTTTAATAATTACCTGCAAAAATTTCCAAATGGCAATTATGTATTGGATGCACAATTCAACCGGGCGGAGATCTACCTGGCTAAGAAAGATTGGAACAATGCTCTTGCTGCTTACCAGGTCGTGGCTTCCGAAGCTCCAAACAAATATGCGGAAAGAGCGGTATTGACCGCTGCCCGGGTTGCCTTTTTTGAACTGAAAGACTATTTAAAGGCGGAGACTTATTATTTACAAATGAAATCACTGGCCTCAGGCCAGGAAAATAAGCTGGAAGCGATGCGGGGATTGCTGCGCAGCCAATACCAATTGCAAAAATGGACCACAGCATTGGAGAATGCAAAGGAATTAACCGCAGCGAAAGGAGCCAGCGCTGATGACAAAGCGCTTGCGAATATGGCTATTGCTAAATCGTACCAGGTGGGAGGAGAACATGACCTGGCCATTGCCAGTTTCCGCCAGGTGGTCCAGGTAAATAAAGGAGCTCTGGCGGCTGAAGCGCGGTTCGAGGTCGCTAATTCTTTGTTTCTACTGGACAAACTCACTGATGCGGAAAAAGCAGCATTTGAAACGATAAACAAATCAGGATCCTATGATTATTGGGTGACTAAATCGTACATATTGCTGGGAGATATCTATTTCAAACAAAAAGATTATTTCAATGCGAAGGCTACGTACCAAAGCATTGTAGATAATACCCTGAATACCGAATTCAAGAACGAAGCACAGGCGAAATTGAACCAGGTGATCGAAGAAGAAGGGAAATCAAGCAAGGTTAATAATTGATAAATGGAGTTGCAAATGAAAAGAGCCACTGGATTTTATTTCTTGATTTTACTAGCAGCTGTTTTATTGACAGGAAAAGTATATTCACAAAAAGATACTTCCGGCCAAAAAGCTGTTGAGATCGTCTCTGGTTTCAAACCAGTTCTGAAAGAATCTGCCAAGATCAATTTTGGAGCGACCCCGGCGTCACCGGATACAACGAAAGCAAAACTTACTTACGATATCCCCAACCAAAATTTATTATTTGCTTACCAGCCGGGTACGTTGAAACCGCTGGCGCTCGAAATTGATACCTCCGGGGCCTTTGATAATAGCAGTTATGTAAAGGCCGGGTTTGGTAGTTTAAGAACCCCTTTTATACAGGCGGGGATCTCCTTAGGAGATGGTAAAACGGCTGGTCTGAATATTTATGCCAGGCACGTAGCTTCTGAAAGCAAACGGCCATTTCAAAAATTTAGTGAAACGGATATCAAACTTTCCGGTTTCTTTAAGTTTAATAAAATGGAATGGAACGCTTCTCTCGGGATGATGCGGGACCGGTCATATAAATATGGTTTCGAACCACAGACCCTTACCTTTCCAACCGATTCCCTGAAACAGAATTTCCAGACCATAGCGGGCCGGGTCGGCTTTCACAATATTAATAAAACAGCTTTTGGGTTGACTTATTCACCGGAAATAAGGATCGATGTATTCAGTGACCATCTGAATAATAGTGAAAGCAATACCGTGGTTGATCTGCCTCTCCAAAAGACAATTGCTAAGATCTTTGAAGTGAACCTGGGGCTGACATTTGATCTCACCCGCTTGTCTCCAAAGAACAAATCGGCAATAAACAATACCATTTATTATATCTCTCCATCGGTTCTGTTCAAGACCCGCAAGATAAATCTGCAGGCGGGAATTCGTCCTTCCTGGGACAATGGAGAGTTCAAACTCTTCCCGAATGTGCTTGCCGAAATCGGAACGGCCGACGAACGCTTTTTCCTGCACGCTGGTTGGACAGGTTATGTGAGAAAAACAACCTATCAATACCTGGCTTCCATCAATCCATGGCTTTGGATGCCGGCAGAATTCCGGAATACCTGGATCGAAGAGCGCTTTGCTGGCTTTCGCGGAACGGTCGGAAATCATTTCACTTATGCGGCAAAAGCAGCATACAACACCTGGAAGAACCAGCCCCTGTTCATAAACGATGCATCTGCATTAGGTGGAGGAAAATCTTTTGTTGTGATCAATGCACCCGAAGTAAAAGTGTTCAATATCGGTGGACAACTTGGATTTAACGTGGAAGAAAAATTCTCAGTTACTGCGGGCTGGACCATGAACCAGTTTACGGATCTCAGGAAGGATGATCTGAGAGCCTGGGGATTGTTACCGCTTGAGCTGACCTCGGCTATGCGTGTACAGGTATTAAAAGACCTTTGGTTGAAGGGCGACCTTTTTGCATGGACAGGTCCCAGGTACCTCAGAAAAGATGGTTTGACCGATCGATTAAAAGGCGCGATAGATCTCAATGCTGGGGTGGAATTCAGGATAACAAAGAATATAAATCTCTGGACACAGTTCAATAATATAACCAACAAGAAATATCAACGCTGGAACCAGTACCCGGTCTACGGATTCAACTTCCTTGGCGGAGTTGTATTTTCGTTCGACCAAAAGAATAAATAAATGTTCAAGGAACTGTACCAGTACCTGGTACTGAACAATTATCTTTCACTGACTGGAATCGGGACCTTTCATATTGAAAGAATGCCTGCGCAAATGGATTTTCCAAATAAGGCGATCAATGCGCCGACCTATTCGGTCATTTTTTCACAGTCAACGGGTAATAATAATCGCAACCTGTATCAATGGCTTGCTGGCGTTTTCAATGTTTCAGAAAGAGAAGCGGTGGTACGATTGAATGATTTTTTATTTCAACTCAAAAAACAAATACTTGACGGGGAAGTGATCGATTGGAGTGGTGTGGGACAATTACGTAAAGATCTGTCAGGATCAATTCGATTAGTACCGGCGGCCCTTGAATTTGATTTTAATAAAATGGTTCCGGCAGAAAAAGTTATTCGGGAAAATGCTCCTCACCGGGTTCGGGTGGGAGAGGAGGAGAAAACCTCCGTCGAAATGACCGAAATCCTGGCCTTGCCGGAGACCAGGAAAACTAACTGGTGGGCTATTCCATTAGCTGTAGGAATTATAACGATCATTTTTATCGGTTGGTACCTGTCACAACACGGTGTAGATCCTGTATCAATATCCAATAAACAACGCATCACACTTAAAGACAGCGTCACTACTCACCGGGAGATATCTAATCCGTAGATCCCATCCGTTAATTAGTTCACCCGGCAACTGCTCATTTATTTCAAATACTACTGATTGAAGGATAAAAAGGGAAACGGATTAACTGTTGAACATCGATCTAACGACTTGCAACTAACAATTACATTTGTCCTGAATGTTGGTAATTCACCATAATGCCTGCCCGGTATGCGGATCGCAGAAACTACGGTTCGTTCTCAAAGCAGAGGATCATACAGTAAGCGGTGAGATATTTTCAATTTACGAATGTGCAAACTGTTCATTGCGATTCACTCAAGATGTGCCTGATAATGTTTCAATAGGCGCTTATTATCAGTCGGCAGACTACATATCGCATGCCGGGGAGCCAAAAGGTTTTATCAATTGGTTGTACCGGAAAGTGCGAAATCGGAATGTCAGAAAGAAAAGGAAACTGATCGAAAAGTTTAGTAAGGGGAAAAAAGGAAAAATCCTGGATGTAGGAGCTGGGATAGGCAGTTTTCTTCATGAAATGCAGGCAGAAGGATGGGAAGCCAAAGGAATTGAACCTTCAGTATCAGCGCGGGAGGTTGCGAAAAAAAAATATGGATTCAGTCTGGAAAAGGAAAATAGTCTGTTTGAAATGGCAGCCGGCAGCTTTGACGCGATCACGCTTTGGCATGTGCTAGAACATGTTCACGACCTTCATGGTTATTTGCGGCAAATTAAAGTCTTATTGAAAGAGACGGGCAGGATATTTATAGCTCTCCCAAATTATCAATCAATGGACGCAAAAGCGTTTAGAGAAAATTGGGCCGCATATGATGTCCCCAGGCACTTATATCATTTTTCATCCAGGTCCATGGACATACTTATGAAGAAACATGATCTGAAAATTCTTCAGCTGCAGCCCATGTGGTTTGACAGCTTTTACATTTCCCTGTTAAGCACGCGGTATAAGAAAGGTCGCAACAACCTGTTATTAGGATTCTGGAATGGGTTTGTGTCAGACCTTAATGCAATTGGAAATGTAGAGAAATGCAGTTCAGTGATCTATATTATCAGTAAATAGATCTTACTGGGCTAATTGGATCTCGTACATTTCCGGCCAGAACTTGCCCGTAACATACATTTTCCTTGTGGCTGTGTCATATGCAATTCCATTCGGCACATCCGCTTTTTTTTCGCTTAGTTTTACACGGTCCCAAACCTGTGTAAGATCTGCTTTCCCAACGATCTGACCGGTATTCGGATCGATCTTTAGTATATAGGGCGCCTGCCATTGGTTGGCATACACATATCCGTCAATATATTCCAACTCGTTTAGATTAAATGCCAGACTACCCCCTTCAGTGATATCCAGTTTTTTTACCAGCCTGAAATCTTTAGGCTCATAAAAATATAACCGGCTGGAACCATCGCTGACTATCAACTGTTTTCCATCTGTGGTAACTCCCCAGCCCTGGGTGGGAAGCGGTAACACATTTATTTTCCTGAAATCTTTCAGAGAATACACAAATACCACGTTGTTTTGCCAGGTAAGCTGGTACACTGTATCATTTAATATGGTAATTCCTTCACCAAAATATATGCTATCGAGGCTCACCGATCGTTGGATGCGGCCAGTCTTCAAATCCACTTTAAGAAGCCGGGAATGATCGTATTCTCCTGTACCCTCGTATAATTCTCCCTTGTAAATGGCTAATCCCTGTGTGAAAGATGATGTATCATGAGGATAAGCACTAATGATCGAATAGCTGATGCTTTTCGGGCCTTCAGGTTGCTGACCATTTTCTTCATTGCCGTCTTTATCCTTGCACCCAACCAGGCAAACCAGCAAGAAAGCGGGGAAAATTTTTTTCATTGAAACTTTTTGAGGATCGAACTTTACTTGTTGCAAAAATAGGCGGCAGTTACCTTAAAGGCTGTTAAAGCTTGTTTCCTCGGCTCAGAATAGGAAAAATACGATACAAAAAACTATGGCACAATTATTTAAATGTATATATTTGGATCACGACCTTATTTGAAAATTCACCTCATCCCGGAAATCGTATCCCCTGAAAGTACCGAGCTAATTCCCTTTTAACTCTAATGTCTATGGAATCCCGGCAAACAGTTTGGGACTATGAAGGCATTTATTTTCGGGCTCGTATTCTTTATAACAGTTACTCCTTTATATGCACAACTTTCATGTGCTACTCAACAATACAAGCAACAAAGAATTTCGAATACACCTGGTCTTTCTAGCCGAATTCAACTGATCGAGGAACAGCTGAAAGAAACTCAGGATATTCAATTGAGGGAAATGCAGGGGATCATTAAGATACCGGTTGTGTTTCATATTTTATATCATTACCCGGAACAAAAGGTCAGCGATGTCCAGGTTATCAACCAGCTTGCGGCTCTAAACAGGGACTTCCGAAGAAGAAACCCGGATTCATCAAATACACCCGCTTACTTCAAACCGGTTGCTGCCGATATGGAGATTGAGTTTGTATTAGCTACATCCGATCCGAGGCAAAGATCTACTACTGGCATTCTCAAAAAATACAGTCCCATCATACAATGGGGAATGGATGATAAAATGAAATTCTCAGGCGAAATGGGTGATAATGGTTGGGATCCGCGCAGCTACCTGAATATTTGGGTTTGTGACCTGAAAGGACTTGCCGGTTATTCGAGCATACTGGGCGGACCAGAAAACCTGGATGGTATCGTGATCGATTTTGAAGCATTTGGAACAGCGGGTTCTCATAACCTGGGCCGGACGTTAGTACATGAAGTGGGACATTGGTTAGGATTGAAACATATTTGGGGTGACGCTGATTGCGGAGATGACGGCGTGAATGATACACCGAAACAAAGTTTTTATACTGCAGGTTGTCCAACCGGCATTAGGATAACCTGTGTAAATGGACCGTATGGTAATATGTACATGAATTACATGGATTTTACCAACGATGCCTGTATGAACCTGTTCACTGAAGGACAAAAACATAGAATGAGGGCTTTATTTTCAATCGGAGGAGTGAGAAATAGCCTGCTTTCATCAAACGGACTTGATCAGCCCATGATCCACGAAACAGTTATTCCCGAGACAGATCCGAGATGGCTCCATCCAAAAGTATTTCCAATTCCAGTGTCAACTGAGCTGACATTCGATCTTAGTTATGATATTCGGTGGATCGGCAAAACCATCAATATTACAAACCTGAATGGTCAATCCCTGATGAAAGTGCAGATAAAGAATAAGGTTCAGCAAATTGATCTTAGCAGATTACAGCCAGGGGTCTATTTTCTCAATGCCGTAAAAGAAGATGGGGCCCAGATAAAAGAAAAAATAATCAAACTCTGAGTATTGATACTAACTGTGGAAGTACCAATAGAAAAAGGGCTCTCTTCGGAGGGCCTTTTTAGTCAGTTCGCTGTTCACAGCCGTTCAGTCTACAGCCAGCAGCCGGCAGCCAGTTTATCAGTTCCCAGTTCGCTGTTCACAGCCGTTCAAGCTACAGCCAGCAGCCATTAGTTAACTCACGATTCACTCCCGAAATTTCGGAATCACGACTCACGGACTCACCTTTACTTTACCGTATCTGTTATTGCTTCCGGCACTGTTACTACGCCATATCGGAAGAGCTGCATTTAATTCCCAAGAAAACAATATTCAAGAACACAGAACCTATAAAGCTGATAATTATTAAGGTCGAATTCTTTTTTATCCTGATAACATTAAAAGCTACAAGCAAAATTAGGATGAAGAATGAAATTAGTGCACCCGCGAGAAATAACAATAATAAAGCTACTAATATTCCCTAGGGGTTAATTTCCATTTATTAGAAAAATAGATTACTCACGCCGACTAATAATTCAGGATTACAAATGTATTGCTTCGCCGTAAGCAACTTCTATCGCATCTTTCACACTTTCACTGATCGTCGGATGCGGATGGATACTGTTCAATACTTCATGGTAGGTGGTTTCCAGTTTTCGGGCAGTAACTGTTTCCGCGATCATTTCAGTTACATTGTACCCGATCATATGCGTACCCAGCCATTCCCCGTACTTGGCATCAAAGATCACTTTGATAAATCCTTCGCCATGACCCGCTGCTGATGCTTTTCCGCTGGCGCTTAAAGGGAACTTGCCAACTTTTATTTCATAACCAGCTTCCTTCGCCTGTTTCTCTGTATATCCTACAGAAGCTATTTCCGGATAGCAGTAGGTACAACCAGGAACATTGTTATAATCCAGTCCTTCCGGGCGGTGGTTAAACTTCTTTTCATTGTAACCAATATTCTCAACACAAATAATCCCCTCCTTCGAAGCCACATGGGCGAGAGCCTGTCCCGGAGTGCAATCGCCGATCGCGTAAATACCGGGGACATTCGTTTGGTAATATTTATCCACCAGGATCCGACCCTTGTCTGTTTTAATACCGAGTTCTTCCAAACCAATCCCTTCAATATTAGCGGCAACACCAACTGCGCTCAGTAGAATATCAGCTTCCAGCGTTTTTTCTCCTTCCTTGGTTTTAACGTGCGCTTTTACACCATTGCCCGAAGTATCTACTGATGTCACTTCGCTGCTGGTCATGATCTCGATACCAGCTTTTTTAAAATTTTTATCCAGTTCTTTCGAGATCTCTTCATCTTCAACCGGTACTACCCGGTCGAGGAATTCTACTATTGTCACTTGGGTACCTAAACTATTGTAGAAATAACCGAATTCCACTCCAATTGCACCACTCCCCACCACGATCATTGATTTGGGTTGACTGGGAAGATTCATGGCCTCACGGTAACCGATAATCTTTTTCCCATCCTGTTTTAAAGAGGGCAATTCACGGCTGCGTCCCCCGGTGGCAATGATGATATGCTTTGCTTCTACTGTTTTATTACTTCCATCGCTGGCAATAACCTCTACCTTAGCCTTAGCCTTAACTTTTCCTGTACCCATGATCACATCGATCTTGTTTTTCTTCATTAGGTATTGGACCCCTTTGCTCATTTTATCGGCCACACCGCGACTTCGCTTGATCACGGCATTAAAATCGGGTTTCCCGCTGGCTTCAATGCCAAAATCTTTTGCATGTTTGATATCTTCCAGTACTTGTGCTGATTTCAATAATGCTTTGGTGGGGATACAGCCCCAATTCAGGCAAATGCCACCAAGACTTTCTTTTTCAATGACCGCTGTTTTGAATCCGAGCTGGGATGCCCTGATAGCAGCCACATAACCTCCGGGCCCGCTACCTATCACAACTACATCGTATGCCATTTGGAATAATTAATTGGGTGATTAGTTATTTGGTCCGCTAATCCGTTAAATGTTGTTTTCTGGGTTGCGAAGCTAATTTAAAATGCAGGAACTGGCAAAAGGGAGCGCATTTAGCGTTTAGGGTTTGGAGTTTAGGTTTAGCCGTTATAGATTTCATTGTAATTAATCGATCGCAGAGGTCAAAAATTAATTCATCATTGCGATCCGCCAAAAACGGAGAAGCAAAAAAAGTCCGCCGAAGCGGACTCTTTGTCAATACCTTATTCTTTTCTTAAACTGATTTCAACATTCCGAAATACTGGCCCTGGCGGTTTACGATCTTACCGCGCCTGTCTACAAACAGCTGGTTATTCCTGTTGTCATAGATCATGTAAGGATAATTGGCATTATTCAATCTGGCCAATTTACCCACTTCCCGCCATTGATTATTGATCTGCGTCAGCACGCTGATGCCGTTTGTAACGAACGTGTTATTCTGACGGTTTGCCTGGCTGGAAGAAAGAATCTGCCCCAGGATCTCAAGAACCGTTTGCATGATCGTTCCGGAAGAAGAAGTGCGGGTGGTTTGACCATTCCCGGATTGAGGTGTAGGTGAAGTTTGAACCGGTCTTTTGGGTTCTTCGTTTCTTACCACATCTCCACCGCCAATTTGCCTGTTGGCTTCTGACCAACCTTTTTCAATGGCAGCAAGGCGATTTGCTTTCCCGGGATGTGTAGCTGTTCCCCTTGTGCTAGCGATCATTCTCATAGCCACTTGTGCATCTTCCAGGCTGGCTCCCATTCTCCTTAAAGCATAACCAGAAAATTCATCCGCTTCAAGTTCAATGGCAGGACTACTGCCCTGCCCGGATGTAGTATGTCCTTCCAGATGATGACCCACTTCATGCGCCAACACGCTGATGGCTGACCAATCATTACCAGATTGTCTAACCAGAGTGTTAATGAAATTCGGATTATAAAGGATATATCTCCTTCCACCGTAAACCACTGCAGCAGCATTTTCAATATTCGCGGTGCGGATTTCAAAGTTGGCACGCCGGTCTACGGCCTGCAAAATGTTCTGTATGATCTGTTGCCCTTCCTGGACGGAATTGAAATTATTAGCAGGGACTGACCAACTGCTTCGATTTAAGTTAATACCACTGTGTTGCCCGATCCGGATAGTGATCGTCTGCGCAAAAATTTGAGTCGATAAGAATAAGATTGAAATAAATAGTAAAGTTTTTTTCATGTTTGTACTCCATTGTTTTGTTTAAAATGTTCTTTAGTGATTCATAACACATGCCGTTATCTGTTAAGAAATATTAGTGCGGGAGCTATTAACATAACTGTTACAGAATTCATCGATTGAACGGGGATGTTGTTATTATTTTTCTTAATCTGAAGGTGACAAAGATTGTAGGTGCCAAAAGCCTTCCTCGTGGCTATTTTGTTTATTTTTATACGGTTATGCGCTGAAAAAATCTCCTTTAACCTGCAAAAAATCCGGATTTTTACCCTACCTTTGCCCGCCCGAACCAAGGCTGGTTTCACAAGCCATACAGGTTAAAAGTTCGGAGGCTTATCAATCTATCATTCAGGAATAAATCGAAGATCATGGCCAGAGTTTGTCAGGTAACAGGTAAAAAACCAATGGGGGGGAACAAAGTGTCTCACTCCAACATCAAGACCAAGCGTCGTTTTCTGCCCAATTTGAAAAAGAAAAGGTTTTACTTACCGGAAGAAGATAAATGGATAACGTTGAAAGTGTCAACCAGCGCTATCAGGTCTATCAATAAAAAAGGCCTGTATATCGTGGTAAAAGAAATGCGCGCAGCCGGACAGCATATCTGATTAAAAAATATTAAAAGTAAAAGAGATGGCAAAAAAAGGCAACCGTGTACAAGTGATCCTGGAATGCACCGAGCATAAGAACAGCGGGAAACCAGGCACCAGCCGATATATCACGGTTAAAAATAAAAAGAATAATCCTGAAAGGATGGAGTTAAAAAAATACAACCCGATCCTTAAAAAATATACTATTCATAAAGAGATAAAATAACAGAGCATGGCAAAAGCAGCAAAAACCGCGATCAAGACCAAGGATGCAAGAGCCGCCGCCGAAGCAAAAAATTGGACCAAGGTGATCAGGGCTGTTCGCAGTCCCAAGACCGGCGCTTACACTTTTAAAGAGCAGATCGTGCATAAAGACAAGATCAAAGAGTTTTTAGCACAGAAATAGGTTACATGTGGTAATTTTATTTAGCTATCCGCCGCCGACGGATGGCTTTTTTATTTATAGTTTCAGCGCATGTATCGAGATTCGGGATGCCGGCCTGCCAGCCGAAGCTTTAGCGAAAGCTGGATTCGGGATCTGGAATTTGGGATTTATTATTTGGTATTTTAAACACTATGGGATTTTTCAATAAATTATTCGGAAAGCAGGAAAAAGAAAGCCTTGACCAGGGCCTGGCAAAAACAAAAGAGGGGTTTTTCGCGAAGATCAACCGCGCCATTGCGGGCAAAAGCACTGTTGATGAAGAGGTGCTGGATAATCTGGAAGAGGCACTGGTAAGTGCCGATGTCGGGGTGGAGACAACCATTTCGATCATAAACCAGGTCGAGAAACGTGTGGCAAGGGATAAATATCTCAATACGACCGAACTGAATAAAATACTCCAGGAAGAGATCGAGAAGATAATTATAGATGCGCCAGTTTCCAACAGTTACGATTTTCATTCAGAGTTGCCTGCCAGACCCTATATCATTCTGGTAGTTGGTGTAAATGGCGTAGGTAAAACGACTACGATCGGAAAGCTTGCCCACAATTTCTGCCAGGCAGGAAAAACAGTTTTGCTGGGCGCCGCTGACACTTTCAGAGCCGCGGCAGTTGACCAATTGACCATTTGGAGCGAACGGGCAGGTGTTCCGATCGTTAAGCAGGCCATGGGTTCTGATCCTGCTGCCGTAGCTTTCGATACTGTGCAAAGCGCTGTTTCAAAACAAACGGATATCGTTTTGATCGATACCGCGGGGCGTTTGCATAATAAAGCGCACCTGATGGAGGAACTTAGCAAAATTAAAAGGGTGATACAGAAAATGCTCCCGGAGGCTCCTCATGAGATTTTATTGGTACTGGATGGCAGCACGGGACAGAATGCTGTGGAGCAAGCAAAACATTTTATTGCCGCCACCGATGTCACTGCCATAGCGATCACTAAACTCGATGGAACTGCCAAAGGAGGAGTAGTGCTGGCGATCGCTAATCAATTCAGGATACCGGTGAAATTTATCGGCGTTGGTGAAAAAAAAGAAGACCTGTTGGTTTTTGATAAACATGAATTCGTGGACAGCTTATTTAACCTGGAGCCTAAGACATCATGAAAGCCAGAAGCCTGAAAAAAGATAGAGTGAACATCATTACCCTGGGTTGCAGTAAGAACCTGGTGGACAGCGAAGTGCTTAGCGGACAGCTCATGGCTAACGAGATTGAAGTGGTCCATGAGAATAAGCGATTAGACCATAACATAGTAGTTGTAAATACCTGTGGTTTCATTGAAACAGCCAGGGAAGAAAGTATCGAAACCATTTTGCGTCAGGTTGAACTAAAAAAGAAAGGGAAACTGGATAAAGTGTATGTCACCGGCTGCCTCAGTGAACGATACAGGAACAACCTGGAGGAAGAGATCCCTGAAGTAGATGCTTTTTTCGGGACGATGGAACTTCCTCTAATACTGAAACAATTTGGTGCAGATTACAGGAAGGAGTTGTTAGGAGATAGATTGCTATCCACTCCGCGGCATTATGCTTATTTAAAGATTTCGGAAGGCTGTAACCGTACCTGTGCTTTCTGTGCGATCCCGCTGATGCGCGGTCAGCATGTCAGTAAGCCTATTGAAGAAATTGTAAGGGAAGCAAATAATCTGGTGAGTAAGGGAGTAAAAGAGATAATGCTAATTGCCCAGGAATTAACATACTACGGACTTGATATTTATAAAAAGCGGATGCTGGCCGACCTGCTGAAACGTGTGTCCGATATCGAAGGCCTTGAATGGATACGGCTCCATTATGCCTATCCCTCGAAATTCCCGATGGAAATACTGCCAGTAATGCGGGAGCGGGAAAATATCTGCAATTACCTGGACATTCCCCTTCAACATGCAAGCGATAGGATGCTTATGGCCATGCGGCGTCAGATCTCCCGGTCGGAAATGAATGATCTGATATATGCTATCCGGGAAACCGTGCCCGGCATTTGCTTACGAACCACTTTAATCGCTGGATTCCCCGGGGAAACGAGAGAGGACGTGGAAGATCTAAAAGCTTTCCTGGTGGAACACCGGTTTGACAGGGTAGGAATTTTTACCTATTCACATGAAGAGGGAACCAGCGGTTATTTAATGAAAGATGAACTGTCACAGGCAGAGAAAGAGACCCGGGCGAGCGAGATCATGGAAGTGCAACAGGATATCTCTTTTGAATTGAACCAATTAAAACTTGGGAAAACATTTAAGACGATTATTGACAAAAAAGAAGCCGGGCGCTACCTCGGTCGAACCGAATTTGACAGCGTTGAAGTGGATAATGAAGTGATCATTCAATCCCTCCATAAACTGATTCCCGGTGATTTCTACCAGGTCAGAATGACTAAGGCCTATGATTACGACCTGGAAGGCGAGGTCATTCCTGTTTAATCATGCACCTCATATCCCGTATCGCGCATATTGTATTCAACTGGCCTTATTCTTGTTGCAAATTGGGTTCAATCCCCCGTCTATGAAGCAATTTCTGCATGACTTAAGGTCGAAAGCTGAATCCGTATTTCAACTAGAATTAGCTACTAAAGATCGTCCCCTGGGATTTCGAATAATAGTTTTGACACTGGTTGTTGTTAATGTGGTTTGTATCACGCTTTCAATTATAAGATCGGTTGGCTAGCAAATTCATCAATAAATCAAAAAAAAGAAGGGTCTACTTGTTAGTAACCCTTGTCATTCTGGTGCTCGTGATCATTTGGGGTGAAAAAATTCTTTCATCCGGTTGATCATTCCCTGACTTCTTCAGTTCCCTCAAAAGCCCCTCCAGACCCGTCAGATTCTATTTCATTTTTTCCCCGCTTTAAGTTTGCACGGCCATCCAAAATTTTCTCTCCATCTTTTTCATGGACAGAAGCGAGTTTCCGCTGGATTGTATTTTCTGGAGTTATATGTTCTTCAGTGGATGTTCCATAAGGATAACCGGGAAAATCCTGGTCGGTCTTTCGGTCTGTCCGAATAGACTCATCTCTGCCAGCCAACCGAGTATTTTTTCTGGCCTCGAGGTAATTTCTTAAACGCTTGCTTTTCATATGTTATTCAGGATGTTGGTGCTAAAATTTGTTTTTTGATCTTAATGGCTTCTGAGATTTTTTTCACTTGTTCTCGTAAAGCTTTCAATTCTTTGAATGAACGGTTTGATTCAAGTGCGGCAATAAATTCCCGGGAAGTACGCATGAAAAGCTCAAGGAGCTGATTAAAATTCAGTTTTTCCAGTAACGGGTTCATGGTTGAAAGCATGCAAAGCATATTCCACCCTGTTTTAGCTTCAAATTGTTTCAAAAGGTGTACGGGTGGGGAAGACATTCCTCAACAAGTTTTATAAAGCGGCCACTAATGGATTTTAATTACCTTAAAGTTATGAGACCAGATGGCTGTCTAAACTGCGGAGATCCATTCCAGCCCGGGGAAAAATATTGCTCCCGATGCGGGCAATTAACTAAAACGGACAGGATCACAAACAAGCATCTCATTCGTGATTTTTTAAGTTTTATCATAAAGGCAGACCGGGGGATCATTCGATTATTGATCGGCTTGTCCCTTTATCCCGGGAAAACAGCAGCAGAGTATGTGGAAGGAAAGAGAAAGAAATATTTCAACCCGTTCGGTTTTCTCGCACTTTGTATCGCATTCATGCTTTTCCTGGGCAACTGGATCAATCCTTATATTGATCTGACCGCGCCGAACCCTAAAATGCTGGGCCTGATCAATGACGATGAGATCCGTTACAAATACCTGTTGATGCTTGAACGGCTAAGCTGGGCGGAGAATTTTGTGAACAAAAATCTTAACCTAATATCTATTTTGATCACACCATATTTCGCTGTATTCCTTTGGTTATTTTTTCGTCGCCGGGGCAGGAATATGGCAGAGATCTTCGTAGTCTATGTTTTTTTTACCGGCTTTGCGAATGTCTTGTCGGCGTTGATCGTTTATCCCTTGCTGGCTCTATCAAAAACTAACATACTCGCATACAATATTATTCTCAACACGAACCTGTTGCTGCAAACCGCATATTTTGCCTGGGGGTTTAAAGGATTTTTCGGCTATACATCGGCGAGTGGATTCTGGAAGGTGCTGGGTGCGCTTCTGCTGATCGGTTTGATCGGCTTAATAATAGTGTTTCTCGTTTATTTTTTTTACGTGGTGCAGGGAGATCTAAGGTTGATCCCGTATATGGCGAGGGAGTGATAGTGAATAGTGAATAGGTAATAGATAATAGGCAATAGACAAAAGGCAATAAGCAATAAGAAATTCACAATCATGAATACCGTATCCCGCATCCCGAATCTCGTAAAACTATTATCTTAGGTCAAGTATGGCAGCTGAAAACTTCATTTATATAAATCGTGACCTGAGCTGGCTAAGTTTTAATCAACGAGTGCTGGAAGAGGCTGCCGATCCTTCCGTTCCACTTTATTCACGTATAAATTTCCTGTCCATATTTTCTTCCAATCTGGATGAATTCTTCAGGGTCAGGATGCCTTCGATATTTGCGTTTACCAGTATCCCTGCGAAGAAGACCTCCCTGCGGGAAGAATATCCTCAGGACCTGTTGCAGCGGGTTCAGTCAATAATTTTAGAACAGCAGGAAAAATTCGGAGAGATTTTTACTCAGCAGATCATTCCAGCACTCAGGCAAAATCACGTCCAGCTATATTATGGAGATGTAATTAACTTTTTTCACCTCGAAACTATCCGGGAGTATTTTCTTTCCAAAGTCCTTTCTTTCATTCAGCCCGTATTCCTAAGAAAAGACCAACCACCCGTTTTCCTGGAAAATAATGCACTTTATTTCCTGGTAGATGTTGAAAATGCTGGCGATCGACCCGGTACCCATAGTTATGCGATTCTGAATATCCCTTCAGATCATTTGCCCCGGTTTATGGAATTGCCAAAAATAGGAGATGATCATTTTATTCTTTTCCTGGATGACGCGATTAGGCAGAACCTGCAGGAGATCTTCCCCGGGTTTATCATCCATGGGGTTTATAGCATTAAAGTCACCCGGGATGCTGAGCTGGAACTGGCAGATGAATTTACAGGCGACATTGCCGAGAAGATCGAAAAGCAATTATCTAAGCGTGAGCTTGGGCATTCCACCCGGTTCTTGTATGAATCGGGCATGCCGGCGGAAATAATCCAGTTTGCTCGTGGTTATTTTTCCCTGCGGGAGGGGGAAATGATCGAAGGGGGCAGGTATCACAACCTGAAGGACCTGATCAGCCTGCCTAATCCATTAAAATCTCTTACCTATGAGCCGTGGCCGCCGGTACCGCATAAAGCATTCAATAATCACGTCCCTGTATTCAGGACAATCGCTGATAAAGAACGATTACTGCATTTGCCATATCATTCATACAATTATATTCTCCGTTTTTTTAACGAAGCGGCGATCGATCCCCAGGTAAAAGAGATCTATGTCACCCTTTACCGGGTGGCGGCTGATTCTCATATTGTAAATGCTTTGATCAGCGCCGCAAAGAATGGGAAGAAAGTGGTCGTTTTTGTTGAATTAAAAGCCCGCTTCGATGAGGCAAATAACCTCCGTTGGTCAAAAAAAATGAAGGCGGCCGGTGTAAAGATCATCAATAGTATTCCCGCGTTGAAAGTACATGCCAAGATCGCGATGGTGAAGAGATATGAAGATGGATGGAAAAATTATTCATTTATGGCTACCGGTAATTTCAATGAATCCACAGCAAAATACTACACCGATCATGTTTTTTATACCGCCGACAGGGGGATCAGCCAGGAACTCGAAGACCTGTTTGGATACTTGCAAAGCAGGAAGCAACCACAAGAATATCGCAAGATCCCGTTCAAACATTTGCTCGTTTCTCATTTTAATATGATAAAAAGATTCCGGAAGCTGATTGAAAGAGAGATCAGACACGTTAGAAGCGGTAGAGCGGGCAGGATCGTGATAAAAATCAACAATCTCCAGGAGCGGGAAATGATCAACCTGCTTTATGAAGCAAGCAACGCCGGGGTAAAGATCGATCTGATCGTTCGCAGTATTTGCTGCCTGGCGCCGGGGATCAGGGGCCAAAGCGAGAATATCACCGTACACAGGATCGTAGACCGGTACCTGGAACACGCCAGGATATTTGTTTTTTATAACGATGGGCAACCTGAATACTTTATGGGAAGCGCTGACTGGATGAATCGCAATCTCCATAGTCGTATTGAAGTGGTTTTCCCATTATATGACAAGCTCCTTTGCGAACAGATCGAAAACATACTTCAGATACAGTTACGCGACAATACAAAAGCTGTCATGCTAAAAACAGACCTGGAGGATCAGTCTATCATTAATTTGAAAAAATTTTCAAACGGTCCACCTGTCGCTGCGCAACAAGCCATTTATCATTATGTCAAAACATTGGAAGAATAAAAAGCCCCTCAACCTGGAGGGGCTTTTATTTCAACATCATTTTTATTATTGTATCAATACCGATCCAACCGCCAGTTTAGTTCCTGTTGAATTATAAACAACCACCCTATAAACACCCGCGCGTGATTTCCTCATGTCAACATCCATGAGCTGGTACGGAGTCGATTGAGTGTATGTTTTTGTAAACACATAAGCTCCCTTTGAATCATACACATTCAACGTCAGTTTTACATTACTACCTGTTGTATGATAGGCTACATTGAATCGTCCGCTGTTCGGGCTTGGATAAATAAACAGTTTTGTCATTGCAGAATCCCTGATCACCAGGGCAGGTGATGTGTTACTGCAAGCCAAACCGCTTTGGTTTGTAACTGTTACGGTATAACTTCCAATATCCTGGACTTTTACCTCCGCCAGCGTGGAGGAGGTTGCTCCAGGAATTACCACGTTATTCCTGTACCATACAAAATTATAATTACTGGCAGGAGGAGGAGTAACATTTGCGGTCAGCGTTGTTTTCAATCCGGGGAATAGTGCTGTAAATGGTGAAGCCGTTATAGTAACAACCGGGTTAGGACTTACTGAAACTGTTGTGGTCGTTGATACAGCTGAACAACCATTTGCATTGGTAACGGTGACCGTATAGTTGCCTGAAGTTGTCACTGTGATTGATGGTGTGGTAGCGCCATTGCTCCAGGAATAACTAGTGCCCCCGGATGCTGTCAATACCACTGAACTTCCCTGACAGAATGAGGTGGGACCATTAGCCGAAACACTGGCAGTTGGCAACGCGTTCACTGTTACTGCAACAGGGGTTGAAGTAGTGGTACAACCAGATGTGGTAACTGATACACTATATGAACCACTGGTATTGACTGTGATTGATTGTGTCGTTGCTCCATTGCTCCACAAATAACTTCCGCCAGAGTTCGCAGTCAGTACTACCGAACCTCCTTGGCAGAATGTAGTAGGTCCACTGGCAGAAGTTGTAGCCTGTTCGACTTGTGTAATAGTCAATGTCACTGGCGTACGCGTCCCACTTTCGCAATTCGAACTGGTGTTTACGCTGGCTGCATAATAGGTAATAGTACCTGGAGCATTCAATACCGGGTTGCTCACCACGCTGCCACCTGTCGCTGCATTGTACCATTTAACCGTATGACCAGAGGGCACTGATGCCGTTGCCGTCAATGTGGGAACAGGGTCAGGCGGACAAACCGTTTGCGATTGATTGCCACCGCTGGTTGGTGCAGCAGGCTCAGCGCCTATAGTAACTGCCAGGGTGGAAGGGGCTGTCTCGCAACTTCCATTCGAAGCAGCCACACTTACATTTCCATTTGAACTTCCTGCAGGGTAATTGATCGTAACAGCAGTAGTTCCCTGTCCGCTGGCTATACTGGCTCCGGGCGGGGCTGTCCAGTTATAACTGGTTGCCCCGGGTACTGCGGAAATAGAATACGGGACATTATTTTGTACACCACAAATTGATTGTTGCCCGGTAATAGGACCAACCGATGGTAAGCCACCACCACCAGAAGAAACAGTTACATTAATAGCAACTGCTCTTTCACTTTCTGAATTGACGGTATTATTCTTAGCGCGGATAGTGAACCATACAACATTGCCCGGGGTAAGTCCGGTAGCTGTATAAGTAGTCGTCGTAATATTTGATCCCAATAACACGAAATTGCCGGTTATATTATCAAGCCGGTAAATATCATAATGAGTGGCACCAGTAACCGGTGACCAGGTGAAGATCACTTCCCCGGCATTACAGCTTACTCCGCTACCGGAAAAACCGGTTGGTGTGCCAATGATCTTGAATGTTGCGTCACTTTGATCGGTAATAGCTCCGCTTGTGATCTTAATAAGCGCTGTAGAAGTATTCGCGCCCGAAGGAATGGTCCAGTTCACCCGAGTTGTTGCAGCGCTTACTGTAGAGATCGTGTTCCAGGATGAACCGTTATCTAAAGAATATTCCACGGTTTGATTCCCGGTTACACCTGCGTTATTCCAGGTGATCATTTCTGAAGTACCCGGGTTAAATGTTTCGCTGCCATTGGGGAAAACTACTTCGATATTTGGTTGTTCGATCATCCAGGTCAAAGCATAAGATTGCGGTCCGGAAGGAATACTGGTTCCTAATACGCGCACTGTATAAGTAGCGGCTGCCGGGTTTTCAATGGTAACTTGTTCAATATTGCTAAAATTGTCAACGCCCCGTGTGGCATTGCTGCCTGGATTATTCTTATCAAGTATCCAGGGCAATGTAGTTGACGGCCCATTCACCACTTCAAGGTCCAGATTATTTACAAGTGCTGGGTTTGCATTGGCCGCACCAGCTGGATCATTCCAGGTCAGCATTACCCGAAGCCGGGCTGTACCTGCAGGGACTGTGATTGTAGATGTATTGTTGCCTCCATTCGCAATCGTGTTTAGTATATAGCTGGGTTGTTCCAGAACTCTTACCGCGCCAAGTCCATTGATCCTTCCATAACCGAACCTATAATCAGGACCCGGATTCCCTAAATCCATTGCGGTATTTAGCACAGCATTCTTGATCAGGGTAGAGGGCGGAAGATTATTTGAGTTTAATTGCTTATACCGCTGTACCAGTAAAGTCACCGTACCTGCTACACCCGGGGTTGACATGGATGTACCGGATAATGTGGCATAACTATTCGCTGGTGTAGAAGTTGAAAACACACTATTTCCAAACGCACTGATCTCGGGTTTAACACGGCCATCCTGAACAGGTCCAAAACTGCTGAAGCTGGTCATTCCATCTGTGGATGTGAGAGCAGCTACAACAATATTATTCTTGGCTGATTTACCAGTGCCCGTGATTGTGTACCAGCCGCTGGGACAGGAAGTCTGACTATTCCCCGCAGAGTGTACATGTAAATGAGAGGGGAAGTTATTTAGATTGACATCCGTATTGCGGCTGACAAGTGTATATTGAATTTGCGTTCCATTGATATTACAAGAAACACCTGCGCCGTCATTATAGGAATGGCTACTCACGATGAGGTTATTCGCTGGGATAGCTGCCGCCATTTCTGTCTGAATATTACCATTGTAATTGTATGAATACAATGCTGCATTTGCCGCCATGCCTCTTGCGATCGGGTTGATATTACCACGGCCCAAAATAGTGCCGGCACAATGCGTGGAATGTTGTTGTGGTGAATTGAATTCAACCTGGGTCACCCGGCCTGCAGGGAGAAAATCCTGGTGAACCCCGATCTCACCGGCATCCCAGATGCCGACATTCACACCATCCCCTTTCAGGTTGCGCGTTCCATCATTTAAAACATTCACCCGGTGAAGAGTTCTGCCGAGTGTATTTTCCTGCTGCCGGGGTGCCTGGATGAATTCTACCCATTGTATAAATGGAAGATCCACCAGGTTATTCACTTTTGATTGGGGGACCCGGATCGTGAAGGTTCTGAATATCGTTGCTTCTTCTAAAATCTGACCCCCAATAGACAAAATGCTTGCATTTATTTGTGCTGCACTCATGCGTTCGTAGGTCTGCACTGAAAGATCAAGCATTTGGGGGGCATTGATCGCATGAGCAGGGAATTGCTTATGAATTATTGCCGGAATTGTTTTCTGTATACCGGTAAACTGAAAAATGCTCCGAACGGGGAAGGATTGAAGTCTTGCAACAGAAAAATCTTTTGCCACCGAAGCTGTATAGGCTACATTGGGAATATAATCCATGAGGCTGATGCCTGCAGCTTTCAGTTGTATTTTTTCCGCGGCACTGGGTATCCTGTTGAATTGGATCGTCAGATAATAACGATCCACGAACAGGCTTTTCCGAAATACGTCCTGGTTTTTATTAAGACTTCCTGCATTTTCCACTGGAAGAAACTCACCAGAATTAAGCAGGATACGATAATCTGCCCCCTGGCCAAAGGAGGAAGAACCAAAGAAAGAAATTGCCAATAAACTGAGAGCGAGAGTAAAACTTCTCTTCATGATGTTTAGTTTTGGTAAACACAAATTTTTAAGGCCGAAAAGGTATGAACATTTTTTCATTATGGAAGCCTAGTTGTCCAGAAATTTCCCAGATTTTCCCATTGGAAGTCAGTGATCTAAACATTTAACTTTAGCTAATTATAATAAAGTATGAACCTGGAATGGAAAGGGATTTTCCCCGCACTCACAACACCGTTCAACAATCATGATGAGATCGATGAAGAGGTATTCAGAAAAAACCTGGACGCTCAGCTTCAGGCAGGTGTCAATGGGATCGTTCTTGGAGGCACGTTGGGTGAAGCAAGCGTTTTGAATTTACCGGAAAAAGAACGGCTTGTGAAACTGGCAACTGAACACTTAAGCAGTCGATTGCCGGTGATCCTGAATATTGCTGAGGGAAGCACAAAAGAAGCAATCCGGCAGGTTGGTCTAGCGCAGGATTGGGGAGCCAGTGGATTAATGTTATTGCCGCCAATGAGGTACAAACCCGATCACCGGGAAACAATCTCGTGGTTCCGGGCCATAGCTTCATCCACAGATCTTCCGATAATGATATACAATAACCCGGTGGATTATAAAACGGAAGTAACGCCGGATATGTTCGGTGAATTAGTGGATACTCAAAATATACAGGCTGTGAAGGAAAGCACAAGGGATGTAACCAATGTTAGCCGGATGAGAAATAGGTTTGGTAACAGGTTCAGCATCATGTGCGGGGTAGATACCCTGGCGATGGAAGAATTATGTTTGGGAGCCGATGGATGGATCGCGGGACTGGTATGCGCCTTTCCTAACGAAACCGTAGCTCTTTTCAACCTCATTAAAGACGGAGAAATCGAGAAGGCTACCCGGCTTTATCGTTGGTTCATGCCCCTGCTTGAACTGGATATACATCCCAAGCTGGTGCAATACATCAAACTGGCACAATCAGTCACCGGCCTTGGGACAGAATTCGTTCGTCCACCAAGATTGATTTTGACTGGGGAAGAACGGGAACAGATTTTGAAGGTTATCCGGGATACGATCGCCAGAAAGCCCTTTTAAATACATAAAAGAATTGGATCATGATCAATGATGCAACACCAGACCAGGTGGAACAAACGATGCAGCAGGCATGGAAAGCTTTCCATATTTATCGAAAATTTTCATTGAAACAACGAGCCGATCTCTTAAGATCAATTGCTACCGAATTGGAAAAAATAACCAGCACCGTAATCGAAACGGCGATGCAGGAAACCAATCTCCCGGAAACCAGGTTGAGAAATGAACTGAACCGGACCGAATATCAATTGAACTTTTATGCCGATGCGGCAGAACAAGGACTTGCATCTGAGATTAGGATAGATACGAATAAGATCAATCTGAGGAAAATGAATGTTCCAATCGGGCCAGTGATTGTTTTCGGCGCTTCCAACTTTCCCTTTGCTTATTCAACGGCAGGGGGAGATACGGCTTGTGCTCTTGCTGCCGGTTGCCCGGTGATCGTTAAAGCTCATCCTGCCCATGCTGCAACCAGTGAGTTGGTAGCCGAGGCGATCTTATCGGCCACATCAAAATCTAATTTACCACAGGGTGTTTTTTCCCATTTACATGGAACTGGTTTCGAGGTCGGGGAGGCACTGGTGAAACATAATTATACAAAAGCAGTGGGTTTTACTGGCTCTTACCTGGGGGGAAAGCAATTGTTTGAGTGGGGTGGTCAGCGCAAAGAGCCCATCCCCGTATTTGCTGAAATGGGTAGCGTGAACCCTGTTTTTTTATTTCCGGAGAAACTAAAACTATCCGGAACGGAAATAGCCAAATCATATGCGTCTTCAATAACCCTGGGGGTTGGCCAATTTTGTACAAATCCCGGTTTAATCATCGGATTGGAAAGTGATAAACTCCAGGATTTTATACAGTCATTAGGTGAACAAATAAAACAAACGGAACCCGCCACCATGCTTCACACCGGCATTTTCAAAAGTTATGTAGAAAAACGCGCAAATGCACTGGCACAGGAACAGGTGGAAATGATCGCGGCGGCAGAGAAAGAGCCTCAATTCAACCAGGCTACGCCAACGATCGCCTCTGCGACCGGGGAAGCATTTTTGAATAATCCAATTCTGCACCAGGAAGTATTCGGCCCCTACTCCCTCGTGATTCGTTGTAAGGATGAAACCGAAATGCTGAATGTGGCAAAACATCTGGAAGGACAGTTGACAGCTACTGTCATGGCTACTGAAACCGATCTCAGTTATCACGAAGAATTGCTTGAGCAAATAAAAAATCTTTGCGGAAGATTTATTTTGAATGGGGTGCCTACAGGAGTAGAGGTGGCCTGGGCTATGCAGCACGGAGGTCCATTTCCTGCTACAACAGATTCCCGATTTACATCAGTTGGCCCGGATGGAATCAAAAGATTTTCGCGTCCTGTTTGCTACCAGGGTTGGCCTGACCATCTACTTCCCGATGAGTTGAAAGATGCAAATCCGTTGGGAATCTGGAGATTTGTAAATAACGAATGGTGTAAATGATTCGCTTTTTCAGGCTTCGGGTACCCCAGCATGACAAGTTCTGTCACTCTGAGATTGTAGAAGAGGACAGTTCCTGGATATATACTTCGTTTCCATTTTTTGTATTTTCCACCTGCATGTACCTGGGATCCGTCCGAGCCGGAGGCTTTCCTCCAGGAAAGGATTCCTTCGGAGAGGTTGAGTAAAAAAAACTGCTATGAAAAAAATTCTTCTGCTTTCTATTTACATCCTCACAGCCCTAACAGTTCCGGCCCAAACCGGCGATTCAACTTTGAACGGGCTATTGAGAGCCATCTGGAATTTCCGGGAAAGGAAGGAGAAAAGAGATAGCCTATTGAATCATCCCCTGGGATCAAACACGGAAGACGATTACCTCCGGTGGTATACTTTTTATGATTCGGTCAACAATCAATTGAATCAGGTCGATCAGTCGGCATTGGCTTTTAATGACCAGGTAAATCTTGAATTGCTTAAATATAGCATCGAAGATGAAATTTATCCGTATAAATATAAAGCCCACCTGAACCCCATCCTGGCCGAATCGGGTTTTCATACCGAGTTGGTTTCTATGGCCTCACAGATAATGACCAGCAAAAAAGACTTTGACGATTATATAAACAGGCTAAGAGATATACCCCGGTTTGTGAATGAAAATCTTGAGCTAATGCGGAGGGGATTGAAATTAGGAATCAGCCAGCCCATGGCCGTTTTGACCAACTATAATTATACTTATGATCAGCATATCGTAACGGATCATGAGCAATCAGGGTTCTGGAAACCGTTTCAAAAAAAACCTTCTCAAATAAGTGAAGAAGATTGGAAAAAAATAACAGGAGACGGAAAACAGGCCATTCTCCAACAGGTTATTCCTGCTTTTAAGAGCATAAAAGTATTTTTCGAAAGCGAATATTACCCAACAACCCGCAGAACGATCGGCGTATCAAATTTTCCAAATGGCCTTGAATATTACAAAGAACTCGTGCGTCATTATACAACAACCAACCTGGGTTACGACGAGATATTTGAAATTGGACAGAAAGAAGTGCAACGGATAAACCAGGAAATGTGGGATGTGATCCGGGAAGTTAATTTTAAAGGTGACCTGCAGGAGTTTATCGCTTTCCTTCGAACCGATCCGAAATTTTATGCCACTACGGCCAAAGAATTATTAAAAGAAGCATCCTTTATTGCCAAAAAGATCGATGGTAAGCTGCCTCAATTTTTTGGCAGGTTACCCCGGCAACCCTATGGGGTTGAACCGGTGCCTGCTCATCTAGCACCAACATACACCGGGGGAAGATATTCTCCTTCGCCGATCAAGGGACGTCGCGCGGCATTTTACTGGGTGAACACGTACGATCTGAAAAGTCGGCCGCTGTACACCCTGGAGTCGTTAACATTGCATGAAGCGGTGCCCGGGCATCATTTGCAGATCGCATTAACTCAGGAGCTGGACAGCTTGCCCGCCTTCCGAAAAAATCTTTATGTCAACGCGTTTGGCGAAGGATGGGGGTTGTATAGTGAATGGCTGGGGAAAGAGATGGGTTTGTACACTGATCCCTATTCACGCTTTGGAAGATTGACCTATGAAATGTGGCGAGCCTGCCGGTTGGTGATCGATGTGGGTCTGCATGCAAAAGGCTGGACAAGGGAACAAGCAGTTCAGTATTTGTCTGAAAACACCGCCCTTTCATTGCACGAAGTGAATACCGAGATCAACAGGTATATCTCATGGCCGGGGCAGGCGCTGGCTTATAAAATAGGAGAATTGAAGATCAAAGAACTTCGAAAGCGGGCCGAAGATGCACTGAAAGAAAAATTTGACCTCCGGGAATTTCATGAC
>Ga0196964_10000366_pt1 | contig 30436 bp, 50 predicted proteins | sample S1_10metaG_FD_148615 | JGI IMG/M metagenome (GOLD analysis project Ga0196964, IMG submission 148615) | Soil microbial communities from Anza Borrego desert, Southern California, United States - S1_10 | ecosystem: Environmental > Terrestrial > Soil > Desert | place: USA: California | collected... | reverse complement strand
CCCGGCATTCAAGAACAATGGCCGGGCTTCATCCTACGCCACCCTCGCGAGCGTGTGGGACGCCTGCCGCAAGGCGCTCTCCGGCAATGGGCTGGCCGTGACGCAGACGACGCGCCCCGGTGACGGCAACACCGTGACCATGGTCACGACATTGATGCATGGCAGCGGCCAATGGATTCGCGGCGAACTGACGGTGAAGCCGACCAAGAGCGACGCCCAGGGCCTCGGCAGCGCCATCACCTACGCCCGCCGATATGCCTTGGCTGCCATGGTGGGCGTGGCGCCGGAGGATGACGACGGAGAAGGCGCGGTAGGCCGGCAAACGCAGCCCGAGTACCGCAACGGCCGGAACGATGACGACGCGGCGGCGGCGGCCGAGTTCGCCAACGGTCTGATGGCCGAAATCGAGCGGACCAAGACCACCGGCTTTCTGGTCGAGTTGATGACGCTCGACCGCAACAAAAAGGGCATGGCGAAGCTGGAGGACAAATACCCGGACCTCTACCAGCAGGTCCGCAACATCCAGCAGCGCCAGGCGCAGAAGCTCACGAAGGCTGCGGCATGAGGCCCCGCCAGCGCAAGCTCACCATGGAGCAGCGCGAGCAGATGCGCGCCATGAAGGCGGCCGGCGAGAAGCTGGAATACCTGGCCGCGCTGTTCGGGGTGAGCCGGCAATGCGTTGACTACCACATCTATGCCAAGGTCGCGGAGACGCGGCGGCGGCACTCGCGAAAGGCTGCGTGATGCCCATCGGCGCTAGATCCCTGAAGCGCAAGGTGCGGGTGAAGGAATCCACCTTCATCCGCTCGGTGTCGCACAAGATGTTCATTCGGCAGCAGCGCTGCATCCTGTGGGGCCGCCCCGGTCACGAATGCAAGGGGCCGGTCCAGTGCTGCCACTACCGGATGGCGACGGGCGGGGGCATGGGCCTCAAGCCGTCGGATGAATTTACCTTCCCTTGTTGTTGGGGCGGGCACGACCTCCAGCACAAGATTGGAGAGGTCGAGTTTCAGGAGCGGTTCGGGCTGGACCTTCGGGAGGTCTGTAAGCGCTTCGCCCGCCGGTCAACCGATCCGAGAGTGAGAGAGGCCGTCAATGACGCCGCATGAACGGCAGTGCTTGCACTGCGGCAAAGCACTTGCGCGCCGGCCCACGGAAGAACTTCGCGATTGGCGACGTCGTGTGTTTTGCAACCGCACTTGTTCGCTCAAGGCTCGTGCGATTTCGCCCGCTGAGAAGGTGATCAACGGCAGCACACTCGCAAACGGCGGTTGCTGGGAATGGCATCTTCACAGGGACCGCAAGGGATATGGCCGGGCCGTGGACGCGGCGACCGGAGAGGTCTTGGCGCATCGTATCAGCTGGATTGCGCACCACGGTCCCATCCCGAAGGGGATGCATGTTTTGCATCGCTGCGACAACCCGCCCTGCGTCAACCCGGAACACCTTTTCCTAGGCACCAACGATGATAACGCCGCCGACCGGCACGCAAAGGGCCGCAGCAAAGGCGCGGCGGGCGAGCGCAACGGCAAAGCCAAGTTACTACCCGAACATGTCGCGCAAATTCGACGGGAAGTCGCATTGCTGCCGCTAAGTCCGTCTGGCAAGCGCCTGAAGGATGGCGCGCTGGCCCCTGTGGCTGCGAAGTATGGGATTTCAGAATCATCCATCCGCGCCCTGGTGGCGGGCAAGACATGGAGCCACATCCGATGACCCGCAACAGCACAGAGCTTGAACCATGGAAGATGGCCGAGGAACTCGCCCAGCGCGGCATGGCCTGGGCGGACGCAAACGCGGCGGCGGAAGCCCTGGAGGAAACCCGGCAGTCGGTCTACTCGCAGATCGCAACCGGCTTTCTGGAGGCGGGCGACAGCGCAGCCAAGGCCGAACTGAGAGCCAAGGCGGACGAGCGCTATCAGACGCACATCAAGAGCATGGTGGACGCTCGCCGGACAGCCAACAGGGCGCATGTGCGGTGGAAGACCTACCAGGCGTTCGTGGAACTGGTTCGCTCAGCGGAGAGCAGCCGGCGGGCCGAGATGAACCTTGCCCGGTGACCTGCCTCATGCACGACCGCTGTCCCCGTCATGACTGCCATGACGCCTGTATCGAGGAGGCGCTGAGCCCATGAACGCCCTGTTCTCGATATGCGACCTGACGGTGAGACCATGAGCGAGGAACTCATTGCGCGGCTAGAGAAGGCGACAGAGGGCTCGTTCGAGCTCAATTGCGCCGTCCAGAACTGGTTCCGGGAACAGCCTGACGGCTACGACTGCGGCGACGATGAAATCCCATACTGGAGCGGCAGCATCGACGCGGCGATGTCGCTCGTGCCGGAGGGGTGGCCGGTCGTCAAGCTGAGCAACGAGCGCAACGCCAGCTTTCCTGACGACAACGCACACGTCGAACTTGCCACCGAGCACTGGGCTGACCCGCAAGCTGGGCAGGGCCGTGTTGTTGATGGGCACGCCGCGACCCTGCCGCTTGCCCTCTGCATCGCGGCATTGCGCGCCCGCGCCACCCAGGAGAAGTGACCCCATGAGCAGCCCATCCCCCGCAGCACCGATGGAGAGTGACGGCGCAACGCCAGAACTAGCAAAAGGTAGCTGGCAGCGACGCGCCGAAGCAGCGGAGGCCGAGCGCGACCGGTACAAAGCAGCTCACGAAGCAGCGCTATCCCTTATGTCGATGGCCGCGAGAGACGGCCTGTCGCTTGTTGAGGCTTCGGAGCGACGCACAGCCGCCTCCGAAGCCGCCCGCGCCGCAGCGGAGGCCGAACGCGCCCGTTGGGCAGCTAAGGCCAACAGAGTCGCCATTTTGCTACTGGAGTCGGAGGCGCAAGCGGCGAGGCTCCGGGAGGCGCTGGAGCGCATTCAGGGATTGTTGCACGGGGAGATCAACGCAGACGCATCGGCTGCTCATGCAATCGCACGCGCCGCCCTCACCACCCCGCAGGAGGGCGACGGACATGGCTAACGACCTGCGGGAGAGGGCGGAGAAGCTGGTTGACGCCATGGGCAACATCGGCGTGCGGAACCGGCGCGCGAAGAAGATCGACTTGCTCACTGCCGCCCTGCGCGACGTGCGGCGGGAGGCGATAGAGGCGGCGGCGAAGGTGGCCGTTGCCGTCCAGATGGAGAATCACACTTCCGTACAGCGGATGTGGGCCGCCGGTGAAGTAGCAATCCGCATCCGCGCCCTGCTGCCGCCCACCACCCCGAAGGGAGGTGAGTGATGGAAACCGCCCTGGAGCTGGCACAGGTGTTCGGTTGGATCGGCCTCGGCGTGGGCGCGATCATCATCGCGGTTGCCATCGCCGACGCCATTATTCGCCGCTCGCAAAGAGGATGGTGAAGCCATGACCACCCCCTCCGACATCAAGGCCGCGCTGGTAGAGGCGATGGCGAAGGCGATTTGCCGCGCAAGCTGCGACCGCATTCAACAAACCGATGTGTGCGAGAAATACGGTTGTAAGTTCTGGCACAAGGTTGACGCCTCAGCCGCCCTCGCCTCCCTCCCTCCCGTGCTGGAGCGGTTCGGGTGCAAGGTGACAAGGCGCGAGCCGAGCGATGCCATGGTGGTGGCGACCACGCGCGCTGAGCCCATCACGTATTTCCCGCTCGCGACGGCAGCCGAAGGCCGCCGCAATCAACTGCGCGCTGCGCACGACGCCGCGCCGACCGTGCCTTGGGAGAGCGACAATGGCTGACCTCCCATCCACGCTCGCAAGCCTCACGCTCTTGGCGGAGGAGGTGAAGGCCGACAATCTGGTGACGCACCGAGAGGTCACCCTCGCCTCCGCCGTGCTGGCGCTGGTCGAGGTGGCGAGGGCTGCGGAGAACATCCGCGTCCTGTCGCTGCCAGCTCGGCAGACCAACCAACTGACACGCTCGTGGGTCAAGCCGCTCGACGAGCTGACCGGAGCCCTCTCCCGCCTGTCAGATCTAGGGGAAGTAGATGTTGGATTTCGGCCGTAGGCCGACGACCGGAGGTTAGGAGGACACCATGGAAACGCAAGCCATCACCGTTGACCGCGCCGAGGCCAAGAGGCTCTACCGCGAATACAAGAAGCACCGGCACTGGTCCGAACCGATCGATGCGGAAATTCAGCGCGCCTACCAACTGATCGCGCAAGGGCGGCTGGTGATCCGGGCGCTGGAAAGCATCCGCACCGCCGGCTTCAACGAACAGGGGCTGCCCAAGCTCGCAATCTGCCGAGCCGACGCCAAGATGTGCCGACTGGAGCCTTTGACCGGCGCGTGGCTTCCCGAGCGTCGGTTATATGAGCGGCGCGGCTTCCGCTTCATCGACAGCAGGGCGCCTGGCTGGAGCAGTCGGCGGCGCAAGGGAACGGCGTTCGATGTGCTGTGGTCCGGCATGGCGCCGGGGCCGGCGCGCGGCCACGAAGGCATCGTCCCGCTGGTGCCCGTGAACCTGCGCCCGCAGCGCGGTCTTGCAAACTACCACATCCTCTGGGAAGCCGAGTGGACCCGCACCGTCCCGGTTGATCCGCTGCTGCTGCGCCAGATCGGCGATGGCGACATGTGGGTTGTGGTCGCGGCCTGGGACCTGACGCCGGTCGAACAGGCCGCATTGCAGGCCCGACTCTCATCGTGACCAACCCCCGCCCACGCCTGCCCCTGGAGCCATGACAGCCCTTACCGCAACCGACGTTGCCCGCCTGCTGAGAGTGCATCCGGCGACGCTTGCCGGGCACCTGCCGGCGCTCTATCGGCAAGGCTTCCCTCGGCCCCGTGAGATCGGCCGCTGTCGCCGCTGGTCCGCCGACGCTGTTGTTGCGTGGCTTGCCGGCAAGCCGCAGGCCGGGCCAAAATCGGAGACTGAAAGCCTGCTGGAGGACATAAGGCGTGCCTTCTGAGCCGCTGCCCTGGGTCACGGTCCGCCGGAATCGCAACGGCAAGGAGCGGCACTATTGGCAGCGGCGCGGCTTCAAGCTGGTCCGCCTTCCGGACGACCCGGTTGAGCGACTGGCGCGCGTCACCGAACTCAACCAGACAGCAGACGCCGGAGCGGCTGGAGCGCACGGCACCATTGCGTGGTGCATCGCGCAATACCGAGCGTCGGCGAAATTCGCCAGCCCTGACGGCCTCGCAAAATCAACCCGCAAGGTCTACAGCCGATGGCTCAGCTTCTACGAGCGCGCCATCGGTCGGCGGCATGTCAGCGCCTTCACCCGAGGCGCAGTGATCGAGCTTCGGGAGCTTCTGTTGCAAAAGCACAAGCTCGGCACGGTCAACCATGCCTTCGCTGTCCTGCGCCTTGTGCTGGAGATCGCCCGCAACCGGGATCTGATCGCGGTCAACCCAGCGACCGACCCGGAGTTGAGCACGGCGCCTGCCCGCGAGACGGTCTGGACCGACGATCAATTCCGCGCCGTCGCCGATGCCGCCAGCCCCGAGGTGCGGCTGGCCCTGCATCTGCTGCTCTACACCGCGCAGCGGCCGGGCGATGTGGTCAAGATGGCCTGGTCGCAGTACGATGCGCCTAACGGCCGCATCCTGGTTCGCCAGGAGAAAACCGGAAAGCGCATGCGCGAACTGTTGGGCGTGCCCGTGCACAAGGCTCTCAGGGCCGCACTGGACGCCGCGCCACGGCGGGGGCCACTGATCACCGTGCACCCCCTTGGCCGCTCCTGGACGGCCGCCCGCTTGCGTCTGCACGTGCACAAAGCGATGAAGCTGGCGGAAGTGGACCGCCATTTACTGCAGAACCGCGATCTGCGCCGGACGGCCGTCGTGAAGCTCGCCGAGGCCGGCGCGACCGTGCCGCAGATTGCTGCCGTGACCGGGCACGGGATGAAGCAGGTTGAGAAGATACTGGCCGTCTACCTTCCGCGTCGTAGCGACGTGGCGGCGGCTGGAATTGCCGCGTGGGAGAAGGGCGGGACGCGTTAGACCACAGGGCAGAAGTGCCTGTGCTGCAATGTGGATAAACTGTGGATTGAGTCTAACGCGTGATGACCTAAGCGGTTCTGGCATAACAGAAAATCGCCGCAAAGAAGCTTAACGCGGCATGAACGGCTATGTTTGATTTTGTTGAAGAATTTCCACGCACCCGGCTAACGCGTTAGACTCGGCGGCTACTGGCAGGCTCTCAGCTGCGCCCTGAGCGTGCCGTAGTCCTGCATCATCCGGTCGAGCGCGGAGTCCGGCGGCAGCGTGTCGAGATCGTCGGCCGCCTTCGCCAGGAACTCCCGCGAGTAGTTCGTGACCGGCGGGCAGACGGAGATCTTAGAAGGTGCCGGACCGCAGCCGCTTAGTAACGTCGTCGCGGCTACGAGGACCATCGGCAGCAGCCTTGGCTTGCGCATCTTTGACCTTCGCGGTGGTTTCGAGGTTGTCGACCCGCTCTGCATTGCGGCCTGACTGTCGCGCGCCCAGGAGAACCGCCAGGAGCGCGCCACCGATTGCTGCAAGGCCGGCGAGCTTGCCGCCGAGGCCGCCGAACAGCTTCAGCAGGATTGCGGGCATCACTTCGCCTGCTTCGGTGCGAAGTGGGTGACCAGCGTGCCAACCATCCCGACCGCGAGCGTGCCGAGGAAGCCGGCGGTGTCGACCGAGACATTCCAGTCGAATGCGACCCTCAGCAGCTCTTGCGCCGCAGTGGGCGGGATCATCCAGTATTGGACGGAGGCAGCGATGGCGCCCGCTAGGCCGCCGGCTACGGAGCGATACATGGTCAGTCCCTCAGTACGTCCAGCGCCTTGCGCCAGTACAGCATGCGTTCATCGAGCCCATTGAGGCCGCCGTTAATCGTCCTGACGATCCTCGAGAAATTCGCCTCCCCGCCTGCATCCGAGTAGGCGTTGAGTCCCCTGTCCTGCCAGAACCACCCGGCAGATCGGGCGGCATGCCTGGGCACGCAGAGCAGATCGGGCGTCGATACAAGGTCGAGGTCCAGCGCCTCGCCGCAGCGGCGGTAGTTGTCCTTGCCGGTGACCTGGATCAAACCGCGCCCCCGGTACTTCCATCCCTCGGTGGGACTGTTGCCCAGCCGCTTGCCATAGACGTAGTTCGCCAGCTTCTCGGGTTGCCGCTCGAAGTCCCTTGCCGCATCCAGGCTCGGGAACCGCCCCGGCCATACCGCCCTCAGCCGCTCGGCGCTGTAGGACAGGTTTTCCTCCAGCCGCCTGCACTCCCCGCTTTCGTGCGCCACGTTCGCCAGGAAGGCCGCCTGCCGGGGCCATGTGGTGATGTCGAACTCAACCATCGCTACGTTGAGCGGGGCAAGCCACTCCTGCCGGCACATCGGCATGATGCGGGCTAGTTGATCGGGGGAGATCATCACGGCACCGTCCACCACGCCAGGGGATGCCATGCCAGCGCCAGGAGCATCGGCAGGATGCGGGCTAGTTGATGGGGGGTGGTAATCATGGTAGATTCACCCCGCTCGCCATTCTTGGCGGGTTGGCGAGGGTGACCCCGGCCGGGATCTGACCTTCGGCGCCTCGCCGATTGCCCGGCCGAACCTCATGACCGATCACGAAGCGAGAATGACATACCACCGTGCGGCCAGAGCGTGGACTGCGCGCATTATTCCGGCGCGTTGCTGGCGCCCTATAGACACGGCGAGCAGGGCCACCGACTACCACCACGGGGCAGGATTCATGAACGGGCGGCCGGTGTATCTGCGCATCCCGTTTCTGCCAAAGCCGGGTTGGGATATTGGTTGGTGGTGCCACAAAGGGAACTGTTGGCGCTTCATCGGTGACGACGGCGCTGGCGACATCCAGCCTACGCATTGGGCACCAATCCCCGCTCCGGAGCCCGATCAATGCCCAGCCGATCCGCCGCCAAGCAAGCCGCCGCGATAGTCATCACCCCACCACCCACAGCGCGCCGGATACCAGCAGCATGGCGAGCAGGCAGCCGACCACGGTCAGGATCAGCATGTCGGCCGGGCTCATCGCAGCACCACGCCGGCAACCACCGCGCCGGTGCCGACGAACAGGCTCACCGTCCACCACGGGTGGGCCATCACCCAATCGACAATCGCCATGAACCAGTCGGGGAGGTCGTGATCGTGGTTCATTTGTCGCTCGCCCTCCGTCGATAGCCGCGCCGGGTCTTGCGCTCGTCGAGCGCCATGCGGATACGCAGGTAGAGAAGCACCAGCCCGCCCAGGACCAGCAGGACGTGAGTCACCCCGTCGAACATGGTCCACCAGAATGGGGCGGTCAGGGCTGGCGCCGCGATGGACGTGTCGGCCGCCGTTTTGACCAGCTGCTCTTTCAGCCCTTCAGACACGGCCATGGCTCAGCTCCCCCGCCCTGGCTTGCGTGGCTCAGCGGGCATGAAGCCATCCCCGCCGACCATGATGCAGGCCGCACCATCCGGTCGCATCAGCAGCACGGTCCAGTCGCCGGCCGGACCCACCGTGATCTCCACTGGGAGCGAGGGTGTGCCCGCCGTGCGCGCGGTGAACATCCGGACCTCGCCGGACTCGACCCGCAGCCGTTCGGTCAGGAGCTCGGCCCGGAAGCAGGCTTGGCCGAACGCGGGCGTGGCGGCCAGAAGGGCCGCGGCGATGATGGCAAGCTTCGGCATCGGCGCCTCCCTTAGTCCCTCACCCGTTCCTCGACCCTGAGCCGCCGGCCGAACATGCCGTGTGCGCGCCAACTGATCGGCGACGGGTCGACCATCAGGCCCCACATGGTCTTTTGGTGCCGGTAGGTGGTGTCGAACCGATCGAGGCACAGCAGGATGTCGGTGCCGATGCCGTTGCGCAGGTCCATCGCCAGCATGCGGGTCCAGGCGTCGGCCTCGCTGATCGCCGGCAGCGTGATGTCGGCAACCCGGTGCTTCGGCCCCTGCTTGATGAACACGTTGCCGGTCGGCGTCTGCTGGCGCAGCGAGCGGTCGACGACGCCGAGCTCGGCCGGGAAGTCCCAGGAGCGCGCCGGCGCCCAGGCCATGCCGACCACGATTCGGCCGGCCTCGGGCGGCTGAGTGTCGGACAGGTCGATGCGCAGGTAGCGCCCTTGCCAGTCGCCCCAGTGGAGCATCTGGCCGAAGGTGGCGACGTCGATGTCGCTGCTCGCCGTGCCGCTGTCGTAGAGGTCGCGGGCGGCACCGGTGCTGTCGGCGCTGGACAGCCCCACCCGCCGGGTGAGCGCCGACGTACCCTCGAGCCCGAACAGTCCGACGAAGTTGAAGCTCACCGCCGAGCCGAGATCAGCCACCACGTAGGCGCTGTTTGCCGCGGCCCGCCACACCACGCCGAGCTGCGCGTCCTGCAGGTTGGTCACCGGCGCGCTCGTCTCGGCGCTGTCGGTCGACAGGGTGGCGCTGTCCGCCAGGTTGATGTCGAGGATGCGGACGCCTACCGGCATGGGTCACCTGTGCTATGCTGGCGGGCATGAGCGAACTGATTGCCGAACGGCCGGGACCGATCGCCTCGTCTAACGGCGCTGACCGCGACCGATTTGTCCGGTGGGGCTCAACTGCTGTTGACATTCTTATGGTCGAATCCAGACCACTCGACCGCGGCGAGTTGCGCGCCAGAACGAAGTGCAAGGCCATTCCAGTCGGGCTCGGAATGTACCGACTGGTCGAACCCCCGCCGGGCTTTCTTGGGATCGAAATTGGCGATGCGGTGAATACTTTCATCGCAAGTGACGGACGGCAGTGGGAGATATTCCACGCGCTTGGTCAGCCCGCCGGCGCGCCGCTGGCCGCCACCTAAACGAGAAGCTCGATCTCGACCTCGTTCCGCGCCGCGTCCTCTTTGAGCGACACGACCCAGCCGACCTTGCCGCCGCGCAGATCCCAGCGCGGATAGGTGAGCCGGATGGTCTGGCCCAGCCGCAGCCGCCACAGCGCGCGGGGGGTGCGCAGCACGTAGATGTTCCGGTCGACCCCGTACAGGTCAGCCAGCCGCTCGGCCTCGTCGTCGGCGTCGGCCTCGTCGTTGAACAGGGCCGGCACGTAGGGCGGCTCGCCGGCCAGCACATGCGCCGACCCGGCGCCAGTGTCGAGCGGGTCGGTCACCCGGTCGGCCACCGCCAGTTCGGCCACCCGGGCGTCGGTGACGCTGCCGGCAATGTCCTGCGTCTGCACCGTCCAGATGCGTTCGAATGCCACCCGGACCGTGCGCGCTGGCGGATCGACCGGGCCAGCCCGGCGCTCGGGCGGCACCAGTAGGTCGCGCGCCCCGATGTCCACGGTGTCGAGCGCCAGGTCGGAGCCGAAGCGGGCGATCGTCACCTTGCCGGCCCGGTTGTCGCTCAGGAACAGCCCGAGCGGCGCCAGCAGCCGGATCAGCGCGTCGGCCCGGCTCTCGCTATCGTCCTGGATCACCCAGTTGACCGGCGCGGGCTGATCGGCCGCGGCCTGGTCGAAGGTGCCGAGGTCCAGGCTTGAGGCCGCGATGTCGGCCCGGTCGATCAGGAACCGCTTGGCGATGTCGGCCGCCGTGGTGACGTAGGTGCCGGAAGACTTGTCGCCCCGGATGTCGCAGGTAATCAGGCCGGCCGGCGAGGCAACCAGCGTGAACGCACCGTTCGCCAGGTTGAGGGTGTAGTCGGTGGTCAGCACCAGCGTGGCGCCGCGCTCATAGACCGCCGTGATGTCCTGCACCGTGCCGCCGCCGTGCGGACGGTAGGTCTTCGCCGTAGGATCGACCAGGAAGGCCGAGCAATCGACGTTGGCGCACTCGCCATAGCAGAGCGGCTTGCCCTTGCCCTTCAGGTTCGCGCCGCCGTCCACGCCGCCGGTGCCGCCGAAGCGGTCGCTCAGCGCCGGCAGGCGCAGCGGCAGGAGCGGCGAGCGCAGCCGGATCACCACCTCGGCCTCGTCCGATTCCCAGCCCTCGGCCGTGCCGTCAAAGATGATCTGGAAATCGGCCAGCGCCGCGCCGCGGTCGCCGACCTTCACCACCACCCGACGTCCGTCGACCGCGAAGTTCGTCACCATGGTGTCGAGCTGGCCGTCGAGATTGGCGAGCCGGATCTCACCTGATGCCGTGGCAATGCCGCTGAACTGGACTAGGCCGTCGCCGGTCGGCAGGCTGCGGCTGTAATAGAGCGGCTGGTTGAGGCGCGGCAGATAGACGGTGTTCGCCGGCGTGTCGTCATCCTGGCTGACGAACTTGCGGTCGCAGAACCGGAAGGTCACGATGCCGGTCGCGCTCTCGGCGGCGGGCTGCAGGGCCGACAGCGGCAGTTCCGACAGCGCCGCCACGTCGCCGACCTCGGCAACGCCGATGCGCTGAAACAGGTCCATCTCGACCAGGTAGACCAGATCGCGGGTCGAATCGCTGACCAGGGCGGCCAGCGCGTCGGCCGGCACGCTCTCGTCGAGCGCCGTCGATAGCGGGAGTTCGGAAAGCGCGCCGTCGCTCAGCATGGCGCGCTACGCCGGTCGGGCGGCCCGCAGCGCCTTCTTGTCGGCCAGCTTCGCCCGCGTCTGTTCCGGCAGCGTCGCCACGACCTGCGGCATGGCGTCGAGCAGATCCTCGAGCGCGCGCGGCATGTCCCGGTCGCTCGCCTGCATGGCCGCGCGCCAGAAGACCTGCGCGTTCTCCGCGCGAGCCGCGGACTGCTCGGCCAGGAAGGCGGCCTCCTGCTCGGGCGTCATCTCGTGGCGCACGCCGTCGCGCTTGTAGGTGAGCGGCATCAATACTTCCTTCCGAACAGGCGCACCTCACCCGAGGCGATGTTGCCGCTGTCGGGCAGGATGCGGATCGCATCGATGGCCGTCGCGGCGCCGATGTACTTGCCGCTGATGATGTTGTGCTGCATCAGGTTGTCGGCGTTGCGCCGGTAGCGGCCCCAGCCGAACAGGTCCTTGGTATAGGTGCCGTTGTTCGGCGTGATGATGCTGATCTCGCCGGAGATCGCGTGCGACGCCGAGGCGTTGTCTGTCGCGCCCGCCAGGATGACGTGAGTGGCGGTGGTCGAATTCAGCGCGCCGACCGAGCCGTTGCCGTTCGTGGTGATGTCGTACTGGTAGTCTGCAGCCAGGAAGGCCGCCGCGATGGAGATCCGGAACAACAGCGAGGCGCCGTCAGCGCTCAGGCGCAGGTTGTCGAATTCGAGCCGATAGCGGGTGTAGGTGCCATCGACGCTGAAATCGAGGGTGGAGTCCGCCGCGGCGGTATCCTTCCCGATCAGCAATTCATTCTGGCGGTCGCCAGGGTGCACCAGCGCCACGGTCTTGTTGCCGGTCGACCAGCTGACCGCCGAGCCGCCATTGCTCGACGCGATGATGGTGGCGCGGGTCAGGCTGGTGCCGCCGCTCAACGCGCCCTCGGCAACCTCCCAATTCGTGCCGTCCGTGGTCATGAACGTGCACGTCGAGCCGTTGCCGATGCCGGAAAGGAAGGTCTGGAAACTCGTGACCGCGCCAGCCAGCGTCAGCGTGCCGGTGCCGGTGGTCGCGGTGGTTTCCTTGACCCGCTCGGCGAGCTTGAACATGCGGTGACCTCAGCGTCGGTCGTGAGTGATGGCGCGGGCGAGCCGGTCGAAGGACTCGCGCAGTGCACGGATCTCGGTCAGGTTCTCCGCCGCGATGGCATCCGCCGCCCGGCCCTGCAGCGAGGCGATCTCGGCGCTGCGGCCGGATAGCGAGCCCTGGATCGCGTTCAGGTCGGTCGTCACGCCGCCGAACTCGGCACGGTAGTCGCTGGACGAGCGGGCATAGAAGTCCTGCGACAGCCCGAGCAGCGCGCGGCCGGCCTGGGGTGCCCGCGCGGCCGCGTCGAGGTCGCCGTTGTTCGCTCGGGCGATCAGTTCGTAGAACTGCCGCCGCGCCTCGTTCAGCTGCTCCAGCGGCTTCAGCGGCGACAGCCCGTCGTCGAGCTTGAGCGAGTCCAGGAACTGGCCGATCGAGTCCTTGGTCCGGTCAATGCCTTCGCGCAGCCGGTCGAACTCGCGAGACAGCCCGGCCAGCTGCTCGCCCTCGAGCGCCACCCTGGCCTGCTCGAGCGCGGCCATCGCTTCCTCGAGCTTCCCGCCCACCGCGCCGGCGATCAGCGTCTCGTCGACCTCGGTGATGCCCGCCAGCGCGCCGCGCTCGATCGCAGCGTTGACGTAGTCGAAGACCGCCCGCTCGGCGCTGGTGCTGTTGCCGTAGCCCTCGCCGTTGAAGCCGAAGGCGAGCCGGCCCTGTAGCTCGGAGAAGCCGCCGACGCCACGCTCGGTGACCGTCGTGCCGAGCTTCGTCGCGAGATCGGACAGCGCGCGCGCTGCCTCCGTGGCGAAGCCCACGACCTGGCCGCCGGAGAACCCGTTGTCTCCGCTCGTCATGGTACCGAACAGGCCGCCGTCGCCCATCAGCACGCCGCCGGTGCCGTTCGGGCCGACGCTCGGCTTCTTCTTGCCGAAGATGCTGTAGAGCACGCTGCCAGCGGCGAGTGCCGCGCCGACATAGGGCATCGCTGCGCCCAAGCCGGACACCAGGCCGGTCGAACCGCCGGTCATCAAAGCGCCCGAGCCGGCCGCCACACCCCCGCCCTCCAGCAGGCCAGCCGCCGGAAGGGCGATGCCAGCGGCCGACCCACCGCCGCCGCCGAACAGGGACATGATGCCGCTGCCGGCCGAGCTGAATAGCGACCCGATGCCGCCACCGCTGCCGGAGCCTGCCGAGCTGAACAGGTTCCCGGCGCCAGAGAACAGACTGCCGAGCAGCCCCCCGCCGCCGCTGCCGCTACCCTGCCCGGTCAACAGGTTCTCGAATGGCTTCGTGATCGTGGTCCGAAGCGCGATCCGCGCGATGTCTTCGGCCACGCCGCGCAGCACGTCGGAGAACTTGGAGCCCTTCAGGATCGCGTCTTCGAACGCGGTGCCGATCACGTTCGCGAAGTCGCTGGCGGCCCGGCGCGACTCCTCGTAGCCGTCCTTTAGGGCGGTGAGGGTCTGGTCCTGCCTGCCGAGCTCGGTCGCACGCTCCCGCAGCAGGGCGATCTCCTCGGGCCCGAGCGCGATGTTCTTCTGCTTCGCCTCGGCGAGCAGCTGCTGCATGCGCAGCTCGATCCGGTACGCCTCTTCGGACTGCCGCAGCGCGCCGAGCAGGGTTTCGTTCTTCTCGATCTCCTCCGACGTGGAGTTGATCAGGTTGAACTTGGCGGCAGCAACCTCGCGCTGGGTCTTCGCAAGCTGCCCAAGGCTCGCGTCCTCGGCGTCGAGCGCCGCGCTGTACTTGTCCTGCGCCTCCTGCGCCCGCTTCAGCTCGGCGATGGTCCGCACGAGCGATTCGATCCGGTCTTCTTCGGCCTTGGTCAGGCCGCGGATACCCTCCAGCGCCTGCGCCGCCGCCTGCTGCTGCTTCTTGATGTCGCCGGCCAGGTCGCCGCCAGAGAGCCGAGCCCTGCCGACGAGCACCTCGGACTCCAGCCCACTGATCATCTTCGCAACGGCGTCTGGCTTGGTAGGCGACATCTTGCCCTTGTCGCCCGCTGCCGGCCCGCCCGCGGCATTCAGTCGTGCGCGCCCGCGCATCTGATCCTCGAGCTGGGCCTCCAGATCGGCGATCTGCGCTCGCGTCCTTCCGCTGGCCCAATCCGGCCAGTTCTCAATATTGTGCCGCAGCGACTTGATGCGATCTTCCAGCTGGCCAACGGCATCGACCGGCGCCAGGATGCCTGCAGCAAACTCCTTCAGCTTGTTCGTGAAATCGACCCACGTCGGCATCAGCTTCGCGGCAAGCGTCCTGTTGAGCATTTCGCTCTTCAGGTCCATCAGCGCCAGCTTGTCGGCCGCATCGTCGGCCGCCTTCACCAGGTCCGAACCCATCACTAGGCCCATCTTCTGGGCCTGTCGGGCGAACTCCTCGATCCGCTCCTTGCCGCCGCTCAGGATCGGCAGAAGCTTGGCTCCGCCCTTGCCGAGCAGATCCATCGCAACCTGGATGCGCTGCGCCGGGCTTTCGATCTTGCTGATTGCTTCGGCGGTGTCGACCAGAGCGGTGAAGGTGTCGCGCACGCCGCCAGCGCTGGTGCGCGTCGCCACGCCGAGCTTGTTGAACGTCTCGCCGACCTTGCCGCCCTCGGTCGCCGCCTCGGCCAGGCTGCGCGAGAAGCGGCCCATGCCGGTGGTGATGTCGGCAACCTGCGCGCCGGCCTGCACGCCGGCTGCGACCAGAACCTGCAATTGGTCGGTGCTGATGCCGGCCTGCTCGGCCAACTCGGCTAGGTCGCCGGCGGCGGACAGCGCTGCGCGGCCGGTCTGGTAAAGCTGCTGCGCGAAGTCGATCGACAGGAAGCCGACGCCTGTCGCGATCAGGCTCTTGAATGCCCGGTCGAGCTTGCCGAGGTGACCCTCGATGCCGGACACGCCCTGCCGCATGGCCTGCTCGGCCGCCCGCATGGCGTTCTGCAGCTGACTGGGGTCGCCAGTCAGCTCGATGGTCATCTTGTCGAGGACGGCCATCGACTACCCTCGAATGGAGTGCTTGCGCACCACGCCTCGGATGGCTTGCCGGATCTGCCGCATCACCGGGCGCATGACCCGGCGGAAGGCCGGCAGGAGGAAGGGCTGAGCGTTCGCGCCGAGCTTTCGGGTCTGCGCCTTCTTGGATCGGCCCCGGCGGATGGTGACGGCCACCGCCCGGTTCGTGCCGAACTCGACGAACCAGCCGTAGTTGAAGGCGTGCCGGCCGCGCTTTGCCTTGGCCATAACGTCAATGGCCCAGCCAAACTTGCCCTTGGGAATCAGCGTGATGCTGTTCTTGAGGTCTCCCAGGTCGACCGGCACGCGTGCGCGCGCCTCGCTGACCACCCGAGGCCCGGCATCCCTGATCTGCTGCTGCAGTTCGCGCTGCACCGCCTCCGGCAGCTGCCGGAACTTCTGCGTGATACGCGGCACGTCGCCCTTGCGGATGCCCGACATGCGCGCTACCTCATTTCCCGTTATGGTTGAGGCCCCCAAACGGGAGGATGGGATGCGTGCATTAACCTTTGTGGCCCTGGCGCTGCTGGCCGGCTGCATGGCGCCAGACCCGCGGTTCGACAGTGACCCGGTGTTCCGGCAGGCGTCGCTCGAGTGCAGGTTCGAAGCCGAGAAGGCGACCGCCAGCGGCCGGACCATGGCCGACCGCGTGAGCGGCCATATCTCGGTCTACCAGTCGTGCATGCGGGTGAAGGGGTATTAGAACCGCTCCCCGCGCTTCTCCTTCTCGATCCAGTCCTGCATTTCCGCCCGCGTCGGCGCCTTGGCCTTGGCGCCGCCGTCCCGCTTGGCGCCCTTGCTGGCCGCGAAGCCGTCCGCCATGGAGATGAATTCCCGCGGCGTGGTGCTCCAGAACACGTCGGTCGGCATGCGCATCGCGCCGGCCATTTCGAGAAAGCGGTGCCAGGTCAGGTCGTCTGTGTCGTCACCTGATCCGTCACCGCTTCCCCGTTTGGGTCGGCAGGCGTCAGCGCCAAGTTGAGCATCGCGCGCAGATGCGGGAGCAGCGCCACGAGGCCGGCCTGCATGACCAGTTCCTTGATCTGGGCGAAGGTCAGCTTGCCACCAGCGGCCTGGCCGCACCGGTGGATAATCACCGCAGCCTCGCGGAGCCCGGCAAGCGACATGGCGAGCGGGATGATCTTCTCGCCGAGCTCGGCCTCGATCTGCACCAGCGCGTCGAAGGTCGGCCGGAGCACGTAGCGCTCATGTCCCGGCAGGTCGATCGTGACCTCGCCACGGACCGGGTTGGCGGTTTTCTCGCTCACTGGCGCGGCACCCGGAACGGGTTGACCGTGACCGAGGTCGTGGTGCTGTAGGTCACCGCCACCCGGCCGTTGCTGTCGTTGAAGCTGGTCGGGAACGGCCCGAAAATCTTGGTCGTGCCGGCGCTCACCGAGCCGCCGCCGTTCGGGTTGTCGAGCAGGCCGACGCCCGGCACCAGGACTTGCGTGGTCGCTGGCGTGATGGTCACGGTCACCGACCCGCTGCCGCCCTTGGTCACAACGAAGATCGTCCGGTGGTCGTCCGGGTTGGCGAAGCTGTCGCCGGATACGCCGGCCGCAGTCAGCGTCATCTCGACGCCGGTGTCGGCCGTGTCGTTGACCGTCAGCACGGCGGCGCCGAGCTGAATGGGCAGCAGGAGCAGCGCGGCGAGTGCCGCGCCGAGGAGGCGCTTCAGCATGGGGGTCTCCCGAGGGATCAGACGGTGGTGAAGGTTATTTCGCCGCTGGACTCGAAGGTCGCGGAGAAGGTCTGCTCGTTGTCGAAGCCGCCGCTTACCGAATAGGCGGTGATCTGCCATGAGCCGTCGAGCTTGTCGCCGTCGCCGAACACCATGCCGAACGTGTTCAGCGTGCGCGCCTTGGCGTAGCCGATCAGGGTCATCATGTCGTCGTTGTCCGTGACCACGCCCGAGGCGCTGATGCTGACCGAGGTCACGCCCGCGCCGGCCAGCAGCTCGCGGTAGCCGCCGCTGTCCTTGTTGGTCACGTCGACCGGCGTGCCGTTGATGGCGAAGCTGGTCTCGCGCAGCGCCGCGATGGTGGTGCCGGCCGCCGCGGTGCCGGACTTCAACAGCATTGAGCGGCCCGTCTGAGCAGCCATGGCGAAACTCCGTCGATCTGTGGAAGGGCCTTGCCCAAGGGCTCAGGGGCGGCCGGCTAAGCCGGGATCAGGTGTCTTCGACGATGAAGCGGTAGCGTGCGACGCCGTGCCAGGTCTCGCCGTCCGGATCGAGCAGCGTCTCGGCGAACTCGAAATGCGCCTCGACCACGGTGTGGCCGGTGACGCTCAGCAGGTTGTGGTGCAGCGTCGCCTTGATGGCGTCGAGGATCTGCTTCGCCTCTTTCCGGCCGTTGTAGCGGGACCAGGCGTGCAGCGTCAGCGTGTGCTCGGAAATGTCCGTCGTCTTCGTCCCCATGTCGGAAACGGTGTCTTCGCCGATGGTGATGCACGGGTAGCTTGCGCCATCCGCTGGCGGCTCGTCATAGATGCGCGCCGGGTTGCCGATCAGCGCCTGAATAGCGGCGGCATCGGCAAGCGCGTCCCCTATCGCGCCCTGAAGCGGCAGGCTGGCGTCGCTGGGCATCTACGTCGCAGCCCCACGGTCGCAAAGCATCTCGAGCCAAGTCCGGCGCAGGTCTGGATCGACGCAGCTGCGGATGTTGTAGTCAACGCCGCGCACCGTGGCCTTCTTCGCCGCCGTCACGTCGCTGCGATAGCGGATCACGATCAGCGTGGACACCTCGGCCTGCTGCCCCGGCCCGATCTCGATCTCCCGCCCGCTGATCGGCTTCACCTTCGCCCACACCGTCGCGAGCAGCGTCCACGCCACCGATCGGCCGCGATAGCCGTCGGCCACGCCGGCGTCGCTGTAGATGCTCACTCGCTCGCGCAGTTCCGATGGCGAATGCAGGTTCGTCGGCATTCACCAACCCCATTCGATGAACGGCAGCACGGCCAGCCACAGCCCGGCAAGCCACGCGTCCCGGCGGCTCATCCGAAGATCTTCATCCGGTACTTGAGCAGCAGCGCATCGGCGGTCAGGCCGATGTCGATCGCCTGGCCGGCGCCGAACTCCATCGGCAGGCGCCGCTCGTACCAGTGCGAGGCGATGAACGCGATGGCGTGGCGGATGTCCTCGGGCACGTCGGTCGGGTTGCTGCCGTAGCCGGCGATGAACCGGATCGTCACCTGATTGAGCTTGCCCGAGCCGTAGAGGGCCGGGAGCTGCGCGGCCGGCGCGACGCAGATGCGGCCCGGCGTCGAGTAGATGTCGACCTGATAGTTGCTCGAGGCCCAGGTCTGCGTCGTGTTGTTCGCGTCGATGTAGCTGATGCTGGTGACGCTCTGCAGCGGCGGCAGCGGCGCCTCGGCGCCATAGATGCCGTTGCCGAGGTCGCGGAATGCCGGGCACCAGTCGTCAAGCCGCCAATCCCAGGTCTGGGTCATCAGCGCGCGGCCGAGAATGCCGTCCTTGCCGTCGAGGTAGGACATGGCGGCGCTCAAGTAGGCGCGCAGCAGATCGTCCTCGGTCGTGCTGTCGATCCGCGCCTGCGACTTGAAGCGGTCGAGGTCGATCGGCAGCTCGTCGGCCGCGGCCGTCACCAGGGCGAGCGATCCGATCATGCCGCCCTCACGAGAAGAAGCTCGGCGCGCAGCGGATGCGCGATTCCTGCGCCGCCTTGTTCGACCCCGTGCCGGCCCAGCGGATGCGGTATTCGCCCGCCGTGTCCAGATCGAGGTCGATGTAGTAGATGCCGGTCGCGGACTTCACGACCTCGGCGTCAGTCGGATAGGTCTTCGTCACCGACGCCGCCGCGCCCGGCACGCGATAGGTGACCGATACCCCCGTCGGATCGACGTCGGTTCCGGCCGAATTCTCAAACGTGCAGGTCGAGCGGACCTTGCTGCCCACCGGGTAGCTGTTCGCCATGCGGGCACCTCAGCTCGGCGCGATGGTTTCGGTGAGCGTCGCGGTAGTGACCAGCGCGTCGGTCAGGGTGGCCGTGGTGACCAGGGCATCGACATGAGTCGCTGTCGTTACCGCCGCGTCCGTGATCGTCGCTTCGGTCGGTACGCTCGGCTGTGTCGGCTGCGGCAATTCCAGCGTGAAGCACGCCGGATTCAGTGCCGTGACTAAAACCCGGTAGCGCACCGGCTCGTTGAGCGCGGCGAACCAGCGGTCGACCGTCGTTGCCTCGGGCTCGGTCAGCGCCCGTTGATCGATCGCGAACGCCTGCTGCTGCGCCGTGAGTAACGCGCGGAACTGCACCGGCTCCGAAAGCGGTCTATGCCACTTGTCGGCGGTGATCGTCTCGGCGGCGGCCAGCGGCCGAACGTCGCCGGCAAAGAACTGCTGCGCCGCGCTGCGCAGTGCTGGCGCAATCCTGACCGGCTCGGCGAGCGGGATCAGCCAGCGGTCGACGGAAACCGTTTCCGCCGCCGTCAACGCGGTCGGGTCGACCGTGAACGCCTGTTGCAGATCGGGCCGCAGCCCAACCTTGAGCCGCACCGGCTCGCTCAATCGCTGTTGCCAGCGGTCGAGCGTCACGCTTTCCGGCTGCGTCAGCGCGCCTTGGTCGACCGCGAATACCTGCTGTCGACTTGCATGCAGCGCCGGCTTGACCCGTACAGGCTCCGACAGCGGGATCAGCCAACGGTCAACTGTGACCGTCTCGGGCGCCTGCTCCGGCGGGGCGAACAGCGCGCCAACGATGAGCGCGACCGGAAGTACGCGGCGCCGCACCGGCTCACTCAGCGGCTGGCGCCACCGATCCGCCGTGACGGTCTCCGGCGCAGAAAGGACCGGCTCCGTCCTGGACGGGTAGATGACCCAGGTCATGCGACGCCCCTAATTCAGAAGCCGTAGCTTCTCCGAACGTCCGCTCGAGCCTCGATGCGCCGCAGCTTTTCCTCGAGCGGATCGCAACCTTTTCCAACACAGGACGGGCAGATTAGGCCCGCGCAGACGGAGCAAAAGCCGCCGATGTCGTCGGCTCGCTGCCGTGCCTCGACCCGCACGACGCGGTTGCAGTGCGAGCAACTGAAAGTGTCGTGTTCCTGCGGCGCCCCTTCCGGTTGGGTAAGGATTCCGTAGCCGCCGGGGCGCCGCATCATGGCGTTACTCCTTGTGGTACATGCCGCCGGTCGCTACTGCGGTGCCGCTGGCCGACAGGCAGCGCAGGGCAAGGCCGTTCAGGTTGGTCGCGGGGATGACCAGCTCGGAACCCGGCGCCGCAACCCACCGGTATGAGGCGCGCTGGTTGATGCCGATGTTGAACACGCTCGACGTGGCCGTGATGGTGCCCTCCGCCGTCGCATTCGCGGCGCCAACCGTATCGGACGCCGCATCGGCCGGATCGAGCGCCAGCGGCGTGACCGCCGTCGCCGTGCCGTCTGCGGTCTGGCGCGAAATGTCGAACTGGTAAGAGGTATCGGCCGGCGTGCCGAGCGTACCGATCAGCACGTCATATACCCAAGCGCGCCGCAGCGTCGCCGTCGCGGCCTTCAGCACGAGGAGCGTCTTGTAGGACGAACTGATGGCCTGCTTCGTGCCAGCGAGGTCGTTGTTCGAGTGATAAAGCGCCATGGTGTGCCCCTTCGTTCAGGCGATGGTCTGATTCCGAGCCGAAGACTGGCGCCGCTCGCGCGCAGATAGATCAGGCCGCGACCATGATTGGTCTACGAAACGGGTAGGGGGCGTCGTTGACAAGGCGGGCGACGGTGGTGCCGCTGGTGAACGGATACGCCAGCCCATTGCCGCTATTGTAGAGGCTGGCCCGCTCGTCACTGGTCAGCACTCGCTTCCAGAAGCCGACCTCGTCAACGATGCCGTCGAAGAACTCGGCAGTGTTGCCGCGCGCACCGATGCGGAAGGGCGCCGCGCCATCGTCGGTTCCCGTCGTGTGCGAGACGCTGTCGACAGCGCCGTTGTTGACCTGGATGTTCATCGTATTGTTGACCGAGTCATGCCAGGCAACGATGAAATACCAAGTGCCAGTTGACGGGGCGCCGAGGTTGTTTGCCGACAGAATGGTTGCCGAAGCGCCGTCAAACAGGATGAAGCGAAACCTTGGCGTCGCCGATGCAAAGCCGATGATGTATTCCCGGTTCGGTGAAGTGGCCGTGTCCTTGCTGATTATGTCTGCATTGGCGGCCAGGGACTCGGCGTTCACCCACAAAGAAAACGTGAAGTCGATGTCGCCCGTCGATAGACTGGCATTGTCGGCGATGGTGAAATACTCGCTGGCGCTCGATTCAAAATCCCGTCCGCCGCTGATCTTGCCTGTGGCCGCCCCCACGGTGTTGGTGTCGGTGAGCGTATTGCTGCCGTGCGCGTCAAGCGCATTGCCGCTCGCCTCGTCGAGCTTCCAATACGAGATAAGATCGTCGGTCAGTGCCACGAGGCGTTATCCCCGGAACTTGCTGAACGCCTGATCCATGGCGGCGAGCACGTTGCTCACCGAGCCATTGCCGTTGACCTTGCTAAGCATGCTGTTCAGCTCATCCCAGGCCGCCTTTGACATGGCGTTGCTGGTGAAGCCGAAGCGGGTCGTCACTTCGCCGAAGTGCGCGGCGTCGGAGCCGTCGCCGTCGATCATCAACGTCATGGTGGCGACCAGATCAATGAGGCCGTCTCGGCCTTCCTCCAGCATCTGCAACCCTCGGCGGAGCATGCGGCCGTGACTGATCTGGTCGTTGAAATGCAAATTCTGGATTGCCATTTCGAGTTCTCCTAAGCCACCCCCGTCACGCGCCCATCGGCACCACGCTGGGCCATCTTCACCACGTTGCCGCGCCGATCAGCTCAGGATGATGTGAAGCGTGCCCTGCTTGGCATTGCCGCCTTGGGCCACCACGATCTTGATGCGGTCGCGCGCCACCGCGATCTTGTCCTCGACCGGCTCTCCGCCGGCGGCATAGAGCGAAGCCGCCCCGAGCACGTCGTGCGTAGCCTGGCGTGGCGCGATTGTGGCGCTCGCCGTCACGTTCGATTGCGACCACACCGCCTCTCCGGTCGCCTCGACCGTCACGGTGAAATCGACGGTGTTGTCGAACGGGTTTGTGCCGTGCTTGACGTAGCGGATTTGGCTGATGCGGCCGTATTGGATCTGGTCGGAGTAAACCGTCGCATCGCCCGAGGCGTCGACGGTGATGTCGACCACGAGGCGCTGAACAAAGCTCATCGTTTCGTCTCCATCCAATCGCGCTCGAGGCCGTAGGCTTGGGCGAGATCGCGCAGCGCCGGGTTGTGCGGCGACAGTTCGTAGGCGCGCGCGGCAAGTTCGGCAGCGGTGCCGACCTGCCCGGCTCGGAACTGCACCCGGGCCAGCGCGCCGATCAGGTCCGACGCATAGGGGTCGACCGCCAGCACGCCGGTCAGGATGGCGATCGCCATGTCGGGCGGCAGGCCGTCGCCGTAGGTCAGCACCAGGTTGCCCGGCTGCTTCTGCGCGTGCGGCAGATGCGGGCCGAGCGTCGCGGCAAAGTGAGCCGAGGGGAATCGGTTATGCCAGAGCCCGTCCGTGTGCCAGCGTTCGGCCCACAGGGTCTGCCACGCGAAGATCAGCCCCACCGCGGCAAAGCCGGCCCGCCACCAGCGCGAGAAGCGCGGCAGTGAGCGGCATTCGCAATGGGAAACCCACCAGCGCCATGCCGAGCCCGGCGATGAGGACGTATCGTGCCGCATCGTCTCTCCCGCGCAGCGCCAGGATGACCAGGCCGAACAGCAGCAGCGCGCCGGGCCCGTGGTCGAAGAGCAGTTCGATCGGCTCGGAATGCGCCTGCGTCGGCCGACCGTTCACCATGTCGTGCCGCCGCGCCTCGGCGGGGAATTGCACGTAGAACGAGCCGACGCCGTTGCCCGCCCAGGTCATGCCGGCGAAGGCGTCGTGCCAGATGTCCAGCCGCTCGCGCACCGAATGCCAGCGGCCCGAGGCCGAGAACGCCACGCCCAGCACCAGGATCGGCACCAGCAGGATCGCGGCCACGCGCGCCCGGCTCCACAGCCAGGCGATGCCCGCCAGCGCCACGCCCAGCACCGCGCCGCGGCACAGCGGCAGCGCCAGCGCGAGCCCGGTGCCCGGCAGCAGCCACCAGAGCCGGTGCGCCACCAGGCCGACGCAGACCAGCCCAGCGGCCTCGGCCATGACGTTCCGGTTGGCGAACAGCCCGGCCGGCACGTTGACCGATGGCACCTCCTGCCAGCCCAGCAGTTGCGCGAGCGCGATGGCGCCCGAGACCGACATACCGAGCCCGGCCGCGATCCAGACCGGCCGCAGCGTGCGCAGCTCGGCGCCGATCACGAACAGGCCGGCCAGCAGCAGCCATTGCCACAGCGCGCCGGCGCCGTACCAGAACACCGGCGTCCAGGCGAGCGACAGGGCGGCCCAGGAGAGGAAGGCCGCCCCGATCACCCCCGCCGGCGACAGCAGCTGCGGCCGAACCGACCACAGCAGCACCGGGACGCCGACCGACAGCACTGCCCACCGAGGCGCTACCGCGGCATTGCTGAACCACGGCCAGAACGCCAGGGAGGCGACGAGCACCAGGGCGGCGGTACGCCCCTCCAAGCTCACGAGCCGCCGCAGATCCAGTCAACGAGCTCAGTCGCGGTGCTCGCCGTGTAGGTGGTCACGCTGGCCGAGGTATGCCGCCAGGCGTAGAGGATCAACTGTCCGGTGGCGCCACCGTGCGTGATCAGCACCGTCGACACGAGGTCGGTCGGCGCCGCGCTGCCGCGCTTCATCACCGTGCAGGCCGAGATCGTGGTCAACCCGGTGGTGATGTAGGTCGGGTTTGAGCCGTCGAGCGCAGTCGAGCCGCGCGCGATCAGCACCGACGAGCCGTTGATCGTGAAGGCGCCGCCGCTGGCGATCGCCAGCGTGCCGCCCGACGCCACGGTCAGTGTGCAGCCCGAGCCGGCCGTCCAGGCCGCGCCGCCCTGCGTCATGTAGCAGGCGACGTTCTGGGCAAACGACTTGCCCGGCTCGGTGAACAGGAAGCCGAGCAGCAGCGCCAGCGAGGCGAAGCCGGCCACGGCCAGTTGCTTCAAAAAGCGGATCATGGTCGGCCTCGCTCAGCTCAGGGTGATTAGACCGTGCCTTCAGCCGGGGTGTTGTGCACCTCGGGCGTGATCACGGTCGCGGAGTCGTGCGTCACCGGCACATTGCGGGCGCCGTAGAGCAGCGCGAGCGCAAAGTCCACCGCCGAGTTCTGCGTCGCGCGCAGGATCTCGAGCCGCAGATAGCGCTCGGCCGGCCGGATGATCTCGGTGACCGCCACCTTGTTGTCGTCGGTGTCGGCAACCGTGATCGACGTGCCGGCCAGGTCGGCCGCATCGCTCAGGGTCGACACCGCGCCCTGCTGCACATTGATCGACGTTGCGGCGCCGGAGGTGATGGCGCCGAAGCCGACCATGAACTGGACGGCATCGAAGCCGGCCATGTCGATGATGTCGCTGGCGACGTTCGACGTGCCGGCCGCGACGGTCCAGCCGGACGCGTCCGGCTTGAGGCGGACGATCTTCACGTCCTTGCTCAGGTTCTTCAGCATCGTGATCTCCTATGGGAGAGGCTGTTGCGGCCGATCAGGCGGCGTTCTGGAAGTACTTGATCGGGTGGGTGCCGGCGTCGACGATGCCGCCGTCCCAGCGCTGGAACGCAACGAACGCCGTCTGATTGAGCTCGGCGTAGCGCTCGCTGAGGCGCATCACCAGCGCGCCGCTGACGCGCCGGATCATGTACTTGCGGAAGTTGCCGTAGAGGATCGACTTCGCGCTCGACGCCATCGTCGCCATGTGCTGGTTGATGGTGTAGGGGTCGTTCATGATCGTGTCCGGCGCACCGACCAGCGGCACGCCCGGACGCCACAGGTACTGGCCCTGGCCGTCCTTCAGCTGCGTGATCTCGCGCAGCGTGGTGTCGTTGAACATGAACCGCGCGCCGTTGCGGTAGGCCGGGTCGACCGAATGCTTCAGGTCGATCAGCTCGTCGAAGGTCACCGCAGCGGCGCTCGCGCCGCTGACGCCCGAGGTTGCACCGGTGACCACGCCGGCCGGCTTGGCCGCGCCGTCACCGACCGTCAGATGGCGGTGCACGCCGCGGGCGATGCGCTCGCCGAGCATACCAGCCAGCATGGAGCCGACATCGACGGCGCTGTCCTGCAGCAGCTGATTCGACACCTTCACCAGCTTCGACGTGTAGGTGTAGGCGCGGAAGGTCACGGCCGCGAAGCTCGCATCCTGCTCCGATGCGCTGGCCGGGTTCTCGCCGATCAGCGCGCCCTCGTTCGAGGTGTCGTCGTTCATCGGCATCAGGATCTCGTTGCCCGAGTCCGTGGTGATGATCTCGCAGCCGGCGCTGAACATGCCACCGAAGTCGAGCAGCGCCCGCTCCATGCGCTGCATGAAGACACTCGGCACGGTGTAGCCGCCTTCGGAGGCGACCCCGCCCGACTGCGCGGCCTTGAACCGGCGCTGGAACTCGGCGCGCTGCTTGTCGTCCATGCCGCTCGGGCCGTGACGCAGATAGGCAGCGAAGGTCTGCTCCTGGAACTCGCGCCGCTCCTTCTCCTGCTCGGGGTCGGTGCCCTTGCGGTCGGCCGCGGCGCGCATGTCCTCCAGGCTCTCGGCCTCCTCGCGCTCCAGGCGCTCCAGGCGGTCGATGTCCGCCTTCATGGCGTCGACCTGGCCCATCATTTCGTCGAACTTGGCCTTCTGCTCGGCGGTCGGGGCCTCGCCGGAAACCAGGGCGCGCGCATCTGCGACGAGCTTCGCGCGCTGCTCACGCAGCTGCTTGGACTTCATGGGGTAGGCTCCATCAATGGGATGCGGCGCCGTCCGGCGCTGCGTCGCCTTGCCCAAGGGCTATCGGGCTACCCGCGGCTAAGCGGGATCTCAGGTCAGGCCGCCTCGGCCTCGGCGAGGCGCAGGCGGCGCATGCGGGTGTCGTGCTCGGACGCCGCCAGCGCGGCCAGCCGCTTCACTTCCTCGGCCGCGGCTGCATAGGCGATTTCCTGCGCGATGCTGTCCTCGATCTTCGGCGCCTTGGCGATCTCGTCGGCCAGCCCGGCGTCAACCGCTTCCTCGGCGGTGTACCAGGTCTCGGCGTCCATCACGGCCGACATCTCCGGCGCCTTCTTGCCGCTCTTGCGCGCGTAGGTGTCGGCGATCTGGCCGTCGATCTTCTCCATGACCGCGGCGGTTTCGAGCATGTCGTGCCGGTTGCCGATCACCAGGCCCCAGCAATTGTGCAGCATCATCATCGACTGCTCGGCCATGATGACGTTGCCGCCCGCCATCGCGATCACCGAGGCGATCGAGGCCGCGATGCCGTCCACATGGACGGTCACCGGCTCGGCGCGCGCCTTGAGCGCGTTGTAGATCGCCAGGCCATCGAACACGTCGCCGCCCGGCGAGTTGAGCCGCACGGTCAGCGGGCCGGAACCGACCTCTGCCAGCTTCTCCATGAACGCCTTGGCGGTCAGCCCGAAATAGCCGATCTCGTCATAGATCAGCACCTCGGCCGCCTTGTCCTTCTCGGCCGCCTTCGCGGCAAAGCCGGTCGGCAGCTTGGCGCCGATCCAGCGCTGCAGGACTTGCGCGGAGAACCGGGCCTCGCGGGATTCGTAGCTGCGGCGCATCGGTCACTCCTCTGCTGGCGCAGGAACGGGCGCGGTGGGCGCCGGCGCCGGCTTCGGCTCGAGCGCCTGCTTCAGCGGCACGTTAGTTCCGTTGACCAGGGGCTCGTCGCCGCCCTCGACTGGCGGCCGGTTTTTTACCTTGCGATACTCATTGATCAGCAGCACGCCCGCGCTGATTTCCTTCTGCGCAACCTCGGCCGACTTCACCGGGTCCATTTCCATCAAGGCTTCGCGCTGAAATTCGATGAAGTATTCGCTACCGGCGAACAACTTCATGTTTAGCTCTGACTCGGCGCGCCGCAGAATTGCATTCAGCGTCGTCTGCAGCCAGGCGAGGTTCATCTCGGCGAGGCCGCTACCCCAGCTGGTCGACTTGTCGGTCTCGTTGAGCAGATGCAGCGGAACCCCGAAGAACCGAGAGATATCGGCGACCGTGAACCGCAGCATGTTGATCGTGCCGAGGTCTTCGGCCGACATCTGCATCGGCGTCAGCGTGGTGTCGTGATCGCCGAAGATCACCTTGCCGGCGTTGGCGCGGCCAGCATATTGGCGCTCGAACTCCGCGCGCATGCGCGCAAACGAATCCGGGCTGACCTTCTGCGGCACCGTCACGTAGGCGCTCGGGCGAGCCGAGTTTTCATGGATGATGCCGACCTGCTCCGACAGCAGCCGGTTCAGCGCGATGGCATCGCGGGCATGATGCCGGATGCGGGAGACGCCCTTGACCCCGTCAAAGCCGATGCCGGGGATGTGGATTATATCCTCTTGATCGACCCACTCGACCCGCTGCGAACCGTCGAAGTCGTTATCCGTGAAGGTGCAGCGGTACTTGTTCCGGTTGCCGACGCGGTAGACCTCGACATTCCAGGGCATCACCGGCTCGAAGCCGACCACGCGCCCGGCGTTGTCGTAGCGGATCACCGAGTAGTGGTTGCCCCAAAGCTGCTCGTTAACGATCCAAAGCTCTCGCCAGGTAAAGGCCGTCATCGCGCGACCGGGGTAGGGCGCGACCTGAAACATCGGCTGCAGCTTGTGGCTAGGCGCCAACTCTCGGCCGCCGTCAGCAGTGCGCCTGTAAATCTTCAATGGCATGCCGGCGATCATGCCGCTGACCATCGACACCGATCGGTAGACCGCCGAGCACGCCATCGAGGTGCGCTCATTGACGGCGGGGCCAAAGCCTGAGGCGCTGCCGCCGGCCATCCAATCCTCGAGCCACGGCGCCGGGTTGCTCAGGCTGGTGTTCGGGTTCTCCGGCGACGCAGCGAAGAACCGGGGTTCTACGCGCTCACGGGCGGCCGGGCGGAAGTAGTCGAGGAGGCCCAAAGATCACCCCAGTCGTAAATCGATCTACCGGGCGCCTCCGGGTTCATCGACATCAGCGCCACCGCGTTGAACATCGCCATCAGCGGGTCGATCTTCGCCGAGCCCGCCGCCTGCTTCGTGATCAGGATGGCGTTTCCGCGCGGTTCCACCTTGGCGTTACCGACGCACCAGGCCATCAGCGCCTGCCCGGCATGTAGCAGCGAGCTATCCGCGAGCTTGCGTTCTGCGGTCTTGATCGCGCCGACCAGCTTCCACCCTTGCGGAATGCCGACGATGCGGTCGCCGTTGATGCCCTTCTCGTCCAGCGCATCCACCAGCGAACCAATGCCGGCCGGATCCAGCCCCACCTTGTCGAGCTTGCCCGCATCCTCGGCGAGCATGATCGTATCGACGATGTCGTCGATGTCGCGGCCCAGGTCGCGCACGATGGTGAGCTCGCCCGCGGCCTCCAGGTCGAGCAGGCGCGACGCGATGTCCTTGCGCAGCTCCAGCACCGAATCGTGACACCAGGCATGGCACCACAGCAGCCAGCGGCGCGTCACGACTTCGCGCCCGAGCACCGCCAGGCCGTACAGGTCGTCAAGGCCGCCGCCGTCCGCTCCGACCGTGATCACCTCGCTACGGGCGATCAGATCGTCGAGCGTCAGCGTCGTGTCGGCCCGGCGTTCCCAGAAGTTGGCACCGATCCAGCCATCGGTTTTCAGGCCGAGGCCGATCTCGACGTTGAAGTGCTTGGCGAGGAACAGCTTGAGCGCCGCCGGCCCTTCGCGCGTGTGTTCGGCCAGCTTGCCGCTCAGCCACTCCTCGTCGACCGAGCGCCCCAGGCTTGGGTTCGGGATATGCCACGTCTTCGGGTCGAGCCACGCCTGCGCCTTCTGCATCGGCACCGGGTACTCGTAGATCACCGGCAGCGACGATCGATCGACCAGAACACCGTCACGGATCTGACGGAAGCGCCGCAGCTTCGATGCGAACACGCCCGCCGGCGGATCATCCGATTGCGTCGAGGCGTAGACCACGAAGCCCTCGGGCCGCGCCGCGAGCGAGCCCGTCGCCTCCGACAGAATGTTCGCCGCCGACGCCTTCTTGCCGAACAGCCACAGCTCGTCGATGAAAACCGCAATTGCCTTCTGGCCGCCCAGCACGTCGGCGTCGGCCGACTTCACCGAAAGCACCGAACCGTCGAGCCGATCGACAATCTCGCGCGTCGTGTCGCTCGGCTTGTACCGAGCCAGCAGCGCCTTGTCGGCCTTCACCATCTGGTAGGCCGGCGTAAAGCTGTTGTCGGCAACGTCCTTCGTTGGCGCAAGGATCAGGAACTCGCCGCTGACCCTCTCGTTCATCACCAGCGCGGTCATCATGATGCCCGCGGCGATCGACGACTTGCCGTTCTTCTTCGCCACGAAGAAGAAGAACTCGCGGATCAGCTGGCGCCGGCGCTCGGGGTCGAACGCGCCGAAGATTGCCCGCACCAGGTCGAACACCCAGGGCGCGCACGCCTCGCCCATGGTCGGTTGGCCGATGACGTCGACCATCCGGAAGCGCTTGAAGATGCGCAGCGCCTTGTCGGCGCGGGCCTTGTTCAGCGGCAGCGCCGGAATCAGCGACTGCCCGGCGGCAATCCGGCGCTCCCAATCCGGAACCGCGGTCGACCAGGTCAGTTCAGCGGCCCGGCCGGCGGCTTGAGGTCGTCGCCCCATTCGCTGTTCACCCCGGCGGCTTCGGCCTCGGCCAGCTGGCGTTCCTTCTTGCCGATCGGCTCGTCGGCGGCGCGCCGGTGCACATAGGGCGCCGCCGCCATCGCCATGCGATCGCGCCGCGCCGCCTCGGCGGTCTCGTCGTTCATCACCGCGAGCATGTACTCGAGCGGCGTCACCTTCGCCGAACGGGCCGCCTGCTTGATGTCCGGCGGAACGGGCTTCGTCGATTCGAGCGAGCCCTTCCGCGGCCTGCCCGCTCCCGGCCGTGCACCACCGCGCGCCATGCTGTCCTGCCCGTTTGATTAGCCAGCCGGGGAATTGATTGAATTCAGTCCGGCTCAGATTTCGTGAAAATGAG
>Ga0196964_10000365_pt1 | contig 30539 bp, 53 predicted proteins | sample S1_10metaG_FD_148615 | JGI IMG/M metagenome (GOLD analysis project Ga0196964, IMG submission 148615) | Soil microbial communities from Anza Borrego desert, Southern California, United States - S1_10 | ecosystem: Environmental > Terrestrial > Soil > Desert | place: USA: California | collected... | reverse complement strand
ACGGCGCGGCCACGGCCAGCGGCTACTCCGGCGCGGCCACGGCCAGCGGCTACTCCGGCGCGGCCACGGCCAGCGGCCGAAAAGGCCGAGCGCGCGGCGCTGCCGGGTGTGCGCTGTTCCTGGTCTATCGCGACGAGAACCGAAAGATCGTGCATGCCCGCGCAGCGATCGTCGGCGAGAACGGGATCAAGCCCGATACGTTCTATCGCGTGAATGAAGCGGGCGAAATTGTGGAGGCATCATGAGCGCACTTCTCGACAGTCTGTTGTCCGCCCCCAAACTCGCTGAGTGCATCGCCGCTGACGCCGCCCTTGGCCACACGATTGCCGCGGCGGTCCGCCCGCGCATCCCGGTGGTCAGTCAGCGCTGGGTCAAGCGCTGCGAGCTGGGCCCGCTTCCGGTGGACGTGCACTTCCGCCCCATCTGCAACGGAGTGGACGCAGAGATCACGGGCATCGTGATCTACGGCTGCGAGCCGATCGAGCCGAGCGAGTTCTCGCCGGCCACGGTGAACGTGTGGCGCACGCAGATCGAGAACGACCTGCAGCGTCAGTACGACGACATGCGGGCGGGGTGCTGAGTCATGAACCGCCACTTCATCGACTACAGCGCCCTGCCGACCGAACCGCTCGGCACCCCGATCCGCCGGGAAGAGCCGAAGCCTTCGCCTGAAACGCCGTGGAAGCCCTGCTCAGGCCATCCCGACTATCGGGAGCGCATCACCCGAGAGGGCATTCGCGAGGTGACGCACAAGGACCACGTGCCGGCACCTGTGTTGCCGGTCGCGATGACGGAAGCCGCGCCGGAGAAGGCCGCCGCCGTCATTGCCGCGCCGGCTCCTGCTGCGGATGTGCCGGAGGGGGCGACGCATCTGCAGTTGCGCACCTTCGACGGAAGCCCGCTTCAGTCGCATCACGCCGGCCGGTACTTCTATCGAAAGGGGCGCGGAAGGTTCGCTGACTTCTTCGTGGCTGGCGAAAGTCAGAAGTGGTATTCGAGCTGTTGGGATAACAGCGCCCTCGACAGCAAGCACTTCCAGCCCCTCACCCAGCCCACCGCTTCGACCGAATGGCAGAGCGGGCCGCCGCCTAGTGTGGGGTGGTTTAGTGCGCAAGACTCGTACGACCGCAGGTTGGCCTTGGTGAGCTTCGTGCGCTTCTGGAACGGATCGGCCTGGAGCATATCGACAGCGGAATCCCTCGAAGCCGACGTGAAGGCCGGAGTAGCGCGCACCCCGGCCAGCCAGAACTCTGGAGGTGGCATCGACTTTGATATCCGCTGGCGCGGCCCCCGCCTAGTCGGCGCAGATTGGCCGGAGCCGTAGCAATGAGCCGCGACCCCGACCGCTTCCATGAAACGTGGTGGATCAGCCTGATCGGCATCGTGTTCCTGCTGGCCTATTCCACCGGATACCTGGGATGAACGACGCCTGGATCGTGGCGCTTGCAGCGCTCGCGCTCCTGAGCTTGTGCAAGTGCGTGGCTGTGTGCATTGCAGCCGCATCCGACCTGATGGGAGACGTTGATGGACGACCATGAAATCGACGGCCTGGGCAAGGCCCTCGTTGGGTACGTTGCACTGCTTGCTGTGGCAGTGATGTCGTTCTCTGCGCTGCTGGGAGCACTGTGATGCTGACCGCAATCTGCTTCGGCGTTCTGCTACTGATCGCAGTGTTCCTCTGGTGGCGCGCTGACCGCTCGCCATCGATTGAGGATGAGCCGACAACAATCATCGACGACATGATGTTGGCGCGCTTCGCTGAGTGCGGGTCCGGCTACGGCGAGTTTGACGACGAGCCGCAGCGATGAACACGATTCCGACCGTTGCGCCGACCCCGGCGCGGATCTTCCGTCGCCTCGTGGCCGCGTGCTATGTGGCTTATCTCCGCATCGGCCTCAAGGCCGCGAAGGACGACGCTGAAGCGTACCGCCAGCAGGCCGAGCACGCGCTGACACGCCGCGCCATCGCCGAGCGGCACGCCATCAACCTGCAGCGGCGCATTGACGCGATCCGCTGATCCCCTGGAGAGAACATGAACGCTGTAGTCGAGATGCCGCAGCAGCGCACGCTTGTTGCGCAGGGCCGCATGTCGGTCGCCGAAGTCACCCAGCACGCCATCGCCGTGCAGGAGGTGATGCGCGCCGTGATGAAGGAAGGCGAGCACTACGGGAAGATCCCCGGCACCGACAAGCCAACGCTGTATAAGGCCGGCGCCGAGAAGTTGTGCATGACGTTCCGAATCGCGGACGAGTACCGCACGGAGGACTTGAGCACGGCTGACATGGTGCGCTATCGGGTGACTTGCATCGGGCGCCACCAGATGACCGGGATCGAACTTGGCAGCGGCATGGGCGAGGGCAGTACCGGCGAAGAGAAGTACCGCTGGCGCAAGGCTGTGTGCCGGGAGGAGTTCGAAGCCACGCCCGCCGGCATGCGCCGCACGAAGTACGCCCGCGGCAAGGGCGGTTCGTTCTACACGATCGACCAGGTGCGCACAGAGCCGTCCGACTTGGCGAACACCGTCCTGAAGATGGCGTGCAAGCGGGCCAAGATGGCCATGGTCTTGAACGTCACCGCGGCCAGCGACTGCTTCACGCAAGACCTGGAAGACCTGACCGAAGAACTGCGCGACCACCTCACCGACGAGGACGCCGCGAACGACCGCGACGCGCGCCGTCGCGAGTGGATCAATGACCAGATCGCCAACATCGCCGCCGCGAAGACCGGCCGCGAGCTGAAGGGCATCTTGGCCTATGCGCTCGAAGAGACGCGCATCCGCAATGACGTTGAAGCGGAGAAGGAAATCCGCGCCGCGGCCGACAAGAAGGTCGCCACAGCCAAGCCCAAGACCGAAGGACAGCAATGAACTACGACGACATCGCCGACGATGTGCAGCTCGTCTCCAGCGAGCCTGTCACGCCGCCGCTCCCAATCGCAACCGACCGGTCGGCCGTTGCCATTCGTTCGAGCATCGACCGTGTTGAGTCGGCCATCAGCGAATTCGACAGGATCAGCGCCGGCTTGGCCGACCTGCATGCGCGCTTCCCTGTGGATCTTGTCTATGACGCGACATCCACCAAGGGCATGGCCGAAGCTGTGGCGCACCGCGCGGCCTGGCGCGAGCCTCGCATCAACGTCGAGAAGGTGCGCAAGATCGCGAAGGCGCCCGTGCTGGCGCTCGGCAAGGACATCGATGCCCGCGCCGCCTGGCTGACAGAACAGTTGCTGCTTGGCGAAGAGCCGGTGGACCGGCAGATCAAGGCCGAGGAAGCGCGCAAGGAAGAGATCAAGCGCCAGAAGGCGGACGCGGAGTTCGCGCGCCTGACTGCGATTCAGGAAGCGCTGCACGACCTGGCCATGGAAGCCAACGTGGCCGGCTGGTCGTCTGACTTCATCGCGAAGCGGCTGGCTGACATGCGCGCACGTGTCATTGATCCCCTGGTGTTCCAGGAGATGATCGGCCAGGCCGAGGCCGCGCGCACGAGTGCTGTTGCTAAGCTGGAGATGGCCCACAAGGCCGCGCTGCACACCGAGGCCGAGGCGGCGCGGGTGGTGGCAGAGCGCAAGGAACTGGAAGAGCTTCGCGCCGCGCAGGCCGAGCAGAAGCGCAAGGATGCGGAAGCCCAGGCCGCCGAGGCAGCGCGTGTCGCGGAACAGCGCCGCAAGGCCGACGAGGAGCGCATCGAGAACGAGCGTGTGGCCGCCGAGCTTGCCGCGCAGCGCGCCGAGATCGAGCGCCAGGCCGCGGAACTGCGCCAGCGGCAGGCCGATGCGGAAGCGCGCCGCGTGGCCGATGAAAAGGTCCGCGCCAAGAGCCTGCAGCAGGCGCGCCTGAACCAGGCCTTCGAAGCTACGTTCGCGCGCTGTGGCGCCGAGCGGACCTATGCCCTGCGCGATGCGTATCGCGCGCTTGACCCCGCCGGTCGTGTGTGCCCCGAGGAGCACATCGACGACTACATTGCCGCGCTGGAAGCACTCCAGCCGGCAACTGAATTGATGGGTGGCGTGGGCGCCTCCCTGAACGGGTGGCCTGGCAATCAGGGAACCCGAGCTGTGGCTATGCCCGACGGCTCGGAGGAATACCGCGAGAACAGTGGGGCCCATGACGGCGGGGAAAGACCCGCAACCATCACCACGAACGCCCAAGAGAGTGGCAGTTTGCCTGCTGCAGCAGGCGCATGTACCAGCAGCGGGGCCGAAGCGGCTGATGTCCCGTCAAGTGGGTCTGAGGGCAAGGGCGCGCACGCCGAAGAACGCGCGCCCGAACCGTCTTTCGACTTCCTGGCCGAGTTCGCCGAGTTCCTGGAACTGTGCGCAACCGGCGAACTGGGCGAGATCCGCGCTGCGGCCGCTGAGCTTCGCCCGCTGGTTGCGCTGGCGCTGGAGGCCTGATCGTGGCCGCCACCATCCCCACCCTCCCGAAGATCAAGGACCGCTGCACCAAGGACGGCGATCATTTCCTCTGGAAGGGCTTCTTCAACAAGAAGGGCACTCCGCTCATCTGGAACGGCACGCACATGGTCGATGTGCGCCGAGTGGTCGCTGCACTGGCGCAAGGCGCGAAGCCGAAGACGGTCTTCGACAACCTGCCTGAGCGAGCCTGGGCCGAATGCCTCACCCCAGGCTGCTGCTCACCGCTGTGCGTGAAGGGCGGCAACCGCCTTGAGTGGTGCGCCTGGCGCCGCGACAGCGGGCAGGCCAAGAAGAACCTCGCTGAGGCCATCCGCCACACCGCCATCCGACGCAGCGCCAAGGACATCAAGCTGTCGCTCGACATCGCCCGTGAGATCCGCCAGAGCAACAAGGGCGCGGCCGAGCTGGGGCGCGAGCACGGCGTGCACAAGTCCAACATCTATCGCATCAGAAACGGCGAGCGGTGGCGCGAGCACATGCCTGGGGTCAGCATCTTCACGATGGCCGCCGCGGGCGTCTCCGACTGATCAGTCCGCGATGTATCGAGCCCAATGAGGAGTAAAGCGTGAAAGTGTGGATCAGCAAGTATGCGTTGAGCGGCGGGATCAAGGAGGCGGAGGTTCGTCAGTCAGCGTCGAACCTTCGGTACGTGTATCCGATCGGGTCGCACGGCTCGCTGCTGCTTTGGAGGAGCGCCCACGAAACCCGCGAGTCCGCAATCAAGGCCGCCGAGCAAATGCGCCTGAAGAAGATCGCCAGCCTCAAGAAGCAGATCGCGAAGCTGGAAGCGATGAAGTTCGAGTAGCGCACAAGATCGAGGAAGAACATGACCACCGACACCACGAAAGAGACGAAGCAACTTCCGGCGCCGCTGCACAACGAAAACGGCGGGTTGGTTGCTGCCATCGACACCGCCATAGACCGTGCCCGCAAGGGCAAGAAGGAGGGTGGGTGATGCGCGCTCGCGTGTACTTCGAATCGCTCGGCCGGCGAGACGCGAGCCTAGGCAGGCTGAGTATCCGCCGCACGCTCGCTTGGCCTGAGTGGGCGTGGCATGCCTACAAACGCGGCTTCTTCTGGCAGCACGCCATTCACGGAGACCCATCATGACCACCGACAAAGCACAGCCAGCACCAGCAGTGCCGAGCCTGCGGGAAGCGCTGGAACTGCTTCAGGAAGCCGTGGACTTGTGCGCCATCGGCGACATCGACGAGACCACCGACGACGGCCTAGGCTGGGCCGGGTTTGTGCGTGACGAAAAAGCCATGCTCGCCGCCCGTTGCACAAACGCGCGCAAGCCCGCGGCCTGGACAACTCACGAGCTTATTCACGAGATGAAGTCCGGGAAGCTTGCCGTCATCACCGCAACGCCTAGCGCGACATTCTGCGTGCCGGTCTACTTCGGCGAATTCTTGGGGCCGAACGCAGAGTGCGCTGCCCTCTCCGCATCCCCTCCAGCAGCAGTAGAGCCGACGTGTAGCGGCATGCAGGCCGGCGAGACGATCCAGCAGGCGGCGGAACGCTGGGCGTGGTGGTGCGAGAGGCGCGGGCACGCGACGGGCCTGCCGGTGTTCCTCCGCTTCCTGGCCCGAGCATGGGAGGCTGCCGTCGCCACCCCATCCGCACCACCAGAGGCGGATGCGCTCGATGCTGCGCAGACCCAGGCCGCGCGCGACGTGCTGGCCGAGCGGCGCCGGCAGGTCGAAAAAGAAGGTTGGACATTCGAGCATGACGACGAACATGACAACCAGGAAATGGCGCTGGCGGCCGTCTGCTATGCATTCTGCTACGCAAGGCCGCAGCCTGAATGGATGCCCTACGGCGGCCCGAAGAAGCCGCCTCCTTGGTGGCCTTGGGGTTCTGGGTGGTGGCGACCCAAGAGCCCGCGGCGCGACCTGATCAAAGCGGGCGCCCTGATCCTCGCCGAGATTGAGCGCCTGGACCGCGCATCCAAGAAGGACCAAGCATGACCCCCGACAGCATCCCCACAGGAGCGGCAGCGTTGACGCCCGCAACGATGAAGCTCGACGGCCGCTACAACTGGAAGTACCAGTCCGATCGGTTGATCTACCTCGGAAAGCGCGGCTCTTGGCATCAATTCAGCCGGATCGACAACCCGCGTGCCGTCTGGTGCGAGGTGCTGGATGCTGACTTGCACATGCTGGAGGAAACGAAATCATGAACCACGCCCCCACAGGAGCGGAAGACCAAGTTCAGGAACTGATGCGGCTGGCCGCCGCCTACGCTGACGCGCGCGAAAACCACAAACGGTGGTTCGACAGCCCGTCATCGCAGACGGCCTTTGTTGCTGCGAGCACCGCCCTCGAAACCGCCATCCGCGCCGCTCTCGCCCCTCCTGCTGCTACAGCAGTGTGCGCGCCGGCCGGACTGCCGAACAGAATTCTTGACGCCGCTGCTGTGTACTGGGGCTGTGCCTTCAAGGAAGGCCAGGAGAACCGCCAGCACGACACGCCCAGCGGCGATGCTGCCGACGCCTGGGAGAAACTGCGACAGGCCATCCTCGCATACGGCAACGAGCGCGCATCTCCCGCAGCATCAACCGCCGGGGCCACTCAAGACCTGGGCGTCTCGGCTCCTTCGTCGCCGCCGGGCTCTCTGTCGCAAGCTCCGACGATCCCTGACGCAAGCGTGCGGAGTGCGGAGTGATCCGCGACTACCTGCCCTGGCTGATGTCTGCCATCACCATCTGGATGACGCTGCTGGCCGGCAACAAGCACCCGAAGGCGTGGCTGTGGGGTCTGCTGAATCAGGCGCTGTGGCTGGCCTGGATCGTCACCGTTGGCGCCTGGGGCCTGCTGCCGATGAACCTCGCGCTGTGGATCGTCTACGGGCGCAATCACCTGAAGTGGAAAACAGCATGAGCCTTCTTCTCGACACGCTCGCCCGCATTGAACAGACCCTCAGCATTGAGGCCGCCGAATACGTACCGGCCATCGCTGACGTGTTCACCATCATCGACCAAGCGCGAAAGCAGCACGCGCGCGAGGGATCGGCGGCCGAAGGCTTGCGACCGAAGGGCGCAACCCCGGAGGGGCAAGAGCCCGGTGGCGAAGCCACGCGCCCAGAATCACCCGCCGGGGCACAGGAGGGGGTGCCGGCTGAAGTGCTGCCACGCTTTGCACTGAGCCCAGACAACGGCCTGATGTACGAGTCGGCACGCGGCCCTTGGGTTCGTTACCGGGATGTCGCCACCCACCCCACACCAGCACAGGAGGCGCCTGACATCCAGGCCGCATATCGTCAGATGATCGCCTCACGCTCCAGCGCGCCAGCACCCCAGGAGGCACCACAGGCCAGCGAAGCGAAGTTGCTGGGCGGCTGGAGGCTGAATCACGTCTTAGCGCACAGCAATGGCACGGCTGAAATCGGCTTCCTTGATGAAGACGACTGCTTCGCTCGCGTCATCACGGTGGACACCGGCCTCTACTACCGGCCGGACGATGCTGCGCCCCTCGCGCGGGAAATCCTGCAGGCGCTGACCGCCACCCCGCAGGCACCACAGGCCGAGACGCCGGCCGGCCAAGTGGTAGATGCTTGGATGGGTGACGGCGCGTTCCACGCTGTGATCGCCACCCCACAGGCACCACAGAAGCCCGAGGCTGCGGCGATGGCACAGGAGAACGTGCCGCTGACTGACCGCGACATCAACGCAATCGTGATGACGGTCATTCGCGACAGTTCGATCCTGCGGGTTCTCAAGCGTGAGTTGACGCCGCTCGAAATCAGCGACATCCGCGCTGTTGCCGTCAGGGCCGGCCGCGCGCTTCTTGCCGCCGCCCGGCCCGCCGTAGACCCGCATGCGCGCACGGTGGCCTGGGCGAATGCTGGCAAGACGTGGCCCTGGCCCGTCATCACGCGCTACACCGGAGGCACGGCGCCTGAAGGCGTTGCGGGTCGCGTGTGGCTGCGCCTGGAGGATGGCGGACCCGATGTCGAGTACGTGCCCGCACAGAGCAAAGGGGTAGTGCCGCTGACCGATGAAGCCCAGGTGCAGCACTTATTGCGGCTGGCAAAGAGTTTCGCCGAAGCAGTCTCGTTGGCAACGGATGACGATAGGTTCCAGACGCGCACGGTGGCCGCTTTCCAGGCGCTCGAAACCCTAGATGCCGCCCTCCGCGCAGCCCTCGCCGCTACTCGCGCAGAGCCGGCCGAGCCGGTGTTCTGGTATCGGCCGTGGAGCGATGGCCTGTATGAAGGGCCGCACCATCACAAGTCGGTCCGCGGCAAGATGCTGCGCGAAGAGAAGCCGGGCGAATGGGTGCCACTCTACGCAGCCCCACAGGTAGCTCGCGCAGAGCCCGCAGGCGGGCGGGTGGATGAGCGGGAGGCGACGGCTGCACAAACGCTCCAGGCGCACGGCGTGTTCAAGGGTGCTGGTGGTCTGCAGGCGTTCGCCGACGCGGACGCCTTCTGGGAGAAGCAGCCCTATGGCACGCGCTTCTACTTCGGCGACGGCATTGCCGACTACCTACACCGCGACGTGCTTCGTGCGGCGTGCGCGGCCCTCACCCAGCCCCCGACTTCGGAGGCTTCGCGCGATTGATCTTCTCTCGCACCCATGCTGCACCGCCCAGGGCCTTGCATTTCTCCCACTCGGCATCGGTCATGCGGATGGGTCGCGCGAGCATCACCTCGCCGGTCTTGCTGATGGGCTTGCGGCCGCGCTGCGGCGGGGGCTTCTCTTGGTCCATGTGCCGACTATAGCGTATCTACGAAAACGCTTGACGGTCTTCATTTGCGTATATACGATTTAGCCATCAACAGGAGCACACCATGGCACGCACGATGTTCCAACTCTGGCTGAAGAACGACCCGGACAACGGCGGCAAGGATCTGCAGTGCTGGTTCCAGGGTGAAGAGCGGGCAATCCGTGAAACGTGGAGTGAGCAGTTCGCCGCCGAAGAGCTGCGCCGCATCCAGCGCGCCAACCCCGGTCTCGTCTACGAACTCCGCACCAGGAGCGCAGCATGAGCGCAAAGCTCGTCATCAGCTACTACCGCGGCTTCCTCGGCAATGGCGCCTGGATGTTCGCCGTCCACACGAAGAAGTGCGCTCGCCAGCGCCGCGGCGTCACGCCTGGCGCCAGGGCATTCGCCTTGGTCCCGAACCGGCAGGAGCAGTTCGTGTCTGCGATGCGTGATCGCGCCACGCAGCCCCCGAAGGAGAACAGCCGTGGCTGAGCCCCGCGCGTGGCGTGTCCATGTGATCCCGTGGCAGGAAGACACCGGCATTGCGATGGCGGCCAGCCGCGCCAACGCCATCAGCCGCGGCCTGGCGTCCGCCAACGGCGTTGGCTACGGGCTGAAGTGGACCGACGTCAAGGCGACCCGCGCTCCGGAGTTCGACTTCATGTTCGCCAAGCACGGCCTGTTCAACTGGGACATCAACCACGCCCGAGACGTTGCGCGCGAAGAGATCGCCGCGCCTCTCAACAGCAGGAGAACAGCCATGAGTGAGCCGAGCCTCAAGCCTTGCCCTTTCTGCGGCGATACCGCCCTAGAAGTTGCGCAGGGAGGGGATCGGCATTGGGTCATGTGCCACGGCTGCCACGCCGAGGGGCCTATGAGGGACGACGAAGCCGCGGCCGTCGAAGCTTGGAACCGCCGCACTCCCGCCCCTGGCGCCACGCCGGCTGTGCCAACACCGGATGTGTGCGTCCCGGCTTCGCCGTCGCGCTCTCCGGTCGCGGGGCTCCCTGCGATCGCTGACGCGGCGTGCAAGGGCCTGAGCCCCAATCTCAACACGGAGAACTGTCAAGCAGGCGGGCGCGAACCATTCGTGCCGTTCGCCCCTGGCCAGTGCATCAACTGCGGGCTGCCGCCATCTCCGAACTGCGCGTGCCCGAACGGCCGGAAGGTGCGCGGCGCGCTTCGCAGACTACATCCATTCGACCCCGAGCGGCCGGACGACGAACGCGAGTGCGAAACCTGCAGAGGCAAGGGAACGATCGACATGCGCCTGAGTGCGTATGGCGATTCGGACCCGGCGGCCGAGTGCCCGGACTGCGACGGCCGCGGATGGTGGCCGCGCGAGGGATCAAGCCCGAAGGGTGAGTGCCCGCCAGGGCCGAATGCGGAGCACGCCGAGCCCGGTCCGCAGGACGCGCCCAAAACAGACCCGGCAGGAGACACACAGAGCGCAGAGCCGGCGAGCGAGCGCGAGGCTTTCGAGGCGTGGGCACGCGCTCGCCACCTCATTGGGCGCACCGGCTATTCGCCGTCAGGGAAACTCGCGTGGGAAGTCTGGCAAGCCGCTCGCGCCACCCCTCCAGCACCTGCGCCTGAGCCGGCGCTTCGTTACTGCATGGCCTGCGGTGAAGGCGTCACGTCCTTCTGCCGCGCTCCGGTGCCGTTCGATTGCAGGATGTTCAAGGCGCGCCCTCGCCCCACTCCTGGCGAGAAGGAGGGGTGATGAAGCTTTCGCCAGCGCTCAGGCAGACGCTTTCCGACATGCTACGCGGCCACATCAGGCGCAAGTACAGAACTCAGGCCGCCGCCGCAAGGGCCTGGGGCGTGCAATCGGTATTCGTCAGCCGCGTCCTGTCCGGCGAGCGGCCGCCCACCGACACGATGATGAGCGACGCCGGGATCGTGTTGGTGCCGATGTGGCGCGAGAAGGAGGAAAGCAATGGCTGACTGCCCCATCTGCAAGAGCGCAGAGCACAAGCTCACGTGCCCGAACCGAGATGGCGGGCAACTGAGGCTGTCTGGTGCGTCGCGCGCGGCCGAAGCACCGCGTCTGGCCGATCGTCTGGCTGATGCGCTGCAAGCGCACATCGACGGACCCGACCGCCTGGAGGCGCAAGACGCTATCGCAATCCGCGATGAACTTCGCCGTCTGCATGCTGAAGTGGAGCGGCTGAACGAAGAACTCGCCCGGCTGCGTGAGCACCTTGGAGAAGGGGATAGGCATGAGTGACATCGACTTGCTCAAGGCTGCCGCCAAGGCCGCCGGCATCACCGTTCGCGAGTCTGCAGGGGTTCTGTTCACGGACGTCGCCAAGCCTTCGGGCGTGGTGACGGGGCGGGAATGGAATCCCCGCACAAACTCGGGCGATGCGCTGGAGCTTGCTGTGAAGCTGCGACTCGACCTCACATGGACGCGCGATGATCGCGATAGGGCTTGCGCTGCCATGCCAAACCGCGCCATGAGGGGTCAAAACGCAGGGTCGGACGCGGCCGGCGCGATGCGGTTTGCCATCGTCAGTGCTGCTGCTGCTCTTGGAGGCTTTAATGGCTGACATCGCTGATGTGGAAATCCTCATGCACGCCTTCCGTCTTGCGCGTACCGGAAGATATCGCACGGCTGCGGAGCTACTTGCGGCACTCAAGGAAGACTTCCCGGATGTGGAAGAAGCGCGCCTGAAGGATTGCCTGAAGCAACTCGCAGAAAGGTTTATGCGCCATGGCTGACATCCCTGAAGCGCTTCGTCTGGCAGATGTGCTGGACTGGTGGGTGAACGAGACGGGCACAGCGCCGATGGAGCGCGATGAAGCGATGACGTTGGCAGCGTCCGAGCTTCGGAGGCTTCACGAGAGCTGCGAGTTCATGCTGGCTGCGACCCGCGAAGCGCAGGCGCTGTGCTCCATGTACATCGAGCGCATGCAGAAGGCTGAGGCAGAGGTTGCGAGGATGACCGAAAAGGTGGACCAACTCCAGTCCTGGCTGCGAAACATCGAGGGGGCTTGCGTCTACAGCCCATACCGCGAACTGAACCAGTGGGACGCTGGTCTCGCTGGTGCAATCCATGCAGCCGCCAAGTATTTGCCGCCGGAAGGTGCCGCAATCGAAAGGGACCGCAATGGCTGACATCCCCTGGCTACCATCAGGCAAGCGGATAGCTGACCTCTACACCATCGATGAGATCAAGGCCAAGATCGCAAGCCACGAGTACAGCCCGGGATTGCTGCTCCAGCACGCGATGCAGCACTTGGAGCGTCTGGCCGAGCGTGACGCTCAGTGGTTCGCCTTCGCGGTTGCGGTGGGCGAACGGCTGCGGTGCCTACCGTCGTCGTTCCCCGATGCCAACGCACACATCCTCCGCGTACTCGATGCGGCCATTGAAGGAGCCCGTAATGTCAGCACCTGAAGCGCTCAGCGGCCGACGCACGGATAGTGGCTTCCGTGTTGGCGCTGCAGACGTGGGCTTCATTGCCGTCGTCGGGAAAGACAACCAGCCGGTGATCCGCATCAAGACCGAAAAGCACTTCATCGATGTCCGCGTCACGAAATCCGGGCAGATGCGGGTCTATCTCAACGGCCTTCAGTGTGCTGCGACGAAGGGGAGGCGTAATGGCTGACATCAAAGCAGTGCTGGTAGATGTGCCGATGCCGGAGCCGCTTTTGCGCGTGCCTGCTTTTGCAGGGCGCCCTGAGTCGTGCTTCACTGCAGCCCAAATGCGCGCCTTCGGTGAAGCCTGCGCAAGAGCAGCGCTCGAATCTTTGGGCGTGCCGGCTTCGCCGTCGAGCTGTCCGTCGCAAGCGACTCCCATCCCTCACGCGGGGGAAGTGCGGAGCGGGCGGCAGCCGATCGAGACTGCGCCGATTGGCAAAGGCATGTTCGTGGTCCGCGCCTTCAACGTGTCCAACGGCTTCACGGGCTGGAGGCCCTACACCACGGACCCCTGGTGCGTTTGGCAGGCCACAGCCGGAGAGTTCTCCCGCTGGCCGCACCACTTCGCGCCCACGCACTGGGCGCCACTCCCCGCCGCCCCTGAAGGAGATACCCCATGAGCGCAGGAACCTTCGTCCCGGTGCACTGCTCCCACTGCGGCCGCCCCATTGCCAATGAGGCCGTGTACCTCGGTGGCTACGCCTATCACCCGGAGTGCACGCGCGGGCCGAGTTACCCCGCAACGTTCCAGCATCTGCCGCCCAATCCGCCGCCCACTCATCACCTATGGCACATGCCCGTGGCCCCGCCGCGACTCACCGAAGAGGACGTGCGCCGCATCGTCCGAGAGGAACTGACTCGCAGAGGAGATACCAATGGCTGAGCCGCTGAGCGAAGAGCAAGTCCGTGCCATCGCGCGGGAAGAGGCCGAGAAGGTGCTACAGGAGTTCAAGGACGACTTCCGCAAGCGCGCCTTCCCGGCAATCGAGAAGCTGGAAAGGGCGCTCCATGTGCAGAGCCCTCCCGTCGTGATTCAGCGGCGCAGCATTTGGCCGTGGCCGTTCAACTGAGGAGTAGAGATGCTGACCGAAGAACAGACCAGAGAACTTGCGGCCCGCCGGGCGGGCTATGACGCCGGCTTCGAAAAGGGGCGCCTGAGCGCAGGCGGAACCCCGGACCCGATGGATTGGCCGCTGCCTTGTGACGTGACCGTGGGGCACGGGACCATTGGTAGGGGCTGCGCGCTGCGCACGCTAGTCGGGCGGATGAGCGTGCTCTACGACATGGCGGTCGAGCGCAGCGGCGCGGATGTCGTCGGCGAAGCGCTCCGGCTCACTGGTCACGTTGCGATGGAACGCGAAGCGGCCCGCGCGAGGGACCGAATGCGCAGCACCGAGACCGAAGGGCTCGGCCCGGAGGGTGAGAGGCCCGGTGGCGACAGCCACGCGCCCAAGGAAGAGCAAGAGCCCGGCCGGCTTGCCGGCGCGCCCAAGGCTAGTTCCTGAACCCCACGGGAGAGTAAAACCCAGACAGCCACCGGTACAGTGGACCCATCGCGCGATAGACCCCTATACACCCGCTGTCAAGCAGTGATACGATTCGCGCTGTCGCGATAGCGCCCCGTTCGGGGCGACAAGCCTCCGGCCCACCGGAGCGCAACCAAAAAGAGCGACACCCGGCCACTTCAGGCCCAAGGTGCCCCCGAAATTCGACAGAGCGAGCCGCCCACCGAGGCGGCTTTTTGCATTTCGTGGTGCCATTCACCCGCAGGGAATCATGCAGATGACCGAACCCGCATCGAGCGCCGCGGGCGCTGTGGCTGGCTGGAAGCTGGCTGGTGGCGCTGCCGGCTTTGCCGCTGGTGGTGCTGGCTTGGCCGCGCTGGTCGTCATGTGCATGATGACGCCGCGCAGCGCGAAGGAATGGACCGTCGGTCTCGTGTCTACGGTCGTGGGCAGCATCTGCGGCGGTGCCGCTGTGGTGCAGCACTTCGGCTTGCATGCATGGATGGACTCCTACGTCGGTCTGGCTGGAGTGCTCGGCTTGGTCTTTGCCTGCGGCCTGCCGGCCTGGGCGGTGGTGAGGTGGCTCTTCACCTACCTGGAGCGGCGCAAGGACCGGGACTTTGTGGAGATCGCCAGCGAGGTGCGCAAGCAGCTCAAGGATGCGGCGCCGTGATCGATCGGGCTGAATTCATGATGGGCAGGGATGTCTCCCACGCCCTCGAATGCACGCCCGACATCCTGCGCAATGCGTCACGCACGGTCGAGATCGTCAACAAGCTCCTGGCCCTGGCCAAGGGGGCCGGCGTTCCGATCATTCCGCGCCCCGACGGCACGCTGGTGAACAGCGGCTGGCGTCCGCCGAGCGTGAACGCTGCCACCGCGGGTGCGGCCAGTCGCAGCCTGCACATGACAGGCGAGGCGTGCGACCTGCACGACCCGAAAGGCTACCTGGCCGCCTGGGCCGAGACCAGCGCCAACACGGTGCTGCGCGACCTCGGGCTGTGGATGGAAGCGCCAGCCAAAACCAAAGGCTGGCTGCACGTTCAGACCAAAAGCCCACGCAGTGGGGCGCGCGTTTTTTGGCCCTGATGTCGAGGTAATCGCCATGCGTCTGCTGCTTCTGGTCCTGATGTTCATCGCCGGGCCAGCAGCCGCGGCATTGATCGGTGTCGGCCAAGCTGGCTCGATCCGCATCGAGTTCTGCGACGAGCAAGCGAGTTGCCCTGAAGGCGCGCAGCGTGTCGTGATGGTGGCGCCGGCTGGCGCGACCTCCGAAGGTTGCTGGGCCGAGGACGACGACGGCAACGTCTTTATCGTCATGGCTGACGGCCGCGTGGCGCGCGGGCACCGTCGCATGATCAAGCCGCCGACCAACACGTGATCCCGTACCCCATCCTTTCGCCGCGCCTGCTGCTGATCGGCGGGGCCATCCTCGTGATCCTCATCGGCCTATGGGCCTGGGGCGAGAAGCGCGAGGACGACGGCCGCGCCGAAGTGCAAGCCGCATGGGACGACGAGCGCGCCACGCTCATCAGCGCTGCGGCCGATGCCCAGGCCAAGCACCGCGCCGTCGAACAGGAATTCGCCCGCATGGCCCAGGAGGCCACACATGCACAAGCCAAGGAGCGCCAGCGCAATGCGCGCGCTGTTGCTGACATCGCTGGTGATCGTGACCGGCTGCGCATCCAGCTCGAAGCCTACGCCGCCGGTGACGGTGGCGCCCCCGGCGATCCCGGCCTCGCCTCCAGTGAGCGAGCCGCCAAGCTCGGACGAGCTTTGGACGAGGCACTGTCTGCTCATGCAGCGTGCATCGGCACTGCTGCAGATCTCGCTGCCGACGTTCGCGCACTGCGCAGCGCCTGGCCCAAGTGAAGGACGACCAATGAACGCAACCTTCAGCCGCATCATCGACTTCGCCCTGGCGATCGCGGCGCTGCTCATCCTCTTTGCTGTGGGCCCGGCGGCCGCCCAGATCGGCGCCTGCAACCCGCCCGAGGGGACCATCGGCCTGTCCCGAGACAAGACCGAGCAGATCCGGGGCAGCGATGCCACCGAGAACAAGTGCACGGGGATGATGCTCGGGGAGGGTGGGGTGTGGCTGCACTGCCAGCCTCCGGAGCCCGAGGAGCAAGGCTGCCTGCCTGAGCAGCGTCACCGGCAGTGGGGCGGCCCGTTCGGCGACATGTGCAACAGCATCCCGCCCGGCACGCCGCTCGACCCGGCGAAGCACATCCTCCAGAAGGCGCCTCACGGCGGTCAGCAGGAGTTGCAAGACGACTTCGGCAACACCATCGGCCGCGCCACGTATCGCTGCGTGCGCGGCACCTGGTCGGAGGAGCCGGTGCTGTCGGGCTGCGCGTACAAGGTCGATCCCAACGCCCCGCCGCCTCCGCGCGTCGTGCTTAAGCCCCGCCAAGGCGACGCCAAGGTCGGTCCTGTGCAGATCCGGCGCTGACCCAAGGAATCCCACAATGGCCCACGCCATCCTGATGCTGTCGGACGAAGCCGACCCCGCCATCAAAGTGCACGTGTCCTGGGAGGGTGAGTTCGACGAGAACAGCCGCGCCCACCAGCTCATGCGGCGCGCCATCAAGGAGTTGGAGAGCATCGCCCCCAAGGTGCCCGACAGCGAACCGCTCCCCACCGCCGTCACTGTCGGCCGCCTTTACGACAACATCGCCGCCGCCGAGCGCAAGGCCATCGAAGACGGTTCAGCCGAGCCGATGTTCGGCACTCGTGAGGGCGACGGGGCGCACGCGATCCCGCACTGAGGCGGGCCTAGGCGATGAGTGGGAACGCAACGCTTCGCAACGCCAAGCATGAGCATTTTGCTCAACTGGTCAGCAACGGCGAATCAGCCACGCGCGCCTATGTGCTGGCCGGCTACAGCGAAGGCGGGGCCAAACAATCCGCCGCCAGGCTGCTGACCAACGCTGACGTTTGCGAGCGCATTGCTTACCTGCGTCAGCAGAAGGAAGCAAAGCACGAGAAAGCGGTCAGCAAGGCGGTCGAATCGGCCGCCATCGACAAGGCGTGGGTGCTCTCAAAGCTGGTCAAGGTAACCGAGATGGGCATGCAAGCCGAGCCGGTTTATGACGAGGAAGGCAACCCAGCCGGCGAGTACAAGCAGAACCTGGCGGCCGCAAACAAGGCGCTGGAGTTGATCGGCAAGGAGATGGGCATGTTCGTCGACCGCAAGGAAGTGCGCACCGGCCCGCTGGACACCCTGCCGCACGACGACCTGAAGAGGCTGCGCGATGCCCTTGGACCTCTCGTTTCTGGCGGGCATGTCGCCGGAAACGCTGGCAGCACTCAACACTGAGGTTCGCCGGCTTCTCGGCGAGAACAAGCTCGCTGACTACCAGCCGTACCCGAAGCAGCGAGAGTTCCACCTCAGCGGCGGCCCGCTGACAACGCGCGAGCGGCTTCTCATGGCCGGCAACCAGGTGGGAAAGACCTGGAGCGCCGGCTTCGAGCATGCGATGCACCTCACCGGGCGCTACCCGGACTGGTGGGCTGGCGCTGCGTTCGATGAGCCAGTCATCGGCTGGGCAGCCTCGGAGACCTCGCAGAGCACACGCGACACGGTGCAGCGGATCCTGCTGGGCCAGCCTGGCGCGTGGGGTACAGGCGCGATCCCGAAGAACGCCATCAGCGAGATCAAGCGGGCGGCGCACGGTGTGTCCGATGCGGTGGAAACCATCCTCGTGCGCCACGGCGGCGGCGGGGATGTGCAGGCCGGATTCAGCCGCATCACGATCAAGACCTACGACCAGGGCCGCGAGCGCTGGCAAGGCGAGACGCTGGACTTCGTGTGGTTCGACGAGGAACCGCCAGAGGACATCTACTTCGAGGGCCTGACCCGAACGAATGCCCGCCAAGGCATCGTGACGCTGACCTTCACGCCGCTGAAAGGCATGAGCAACGTGGTGCGACGGTTCATCATGGAGAAACCGGCCGGCACCGTGGTCACGAAGATGACCATCGACGATGCTGGCCACTACACGCCTGAGCAGCGGGCCGCGATCGTGGCGACCTACCCGGCGCACGAGCGCGAGGCGCGCATCAAGGGCATTCCGACGCTCGGCTCCGGGCGCATCTTCCCCGTCGCGGACGAGGCGATCGCCGAGAACTCGATTCAGATCCCTCCGCACTGGCCGCGCATCGCTGCGATCGACTTCGGCTGGACGCATCCCACAGCAGCCGTGTGGCTGGCCTGGGACCGCGACACCGACACAGTTCACTTGTACGACGCCTATCGCGTGAAGGAGCAGACGCCCGCCGTCCACTCGCTCACCTTCACCGGCAAGGGCAAGTGGATTCCGATGGCCTGGCCGCACGACGGCGAGGCGCACGACAAGGGCGGGGGCGAAGGACTGTCCAAGCAGTACCGCGACCTGGGCGTGAACATGCTTCCCGCAAAGGCCACGCACGCGCCCGATCCAGAAAAAGGCCAAGAGGAAGGGCAAGGCGGCAACTCGGTAGAGGCTGGTCTGATGAGCATGCTTGAGCGCATGCAGTCCGGCCGCTTCAAGGTTGCTCGGCACCTCGAAGACTGGTGGGAAGAGTTCCGGCTCTACCACCGTGAGGACGGAAAGATCGTCAAGGAAGTCGACGACCTGATGGATGCCACCAGGTACGCCGTGATGATGCTTCGCCACGCCAAGGTTCAAGAGAAGCGCAAGCGCGAGCGCATCGACGCCCCATCCGTCATCGATTCATCCACCGGCCTCCTCGGCGCGGTGTGACCAGACCCTGATCGCCTGAAGCCCGCAGGCGGTCGCAAAACAGTAACCCGGGCACGAAGGAACGAACCATGAGCGTGATTCAAGGCGTCATTGGCGCTGGCATCTCCGCGTCGAGCAACATGCCTGACGGCCTGCCAGCCGCCCCGCGCATGGGGCGTCAAGGCCAAGTGATCACGGCGCACATGCAGGGCCGTATGGCCGAGGCAGCGCGCCGCGGCACGCTGTACTACGGCTCGAATGGCGCCACGCCCAGCGTGACCACGGTGGCCCTGGCCACGACCTACACCGGCTTGTGCCTCTACAACCCGGCCAACAGCGGCAAGAACCTGCTGCTGGAACAGGTGGGCTATTCGTTCCTCGTGGCATTCCCCGCCGCTGCGACCATCGGCCTGTTGGCCGGCTATGCCGCCGCCGGCATCGTGACCGCATCGGCAGCCGCCTCGCCTGGCGCCTCGTGCAAGTTGGATGGTGCCGTCGGTGTCGGCCGCTGCGCGCTGTCCGCGACGCTGGTGGGCACGCCGTACCTGTACCAGGTCTTCGGCGAGGGTCTGACGGGCGCGATCACCACGGCACCGCAAGGCGGCCGCATCGTGCAGATGGAAGGTCACCCGGTCATCCCGCCCGGTGGCTACGTCGCGATCTACACGTCCACCGTGTCGGGCGCCGGCTCGCTGGCTGCGTCCTTCCTGTGGCAGGAAGAGCCGATCTGACGAGGGCCCGTTAGGTGTCACAGATGCCGCAAGGCCTGCCCGACGACGAGCCGTACAGCGGCCAAGGCGAGCAGGAAGAAAAAGACGAGAAGCAGCGGTACGAAGAGGACTTTGCTGCCTTCGCGAACCTCATTTGCGCCAAGCGCAAAGAGGCGATCGACGGCCGCAAAGAGTCCGGCATCGAAGACACCTGGGCCGCCGCTGAAGAGGCATACCACGGGATCGACGACACCAACCGGCACGAGTTCCGAGGTGGCCTGAGCGGCAACGTGTGGACCAAGCCCACGGCCATGTCGGGCTCCCTCACGCGCGATACGGACAAGAAGCGTCCGCAGAGCACGGGCTTCGTGCGCCTCACCAGCCGCTACGTCGACGCGGGCGCGGCCAAGGTGTCCGAGATCACCATCCCGGTGGACGGCAAGGCCTTCAGCATGAAGGCCACGCCGGTGCCGGATGCCGTGGCCATGAAGGACGACGAAACGCCATACGCCGGCCCAGACGGTCAGCCGGTGATGCGCGCGCCGACCGAGGCCGAGATGCCGCAGCCGGGCCCGGACGGCACGATGCCGCCCCCGCCCGAGCCGAAGCCGCTGACCGTTGGCGACCTGGCGCGGCACCAGATCGAGATGGCCGAAGAGTCGGCCGAAAAGGCCGAGACGCGCATCCACGATTGGATGGTCGAGTGCCAGCACCCTGCGCAGATGCGCAAGGTGGAGTTCGACATGGCGCGCCTGGGCGTAGGGGTGCTGAAGGGTCCGTTCCCTGACGAGCGCACCGCGATGGCCGTGAGCAAGGGTCAAGGGCAGATGGCCATCAAGGTCGAGCGCAAGACCCAGCCGGCCGATCGCTGGATTGACCCTTGGAATGCGTTCCCTGATCCGGCGTGCGGCGAGGACATCCACGACGGGGATTACTTCTTCGAGCGCGACTTCATGGGCTACGGGAAACTGGGCAAGCTCAAGCAGCGCCGCTTCTACCTGCCGTGGGCCATCGACAAGGTGCTGGAGGAAGGCCCCGACCGCGTGAACAAGGTCGAGTCCGGCAACCCGCGCGGCGCCGTGACCGGCAAGAAGAACCAGTTCGAGATCTGGTACTTCCACGGCAGCATCACGATCAAGGAGCTGAACCTCGCCAACCCGAAGGAGGCCGAGCGCCTGAAAGCCAAGGGCGCGAAGGACACCGACATGGTGTTTTCTATCGTGACCATGGTCAACGACACGCCCATCCGGGTCACGCTGAACCCGCTGGAGCAGTCCGGCCGGTTCCCGTACCGCACCGCCTCGTGGCGCCGCCGCTCGGGGCACTGGGCCGGCATCGGCGTGGCCGAGCAACTGTCCTTCCCTCAGAAGCTGTTGAACGCCGCGGTGCGCGCCGGAATGAGCAATGCGGCCAAGAGCGCCGGCAGCATCATCGGCATCGACGACACAGTGCTCGAGTGGCCCAACAGCACCTGGACGATCGTGCCTGACACGATCGTGCGCCGGAACCCGGACCACACCGGCCCGTTCGATATCCGGGCGGCGATGTCGGCATTCCAGGTGCCCAACGTCACCCCTCAGATGCTGCTGTGGGTGGAGCTTGCCTTCCGCATCGCCGAGGAGACGACGAACATTCCGTTGGTCACGCAAGGCCAGAGCGGCAAGAGCACGCCCGACACCTTCGGTGGCCAGCAGCTCCAGGACTCCAACGCGATGCAGCTCCTGCGGGACGTGGGATACAGCGTGTGCGAGGGCATCACCAACCCTCTCGTGACCGACTACTACGAGATGCTGCTGCTGGACCCTGATGTGCCGGACGACGAGAAGAGCAACATGCAGGTGGACGCAAACGCCGGCATTGCCCTGATCGAGAAGGCCTTGCAGGACCAGGCCATCCTGATGCTGCACCCGCTGGTGTCGGACCCGGAGTTCGGCTTCGACAAGCGCAAGTACGCGAAGACCTGGATCCGCATCAAGCGCATCAACCCGTCGGACCTGATGATGTCGGACGAGGAGTACGAGGCGCGCAAGAAGCAGCCGGTGCCACCGCCGCCGGAGATTGCAGTGGCCCAGATCAACGCCAAGAGCCGCGAGAACATCGCCGCGAGCCGCGACAGCCTGATGGCCGAGAAGATCCGAGTCGACACCGACCGCGATACCGCGCACGTCGTCTCGCAGGAACGCCGCGACGCCGCGCAGCACGTGCAGCGCATGACGGAGCTGGAGCAGCGCACCGCACTGGCGGTGATGGAACATGCAAACCGTCGGCAGATCAGCCTGGACGACGCGAAGGTCGACCTGGCCAAGCTGACCATGGAACTGCGGGCGCAGATGGAACTGGCCGGCGCCGACGGCAAGGGGCCGCAGGTGGCCACGCCGAAGGTGGAGCCGGAAGGTCGAGCGCCAGAGGGACAAGCCTTCCAGGCCTGACGCATGGATCGCCGCGCACCCTTTGCGCTGACGCAGGAAGAGCGCAACACCGCGCTGTGGCTGCGCCTCATGACGCACTTCGAGCAGCGCATCGCGACGCTGCGCCAGACCAACGACAGCCCGGCGAACACGGCCGAGGACACCGCGCGCATCCGCGGTGAGATTGCCGCGCTGCTTCAACTGCAGCGCCTGAACAACCCGCGCCAGTCCACCGAGGACTGACGCCAATCCTATTCGCCGCCGCCCGCGGGGCCACGGCAATGCGAGCAGCCACGCCCGAGGGCGCCGCTGCGACCCGAGCGCCCCTTGAGGGCGCTTTTTCGTTGGAGAGCCACACCACATGGCACAGGACTCCCCGGCCGACGGCCTGGAACAGGAAGACCACAGCACCGAGCAAAGCGATGAGCAGCGCATGGCCGCCTTCGAAGCGGGCCTCGCCGGCAAACGGACCACGGAAACGCCGTCCGAGCCGGTTGAGCAGCCCAGCCAAGAGACCGCCAGCGCGCCCGCGGCAGAGACGCCGCCTGCGCCGCGCATCCGCCAACTGACCGAGGACGAGTATTCCGAGTTGACCGCCAAGGCCTCTCGCGTCGACACCATCGACGAAGAGCGCAAGCGCGATCGGGATGCGATCTACGGAACGATCGGCGGGCTGCAGCGCAGCATCAACCAGCGGCGAGCGATCAGCCTGCCGCAGGAAAAGCTCGACGCCTTGCGCGCAGACCTCCCGGAAGTCGCTGAACTTCTGGAAGCGATGGCCAAGGCCACCGAGGTGCCGGCGTTCGATCCTGACTCCGTGGCCCGAACGGTCGAGGAAAAGCTCAAGCCCTCTCAGGACCAACTCATTGCAGCCGCGGAACAGCGCGCGTGGAGGCGCCTCAGCGCCGAGCGCCTGGCCGAGACGCATGAGAACTGGCAGGACGACGCCAACAGCACTGAATTCGCCGCCTTCGTGAAAGCGCAGGGCGACGAGTACATGAACAAGCTGGCCAAGGCTTCGGAAGAGTGGGATTACCGCGTCATCGGCGCGGCCCTGTCCAAGTGGAAAGACTCGAAGAAGGCTGCGGACGATGACGCCGCTGCCCGACGCGAACGGCTGAACTCCAACGTCAACCCCCGCGGCTCGTCGCCCATGTCGGCGCCGCCTCCGTCGCGGGACGAAGCATTCACCGCGGGACTGCGAAAGGTCGGCGCCGCGCGCTGACGGCAGCCCAACATCCCATAGGAGCGCATCATGACGATGCACCAGTACGGTTCCGCCGCCTGGCGGATTGACGAGTTCAAGGGCCGCATCCTCGGCCGCGCCATGCCGACGGAATGCCTGTCGCGCACCGGCCGCCAGGTCGAGTACCCCAAGAACAGCAGCAAGACCTACACCGCGCGGCTGTTCCTGCCCTACGGCGCGGCCAGCACTAACGCGAGCACGCGCAACACGTTCTTCGGCACCACCACTGCCGTCGATCGTTCTGCTGCGATCGTGAACGCGCACAGGGCCACTGAAGGCGTGACCCCGAGCCCCGACTCGGTGACGCCGTGGGACGTGAGCTGCACCATGCAGCAGTTCATGGTGCTCTACGGCTACACCGACCACACGGCAGAGTTCGGCGAGGACGACATCCCCGAGCAGGAAGAGCAACTGACGGCTGAGCGCATCACGCTGGTCAACGAAGCCTTCATGTACGGCATCCTAAAGGCCGGTACGAACAAGTTCTATGGCGGCACCGGCACCAGCCGCGCCACCGTGAACGGCCCCATCACGCTGAACCTCCTGCGTGAAGTGGCCCGCGTGCTGATGGCGAACCACGGGAAGATGGTCAATCGCGTGCTGGACGCCTCGGGCAAGTTCAACACGAGCCCCATCGCCCCCGGCTTCGATGTCTACATCAGCACCGATCTGTCGAGCGACGTGCGCGACCTGGAGCACTTCACCCCCGCGGAGAAGTACGCCAGCGGCTCGCCGCGCGACAACGAGCTGGGCGCCTGCGAGGAGTTCCGGTTCATGCGCAGCCCGGACCTCGTGCCGATCTTCGACGCAGCCACGTCCGTGACGGCCAGCACCTACGACCTGTATTCGACCGGCGGCACCAACCCGGACGTGTACCAGGTCATCGTGATGGCCAAGGACGCGCACAGCCAGGTGGCCGTTCGCGGCCTGCGCGGCATGGAGCCGTTCCACATCCCCCACACCAAGCGCGACAAGTCCGACCCGGGCGGCCAGCGCGGCTACGTGGGCGCGAACTGGTGGAAGGGCGGAATGATCGAGAACGACGGCTGGATGGCCGTTCTCGAAGTCGGCCGCACCAACCTGACCAACTGATGGCATGCCGGCGGGTAACACCGCCGGATTCCCAACAAACGAAAGGACCATCATGAAGGGCACCATCTTTCGGTGGCTGGACGGCATTGCCGACACCCGCGCCAAGGCAGGCCTTCGGGCCGTGCTGGGTGCGCTGGGCGATCGGCAGTCGTGCAAGGCGCTGACCACGCCTGGGCTCGCCATCAAGGCGGGCGGCGGCGTTCTCGTCAAGGCTGGCTCGGCGTTCTACGCCTGGGTCGGCGACCGCCTCGTCACCGTCGCAGCCAACACCGACCAGGCCGCGCTGTCGGGCACGGTCACCAACGCGAAGTTCAACGTCTTCTGCTTCTTCCTCGACCGCGCCGGCACCGGCACGAGCGCGATGGGGGTGGAGGGTGCGACGCTCGCCGCGGTGAAGTTCCCGCCGATTCCCGAGGGCAAAGCGCTCATCGGGTTCGTGATCATCAACCCCACTGGCACCGGCAACTTCGTCGGCGGCACCACGGCACTGGATGACGCCACCGTCGTTCCGACCGCGGTCTACATCAACACGTTCGGCGGCGTCTTCGATCCGTCGCTCGCGGTCAAGTAAGGAGCGCCAACCATGGCCATCAACACCACCTACACGCAATCCGCGTCTTCGCAGGCCGCCGATGCTCCGCAGTTCGCTGCGGGCCGCATCACCATGCCGGCCGACTCCATCACGGCCACGGACTACCTGCTGCAGGCCTGCGGCTTCACGCCGCGCTACGTCCGCTTCTGGAACGTCACCGATCGCATCACGATCGAGTGGCATGCCGGCATGGCGGACGACACCTGCCTGAAGACCGCGGCCGCCGGCACGCAGACCCTGGAGACGACCAACAAGGGCATCACCGTGTGCGACAGCGACGGCACGGCCAACACGGCCGGCCGGTGCTTCAAGGTCTCGCAGAACGCCACCCTGGCTGTCGTCGTGGCATCCAAGGTGCTGAACTGGGTCGCCTTCGGCTGACATCCCATTCGCCCGGCCAGGGCGATCTCTCGGCGCTTGATCAGCGCCAACCTCAAGCGGCCCCGCAGGCAAGTCCTTCGGGGCCGCTTCTTTTCAGGAGCGCGACATGACGCGACGCGGACGAGAACTCACACCCGATGACCTGCGGTTGCCGCAGAAGCCACCGCTCGACATCACCCACGGCAACGCATCCGTCGAGCGCGAGACCGTGAGCCTGGTGGATGTGCCGATGAACCAGTCCATCGTGACCACCGGCAAAGGAATCCCGAGCGAAGAAGAACTCGCCGAACTGAAGTTCAACGAAGACGTGCTGGAAGTCCGTCTCGAATCGCCGCAGAGCGTCGGCGATGACAGCAAGCCGGTGATGGCCTACGGGCCCTTCGGCGTGCAGGGCCGCCAGGTGTGGCTGCGTCCGGGCGAAGTCGAGAGCGTCAAGCGCAAGTTCGTCGAGGCCATCCTCCGGTCCCAGCCGTTCCGCGTGCAGACCGAGGTGATCAAGGGCCAGGGCGAAGAGCGCAACCTCGTCCGCCGCTACGTCTCGCGCCGGTTCCCCTTGACCATCATCAGCGACCCCAGCCCGCGCGGCGCCGAGTGGGCGCGCCGGATCGTGATGGAGAACTGAGCGCATGAACCGCTTGCAGCTCTGCCAACGAGCCCGCGCCGAGATGGGTCTCGGTGGCTCCGGCCCGAGCACGACCATCAGCCAGACCGGCGAGATGCTGCAGGTGGTGAACTGGGTCGACACCGCATGGGAGCGCATCCAGTCCTCGCGCAACTGGGACTGGCTGTGGGAGGCGTCGACGGTGACGATCACCGCGAACACGTCGGTGACCTCCGGCACGATCCCGGCGTCGCGCTACCTGAAGGACTGCGTGCGCGACTCGACCGGCACGCTGCTGTCCTACCTGCCCTGGGCTGACTTCCGCTTGGCCTACCCGACGGCACAGATCGCCGCCGGCACGCCGGGCACGTGGACCATCCGCCCGGACAAGTCCTTTGCCGTCAACGCCAAGCCGACGACGAACACCACGTACAGCGTGGAGCGCTACAAGAACCCGACCGCCATGACGACGGATTCGGATGCGACGACCGGGACGCCTCAGGGCATCCCGAGCGAGCACCACATGCTCATCGTCTGGCGCGCGGTGATGCTGTATGCCGGCCACGACGAAGCGCAGGTGCTCTACAACCACGCGCAGGCCGAGTACCGCAAGGTGCTGTCCGCGATGGGCATCACCGACCACGCCGAAATCGAGTGGGGGGTTTGCTGGTGAGCGACCAGCAAACGGCCATCGTGACGCTGGTCGGTGGCCTGGACACGGCCACCGCACCGCTGGCGCTGGCGCCAGGCCACGTCATCGGATCGGAGAACTACGAGCCCCGCATGCAGGGCGGATACCAGCGCGTGAAGGGTGTGGAGCGATACGACGGCCGCACGAAGCCGAGCGCTGCCGTGATCGTCGTGCTGGGTGTGGCCACGAGCTGGGGCGCGAGCGCAGTGGTCGGCGCAACCGCCACCGGAAGCAGTAGCGGCGCCACGGGGGTCATCGCCTACGTCTCCGGAACGTACCTGGCGCTGACCAAGGTCACGGGAACGTGGGTCAACGGCGAGAACCTGCTTGTGTCGGCGGTGAGCCAGGGCGTCGTGATCTACGAGCCCAGCATCACCGAGCTGCAGGCCAATGCGATGTACGCCGCCGCGGCGACGATCTACCGCGCGGACATCACGGCCGTTCCTGGCAGCGGGCCGGTGTGCGGCATCTGCGTCATCAACAACACGGTGTACGCCTTCCGCAACAACGCTGGTGGCACGGGGCAGGAGTGCTATCGGGCAACGTCATCCGGGTGGGTGATCGTCCCGAGGAAGAAGCGCATTCGCTTCACAACGGGGTCGGGCACGTACACCCACGGCACCGTCACGATCACTCAGGGCGCCAACTCGACGACAGCCTACAAGATCATGGTCGAGTCCGGCAGCTTCGCAGGCGGCGACGCTGCTGGATCGATGATCATCGACGCGCCTGCGCCAGCGGTGTTCGCCAGTGGCGCCGCGACGCTGAGCGGCGGCTTTGGTACGGTGTCCCTCGACTCCACGACCTATCAGGACGTGACGCTCGGTGCGTCTGGCAGATGGGTATTCAAGCCTTACCGCTTCTCGCTCACGCGCAACACGGTCACCCCGGTTTATGGTGTCGATCGGGTAGACAACTCGGCCGGCACGCCGATCGGCGGCGGCAACTTCATCGAGTTCGATGGGACGATCATTGCGCCGCTGACGGCCGGCGGCATCGATAGCCCCCATCGCATCGAGTGCCACAAGAACCATCTTTTTGTCGTCTACCGCTACACGTCCATCCAGCATTCGGCAATCGGTGATCCTTACGACTGGACCGTTGTCAGTGGCGCTGGCGAGTTGCAAGTTGGCGCGTTGCCGAACGAAATGGTTTCCATCCAGGGCAGCCAGGACGAAGGCGCGATGGCGATCCTCTGCCGCGACCGCACTTACATCCTCTACGGCAACGACTCAACCGATTGGAATCTGGTCCCGCTGAGCAAAGAGGTGGGCGCAAAGGCGTACAGCGCGCAAGTCATTGGCCAGCTTGTTGCGTTCGACGAGCAGGGCGTTCGAAGCTACTCGCCAACAAACGCGTTCGGCAACTTCGTTTTCAACACGCTGACGGACCACATTCGATCCCGCATCGCCGGCAAGACGCCGACGGGCTCGGCGGTAGATCGAGCCGGCGGCCGGTATCGGATCTTCTTCGACGACGGCACGTGGCTGTCGGGCTTCCCCGGCAAACGCTGGACGTGGATGTTCTGTCGCTACCCGTTCACCGTCGAGGTGGCGAGTGAATGGGAAATCAGTGGGGTGTCGTCGATCTTCGTCGGAGACGAGAGCGGCTATGTGTACGAGTGCGACAAGGGCCGCTCCTTCGATGGGACAGCGATCAGCGCATGGCTCAAGACTGCTTTTGCGCATCTTGGCAGCCCCACACGGCGCAAGGCGTTTCGCAGCATCGAGATTGAAATCCGTGGCGACTCGGCGGGGTCGCTGACGGTGCAGCCGGACTACAGCTACGGCGACACGGCCATCGATGAGAACGCGCCGGCCCTGGCGAACAACACGCCGGTGGACGGTCCTGACGGCGCGCTCGACATGGGCGACTGGGATGTCGGCTCATGGGACGGCAAGTACATCAGCCGGCTGCGCGTGCGCAGTCCCGGCGTCGGCGAGAACGTCGCCGTCCTGCTGGGCGGTGAGAGCGCAACAGAGTTGAGCCACGAGGTGACGGCGATCACGCACTACTTTCACATGCGCAGGCAATCGCGATGAGCACGGCCTACACCCGCAGCACCGACTTCGCCCTGTTCGCGTCGAGCCGGCGCAGCGCCAAGTTCAACTATGAACTGGACCTGATTGCCACGGCCATCGCCTCGCTGCTGGTCGACCCGACCTTCACTGGCGATGCGCGCGCGCTTACCCGGGCGATCACCGACGACTCGACACGCCTGGCCACCACGGCCTTCGTGCATGACGTGCTGAGCGGGGCGCTCGGAAACCTGCCGGTGCAAACAGGGCACGCAGGAAAGTGGCTGAAGACGAACGGATCGTCCGCTTCGTGGGAAGCATTGCCGATCCAGACCTACAGCATCTTTAGCGCATCGACCGCAACACTCACTGCGGTGTCTGCGCTTGAGCGCATGGAAAACACGCTCACTGCCTCTGGCCTCGCGACGGCGTGCCAGCAGATCATCTACGGGAACTCACTGTTCATCGCTGCGGGCGGCACTGGCTCCAATGCGAACGTCGCATCCAGTGCCGACGGCCTGACGTGGACGCTTCGTGCGATGCCATCGACCGCGGCGTGGCACGTTGGCACGGACGGGCTTCAGTTCGTCGGGGTCATTGATGGCGGCACAGGGACCGCAACGAGCGCCAACGGCACATCATGGTCGTCTACGACAGCGCTGCCTGCGGCATGCAAGGCGACGCACTGCATTCCGGTGTTCCTTGGCACGACCTGCTTTGTGCTGAGCAATACGGCGGCCACGGCGTACACATCGAGCAACTACGGCACGAGCTGGAGCACACAGACGTTGCCTGCGAATGCCGGCAACTGCGCCCCGTTTGTGGTCGGCGGATTGTTCTGGTACTGGAGCGCGACGACCACCGCATACACCAGCGCCACCGGCGCCACAAGCTCGTGGACCGCGCGGACGCTGCCGATTACGCCTGCCGTGGCGTGGCAAGACTTCGACGGCTCCCTATGGATTCAGGCCTCTGGCGGTACGGAGTACTACCGCACCACCGATGGCATCAACTGGACGCTGCAGTCGCTGACCCTGACAACGAGCGGAGCAAACCGCCCCGTCGTTTCCATCAATGGCATCTACGCCTACTTTTCAACGACTTTCGGCGAGGCAGCGACCTACCACAACGGCAATTGGGTACGTCGCACACCAAGCGTCTCCATCACTTCGAGCATGGGGCTGCGTCGATTTGCAAAGAACGGCGACGGCACGGTTTTTCTGGTTCCACACGGCGCTGGTACGACGGGCCAGATCGGGCGCATCGCCCCGGCCGAGGGCTCGGCCGCCACTGCCATCTTCACGAGCTGACCCCATGGCCTATTCCTTCGACCTCTACGGCTGGTATGCCGGCGAGGTGGCCGACGGCGCGCCGCGCTCGACGCTGCTGGAGCCGCCGACGCTGAGCACGACGACGACGCCTGGCGAGCAGCGGGCGAACTTCACCGGGTACGTGTGGGAGGTGAAGGCCTACGCCGAGCCGCCCGCCAGTCCGCCTGCGGCACCGGTCGCGCGGCACATCACGCCGCTGGCGTTCCGCAACCGGTTCACCACGGCCGAAAAGGTCGCCATCGAGCTTGCGGCGCTCGACAACCCGCTGGCCGTCATGGCGCTTCGCGAGCAGGCGGCCGCCTTGCGGGCAAGCCTGCGCGATGTCGAGTCGGCCAACTTCATCGACCTGGACAAGGCGGACACCCGCGCGCGCGTGCAGGGGCTGGAGTCCGCTGGCGTCATCGGCGAAGGCCGCGCGCTCGAAATCCTCGACGCCGAAATCCAAGACAGCGAGAAGGCCTGATGGCGACCAATCAGCAAATCCGCGAGTTCGCGAACGCGAACGGCTTCCGGCCCAACGAGCGCGGCGAGTACGTCGTCGACAACGATGCATTTGCCGGCCGCATCTACGACGTGGCGAAGGAACGCGGCTACTCCGCGAACGAGTTGGACACCGCGTTCGGCTGGGACTCCGGCACTTCGGCCGGCTTCATGACCCGGACAGGCCGGGCCATTCTCGGTGGACGCCCT
>Ga0196964_10000363_pt1 | contig 30741 bp, 17 predicted proteins | sample S1_10metaG_FD_148615 | JGI IMG/M metagenome (GOLD analysis project Ga0196964, IMG submission 148615) | Soil microbial communities from Anza Borrego desert, Southern California, United States - S1_10 | ecosystem: Environmental > Terrestrial > Soil > Desert | place: USA: California | collected... | reverse complement strand
TAGCCGAGCTGGCTGACCAGGTTCGTCGAGACGACCAGGCGCACGTCGGTGTAGGTCCGCGCCCACTCGGGCTGCGGCGTGCCCGCGCGCTCGAAACCCTCCTGCAGCTGTTTGGCTGCAGCGCTGGCAGAGCTCGCCGCACGAATCGTCGGCTCCGACCACGCCGCCACGTCGACAACCGACGACGTGAGATCGCCTATGTTAAAAATCGGCGCTTTGAGGCCAGGGATTTTCGAGGCAGAGACAAGGCCTTCGACATACGAGACGATGCAGGAATCCGCATCGAGCAGGACAACACGCTCGAATAATGGAAACAGCTGCTCCCAGGGAACGTCGAGAAGACGGCCGGCTCCGAGAACCAGCAGGGTTCCCCCTTGTTTGGGTCCAAGCTGCGCGCTGATGTCGAGCAGATTCTGACGATTCTTCTGCAGATGCGGATCCCAGAAAGCTCCCGCGCGGCGGTAGCGTTCCAGAAGACCCATGCCCGAGGCGACGTACCCTTGCTGCCGCAAGCGGCGGTCACCAACGGTGCGCACATAATTCCAGATGTCCAGCAATGCCATGCACAAAGAGTACGAAAAACGTTCGCGAGTTCAACGCGAGGTGTGCGTTGTCCTCGGTGAAACTACTACTCCTTGATTTCCAGTAGATCGACCTTGTTCAGCAGCCTCGCCTGTTGGGATTTCCTTTTCAATTCCTCCAGCACCGCCAGATTCGCCTTCAAGTCATGCTTCACGTAGGGCTGCGTCGCGGCGGGCTGGCGGCCCTTGGTGCTGGCGTGAGCGACATGATAGGTCTGGTCTTCGGGCACGAACAGGACGTTGTGAAGATTGCTGCCCATCGCAACGGGCCGCTTCATCAGATCCAGTGCCGCCGCTTCGTCGATCTTTCCGTAGCCGTTCTTCGTGCGCTCGGAAAGGAGTTTGTAGCGGTCGCCGGCCGAGAGCAGCACGCATCCGCCAAAGGCGTTGGGAAGCTGCGGATGCGCTTCGCCCTGCTTGACGAATTCGATCTTCTCCGGCCAGGCCGCAACGCCGACGGCCGTTCGTGATTTGCCGTCTGCGATCACGTAGTAATATTCGCACGTGCGCCTGGCAGTCTTAAAAATCTCCTGCGCTTCCTCGAGCGTATTTGCCTTTTCGAGAACGCGGCGCATCAGGAACGCCATCGGCGTGCCGTCCCAGTTGCCCTCGCCGCGGCCGCCCATCTCACCGAGCGAAATCTGCTTCTCGTTCATGCCGCTGACGCAGCCGATGAAGCCGGCATAGCCGACGTTCACATAGCCGTGCGCGCCATCGCGCTTTGTGATGAAATCGACCTGCACGCCCTGCAAACCGATCTCGGTCATGTAGTCCAGCACGCGGCCGTGGTACAGCTTGCCGCCGACGGTTGCGTCGCCAGAAACCGCGAAACCCGAGCAGTGGAAAAGCTCCGGAAAGACGTTCGCGATTTTCATTTCGTCGTACGGAATTCCTGCGCCCTCGGCCAATCCCTTCAATTCCTCGATGTGCTCCTTATCGCAATGCGGCTCCAGCCGGCGCCACGCGTCGCGGATATCATCGAGAAACCATTTGCCCTTCGCGACGCTGTAAACAAAGCCGACGACATAGAGCGTCGAGTCGGTCACTTTGCGGATGTCCGCGCCGAGCAGTTTGCCATGCTGCACGCCCATTTCGTACGGCGTACCGGTCAGCCACGCGGTGCGCTGGCCGTTTTTGATCTCCAGCCGCGCGCCGGGGATGTTGATGACGTTGTCCGCGGGCGTCGTTGCGTGTGCTTCTTCCACTTTGATGCCGACTGCGCGCATGACGCCGCGCTGCAGAGCGCGCTCGAGCTCGGCACGCGGAACGCTCACCGTTTTCCGATCGGCCGCAGCTTCAGGCAGCGCGCAGCCCGGCAGAATCGAAATCTCTGCCGTGCCGGAGTTCTTTTCACCTTCAGCCCCAAAGGCCAGCTTCCACGACGGCTTCTCGCCGCCCTTCAGAGCCAGTTTGAGAGCCTGCTTACCGTTCATCGTGCGAACCGAGATGTGCTCGACTCCGTTTGATGAGTCGGCGCCTTCAATGAAGCTGGCTTTGAAAAACGGGCTGAGCGCGCCCACGAGAGCCTGCGTGTCCTCGTTCTGCATCACCGCCGGCCAGAGTGCCTGGACCAGCGTATTCATCTTGAGCGCCTCGTTCAGGATCGCCTCAGGCTTGAGTTCCTCGCCACCTGGCGCCAGCGGGCCCTCCGCGACAAAAACCACGTTCTTCGCCGGCAATTCAATAAAAATCTTTTGCGGCGTGTAGCACAGCGTCGCCTTGGCTTCGCCGGGGGCCTCGAGCGAGAAGAAGAACTCGCGCGCGCTCTTGCGGCCGATCTTGATCGCCGCATTCTCGGCAAGCCCCTTGACGCTGCCTTGAATCTGGAGCGTAAACGTCTCCTGCTTGCCTTTGGCAATCTTCAGCAGAGTTTCCAGATGCGGTGCCAGCGCCATCGTGGCGTCGCGCTCGGCCGAATGCAGCGCGCACGCGGCAAAAATGAGCAGGCACAGCGGTTTGAGGGCATTCTTTTTCATGGAAGCGTCTCCATAGTTTTGCACAGGTCATGGTAGCAGATTGCCTGTTTTACGGAACTCAGAAAAGGATGAGCCCGTCACATAATCAACGGGTAATAAACTTAAGCATGGATGAAAAAAAAAGCACAGAGAAGTTCCCTTCTCTGTGCTCTCTGTGATCTCTGTGGTGAATAAGCCGTTACTTTTTGATCAGCGCGTTAAAGGCGTCCACGCCGGCCTTCGCGACTTCTTCATCGCGCTCCACCGTGTCGCCGCTCACGCCGATGGCGCCCACGCAGTTTCCAGCCGCGTCCATGATCGGCAATCCGCCGGGAAAGCTGATCAGGCCGCCATTGGAGTGCTCGATACGGTACAGCGGGCCTTTCGCCGACTGCTCGGGGCGTGAGAGGTCGCCGATGGTGCGCGTGGGCAGCTTGAAGAGCAGAGCCGTGCGGGCTTTCTTGGTGGCGATGTCATCGCTGCCCGGCCAGGCGTTGTCGGCCTGCGAAGCGGCAAGCAGCGTGCCTTCGACGCCGATGACGTGAATGTGCATCTTCGTGGGTTTCTTGTAGATGGGGCTTTCGAGCGCCGCAGCCTTCTTGATCGCGGCCTGCACGATTTCGTTCGCTGCCGCGTAACTCAGACCCGGCAGATCCACGACGGCATTCTTGATCGTCTTCAGCGCATCAACGCCGGCCTGCGCGACCTGCTCGTCGCAGTCTACCGTGTCGCCGCTGACGCCAATCGCGCCGACCAGTTCGCCTTCGACCATCAGCGGCAGGCCGCCGGGGAAAGTGATCAAGCCACCATTAGAGTGTTCGATGCCATAAAGCGGTCCCCGCGCTTCGAGCTCGGGGCGTGAAAGTTCGCCGATCGTGCGCGTGGGCAGCTTGAAATACCAGGACGTGCGGGCCTTGCGGGTGGCGATGTCGTCGCTGCCCGGCCACGCGCCCAATGCCTGGGTCGCGGCCATGAGAGTGCCTTCGCGGCCGATGACGTGGACGTGCATCTTCGTCGGCTTTTTGTAGATGGGGCTCTCAATTTTTGTCGCCGCCTCCTTCGCTGCCGCGGCGATCGCTTCGGCACCTGACTGCGTCAGCGTCTTGAAGTGGATCACATAGTTCGATGGCATCTGAAAACTCCTCCTTAGAAAATGTATGACAAAAATGTTTGAGCCAGAGTTTGCGCGCGAAATGGAGAATGTCAAACACGAAATTTGCATCCATTCAAAGTGTGCCTCGCGAACGTGCTGCGACCACGGTAGAACTCCTTTCATGCGCGCCCTCTACCGTGCTCTCTTTCAGCTCGCCTGCGTGATCGGCCGCCCTGTAGGCGGCATTCGCCCGCGGCGGATTTATGATGCGCTCGGCCGCCGCGCATTCACTGAAGCGCAGTTTTCGTGGCAGCGCAACGCATGGGGCCATGAGCTTAATCTTTCGCCGCATTACCATATTGACCGCAACATCATCGCGTTCGGCTGCTACGACTTGGAGCTTCACGGCGTCATTGAGCGGTTGGTTGAGCCCGGGATGATCTGCTTCGACGTGGGCGCCAACCTCGGCGAGATGGCGCTGCACATGGCTGCGCGCGCCGGCGCCACCGGTTCGGTGTACGCGTTTGAGCCGATTCCCGAAATTTTCGCCCGGCTGAAGAGCCACGTCGAGCGCAACACTCTTCAAAATATCGTCCGCCCGTTTCAGCTCGCGCTTTCGGACGCAACGGGCAAAGCGACGATTGCACATGCGGACTCCACGGCCAGCAACCAGGGCCTGGCGTCGCTGGTTTCGACGAGCGAGGTGCTTTGCAGGAGCCTCGAAATCGAAACGATGACGCTCGATGATTTCGTTGCAACGCACGCCGTGCCACGCATCGATCTGATGAAAATCGATATCCAGGGCGCCGAGCCGAAGCTTTTGAAAGGCGGCGCGAAAACTTTGCAGAAATTTGCGCCCGATCTGCTGATCGAGATCTCGCCGGAGGATCTCAAAGCCGGCGGCACAAACAGCCGCGAGCTCTGCCTGCTGATCGAGTCGTTTGGCTACGAGATCTACGCGCTGAAAAATGGCAAGCCGTACAACCCGCTACGCGCCGCAACGGTCAGCCCTGACTACAACGCAACAAATGTGCTGTGTACCAAGAAGTAGAGTGCCCGGGTTGCCCAAGGGAGTTGGGTGGCCCGGACGGCGCAGCCGTCTGGGCGCGAAGCGCAAGAGGTTACATCATTCGCGTCGCCAAATGTTTGCGTACGGGCAACGCGCAGGAAGTAACCTCTTGCGCTGGCGCGTCCAGACGACGCTGTCGTCTGGACCACCCAATCCGCTATCCGAATCCGCTATCAGCTATCCGTAATTTGATTCGAAAAAACCGAAATGATTATTGCCCGGAGCCCGCTTTGAGCTCGTGGTTCTGCGCCTCTGGGCCCATGCCGCGTTCGGCACAGAAAGCGGCGAGCGCCTTGTGATCGTCGGCGCTCTGTTCCTTGGGCAGGAAGAGCATGTAAAACTCGTACTGGTCTTTGGGCGGCAGTTCGCTCATGCGCTTCATCAGGCCCGGTGCGGCAGTGACCGGGACGGCGTCGAGAGAAATCTGTTCGCCGCTGACCTTTGAAGCCTTCCACTTCACATTCGCAAACTGCGGCACGACGAAGAACGGCACCGCGACGGGCCCGCCTTTCAGCTTTTCCGCGGCAGAGGTGAGGAACTTATTGTGCAAATCCTTCTGGCGGCGGATTGAATCCGCCTTCTGCTTCGCGATGTCTTCCCACTTCTTGATGCCCGCAAGCTTCTTGACCACTCCGTTGGCGATGTTGAGCGCTTCCAGAAAGTCGTACTTCTTCGCCTTCTCGCTGCTCCTGGTCAGCTCCTCAGTGGCAAATTGATCGGCGCGGCCTTCCAGGTTTTCCTTCGCGGCTTTAACATCGTCGGCTTTGGTGGAATCCTTCACGCGCGTGGTGTACTGATCCCATGCGGCGAGCGCGGCGGGAATATCCATCTGCGTGACGGCCGTTTCGACTTCCTTGTACTTTGCGGCAGCCTCGGCGTTGACCTTATCCAGCGCTGTCTGGATGTCGTTCTTCTGCGGCGCGTTGTCGTATTTGCCGAGGAACCCCTGCAGCGCCGCGCGTGCGGCATCATAATCCTGTTTTGTGCGCGCTGAAGAGGCCGTATCCATGGCGCCGCGATACGCGTCCTCGATCGTCTTCGCCGTCTCGGCGTCGAGCTTCTTCTGCAGATTGGCCTGCGCCGTCTTGGCGGGCTCGCTTATCTCCGGAAAGTTTTTTGCTGCGTCGGCGGCTGCTTTGTACTTTGCAATGCTCTCGGCCAGCTTGCCCGACGTCTCAAGCGCTTTGGCCTCTGAAATAAGCGTCTCGGCTTTCTTCTTGTCGGCCTCTTTGCTTGCGGCGGCGTACTGGTCGAGCAGCTTGATGGCCTCATCGGCTTCCAGCGAGGTCGGGTACTTGCTGCGAATCTCTTCGAGCTTTCCCACGTACTCGGAGGGGTCGTTGGCATTCTGCGCGGCGAGCGCGGCTTCAAGAAGCTTTTTGGCCTCGGCGTGGCTGCGGTTGATGCCGGGCGTAGCGACCGTTCCAGTGCCGGGATCCGTGGTCTGCTGCGTCGTGTTCGTGGCCGTGCCGGTTTCCTGCGGCTTGAACTGCTGCGCAATGAAAATTACAGCAGCGACGACGAGAATGAAAACGGCCGCGAGCGCCAGCGCCATCACGGGAGCGGGGATCTTTTTCTGTTCGCCAGTCGGTGCTTCTTCCGAATCAACTTCTTTCTTCTTGTCAGGCGCCTTGCCGCCGTCTTTTACGGCGCGCATGATGGTCGAATCGCCGGCTTCGATGCGGTCGATACCGGCAATGACGCCCTTCTGCACGCGTTCGATATCGGCGATCAGACGCGTCATGTCGCCGTAACGTTTCTCCGGCAGCTTGGCCATCATGCGTTCAATGATGAAGCAGACCGGATCTGGAACTTTCGGATTCAGCTCCTGGATGGCCGGCAGCGACTGCTGAATGTGAGCTTTCAGGATCTCATGCGCCGTAGCGCCTGCGAAAGGCGTCGTGCCGGTAACCATGTGATAGAACGTCGCGCCCAGCGAGTAAATATCGACGCGGTGGTCGATCGGCTTGCCCAGCGCCTGCTCGGGAGCCATGTAATGCGGCGTGCCCATCACGCGCCGCGCTTCCTTCGCGCTCGCGGCGCCTTCTTCAAAGGTCTTGGCGATGCCCAGGTCGGCAAGTTTCACGATGCCTTCCTTGGTGAGCATGATGTTGTCAGGCTTGACGTCGCGATGGACGATCTTGTTTTCGTGCGCGAACTCAAGCGCCTTGGCGGTCTGCAGCGTGATGTCGAGGGCGCGGTTGACGTCGATTTTCTTTTCGAGCTTCAGCAGTTCCTTCACTGAGGGCCCGTCAACGTACTCCATCGAAAAATAGTGCCGGCCGTTGGCGCGAGAAATGTCGTGAACGTGGATGACGTGCGGATGATTGAGCTTGCCGGCAGCGCGCGCTTCCCGGATGAAGCGGTCCACGAATTCGCTGTTTGACGAGTAGCGTTCGTTCAGGATCTTCAGCGCAACGACGCGGTCCATGGAGATCTGCTTGGCCTTGTACACCGTACCCATGCCGCCGGCGCCGATGCGGTCGAGAATCGTGTAGCCGGGAATGTCGATATTCGCGGTGGACTCTTCGACAATCTTCTCGTCGATGAGTTCCATCTCGGTGTCGCCGATTTTGATGCGATCGCCGAAGTTCAGCGGCGTGCCTTCTTCTGTCTTGGAGGCGGGCCGCCCATTGACCAGCGTTCCGTTGCGAGAGAGGTCCTGGACAACGAACTGGCCATTCTTCTCGATGATCGCGGCGTGCTCGCGCGACGCTTTCTCGTCGGGAATGGGAATGGCGCAGGCGGAGCGGCGGCCCATGACCATGCGGCCGCTGGTGAGTTTGTACTCAGCGCCGGCATGCCGACCGTTTTTGATGACGAGCTTAGCCACTCGGATCACTCCCGCCTGAAGCCGTTCCCCACATTGTGCTGGAGAAGCACGGAGCCGTCAATATGAGACGCGAGAGCTTTCACTTTGTTGCGCAATAATTACGGTGGCGGCCGGCATTTTCATTCGTAAAGTGTGCTTCAATTGATCGTGCGATGTTGCCACCTGCAGATAAGGAGCGCCCATGAAGTGCCTGCTGAGTTCACTTGCCTGCACACTGTTTCTGCTACTGATTGCTCCGCCCGCGCACGCCGGGTCGGCATCGTACAACCTGGGAACCGATCCCGTCCATATCACCAGCGGCGATCTGAACGGTGACGGCTTTCCGGACCTGGTGGTCGCCAGCGGCATTAATGCGGATGTAATCTCGATTCTGCACAACGATGCAGGCGGAACCGGCGCTTTCACAGCGCAGCCTAATATTGCCGGCATCAGCGATCCAAACTTCGTGGCGCTCGCCGATTTCAACGGTGACGGCAGGCTGGACATCGTGACGGGCAACCGCACCGCCGCGAGCACAACCGTGCGCGTGATTCTGCAGAACGCCGGCGGCGGATTTGCCGGTGCCACGGTGGTGCCGGTCACGGTGGGAACGCTGCCGCTTGCGCTGGTCATCGTGGACTTCAACGGAGACGGGCGGCCCGATATCGCGTCGGCCAATAACGGCTCGAACTCCATCAGCATCGTCACCAATTCCGGTTCGGGCAATTTTTCGGCGCCCACGCATTACAGCCTCACCGGAGCTCCCTCGTGGATCGCCAGTGGAGATTTCAACAGCGACGGCTTTACCGATCTGGTCGCTGCGATCGCCGCAGGAAATCGCGTCTCGATGCTTTTCGGCAATGGCGACGGCACCTTTAACACAAACGCGATCAATATCGCCACCGGTTCGGCGCCGCGCTTCGTCAGCACCGCGGATTTCAACAATGACGGAAAAATCGATTTCGGCGTGCTGCTCTCGCCCACGCCGACCAGCAACACCATCAGCATCTTCCTGGGAAACGGCGACGGCACGTTTCAGAACATCTCCAATAATCCCGTTTTTCCCTACAACAACGACGGGCTTCCGGACATCGTGAACCCCAACTTCGCGGTCGCCGATGTCACGCGCGATGGAAAGCTGGACCTGCTGATGGTCACTGACGTCGGCACGGCCGTGCCGAGTCTGTTCGGATTGAAAGGCAACGGCGACGGCACGTTTCAGACCGCGACCGATTTTCAGTTCTCCGTGCCCGGCGTGGGTATGTTCTCGATTGCCGGAGACCTCAACGGCGATCAGCAGCCGGACATCGCCACGGCGCTGGACAATCCCGGCACAGACGGCGTGCGCGTTGAACTGCTTAACCCCCGAGCAAGCATCAGTTCGCTAAGCCCGGCAAAAGCGCTTGTGAATGCTGCGGGCTTCTCGCTGACGGTGAACGGTGCGTCGTTCCTGAATGGCGCGACGGTGTACTGGAACGGCGTCGCGCGAACCACCAGCTTCGCCAGCAGCACGCAACTGAGCGCCGTCATACCGGCAAGCGATCTGCTCACGGCTGGCCGCGCGAGCATCACTGTCGTCAACCCGGCGCCGGGCGGATTTGCATCTGAGCCGGCCGTCTTCACCGTCTATGAGACCACGCTGGGCGTGTGGACGGTCGTGAACACGAACGATTCCGGCAGCGGGAGCCTGCGCTTTTGCATGGAGCAGGCCGGCAACGGGGACACGATCACCTTTGACCAGACAGTCTTCGATCTGACGAATTCAGACGCCGCGACGGTGATCAACGTGCTCAGCGAACTTCCGCCGCTGGATGACGGCAACGTCATCCTGGACGCACAGGATCAGCGAGTCACTCTCAACGGCAGCGGCGCGGGCTCGGCCGCGGGGCTGGTGATCACTTCGTCCAGCAACATCGTCAAGGGACTATCGCTGGTGGGCTTCTCGCAGTCGGGAATCAGCATTCGCGGCGGAGCGAAAAGCAATCTCATCGGTGGAACGCGCGCGAGCGGCAAGGGGCCGAACGGCAACGGGCTGCGCATCAGCAACTGCGGCGCGTTTGGAATTGAAATCACCGGCAGCGGCACGGACGGCAACAGCGTGCGCGGCTGCTGGATCGGCCTGGATTCGTCCGGCACTGCGGCGCAGGCCAACATCGCGGGAATCCTCATTCAGAACCAGGCCAAGTCCAACGTGATCGGCAGCGCCATCCCTGATGAAGCCAATGCCATCAGCGGCAATGCCTTCGAGGGCGTCACGATCTCCGGAGTGGGTACAGACGGCAATGTGATTATCGGCAACACCGTTGGAGCAGCCGCCATCGCGACCGCACCGCGAGCGGCCACACGCGACGACTCCGTTCCGACCAAAGCGGCCGTCGGAAACGGCAGCGCCGGCGTGTTCCTCTCGCGCGGTACGCAGAACAGCCGCGTGGGCAGCGCGCAGAACGGCGAAGGCAACACCGTCTCCTTTAATGGAGGCGCCGGCATCGAGGTCCGCGCCGGCAATTCGCAGCGGAACTCCGCCAGCACCAACAGCATCTCCGGGAACATTCGCGGCGGAATCGGGCTCTTCGACGGCAGCAACGCCGGCATTCAGCCGCCTGTGGACGATGGCGTGGACGTCATCGCCGCTCCCGGAAGCAGCGTGCGAAAAGTGAAGATCCGCGGCAATGCCTCGCGGGATGGTGCGATCGAGGTCTTCAACGACCCCGGCGACCAGGGGGCGACTTTCCTGGGTAAAGCCGTCGCCGCGGCGGGGCGCTTCGAGATTGAAGTCGATACGTCAACGCTGAACAAGATTACGGCCACATTGACGGACGCCAACGGCAACACGTCCGCGTTCAAGACGTTTGCGACCCCCGTCATCACCAGCGCCATCAATGTCACAGCCGCGGTGAATGCCGATTTCAGTTTCGCGGTGACCGCGAGCAATACACCGCAGAGCTACAGCGCCACCGGCCTGCCGCCGGGACTGAGTATCAACACCAGCACGGGAATTATTTCAGGCATTCCAACTGCTGAAGGCGCCTTCGCGGTGTCGCTCACGGCTTCAAACTCGACAGGAACTGGTACAGCCAGCATCCTGATGACGATTTCAAGCACGCCGGGGGCACCGGTGATTACCGGACCGGCCACCGCCACCGGCACAGCCGGGTTTGCCTTCACCTATCCGATCATCGCCACGGGAAACCCCACCTCTTACGCCGCCAGCGGCCTGCCGCCCGGATTGCAGATCAATGCCAGCAGCGGCATCATCGGCGGAACGCCGACTGCGGCCGGAACGTTCATCGTCAACCTGAGCGCCACGAATGCGTCGGGCACGGGGACGGCGGCGCTGACGATCCGCATCGCCGAGCTGGGCGATACTGATTTCGACGGCGTCGTCGACAGCCAGGAAGACCTCGTCGGAACGGACAAGAACAGCTCATCCGATGTGCCCGTCAGCGGCGGCACGGTCGTGGTGGACAAGGTCAGCGTCACGTTGAACTTCACGAGCCAGACGAAAGATTCGATCAAGGCCTCGCTTCTGCTGATTCTTCCTGAGGGCTTTGTGACGGCTAACACGAAGGTGAACGTAAAATTCGGCGACCTGGTTGAGCAGTTCACGCTCGATGCAAAAGGCAAGACGCCCAAGAACCTGGCCATGCTGAGCCTTAAAGGCGGCTCGGCCACTCCCGGTCCGGCAAAGGCCGGCGTCCTGACCTTCAGCGTGAAAGGCAAGAGCGTGCGCACAGAGCTCGCGGCGGCCGGGCTGACCGACAAGACCACAGCCGGCGAGACGCTGAAGATTCCCGTTGCCGTCGGCATCATTACTGGCGCGAGCAAATACGTGTACGGCGGGCAGAGCGCGGTTTTCTACAAGGCAACGCAGGGAAAGTCGGGCAAGGCGAGCAAAGCGAAATAAGGTCTGGCGGCGGGTTCAACGCTCGCGTTCATCGCTCGAGGACTTGCGAAAAGCGCCAGAGTTTTTTCGCTTCTTCAAACTGCGGCGCTTGCTGGCGCTTTCGTCGTCTTCATCCTTTTTCGGGCGTGACTCGTTCGCATCGCCGTCTTTTTTCTCAAGCTCAACATCTTTCTGCTCAACTTCGTTAAAGGCATCGCCGTCCTTCTGCTTCTCAGAATCCTTGCCGTCAACGATGCTTTCGTGATGCGCGTCTTCCTTTTCTTTGCGCTCAGCGGCAGAAACAGAATCGGCTTCATGACTGGCGCGTTCATCCGAACTCTCGTTTTCACGCGCCGCCTTTTTTTTGTTGTCTGCGATTTCTTTGTCTTTGCGTTTATACAGATACTGAACGTCGCTAAGAGATAGAACGCGATTGAAGAGACGCACGTCGTCTATCTCGCCATCGAAGAAGACCGGATCTCCACCCTCTCGTTCGATGAGTCCCAGCGAATCGAAGGCGGCGCTTTTCTGGCCGAAATCAGAACATTCTTCGCCTTCGATGCGGCCGTCGACGAAGACTGTCACATCACCGGTCCGGCTGTCGCGCGTGAGAACCACATGATGCCAGCGGCCGTCGTTAATGGGCCGCTGGCTGCGCGCGCCAGGAATTTCGCCTGCTTGAACTCCGATATGGCCTTCTTTATCCAGCCAGCCCCAGGCGATGCCGTCAGCTGCAAAGCTCCCGAAAGCCCCGGTGAGTGCAGGCGCTTCGAAGACAGAAGCCGAACCGCTCGCGCGCGTGCGAATCCACGCGGCGAGCGACGCCGTTCCGCCCAGCCAGCGCGACAGCTCGCGGCGCATTTGAACATGAGCGCCACTGCCGTCCAGCCGCACAGCGCTGCCCAGTATTCCTTTAATGCGGCGCGCTCCGCCCTGCAGCGTGGCAGCGTTTTTCTGCGGCGAAGCGTCTTCCAGTTCGCTGCCGTGCGGCTCATCGAAGCTCCACGATCCGCAGAGTCCTGGCAGCACACGCGCAGCTTGCGCGTGACTTCGCGGCCGCGCCGGCTCAGTATCCGCAGCGGAGACGAACAGGCAGAACGCAGGAAGTAAAATCAGCAGGCGCAGCATCACGGGTCTCACATTCACGAGCCACCAGCGTACGCAATCCGGCGCCATTTTCAGCCTGCAAACTATGAATCCGCGCTGGGCTAAAGCGTCTAATTGTGACGCTGGCACTGCGGCGGCGGTGAGGTAAACTACAGGCTGTCAACAAATGAGGTGCAGAATGAAGCGCAGGACAGGCTCGATAGGGGCGTTCGTATTAGCGGCACTCCTGGCCGGCAGTGTTTCGGCCGGAGAAGCGCCAAAAGCCGCCGAGAACAAGCCGGAAGCAAAGCAGGAGGAAGAAGCGTTTCGTGGGCTGCTGCTGGCCAAACCGAAAGACGCTCCGGAAAATGTAATTGCCTCCTTTGTCGTCTTCCCGAAAAAGTTCGAAATCGTTGACGAACGCAAGGCCGTGCATCTGTTTGCAAAGGGTGACGTCGCAAAGCAGATCGCCGATCTTTCACGCGAGCGGACAAAGGTAGAGATCCTTGGCGTCAGCGGCGCCAACGGAATTACAGTCTCAAAAATTGAGGTGTACACGGGCAAATCGAAGTTAAAACGGGAGAAGGAACAGGAAGCCAACGCGGTTAAAGCCAAGGAAGTGTCGCCGCCGGCACAGGGCACTTCAAAACCAAAACTTCCGCGCGGCGACGAAGAGTTTTAAGCCGCGACTACGGGAACAACACGGGAACAGAAATCAAAAAGGCCATGAACGTCTACCACATTCAGCAGAACGAAACTCTCTGGCGCGTCAATACCGAAGGCCCCGATCGCGGATTAAGCAGCTTCAATCAGAAGCATGAAGCGGTCAATCATGCCAAGGCGCTGGCGCAAGCCAATCGTCCGTCAAAAATCATCGTGCACGCCCGCAACGGTGATGTCGAAACCGAATTCACCTACGCCGCCGAGCAGACTGCTGTTCTGAAAAGCTGAGCGAAGCCGCCGCGCCCGTCACTTCTTCACAGCGCTTCCATTCACCAGGAAGTGAACGATCCGGACCGCATGGCCTTTGCTCTTCGAGTTGGCGGTCTCCGCCACGCGCAATTCCAGCTCGTGCTCGCCGGGAGAAAGTTCAGCGGCCAGCACGTACGCCCACGGCAAATGCAGTCCGGTGCTCCAGGCCGTGAACAGATCGCGCGTCGCCCAGGCGCCTCCGTCGATGCTGTACTCCACGCTGCCTGCGTCCGGCCCGGCTGCTACAAAGATTCCCGCGGCCGTGCCCTCAAATTTCAGCTTTAGCGTCGCGCCCGGTTTTTCGGCGACGAGCATCGGAACATTGACGAATCCTTCGCGCGTTCCGATCTTTTCGTTCGGCTTCCAGCTCGGATCGATCGACCAGCCCGCGTCGAATGTCGCCGCATTCAATTCCACCAGCCGTCCCGCGAAATAACTTTGCCCGTCGAGCGGCTGCGGCAGCGCATGCGGCTTTACAGGCCCGGGCGCATTCTTCCACGCGGCGTCAAAGAGTCGCTTGATGGACTCGGCATACAGTTTATGGCCGAATGGGCTCGGATGAAGGTTCTTGAAATCGCCGGCCCACGTGAACTCGCCGGCATGAATGCGCTCGGCAACTTCGCGCGCGAGGTTGATCGACGGCGCGCCGTAATGCTCCGCGACTTTGTCGTGATTGGCGATGACCACCGGCACTTTGCCCGCGTTGTACTCCGCGATTTTTCCCGGATCAACGAAATGCAGCAACACCACGTCCATCTCAGGATTGGCCAGCCGCGCCTGCCGCACGATCCCTTCCATACCGCGGATCTGCTCCACCGGCGTGAAGCCGTTGGTGTCGTCATTCACCGCCGCCTCTTCAAAGAGCAGATCCACTGGGCCGCGGCCGAGGACATCCCGCGCGAAGCGGAACGCGCCAGGCGTCGATCCAGTGGACGGAATGCCCGCGTTGATGAAGTCGAACGTCGTGTTCGGAAAGCGGCGCTGCAGTTCGGCGCAGACCAGATCGCGCCAGCCTTTCATGTTCGTGATTGATCCGCCCAGGAATGCGACGCGGGCCTGTCCGCCTTTCTCGAATTTCACGCGTGAATTATTCAGCCCGGCGCGCAGAGCGTAGTAGTCATAGCCGTACGGTGTCTGCGGCTGATCGGTGATCAGCGTGGTGTGGCCGGTGTTCTGCAGGATGAAATTCACAATACGGGTGGGATCTTTCAGGCTGTGAGGGTGGTGATTGCAGTGCGGCTTGGCGATCACGGTTATCGGCCCGCCAAGCTGTTTGTAACGTTCTTCTACCAGGCGCGTGTTTTCGGCGAAGGGAACCACATCGTCGGTCTCACCGCAGACAGAAAGAATCGGAATCTTTGCCGCAGCGATCGGCGCGAGATTGTCGACAGGATTGAGCTTGTACGCCAGCGCCTGCTCTTCGCTCAGGCCGTAAACCTCGAGGCAGCGCTTCCAATCGCTCGCGCTGCCCTTCCCTTTTCCTTTGCCGCCGGGCCAGCTCTTGAAATCGCAGACGGGAGCGTCGACATAAAGCGCCGCGACCTTTTCCGGATTTTTCGCAGCCCAGTTGAACGCGAACAGGCCGCCGCGGCTGAAGCCCTCCAGCACCGTTTTCGGAGCGAGCCCGTAGTTTTTGACGAGGTGAGCGTAAAACGCATCCATGTGTCCCATCGCCACCGGCGCGCCGTACATGTTCTGCATGTCGATGCACGCGGCGTGAAACCCTCTGGCCAGCAGCGCCAGATCACCCTGCGGCTCATGCCCGAAGAATTCAGTGCGCCAGATCCAAGGCTTTCCCTCTGCCGCGGTTTTTGGCAGGACGACGAAGGCCTTGCGGCCATTTACGGCAAATTCGTGTTTTTCGTAGCCATTCCACTCACCGCGCTTCACGTCTTCTGCGCACACAATGCCGCAGAGGCCGAGCATCAGCAAAGCTATCAGTCTCATTCAGCAACTCCGGAAAGGACGCATCACGGCACATCCGCCCAGGTGCCATTGCGGAAGGCCTGCAACGTATGTATTGCTACACCCGTGTCGGCGTGGATGCGCAGCGAACCCGAGCGCACGGGAGAAAGCAGGCGGATCTGCATCGCCTGGCTCAGCTGCGCCAGATCCAGGCCCAGCACTTCTTCCGGATCAGCTGACGAGCCGGCGATGACGGCACGGCAGCCGCTTTGCCGCACAAGGCTCGCTAGCTGTTCCGGCCAGCGCCCGGAATCGCCCGGGAAGACGCGCACGATCTCGGCCTCCAGCGCTTTCTCGCGCGCGTTCTGCGTCAAGCGTTGCAGCGCCGCGTTTGAGCGCGCTTCGACGAACAGCACGCGCGTGCCGGGCACGCTCACGCGCACGCACAGCGCCGTTTCGGAGCGCACCGCTTCGCCGCCGGGCGGGCCGTCATCGCAGAATTCCCACAGCACTTCACCCGGACCGCGTAGCGACTTGTCCATCTGCGGCGGACCGAAAGGAACGCCTCGCGTGTGCAGATATTTTTCGAGCTCGCGCCGCTCGTTGCGCGCCATGGTGCCGCGGGGAAGAATCACGCGTTGCGCCGGCACATGCTTGAGCAGATCCGTGGCGCCGTCGAGCGCCTCGGGCGAATCCGACGTGATCACCAGCATCTCCAGCCGCGTGATACCTCTTCGGCGGAGCAACTGTGAAAGCTGCAAACCCTGTCCGCGCGCGCCGGCGTCGATCAGCGCAGCGCCGCCGGCGGGCGACTCCACCAAAGCCGCGCGGCCGCGCTTGAGATCCAGGAACGTCACGCTCGGCGCGGCAGGCGCTTCCCGGAAGAAAACGCCTGCGAGAAGAAGCAGCAGGCACGCGGGAAAGAGGATGCACACGCGCCGGAACGTGGCTTCGCGGCCGCGCTCCAGCCAGATCCAGCCGAGCACCGCCGCGTAAACGAGCAGCAGCGGCCAGGCGGGAGCGGGCAGATCGATTGCGGCTGCCGGAATGCGCGCGAGCACGTCGTTGACAATCTGCAGAAGCGCAATTCCGGCGAAGGCGGGAAAAGCCGCCAGGCTTGCGGCGCTCGCCGAGAACACGCTGACGATCAGGACGGCGATTCCGAGCATCATGCACACGCTGCTCCAGGGTACCGTGAGCAGATTCACGAAGAGGCTCAGCGTCGAGAAACGTCCCATGTGCCACGCCACGATCGGAGCAGTCGCCAGCCATGCAATCAGCGATACGAAGATCAACTGACGCAGCGCCTCGGAGTATTTCGCGTATGGCGCGGGCTCTGTCAGAAGCGGCGTCATGCTCTGCGGACCCAGCCGCTCAGCGCGCCACGCACGCCAGGCGTCATCGAGTGCCGGGTAAAGGGTGATCAGCGCCGCGACGGCGACGTACGACAGCTGAAACCCCGCGCTGAAAAGCTCAGCCGGAGCAAGCGCAAGGTTCAGCAGCGCCGAGGCGCCGAGCACATTCAGCATGTCCGGTTCGCGGTGCAGGACTACGGCGGCGAGATAAAGCGAAATCATAAGAGTCGCGCGCAGCACCGGGGCGTCCGCACCGGCCAGAGCGCAGTACACACACGTCAGAATCAGCACCGCGAGCGCGGCACGGCGGCGCGAGAGTCCCAGGAAGGCGGCGCCAAAAAAGCCGATTCCTGCGAGAAACTGGATCTGCAGTCCGCTGATGGCCAGTAGATGCGCCGTGCCGTTCACGGCAAAGGCTTCACGGTCCGATACGTCGAGCCGCTCGCGGCGGCCAAACAGCAGCGCGTTCAACATCGCTGCCTGGCTGCCCGGCTCGCGATTATGGATGCTCCACGGAGCCATCAGTTCGGCCAGCCGCGCGCTCAACTGCGCGCCTGCGCGGCGCAGCCGCAGATCGACGCGCCACCAGCGCGCCGGCTGCTGCTCGATGCTCGCAGGAAAAACTTCCCCCACGCGGTAAACGCCCTGGCCGCGCAGCCACGCCGAAACGTCAAAGCCGTCCGGCAGCGTGTGCTCGGGCGGAGCTTCCAGCCGCACGCGGCAGGCGATGGTGTCGCCCTCAGCGATGGTAGCGCTGCTTTCGTTTAGACTGCAGTTCACGCGTACGCGGCCGGAGGCTGGATTCAGGGACTGCGTTGTCTCGCCGAGCGCGTCCACGTCGATCGTCCAGGTGCGGCGCTTTTCAGAACGCGTGTCCGCCGCGTCGAGCACGCATCCGCGGATCGTGACAAAGGAAGGCTGCGCGGTGGTGCGCCGCGAAATATCATCCGCCGGCAGAATGCGCGCACGCGTGGCATGCGTAAAAAGTCCGGCCACAACGGCGAGCATCAGGGCGCAGGCGAACACGCGGCTTGCCTGCTTCGGTTCTTCTGTTTCGACACGGCGTCTGGAAAGAATAATCAGCAGCGATCCGCCGAGAGTTGCAAGCAGCAGGCTGCCGGCGGTGGCAAGCCGTGGTGCGGCCGCCGCGTCGAGCGCGATTCCCGCGCAGAAGGCGAGCGCCAGCCAGAAGAGCGGCCGGCGGCGGTTGAAGGTGTGCGTATCTGAACGGGGCTGTTCAGTCGCGAGGACATCGTCAGGAGCCGCGGAGTCTGACACGGTCGACGCCTCGCGCTGAAGGATTCAGAACCGAAGGCCGGTGAGATTATTTATCCGACACGGGCATGGGAATGCTTTTCGAAGCCGGCTGCGCCGCCCACCATTTCTTCCATTTGTCGGCGTTCATTTCAATCGTTTCGTGCGTCAGCTCGCGCAACGCCCAGTGCGCTTCCTTGCGGGCGAGCGCATCGCCGCTTTCGAGCACTCCGATCAGCGCCGGAATGCTGTTGATGCCGCGCCGGTACAGCGCAGCGGCTGCCGTGCTGCGGATTTCCTTGTCCTCATTGGAAAGCGCGGCGATCAGCTGGCGTTCGGCTTCGGGGTCCACTTTTTGAGCCAGTTCCGAGATGGCGCGCTGAGCTTCTGTTTTTTCAGGGGGCTCTGAGGCCGCTGCGCTGGAACCTTTCGGCGGCGGCAGCAGCAGGCCTTCGTTGGCGCTCTCCTTTACGGTCGGCGCAGCGTTGGACTTTTCAGCCACTGGCGCAGACTCAGGCTTGTCAGCATTGCTCTGCTCCTTCACGGTCGTCTTCGCCGGTTCACGCGCCGCTGGAGCGCGCGCTTTGGACTCGGAGTCTTCCGAGGTCGCCGGCTTGGCCGTCGATTCGTTGCCGTCGATAACCTTCACATCCACATAAGCAGGCATGCTCGTGTTCTGTCCGTCGGAAACGACCAGCATGAAGCGGTACATGCCCGGGATGAACACGCGCAGACCGACACGGTCACGTGTCAGGGATGCGGGATTGAGCCGCAAATCGACACCGCCGGCCTGCTTCCACGAATAGGTCAGCGCGCCGGCCTTGGAGTGGCTCTTGCGGCCGTCGAGGATCAACGTGTAGCTCGGATCGGGATTGGCTACGCCCTTGGGGCAGGCCTTGATTGGATTCGGCGCCGCCTCGGCGACTGCTACGGGCAGCGTACCGGCTTTCAGCACGTCGACCTGGACAGCCGCAGGCGTGCTTTCGTTCTTGCCGTCGGAGACTTTGACTTCAAACGTGTACGTGCCGGCGCGCTGCGGCGTGAATTTCGCGAGCGCCCCTTCGCTCTGCAGCTGCTGCCGCGGTCCGCCGGTCTGGCGCCAGCTGTAGCTGAGTGCGTGCGGTCCCTTGTCGGGATCGCTGGAGGGCGTGGCATCGAGAATCGTCTCGACATTCTCTTCGGTGCGAAGCTGCGGCAGAAGCACGGCGGCCAGCGGCGGAATGTTCGGCGCGCGCGGCTTCACGACAACTTTGCGCGGCTCGCTCCATTCCTTGCCGTCGAACACTTTCAGCTCAAAGACGTACTCGTCGTCTTTCGGCAGAACCACTTCAGTCTTTGCTTTGCCCTGGCCGCGCCAGGCGAACTTCGCTTCCGGACCGGAGATCTGCGTCCAGCGGTATTCGAGCTTGTCGCCGTCGCCATCGCGTGAGGCGCTGCCGTCGAGCGTGATGCGCTCGCCGATTTCGCCGGAGACGACGTCGGCAATCACCGCGACCGGAACATTGTTCGGGCCGCGCACGGAGAACGCCACCTTGGCCGGCGCGCTTTCGTTGTCACCGTCGCTGACGATCAGGTCGAATTCGTAGAGCCCCGATTCCTTGGGAACGATGTTGAGAATTTCACCCTGCTCGGCCGGCAATTCCAGCGCGGCGCCAGTGATCTGTTTCCATTTGTACGTGAGCGGCGAGCCTTCCGGATCGAGGCTGCCGCGGCCGCTGAGCTTGACTTCACCGCCCGCGACGATCGGCTCGATACCAACGCGCGAAGCAACGGCGCGCGGAGGCTTGTTGGCGCCCTTGACCTCGATCTTGTGCGAGACCGGATCGCTCTTCATCAGCTCCGAGTCAACCACTTCCAGATTAATGACGTACGTGCCCGGCTTGTCGGCGCGGAACTTGAGCGTCTTCTTTCGCAGGTCCTTGCCGCGTACGCCAATCTCCGGACCGCCCTCGGCCGTCTGCGACCAGATGTAGTTGAGTTCATCACCATCCGCATCCGTGCTTTCGGCGGCGCTGAGTTCCAGGTATGAGCCGACGCGCGCGACATCGGGCGCAGTGATCTTCGCGACGGGCTTTGCGTTCTGACGCCCCACATGAACATCGAACAATGCCGGCTCGCTCGTGGTCGTGCCGTCGGTGACGACCAGTTCCACACGCGCGGAGCCCAGCGCAGTTGCTTTAATCGAGCATTTGGGCTGGTCCGCGTCGGTGAGCTCCAGCTGAATCTTCCCCGGCAGCAGGCGCCACTTGTACGAGAGTTTGTCGTTTTCCGGATCCGAGGACGCCGAACCGTCAAGCACCATCGTTTCGCCGATAATCACGCGTCCGCCGGCTGGTCCGGTGATGTGTGCGATCGGAGCATTATTGTTGACCGTGACGTTAAGCTCAAAGCGTTCCGGGTCGCTCTTGTTGATGCCGTCTGAGACCACAAGGCTGACGAGGTAGCGGCCGGCGACGGTGGGAATGAACTCCCACATCTTGTCTTTCTCTTTCGGCATGTCGCCGGGAATCACCGGATCGCCGGGCTGCACTTCCTGCGTCCAGGTGTACGTGAGCGTCTTCTTTTCAGGATCTGTCGAGCGGACTGCCGAGAGGCGCACGCGTTCACCGACCGACGCGGTCTTCGGCCCATCGATGATCGCGACCGGCGGACGGTTGATGCGTTCCTTGATTCCGATCATCACCTGCGAGCTGTCGCTGGCGCCGTGAGAATCGGTGACCGTCACCTTAAACACGTACGTTCCAGCGCGCGCGGGAACGAAGACCAGGGCGGGATTGATCGACATGTCATTGCCCTTCTGGTCTTTCATTACCAGGTTGGGCGGATCGATCGAGACCCACTTGTAGGTCATCGGATCGTTCTCGGGATCGACGGCGTCGGCTTCGATGCGGATCTGTTCGCCGATCAGTCCTTCGATCGACTTGGGCATGCGGATCTTGGGAGCCTGGTTGGCGGGGCCGACGGTGATGGCGATCTGCGCGGGCTCGCTGAAGGCATCGCCGGCTTTGACGATCAGCGCGATGTGGTATTCGCCTTCCTCCTCGGCGCGGAATTCCACCTGCGGGCCGTCCTTGCCGGCCCATGATTTCGGCGCGCGCTTGCCGGGCACGGGGCCCCAGATGTATTCGAGTTTCTCGCCATTGGGATCCTTGCTGCGCGTTCCATCGAGTTTGACCGTCTCGCCGATTTCAACCGTGGTCCGCTCGGCGAAGATTTTCGCCACCGGCGGCGGATTGTGATTCTTCTTTACCTCAGGCTTGGGTTCTTCTTTCGGCGGCTTGGGAGTTTCTTTGGGCGGTGCGACCGCGACCGGCGGCTTTTCGTCCGGCGGGGTTACCGTAGTAGCACGTTCTTCGGCAACCGATTTTGTCTTCGGCGGTTTCGGATCGGCTTCGGCGACTGGCGCCGGCTCGACTTTCGGCGGCGGCGGCGCGGTCACAGTGAAAACCACGGGGGCGCTTTCGGTACGGACCTGGTTCTTGCCCGTCTCGTCATACGTCGTGACTTCGAGCACAAACGCGTACTCACCCGGCGCGTCGGGCTTGCAGTTCCAGACGGGGTAGTTCATCACGTCGCTGCGGTTCTTGGAGAACGGCCGCGATTTGTCGGCGGCAAGGCCGCGCACGAAACCACGCTCGGTGCGCCAGTAGAACTCCGGCTTGGCGCTCTCTTCGACGATCGTTCTGGAGCCATCGAGGATCAGCAGCTCGCCGAGCTTCACCGTCCTGCCGGGATCGACAACGACTTTCACCTCCGGCTTCTTGCGCTCGACGATCTTCGGCGGCTCGGGCAGCTCGGCTTTTTTCGGCGGCTCTTCACTGACTTCGATCTTCGGCGGGACACTGTCGGGCTTGACGGTGATCATCATCTGCGACGGCTCGCTCCAGCGTTTGCCGTCGGAGACGACCAGCTGGAAATGATAGTTGCCCGCATGCGTCGCTTTAAAGTCGAAAGCGCGTTCTTTCAGCAGCTTGGGATCGAGCGGCTTGAACTTTTCGGGCGAGTCAATCAGCGTCCATTTCCACTCTTCGATCTTGCGTCCGTCTGCGGCTTTGCTGCTCACGCCGTTGACGCGCACGATCTCGCCGACTTTTTTATCGAGCTGGTCCTTTCCGGCTACAGCGACGGGCGGCGCAGCCGGCGGATCAACGACGCGGACGATGCGTCCCTTGGTCTCTTCGCCATCTTCGTTTCTTACGCTGATTTCAAAGACGTATTTGCCGGGCTCGGTCGGAATAAAATACGTGTCGCTGACCCACTTGCCGTTTTCGAATTTTCCGGCGGTGGGATTGGCGATTTTGACGGGCGGGCCTTCAAGCTGAGTCCACTGAAATGACAGTTTCGCGGCGCCCTTGGGATCGGCGCGGATCAGCAGCTGAACGCGGCCATCGGGCTCTTCAGCGTGCGCGTACGCCGCAATAAAGAGTGCGCATAGCAGACACAAGCCGTGCAAGTGGCTCTTCATTCTGTCGATCTCCGCGTTAATTCACTTTCGCCCTGCGCCTGAGCCTGCAGTACAGGCGCGGCCGCGGCCGGCTCGAGCGCCTGTGCTTCGGCGGGTCCGGAAGTCTGGTCACCCTGCGCGGCCTGTGCCGGTTCCTGCTGGGCGCCGGCTCCGGTCTCCTGCTGCGCCGTGGCTTTCTGCGGCGGAGGCGTCAGGCCCAGCAGCACGCCAAGCTCAGCCGAAACAGTGCTTATTTCCTCTTCGCTCAATGACGGCTCGAGGACTGAATGCAGCTGCCCGCCCCGCTTTTCGCGGAACAGATGCAGATCCTGCCCGGCGGCGTCTTTCTTTTTGCTCTCAAACACCAGCATTTTTTTGCGCGCCAGCATCAGCGCCAGGATGTACCGGAAGGCAATGCGCTGCGTATTACTGTCGCCTTCCAGGCGCTTGAAAAAGTCCAGCACGTAATCGACGTCCACGCGCGGGCGCTGCGGCTTGGAATCGTCACTGTCGGGATTCGGCTGTACCGTTCTCCAGAAGTAGAAGACGTTTTCCGGGCGCCGGGCTTGAAAACAAGATTCGCAGTAATCCTGCCGCTGCAATCCGTCTGCGTTCTGGAGCAGCGCCGAAAACGTGCGCTGTTCGGCAACAAAGGCCGCCTGGCAGGCACAGCAGCTCGCAGCCGGCTTGCTGATTTTCCACTCGTGTTCGGACACCAACGGGTTCTCCCTGGGGCTACTTGTGCGACAACATAATGCAGTTGACTGCACCGTGAGGCACAGCCTTTCTGCGGCCTTCAAAACACGCCGCACATGACGACGCTAAGCGCTTGTCATTTTCGGGGTTAGAGTGAAAGAGTCAAGGCCAATGTTGAGCCTACCTGCGGATCGCTTCGGCGACGTTGAGGGCTTCCTGGAATGGCAGTTTGGTAACCACCATGTACAGCGGTCCGTTTTCCGCCGCATGCCAGGAGATGACATGATGCTGGGCGTGCTGCGCGGTGAGGTACTCTTTGTAGGCTTCGGTGGTGGGGCTGGCGGGAGTATCGATGACCATCAGTGTGACGGACTGAGCATTGGGACAGCACTGCGTATACTTGACGTAGACGCCTTCCGGCATTCCCGGCAGAGACAGCTTGCCGCAGCATTCAGCCACGAGGTGGCACTGTCCAAGATTCGGCACGGATTTCAGAAGATGCGACGCCCTCTCCTTGAGGGTGTCGTCCATCACGCCCGGGTGGCAATTGCGCGCCCAGGCTTCGCCGTTTCCGGCGACGATACGCGCGTGCTCGTGGCGAGCCGCGCGGACAACACGGCATTGCTCGTTGACGCAAGTCGTCTCGTAACCGACGAACCCGGTAAGGAAAAACATGCACGCGGCCGCCGCGGCGACCGGTCCGCGCATGGTCATCAGGCGGGGTGAAAACAGACTGGTGATCGGGGCGCCGCTGTGAACGGAAGGCGCACTTTCAAGCGTCTCGAGAATGCGGTTTTTTAGAGCGGATGAGCCGGGTCGTGAGGTGGCGCGAACCAGTACTTTTTTCACGAATCCATTAAACGAGCGCTGGGCCTCGAAGAGTTCCTGGCAGGGCGAACAGGAACGAAGATGCGACTCCACCTCCTGCGACAGGCTGGACTGCAGTTCCTTATCCAGGAACGGCTGGCAATGTTTTCGAACGTCACCGCAATCCATACGGCCTCAACTGTCCCTATGCGCAGGCGGGCGCATGCGGTCTCTACTGCTTACAAAGTATTGACCATTCTTAAAAAGTCCGCCATCCTTACTTCTTTTCAGGATGATCCGCCCGCATTAAACCCCGCTCCCGTGCGTACTCATTCAATTCGTCCTGCAACTGCTTGCGTGCTCGAAATAGGCGGGACATCACTGTCCCGATAGGCAGACCCAGTATGTCCGCGCACTCCTGATATGAAAGTTCCCCTAATGTGACGAGCAGGAACACGGTGCGTTGCTCCGTAGGAAGGCGGTCGAGGGCGCGTTTCAGCGCGTCGTCGACCAGATCCGGGTAAAGCTCATCCAGATTTTTAAGCGGAACAGTCGGAGGAACGCTGAGCGTTTCCGGCGGCGCTTCCAGCACGTCATGCTCCGAGAAGTCGACGCTGGTCTCGCGGCGCTGCGCACTGCGGCGTTCGTTCAGGAAAAGATAGGTGAGGATCTGGAAAATCCACGCTTTGAAATGCGTGCCGATCGTGAAACGGTCAAAGTTCTGCCAGGCACGCAGGTAGGTCTCCTGCACCATGTCGTCAGCGCGAGTGGGTTCTCGCACCAGGTGCAGGGCCATGGAATAGAGCCGGTCCAGAAGCGGGATAGCCAACGCTTCAAACTGCTCCCGGCGCTTATGATCAGCGGCTGCACCGCGCTTAGCTGTCCGTCCGGCGGATTCATCCGGACTGGCAGGCAGCGCACCGGCGGCCGACACTTGATCCACGACTCCTTACCTCCTGCTGATTGGCAGGCACAAAGCCTGCCTTTTTCATTTTGTACTGCCTGCCCTTGAAGTGAAGCACTATTCCAGAAAAGAGACGCTTAAAGATCGTTTTCTGGCGAAAAATTGGAACAGAATCCAGAAACTGTGACTTTTCTGACGTCTTTCCTGCGTTAAGGTAATGAACAGTCTGACGGCGAAGCCGGGCATATAAAAAGGTTATCATGATTTCACGACGACGATGGCTGGGCTCGGTGCTGGTGCTGGGTGCGGGAATACGCACCGGCCTGTGCGCGGCCGAAGATGCCATCGCGCCGGTCCCGTCCGACTTTGTCGAAATCACGCCCAAGCAGGAAGAATGCATTGAGAAGGCCCTGGCCTGGCTGGCGAAGAACCAGTCCAAGGACGGTTCGTGGGGCTCGGAAGGCGCAAGCGGCAGCTACCAGATGGCCATGACGGGTCTGGCGGGGCTGGCTCTGCTGTCGGCGGGACATTCCCCCGGACGCGGCAAGTACGGCCAGAACGTTGCACGCGCGATCGAATTCTGCCTGAAGAACCAAGATCGCGACGGCCTGATCTCCTCCCGCAATGACGGGCAGCAGATGTACGGCCATGGCTTTTCGATGACGTTCCTGGGCGAAGCGTACGGCATGGACAGCGGCACTGAATTCAACGAACGCATCAAGCACGCACTGACGATCGCCGTTAAGAAGACGCAGCAGTCGCAGTCGAGCCGCGGCGGCTGGTATTACTCGCCGAACTCCGGCGCAGACGAAGGTTCGGTCACCGTCACGCAGGTGCAGGCGATGCGCAGCGCGCGAAACGCCGGTATCGACGTGCCCGAGAAGGTGATGAACAGCGCGATCGACTACGTCAAGCAGTGCCAGAACAGCGACGGCGGCATACGCTACTCGGTGCAGTCGGGCCAGACGTCATCAGTAGCTCTTACAGCCGCAGGCGCGGAAGTGTTCATGATGGCCGGCCGCTACAAAGCACAGGAAGCGGCGCGCGCGTGCGAGTATCTGAAGAAAAACCTGGATCCGCGTCGCGCGGCCGGGCACGACTTCTACACACACTTTTACGGCGCGCAGGCGATGTTCCAGATTGGTGGCGAATACTGGGCGCGCTATTTCACATCCATCCGCGACCGCCTGATCTCGCAGCAGCGCGGCGACGGTTCCTGGAACGGCGACGACATCGGCAGCACCTACGGCACCGCCATCGCGACACTTATTCTTTCGATGCCGTACCGCTATCTGCCGATCTTCCAGAAGTAACAGCGATCAACCACGAAGTTCACGAAGGACGCGAAGAACGGCAGGGACGGGATCGGTTCCGATCATGATCCCCTGTCTTCAGTTCAATATGAACTGGCGGCACGCGACAACGGCAATTTGCTCACCAGCGATATCGGTGTCCCCGTCAGGCTTCAATTCTTCTTCGTGCTCTTCGTGATCGTCGTGGTTGAAAACTTCGTTGTACAAATCTTTGTGGCTACAAAAAAAGAACCGGACGGTCGCGGGCCCGTCCGGTTCTTTTTCTTTATGCCAGCCGCGAGCGGCTGGATCTGAATCGATTATTAGAACGCCACCTGGAAGCTCACGATGAAGTTGTTGTTGCGAACCTGGTGGAACGGCAGGTCGTCGCCCAGATCGCTTTCCGGATCGTCAACCACGTTGTACATGGCCTGGATCTTGGCGTTGTGACCCTTGATGTAGTAGTTGATGCCGCCGCTGTACACCTGCGTGCGGAAGAGCTGCGTGTGGCGGGCATCGCCGACTGCAATGTTCACGTTCTGGAACGACTCGTAGCGCAGAGCGAACTCGAACGGCTTGAGCCAGCCCGGAGCGCTGTCGCAGAAGACGCTGTCGGAGATCTTGTAACCGCCGGCAACGTACCAGTGCTGCACGCTGAACGGAGCGCCGCGGGTCTGGAAGTCGTCGCCGTCATAGATGAAGACCGAACCCGGAGCGTGGCGGTCGTGGAACATACCCCATTCGCCGCGAATCCAGGCACCCTTGGCCGGGCCGCCGGGCATGTAGGACGCCCAGGCTGCCATGCGATGCGCCCAGGTCTGGCGGCGGTTCAGGCCGTTGATCGGATCGGCATCGCGGTCGCGCGGAGCGGACTCGCCCTTCGTGCCGCCCTGGAAGGAGTAGCCCAGTTCGAGGCTGCCCCAGCATTCGTTCTTCCACAGCGGGCGGACGATGGCGCTCAGGAGGATATCCTTCTCGTCGTTGTCGTCAGCGCGGTTCGCGCTGTCGCCACCGGAGAAGTGATAGTTGCCGGCGCCATTGAAGGCACCAACCCAGTACTGGAAGCGTTCATCCCACCACGTGCCGTGAACCTGCAGGCCCAGGTCGCGGTTGTCGCCGATCTGGCCGAGGAAGGAGCGTTCTGCGAAGTCGAGCTGCGAAGCCGAGCGCACGCCTTCTTCACCGAAGCGGGGCTTGAACTGTCCGATGGTGAAATCGTGGTGCGGGATCACGCCGTGGTAATTGATGTAGGCGTCTTTGAGCAGGCGCGGAACGCCGCCGGAACCGAGCTGCACGCGCGAAACGGCCGTCGTGCTGCCGACGAGGTCTTCGGCCAGTTCAGGAGCGATGTTGTTGACGCGCTTGACACCCTGGTTGCTCGGGAGAGCCGGGAAGCTCAGCGCTTCACGGGCCGGGTCGATCATGACGACCGCGGTGACATTCTCGTGAATGTCCATGTTGAATTTGATTTCAGAACGGCGAACGCGGAAGCTGTCGTTGTCGCTGGCCTCGTTCGTATCGGCAACCGTACCGGGAATGTCGAACAGCCCGCGGTTGTCGTTCTCGATTGAGGTGTACCAGACCTGCACCAGTCCGCTGAGAGTGAGCTTGCCACTCTTGGTCGTGACCTTGGCGTTCGGTCCGTACTTGTTTTCCAGAGCCTTGTCGACAGACGTCTTGGGCATCGATGTCGACACGGTCTGCAGCTTCCTGCGGAGCTCTTCAACGTCCTTCTTCAGAGCATCCACTTCAGCCGTCGTCGCTTCGCCCGCTCGAACCGCGCAAGGCAGTACAAGGAACATTGCTGCCAGCAGCGCTGCCACGGTTCCTCGAATGCGAACCATTATTCCCTCCCCTTTTCAGTCCCTCTCTCTGTCCCGCCGGGCAGCCCGCGCCGCCTGATCGAGCAGAGAAAACAACAACATAAAATTCCGACCCTTAACGAGTCAGAACAGCTCAAATGCCTTCAAATGAACCCCCACGTTTTAGCATCCGCCGAAAATCTGTCAAGAACGCAAATTGAAAAATCACGATATGCAACCCGCTTTTGGGCACTATTCTGCACCCGCCACCTGTGTTTGTAAGCCTTGACGTCTTAAAAGGTAACATTAATGGAATAAACCCTTGCGTTCGCCACGAAGTCACATGTGGAAAAATCCAGCCCGGGGCGAATGTACGATATATAAAAGGAGAGTTTTACACGCCCGCGCAAGGCTACTTTCCCTGGTCGTGCCTGACGCTGACGTCGGTTCCGTTGCTTGTACCCACGTTACCGCAGGCATCGCGGGCACTCAGCTTGACGCGGTAAATACGTGCTTCCGCCGTACCCGAACGTTCCCGGCGCAGTTCAATCGTGGCGGTAAACGAGCCATCGGCGGCAACAGCATCGACTTTGAAGTTCCGGTGCTCCGGCTCTTTCTTTTCCCCGCCGTCACCGCGCGCCGGATCGATCACCTCGATCGCGGCACTGAGATCCGCGGCGGTTATCGCGCTGCAGCCATCTTTCACGCTTCCGGTAAGCGTGACGGTCGCAAACGTATGGTCAGGCGGCCAGAGCGTCGCCGGATTGACTGCCTGAAGCTTGACTTCCGGGGGCTTGCGGTCCGCCACCGTAATGGAGAATCCACCCAGGCCCACGTTTCCGGCAGCGTCGGCAGCGGCGATGGTCACGCGCGTGACGCCGATGGGAAAGAGCGATCCGCTGGCATGGCTGTAATTAATGACCGGCGCGGCCGTCACGGCGTCGCTTGCGGTGGCGGCCGGGAAGTCGACGACTGTTCCGTCCGGTCCGGCGGCTTCAACGGTGATGTCCTGCGGCGAGACGACGGCGGGCGGAGTGGTATCCACGACGGTGACGTAGAAGACAGCGCTGCCCACGTTGCCCGCCTCGTCGAAGGCGAGGACCTCGACAGGTGTTACGCCTAGCGGAAAAACCGAACCGCTAGCGTGGCTGTAGGCGATGAAGGGCGCGGCGGTGACGCGATCGGTCGCGGTAGCGGGTGCATATGCAACCGTAGCGCCGTCGGCGGAGGCCGCTTCAGCGGTAACATTCGCCGACGGCGTAACGACCGGAGGCGTCGAATCGGAGACGCTGACATACAGCGTGGCGCGCGCGACATTGCCGGCTTCATCGGTTGCCGTGATCTCGACGGGCGTGGTGCCGAGCGGGAACAGCGAGCCGCTCACGTGGCTGAAGGTGACGGCAGGATTGAGCGTGACGTTGTCGCTGACATTCACCGCGAAGGTGACAACCGCACCCTGCGGCCCGGTGGCCTCCGCACCCGCGCCTGGCGGCAGAGCGATCGTCGGCGGCGTGGTGTCGGGCGGGGCGTCGGGGTCGAGAACTTTTATGGCCGCGGTGGCTTTTGAGAATTGGAGGGATTCGTTGATGGCGATGAGAGAAACTACGGCGTCACCAATATTTCCGGAGGTCTCGACTCGCGGTGGGCTGCTCTCCTCTATGTATTCTACCCTATTCGCTTCAAGTAACTTCTGAATGGCCTCGGACTGGGGGTCGTGAACGCTGACATCCAAGTTCGATTCCTGTTCACCCCGGACGCCAAACTTCAGAATTGGCTTTTGCGGAGCGAAGTTGGAAATGACTGGACGTAGGGCGTTGTACTGGGCAGCTGTCAAATCAGGCTGAGCCATAATTTTTTCGTCAAGAAGTTTCCCCAGGGAACAAGTTTCAAACGACGAGTCCGAAGCATGAATATGGATCAAAATATTGTTGCGGCAGAAGAAAATTACTTCTGTTTTATTAATATCTTCTATAGGAATGAAATTTAGATCTCCGATCTTTAGACCAAGTTTGTCACCTCGGAATAGGGGATGGCCAGGCTCACCTATGGGCTTTGCAGGGTTCACTAGAGTAAGCTTCCTCAGAAGCCCTTCATGTGCATTATTGGTGGAATCGGCGACAAGAATACTGATGCGCAACGTCTTGTCAGCATTAATTAGAACGATGTTGCGACTAACCGCCGAGTGCGCGAGAACTGATTCTACTTCATCTTGAGAGATGACGTACTCGGACAAGAGCGGATAATCTTCTTTTGTGAACTTAAATCCCTTTTTAAGCGCTGAGTTCTTTCCCGGCCACGCCCCAAATTCGGTGCTGACGCGAAGCTCTTCCCTGTAGTCGTCCAAAAATGCGTATGCAGTGTTCGACAGGATCAATAATGCCCAAAAAAGCACCTTCATGATAGATTTCCCTCTTTTATTATTGTAGACCTGTAACTTTCTGCTCAACACTCCGACGTTCCGCTGGTGCCGCAACTTTTAACTTCTCGGGAGTACTTACATCAATGACAGTTTCTCGATAAGCGGCTTCGAGCTCATTCTTATAAGGGCCAATACAATAATCATACACACCCAATCTAAAATCCGCCCACATATGCCGAATCCAGACGGTTTCATGCACCTTATTGGGCACTGGATGTCCAACAACACTTTGCGCTTTGATAAACCCAAACGGCGTTAACGCTTTTATCTTGGAATCACCTCCAAATAAATTGATAAAAGCGTGCAGCGACGATAAGGTACGAATTCTTTCGCACAATTTGAATGAGTAAAGGCAGTCCTCGACCAGGCCGATGGTGAAGTTGTCGACTTAAACCACGGTCAGGAGGAGGAC
>Ga0196964_10000362_pt1 | contig 30771 bp, 30 predicted proteins | sample S1_10metaG_FD_148615 | JGI IMG/M metagenome (GOLD analysis project Ga0196964, IMG submission 148615) | Soil microbial communities from Anza Borrego desert, Southern California, United States - S1_10 | ecosystem: Environmental > Terrestrial > Soil > Desert | place: USA: California | collected... | reverse complement strand
GGTCACGCCCGCGGCGTTGGCGATCACCGTGCCGAGCTGGGTCTGGATCACCGCCTCGCCGGTCGCCGGCACGCGGTTGTCGCGGTCCTTCACGTCGGTGCGGACGAACACGATCCCCTGCCCGCCCGCGGCCGGGCGGATCGACAGGCGCACGCGCTCGCCGGTGTGCACGCCCACGCCCGCGCAGATCGCGGGAGAGGACAGCGTATGCTCATGCAGTTCCGACGACGTACTCACGACAGTGATATCCCCGACCCGGTGAAATCCAGGTTTCGCCCCGCCTACCGATCTAGGGAAGGCGACCGATAGCCTCAACTAAAGCTTGGTTTCGCTTTGTTTCGCCCGGTGAAAGGGGTGCGCTGGAGCCGCTACCTCGTCGAGGCGGCACGGGACGGCGCGCGGAACGGCCGGGCTTGCGCTACATTCTCCGTCCGATGCGCGCCTTCTCCCGACTGCTCGACCGGCTGGCGCTGACGCCGTCCCGCAACGCCAAGCTGGTCTTGGTGCGCGACTATTTGAAGACCGCGCCCGACCCTGATCGCGGCTGGGCCCTGGCCGCGCTGACCGGTGATCTGGTGTTCCATGCGGCCAAGCCGGCGATGATCCGCAAGGCGGCCGAGGCCCGGGTCGACCCGGTGCTGTTCGGCTGGTCCTGGAACTACGTCGGCGACCTGGCCGAGACCGTCGCCCTGATCTGGCCGGTCGATCCGTCGCGCCGCCCGAACCGCGAACCCGAGCTGTCGGAGGTGGTCGAGGCGCTGAAATCAGCCAAACGCGACGAGGTGCAGGGCCTGTTGGAGGGCTGGCTGGACGCGCTGGACCCGATTTCGCGCTGGGCGCTGCTGAAGCTGGTCACCGGCGAGCTCCGGGTCGGGCTGTCGTCGCGCCTGGCCAAGACCGCCGCCGCCATGATCCGCCCCGAGCGCAAGCCTCTGCCGCCCTCCCCCGGCGAGGACGACGAGCAGGGCGAGCCGCTGGAGCCGGTGGACGTCAGCGAGATAGAGGAGGTCTGGCACGCGGTCTCGGCGCCCTACGGCGACCTGTTCGCCTGGCTGGAGGGCCGCTCCGAGCGCCCCAGCGCCGCCGCGCCCGGCCGCTTCCGGCCGGTGATGCTGGCCCACGCCCTGGACGAGGCGGTCGACTTCGACAAGCTGGACCCCGCCGACTACGCCGCCGAGTGGAAGTGGGACGGCATCCGCGTGCAGGCGGTCTGCGAAGGCGGCGAGCAGCGCCTGTGGTCGCGCACCGGCGACGAGATCAGCCGCGCCTTTCCCGACCTGATGGTGGCGTTGAAATTCGACGGCGCGGTGGACGGCGAGCTGCTGGTGATCCGCGACGGCGCCGTCGCGCCCTTCGCCGACCTGCAGCAGCGGCTGAACCGCAAGACGGTGGACGCCAAGCTGATCAAGGGCTTTCCCGCCGCGATCCGCGCCTACGACCTGCTGACCGACAGCGGCGAGGACACCCGTGGGCTGCCGTTCGACGAGCGCCGCAGGCGGCTGGAAGCCTTCGTCGCGCGCCACGCTTCGGAGCGCCTGTCGCTGTCGCCGCTGGTCCCGTTCGACAGCTGGGACGAGCTGGCCCGCCTGCGCGCCGATCCGCCGGTGGGCGCCGCGGCCGAGGGGCTGATGCTGAAGCGCCGGGACTCCGCCTACCAGTCCGGCCGCCCGAAGGGCCCGTGGTTCAAGTGGAAGCGCGATCCGTACCTGATCGACGCGGTCTTGATGTACGCCCAGCGCGGGTCGGGGCGACGGTCCAGCTTCTATTCCGACTACACCTTCGGCGTCTGGACCGAGGACGGCCAGCTGGCGCCGGTCGGCAAGGCCTACTTCGGCTTCACCGACGAGGAGCTGAAGCTGATCGACAAGTTCGTACGCGACCACACCGTGGACCGCTTCGGCCCCGTCCGCGCCTTGCGCGCCGACCGCGACTTCGGCCTGGTGTTCGAGGTGGCGTTCGAGGGCCTGCAACGCTCCGGCCGCCATCGCTCCGGCGTCGCCATGCGCTTCCCCCGCATCAGCCGCATCCGCTGGGATAAGCCCGCGCGCGAGGCGGACACGCTGGTCACGGTGTTCGCGCTGCTGGACCGCATCGAGGCCGGCGGGGGGCGGGCCTTGCCGCCGACGTCCGATCCCGCCAAGACCGCCTCATGAGCTGGATCCGCCGTTACGACGGCCCCGAACCGCAGCGCGTGAACAAATGGCTGGCCCAGGCCGGGGTCTGTTCGCGGCGTGAGGCCGAGGCGCTGATCGCCGAGGGACTGGTGTCGATCGACGGGGAGCCGGTCGCGGACGCCGGGCGTAAGATCCTGCCCGGCCAGACCCTGACCCTGGCAGGCGCGGCGACCGAGCAGCTGCGCGAGGCGCTGACCGCGGTGGTGCACAAGCCGCCCGGCGTCGTCTCCGCCCACCCCGAGCCCGGCCAGTTCGAGGCCGCACGGCTGCTGACCGCCGACAACCTGGAGGGCGCCGGCGTCCCGCCGCCCGAAGGCGCGAGCCTGCCGCCGCTGGGCCGGCTCGACCTCGACTCGCGCGGCCTGCTGCTGCTGTCCCAGGACGGGGTGCTGGCCAAGGCGCTGATCGGGCCGGACTCCGAGGTGGAGAAGGAGTACCGCGTCCGCGTCTCGGGCGAGCTGAGCGAGCGCAAGGTCGCCCTGCTGCGGCACGGCCTGCGGCTCGACGGCAAGCCGCTGAAGCGGGCGCGGGTGGACGTAAAGGGCGAGGGGCGGCTGCGCTTCGTCCTGACCGAGGGCCGCAACCGCCAGATCCGGCGTATGTGCGAGCTGGTGGAGCTCAGGGTGGTGGACCTGTTCCGCGTCCGCATCGGCTCGTTGCGGTTGGGCGACCTGCCCGAGGGGCGCTGGCGACCGCTGAGCGCGGAGGAGCGCGCCGCCCTGCTGGCCCCGCCCGTGCGCGACCGCTGAACTCCGGGCCCGGTCCCGCGTTGGCTGGCTGACGCCGGAGGAGCCCGCATGGTCGAAGGAAGAGGCCGCAACGCCGCCCCGGGACCCGGACCCGGCCGGGGACCGGGCCGCAACCGCATGCTGATGGCCGCCGCCGCCGTGGCCGCCGCCGCCCTGGCGGCCCTGGCCGCGGGTATGCGCCTGGACGAGCAGGACCACGGCGAAGGCGGCCCCGTCGGCGGTCCGTCGGTCGGGGCGGGGCCGGCCCTGTGACGGCCGCCCTGCGCCTGGCGGCCATGACGCTCGCCGTGTCCGGCGGCCTGGCCGGCTGCATGAGCCTGTCGCGCAGCGAGCCGGTCGCCGCCCTCTCGCCCGAGGTCGCACGCGGCGCCTACGTCGACCAGATGAGCGTGCTGAGCGCGGCGAAGGGTCTGTCGCCCGAGTTCGAGGCGGTGTTCCGCGCCCGGGTGGGCGAGAAGCTTCGCGGCTGCGCGACCGGAACCCGGCCGCTGCGGCTGGAGGCGCGCATCGACCGGCTCGACAAAGCCGACCCGGTGGCCACCGCCGTGATCGGCGGCGCCAACGTGCTGCGCGGCTCGGCGCGGCTGGTGGACGTTCAGACCGGAGAGGTGGTCGGCGACTACCGCATCGGCTCCACCGTGATCGGCGGCCGCCTGGCGGTGTTCCGCATGGCCGAGGCGGAGGAGCAGATGTCCGACCGCTTCGGCGAGGAGCTCTGCAAGCAGGCGTTCGGGGAGAGCGGCGGGAAGGACTGAGCTCAGACCGTGCCGGCCCGGCGCAGAGCCGCGATCTCCTCCGCCGTCAGGCCGAGGCGCTCCGCTAGAACCGCCTCCGTGTCGGCGCCCAGCGCCGGGGGCGGGCGGTCGTAGGCCGCGGGCGTGGCGGACAGGCGCATCGGGCTGGCGACCGTGCGGACCGGGTCGGCCAGGTCTTCGCGGGTCTGCTGCACCACCAGCTCGCGCGCCTGCGCTTGCGGCTCGGCGAACACGCGGTCGACGGTGTTGATCGGCCCGCAGGGCACCCCCGCCGCCTCGAACGCGGCGATCCAGGCGTCGACGCTTCGCGCGGCCGTCAGGGCGCCGATCCGCGCCGCCAAATCGATCCGGTTCTCGACCCGCAGGGCGTTGGTCGCGAAGCGCGGGTCGACGCCCAGCGCCTCGTCGCCCAGCGCGCGGCACAGGCTGCGGAACTGGCCGTCGTTCCCGACCGCCACCACCACCGCCCCGTCTGCCGTCGGAAAGGGCTGATAGGGCGCGAGGTTGGGGTGGGCGTTGCCCATGCGGCCGGGCGGCTTTCCCGACACGAAGAAATTGGTCGCCTGGTTGGCTAGCATCGCCGCCTGCACGTCGAACAGGGCCAGGTCGACGTGCTGTCCCTCGCCCGTCGCGCGGGCGTGCAGCAGGGCGGCGAGTATCGCGTTCGACGCGTACAGGCCGGTGAACAGGTCCACGACCGCCACCCCCACCTTCATCGGCTCGGCGCCCGGCGCGCCGTCCGGCTGGCCGGTGATCGACATCAGCCCGCCCATGGCCTGGATCATGTAGTCGTAGCCCGCCCGCTCGCGGTAAGGCCCCGTCTGCCCGAAGCCGGTGATCGAGCAGTAGACCAGCCGAGGATTGACCGCGCGCAGGCTGGCGTAATCCAGCCCGTATTTGGCCAGCCCCCCGGTCTTGAAGTTCTCCACCACCACGTCGGCCTGCCCGGCCAACCGCCGCAGCAGGGCCGCGCCCTCCGGCGTAGCCATGTCCACCGTCACCGAGCGCTTGCCCCGGTTGGCGCAGAGGAAATAGGCGGCGTCACCCGGGCTCCCGTCCGCCCTGGTGGTGAACGGCGGACCCCAGGCGCGGGTGTCGTCCCCCGCGCCTGGTCGCTCGACCTTGATCACCTCCGCGCCCAGCTCGGCCAGCAGCTGCGTCGCCCACGGCCCGGCCAACACGCGCGACAGGTCCAGGACGGTGACGCCCGAGAGGGGGCCGGTGGAGGATTCGCTCATGCTTTCCTTTAGCCCGGCCATGACGGACTTGTCTCAAGCGCTGCAGACTACCTAAATGGCCGTCGGCCCGCCGCGACGGCCCCTCTCCCCACGTGAGATGAGGCGGAGAAATGACCTCTTCCTCGCTCCAGATGCTGTCGCTCGTTGCCGCCCTTGTCGCCGCCGGCGCGTTCGCCGGGCTGATCGCGGGGCTGTTCGGCGTAGGAGGCGGCACGGTGATCGTGCCGGCGCTGTTCTACGCCTTCGCCGTGTTGCGACTGGGGGGAGAGAGCAACCTGCACGTGGCCGTCGGCTCCTCGCTGGCGGTGATCATCGCCACCTCGTTCCGCTCGCTGGCGGCCCACCGCGCGCACGGGGTGGTGGACGACGCGGTGCTGAAGACCTGGAGCCCGTGGGTGGCGGTCGGGGGCGGGGTCGGCGCGGCGCTGGCGGGCGTTTCCTCCCAGGAAGCGCTGACTGTCGTTTACGCGATCGCGGTGACTCTGGTGGCCGCGCAGTTGGGCCTGGCCAAGGAGAGCTGGACCCTGCGGTCGGACCTGCCGGGCGGCTGGTGGCGGCGGGGGCTCGGGACTTTCATCGGCCTGCTGTCGGCGATGATGGGCGTGGGCGGCGGGGCGATGGGGTCGATGCTGATGACGCTCTGCGGGCGTCCGATCCACCAGGCGGTGGCGACCGCGTCCGGCTTCGGCCTGGCGATCGGGATACCGGCGACGTTGGGGTTCTTGGTTTTCGGCTGGGACGCCCCAGGCCGCCCTCCCCTGTCGCTGGGGTACGTGAACGTGCCGGCGGTGCTGGTGATGGGCCTGCTGACCGGAGCGGTCGCTCCTTACGGGGCGAAGCTGGCGCACCGGCTGGACCGGCGGATGCTGCGCCGCGCGTTCGCGGTGTTCCTGGTGCTGACCGCGATCTCGATCGCGGCGAAGACGCTCTAGCTCAGGGCCGCAGGATAAGGCTGTCGCGCGTCGCCTCGAACCGCGACAGGCGACCGAGATAGCTCATGCCGAGCAGCGAGGTCTCCAGCCCCTCCTCCATCACCAGCGCCTGCACCTTTTCCACCTTGGCCCCGGCGACGGAGACATAGTCGAGTTCGACCAGGGCGGCCTTGGTCTTGCCCGCGGCGGTGGAGACCGGGTGGCGGAAGTCGAGCTCCGAAGCCTTCAACCCCAGCCGGAACGCGTCGTCCGCGGTAAGGGCGACGGTGGTGGCGCCGGTGTCCACCAGGAAGCGCACGCGACGGCCGTTGACCTTGGCCTCGGCCCAGAAGTGGCCGTCGGCGCCCTTGGTCACCGCCGCGGCGTCGGTCGCGACCGCGACGCGGGTCAGGGCGGGTTCGGGCGTCGCCTCCACCCGCCGGTCCAGGGCGATGATCGACTGGGCGGCGACCAGGGCCGAGACGACGGCGGCGGCCAGGATGGCGGCGGGCTTGAGCATGAACGGTCCGACTGACGCGATGCGCCGGTTCTGGCGCTCGACCTCACCCTAGCCGAAGCGGGTTGGCGCCCGGTGTAGAGACAGGGTTCACAAGCGGTGAACGCGTTCAGGCGGGGCCGAGTTTGGCGGGATCGATCCGCCCGCGGCGCGCCGGCAGCTCGGCCATGATCTCCGCCCGACGCTCGGGCGTCAGCGACGCCCAGCCGGCGATCTCCTGCAGGGTGCGCAGGCACCCCAGGCAAAGCCCGCTCTCCCCGTCCACGACGCAGACCTTGACGCAAGGCGTGGCGATCGGGGCGGGCGGCGTATCCATACTGCGGTCCTAGGTGTTCGTCGGATTGATTACAAGGCTGTAATATCATTACGAGTAAGTAATCAGATTAAATCGAAGTAAGATGGTCAACATGTATGGAGTTTAATTTGAGTTCGGGGAGCGCATTTAGCATCTTCTGCTCAACGAAAGACCACCGCACTCACCCAACGAACGGAGCACTCCAATGCGTCTCGTCACCGCCTTCACCCTGACCCTCGCCGCCGTCCCGGCTGTCGCTTTCGCCGCCGCCGTGGCGACCGTCGCCCACGCCCAGCCGAGCACCGCGAGCCGTCTTTCCGACGCGGAATACGTGGCCCTCGCCCGGTGCACCGGCCTGACCGCGGCGACCGGCGAAGACGTGTCGCAGCTGAAGGCCCTGCTGAAGGTGCAGAAGCGGGGTCGCTCCATGTATGTCGAAGATCGCGCCGATCACGTCCGCAGCGAAGCGCAAGGTCTCAGCGCCGCCGACGCGGCCGCCCAACGTGACGCGGCTTGCGCGGCCTTCAAGGGCTGATCACCGCTCTCTCCCTACGTCCCTCTCTCAGTCGCCAGCCTGACGCCCCGGTCTCGACCGGGGCGCTTTTTTCACGTTCCGGAAGCTTCGATGCCGAGAGCCGTTGCACACATTGCGAGCGGCCGCCCACACGATCCATGCGCTTCGCCAGCATTCCTGTGGCGCGCCGACAGCGATTTTAGTCAGGACCCGGATTAGTTGTTGCGCATTATGACAGATGTGCGACACTCAAGCTCGACGCGCTGACGACTGGGAGGGTGAGAGTCCCTGGGAGCCGCGACGCGTCTCTGAAAGCCACGCACAAGAGGCATTGGAGACGCTTCCATGAACGACAAAGAAAAGAACCTGCAGCACGCCATGATGTCCTTCGCCCTGATGGGCGGGATGCTGGTCACGCCCCGGCACAGGCCGCACCGCACCGAGAGCCGGCCGCAGGACTTCGTTCCCACCCCGCGCAAGCCGCGCTGATCCCTTCTCGCTTTCTTGCGGACGCAAGCCCCGGCCTCTAGTCAGGCCGGGGTTTTCGTTTGCGGGGCGACCATGATCGACCTTGAGAAGCGCGGCGCGGTCGCGATCCTGACGCTGAACCGGCCGGAGAAGCTGAACGCCCTGCCCGAGCCCGGCGACGGGGAGGCGTTCGCCGCCGTCTGCGAGGCGATCAACGCCGACCGGGAGATCCGCTGCGCGGTAATGACCGGAGCGGGGCGGGCGTTCTCGGCGGGCGGCGACGTCAAAGCCATGCAGGCCAAGGCCGACCTGTTCGAAGGCGGCGGGATCGCCATTCGCGAGCGTTACCGCCGGGTGGTCCACCGGATCGTCCGGGCGCTGTACGGCCTGGAGGTCCCCCTGGTCGCGGCGGTGAACGGGCCGGCCGTGGGCCTGGGCTGCGACATCGCCGGCCTGGCCGACGTGCGCATCGCCTCGTCCGAAGCCCGGTTCGGCGTGCCGTTCCTGAAGCTCGGCATCGTGCCGGGCGACGGCGGGGCCTGGCTGCTGCCCCGGCTGGTCGGCTACGCGCGGGCGGCGGAACTGCTGTTCACCGGCGACCTGATCGACGCCGAGACGGCGCTGGCCTGGGGTCTGGTCAACCGCGTCGTGCCGCACGAGCGGGTGATGGAGGAGACGCTGGCGCTGGCGGGGAAGATCGCCGCCCAGCCGCCGCACGCGCTGCGCCTGACCAAGGCCCTGCTGCGCCAGGGCCGCGAGAGTTCCTACGAGGCGCTGCTGGAGACAACCGCCGCCGCCCAGGCCCTCGCGCACCTGACCGCCGACCACATGGAGGGCGTCGCCGCCCACCTGGAGAAGCGCCCGCCGGTGTTCCGGGGCGAGTAGCGCCTCAGCCGGCCAGCAGCGTCAGGATCTTCTGCGACTGCTCCAGCCCCGCCTGCGGCGCGACCTCGCCCGAGCGGTCGCCGATCTTGTCCCAGGCGTCGCGCACCATCTCGGGCGTGGCGCCGGTCCCGAGATTGACGCCGGTGGTCTCCACCAGACGGGTCAGGGCGAACACGCCGGCGCCGGCCGACAGGATCGCGCCGCTCGGCGCTTCTTCGGAGGCCAGATACAGCACGCCCGGCATCACCTCGGCCGGGCCGAACTTGCCGAGAATCTCCGGGGGGAAGATGTCCTCGGTCATGCGCGTGGCGGCGACCGGAGCGACGGCGTTGACGCGCACGTCGTTCTTGCGGCCCTCCAGCTTCAGCGTCTGCATCAGCCCGACCAAGCCCAGCTTGGCCGCGCCGTAGTTCGACTGGCCGAAGTTGCCGTACAGGCCCGACGACGAGGTGGTGACGACGATGCGGCCGTAGTTCTGGGCCCGCATGATCTCCCACACCGCCTTGGCGCAGATCGCCGTGCCCGTCAGGTGCACGTCGACGACGAAGCGGAAGTCCTCGACCTCCATCTTGGCGAAGGTCTTGTCGCGCAACACCCCGGCGTTGGCGATCAGCACGTCGATGCGACCCCACTTCGCCATCGCCTGGGCGACCATGTCGGCCACGCCGGCCTCGTCGGTGACCGAGGTCCCGTGGGCGATCGCCTCGCCGCCCAGCGCCGCGATCTCGTCCGCCACGGCTTGAGCGGCTTCGCTGGAACCGCCGACGCCGTCGCGCGCGCCGCCGAAGTCGTTGACCACCACCTTGGCCCCGCGCCGCGCCAGCTCCAGCGCGTACTCGCGCCCCAGGCCCCGCGCGGCCCCGGTGACGATCGCGACCCGTCCGTCGAAGCGGATGTCGGCCATGCTGCTGCTCTCCCGTGGATGTGGCTTTCGCCGCTTAGCAGCACGCGCGAGGGCGGCGGTCAAACCCGGGACTGGAACCCCGCCACGGTGAAGGCGTATTGAGGCGTGACCCGAGGGGACGCCATGAGAACGACGCTGCCGACCATCGCCGCCGCCGCCCTGCTGCTCGCGGCCGCCGCCCTGCCCGCCGCCGCCCAGGAGGGTCCGCCGCCGGACGAGGCGGATGACGCGGGCGAGACCTGGGACGAGCCTGAGGGTTCGGGCCTGACCTGGACCGCGGGCGTCCAGACCGACTACGTGCGCCGCGGCGTCAGCCGCACCGAGGACGGCTCGGTGTTCCTCGGCGTCGACTACGAGGCCGGCGTCTTCTACGCCGGCGCCTGGGCGTCCAACGTCGACGTCGGCCAGGCGGACGCGGAAGGCGACTTCTACGTGGGCGTCCGGCCGGAGATCGCGGGCTTCGGCGTGGACCTGTCGGCGACCTACGTCGCCTACCTGGGCCAGGGCGACGGCGAGGACCTGAACCACTGGGAGACCCAAGCCCAGCTCAGCCGCTCGATCGGTCCGGTGTGGGCCGCGGCCTCCGTCGGCTGGTCGCCGGACTGGATCGGCGCGGGCGAGGAGGCCTGGTGGTGGCGGGCCGACGCCGCCTACGAGGTTCTGCCCCGCTGGACGCTGTCCGCCGCGGTCGGCGGCCAGGACGTCTCCGACAGCCCGGAGGAGTATACCTACTGGAACGTCGGCACGACCTACGCCCTGACGGACCGGATCAGCACCGACGTCCGCTGGTGGGACACCGACGCCGACGACCTGGGCGAGCCTTACGAAGGGCGGCTGGTGGCGGGGATCAAGATCGCGTTCTGAGGGCCGCAGGGGGTCTCTTTCGTCCGCGCCATAATTGATTTCGTCATCCCGGCCGCAGCGGAGCGGAGCGCCGGGAGCGTGGGAGGCGGAGCGCTCCGGCGGCCCCTGGGTCCCGGATAAGCGCTTCGCGCTTTCCGGGATGACAAGCGGGCGCGCGTTTTCAGCATCGGGCCGGAGCTCCGAAGTTCGTGGGGAGGCGCGGAGCGCGGGCGGGCCGCCCGGAACCGTAGCCCTCTTGCGAGGGCGCTATGAATTTTCGGCGGGTTCCCCCGCGCTCCGCGAAGCCTGTGCTCGCAAGCGGACCGGGGGACGGCTTCCTTGTCGGGACCGGAGGGAAAACGCTCTATCCCCGCGGCTGGCTACTCCCCGATTAGACCCTTCCCGGACCTCGGCCTGCGGCGGGCGGGAGGACCAGATCCTCCCGGGCCCCGGGGTTTCGCCCCGGGCATCCCACGCGCCGCCTATGGGTGGCTTCGAACGGCTCAGCCTTGCAGCCGCACCGCCGGAGCTCCCAGCATCGACGCCAGGTTCGTCCCGCTCGACTTCCGCCCCGCCGCCGCATCGGGCTCTGGTACCTGAGCGCCCTCCCCCGCGGCGGGGTCGATGAGGAGTATGGGGGCGGTTCGAGGGGGCGGGTGAAAATATCGGATACGCCCGCTCACATCCCCGCTTTTCGCCGTCATCCCGGAGAGCGCGTCAGCGCTCGTGCGGGACCCAGGGGGGATGTCGCTGACCCGTGCCGCCGCCGGGTTCTCCGCGTCCCCTGGGTCCCGGCTCTACGCGCGTTCCGCGCTTCGGCCGGGACGACGAACATTGGTGGCGGGTCCCCCCTGCGAACGCGAGGATGTGAGCCGCTCAGCGTGGCCACGAAATCACTATCCGGCGGCGATGACACGTAGTTTGCGGATGCGGACGGCTGTAGCGAGCAGGCGCCCGCCGCGAACCCTTCCTTAAGCCGCCGCGCCTAAGCTCCCGGCACAATGAAATCCGAAGCCGCCGCCATCGTCAGGTCGGTCGACCTGTCCGTCCTTCGCGCCGTGCTGGAGGCGCACGCCCGTTACCTGACCGGCGTGCCCGGCGGACGCCGCGCCAACCTCGCCTATTTCGACCTGCGCAACTTCAACCTCGAAGGCGTCGACCTGCGCGACTCCGAGCTCACCGGCGCGCGCCTGAACGGCGCTCTGCTGTCCAGCGCGCGGCTGGACCGGGCGATACTGTTCGGCGCCGACATGCGTGAGGCCGACCTGCGCCAGGCGTCCCTGACCAAGGCCGATCTGCGCGGCGCCTGCCTGCGCGGCGCTAACCTGTCCGGCGCGGACCTGGTCGGCTGCGACCTGCGCGTCGGCCTGATCGCGCTCGCCGACGCCAAGGAAGGCTTCCGCCTGCTCAAGCACGAGAAGCGCCCCGGAGAGCTGGACTACGCCATTCTCTCCGGCGCCAATCTGGCCGGAGCCCAGATGAGCGGGACCATGGCGCTGGCCGCCGACTTCCGAGACGCGGACCTGTCCAACGCGGTGCTGTCGGGCGCCAAGCTGCGCAACGCCGCCCTGGACGGGGCGGACCTGTCCGGCGCGGAGCTGTCGCAGACCGATCTCTCAGGCGCTTCCATGAAGCGCGCCGTCCTGACCGGCGCCAACATCGAGCACGCCAACACCGACAAGGCCGACCTGGCCGGCGTTCTGCGCGCGCCGCCGCCCAGCGTCTACATCGACGACCAGCCGCTGCACGAGGCGATCGCCTCGCACGAGCGCTGGGTCGACACCGGCGGGCTGGAAGGCTCGATCGCCAAGGCGGCCGACGTCGACATGCGTCCGATGCGCACCCTGGCCAGGCGCCGGATGACCGCCCTGCACGCGCCGCGCGCCGTGTTCTTCGGCCTGGACCTCTCGGGCGCCCAGCTCCAGGGCGCGGACCTCACCGGCGCCGACCTGCGCACGGTGAAACTGCGCGACGCCGATCTGCGCGGCGCCAAGCTCGTGGGCGCCCAGCTCGCCAAGGCCGACCTGCGCGGCGCCAAGCTCGGGCCGCTGATGATCGCCGAGGGCCGCTACGTCCGCGCCGACCTCACCCGCGCGGGCCTGCGCCACGCCGACCTGCGCGGCGCGGACCTGAAGCGCGCCCGGCTGATCGAGGTCGACCTGGCCGAGGCCAAGATGGACGGCGCCGATCTGACCCAGGCGGAACTGGACGCCTAGGGTGGCAAGCGCGCCGGTCCGTGCTTAAGTCGTCGGCACGGTAGCCTTCGGAGTACGGCATGGACGCCGCCCGTTTCCATGAGCCCCGGCGGCGGATGATCCCGATCCGCAGCCCGTGGGGCGACGGCGAGATGGCCGTGCTCGACTTCGGCGACCCGGCCCGCCCGGTGGACGTGGTTTTCGTCCACGCCAACGGCTTCAACGCCCCCACCTATCGGTCCGTGCTGGCGCCACTGTCGGCCTCCTTGCGCATCGTCGCGCCCGACCTGCGCGGCCACGGCATGACCCGGCTGAAGGCCGATCCGAAGGGCCGCCGCTCATGGAAGGACTTCCGCGACGACCTCGCCGCATTGCTGGACGTGCTGGGCGGGCCGCCGATGACGCTGGCGGGTCACTCCATGGGCGGCACGGCGGCCCTGCTGGCAGCCGCCGAGCGGCCGCAGCGGGTGTCCAACCTGGTGCTGTTCGATCCGGTGATCTGGACCCCCTTCTACACCACCCTCGCCCACCTGCCCGGCGCCCAGGCCCTGGCCCGGGCCCGCGCGCCCATCGCCCGCACCGCCGCGCGCCGCCGCTCGGTGTTCGACAGCCGCACCGCCGCCTTCCAGGCCTACAAGGGCCGCGGCGCATTCGCCGGCTGGTCGGAGACGGCGCTGGCCGACTACGTCGCCGGCGGCTTTCACGAACGCCCCGACGGCCAGGTGGAACTCGCCTGCACGCCGGAATGGGAAACCTCCAACTTCGTCTCCCAGGCCAACGACCCGCGCGGAGCGCTCAGCCGGCTCGACCGCCCCGTGCGCATCCTAAAGGCCGAACGGCGCTCCACCTGCCGGCTGGGCGACCCCGCACAGGTCCGCCGCAAATGGCACCACGCCCGCCTGCAGACCGTCGCCGGCGGCTCCCACTTCTTCCCGATCGAACGCCCCGACCTGGTCCGCGACGCGATCCTGGACGCGGCGGTCTAGCTCCGGGAGCGACGTCAGGATCGGCCTAGCTCTGCGAGGGGATCGGGGGTAGGGTCGAGTTCGTCGAGGCTGTTCAGCGAACTGAGCGGGGGTATGGCGCTCACACGCGCGTTTTCCGGATTGACCAGACTGTCCAGGCCGGGCCCCGCGGGGGTTCTCGCGGCGGCGGTCGGCTGTACGGCCGTGGCTACGGTTATCCGGCTGGTGCTGGAGCCGTTCATCACCGGCGTGACCTTCGTCACCTTCTTTCCGGCCGTGGTGCTGGCCGCCCTGTGGGCGGGATCGCGCGCGGGATGGCTGACGGTCGCCCTGAGCCTGGCCAGCGCCTGGGCCCTGGTGGAGCCCCGGATGGGTCTGGTGGGCGATCCTCGCCGCGACGTCGTCGTGGCCGTCGCCTTCGTGCTCAGCGCGGGTTTCATCGCCAGCCTGGCCGGCGCCTATCGCCAGTCGCTGATCCGGCTCGACCGCACGCGGCGGGAGGTGGCCGGCGACGCCCTGCGGCTGTCGGCGGCCCAGAAGGCCGGCGGCATCGGCATCATGGACTGGGACGTCGCCTCGGGCGAAATCTACTGGTCAGAGGAGTTCCGGCGGAACTGGGGTTTCGACGCCGAGACGAAGCCCTCCTACGCCCTGATGCTGGAACGGGTGCACCCCGAGGACCGCCACCTCATCGAGCAGTCCAAGGACCGCGCCTGGGGCGAGGGAGCGCTCTACGAGGCGGTCTATCGCGTGCCGCAGCCGGACGGCACGATCAAGTGGCTGGCTGGCCGGGGCGAGGTCGTGTTCGGCGACGACGGCAAACCCGCTCGCATGGTCGGGATCAACCGCGACGTCACCGCTCAGAGAGAGGCCGAGCAGCGGCTGCGCGAAAGCGAGGCGCGCTTCCGGCTGATGGCCGACACCGCGCCCGCGCCGGTCTGGATGACCTCGGCCGACGGCGGCGTGGAGTTCATCAACCAGGCCTTCCGCGAGTTCCTGGGCGGACGCACGGACCTGGCGCTGGGCGAAGGGTGGCTGGGGCTGATGCACCCGGACGATCGGGCCGAGGTCGAGCGCCGGCGGGCGGAGGCGCGCGAGACCTTCGCTCCCTACGTGTTCGAGGCGCGGTTCAAGGGCGCCGACGACCAGTGGCGCTGGGTGCAGGCTCATTCCAAGCCGCGCCTGGACGACCAGGGACGCTTCGCCGGCTACATCGGCATCGCCTTCGACATCACTCAGACGCGCGAGGCGGAGACGGCGCTGAGGGAAAGCGAGGAACGGTTCAGGGCGATGGCCGACGTGGCGCCGGTGTTCCTGTGGGGCGTGGGCGCCGACGGCGGCGGCCTGTTCGTCAACCAGGCGTTCCGCACCTTCTTCGGCTTCGGCCAGGAGGCCTCACTGTCGCAGGCCTGGCGCGAGGGCATCCACCCGGACGACCGGGACGCCATGGTGGCCGCGCACCGGCGGGCGCTGGAGACGCGCGAACCCTACGAGACGCTCGGCCGGTTCCGGCGCGCGGACGGCGAGTGGCGCTGGTTCCTGTCCCGCGGCGTGCCGCGCTTCGACGCGGACGGCGGGTTCCTGGGGGTCTACGGCGCCAGCATCGACGTGACCGAGGCGCGCGAGGCGCAGGCGGGGCTGGTGGAGGCGTCCAGACGCGCAGAAGCCTTGGCTTCGGAACGCGCCGCGGTGCTGGGACAACTCGCTGAAGGGGTGGTGGTCGCCGATCCCGACGGCCGCATCGTGTTCGTCAACGAGGCCGCGTCGCGTCTGCACGGCGTGGCGCGCCTGGACGTGCCGCCGGAGGAGTACGCGGAGGCCTACGCCCTGCTGACCGAGGCGGGCGAGCCGTACCCTTCGGCCGAGTTGCCGTTGGCGCGAGCGGTGCTGAAAGGAGAGACGGTGCTGGACGCGCGCTGGCGTATCCGGCGGCCCGACGGTTCGATGATCCTGGCGGTCGGCAACGCCCGTCCGGTGGTGGCGACGGACGGAACCCGGATCGGCGCGGTGCTGACGCTGAGGGACGACACCGCGCGCGTGTCCGCCGAGGCGGCGCTGCGCGAGAGCGAACAGCGGTTCCGCCTGATCGCCGACAGCGCGCCGGTGCCGATGTGGGTGACGCGGCCCGGCGGCGGCGTCCGCGAGTTCGTCAACCAAGCCTATGTCGAGTTCCTGGGCGTGAGCTATGACGAGGCGCTGGCGTTCGACTGGCGCCGGATCCTGCACCCCGACGACGCGGCGAGGATCTACGCCGAGTCCCAGGCCGGCGAGGCGTCGGGGCGGCCGTTCACGCTTGAGGCCCGTTATCGCCGCTCGGACGGGGAATGGCGATGGCTGCAGTCGCGGTCCCAACCGCGCCTGGGCGCCGACGGAGAGCCGCAGGGCTTCATCGGCGTGGCCTTCGACGTGACCGAGGCGCGGCGGGCCGAGGCGGTGCTGCGCGAGAGCGAGGAACGCTTCCGCCTGATGGCCGACAGCGCGCCGGTGCTGCTTTCGATCAACGAGCCGGACGGGACCAAGACCTTCGTCAACCGCGCTTACGTCGAGTTCTGGGGGGCGCCGGAGGATGAAATCCTCGGTCGCCGCTGGAGGGAAGCGGTTCATCCGGAAGACTTGCCGACGCTCGAGGCCGCCTGGACCGAGGCGATGCGCACCCGCAGCCCGTTCCAGACCCACGCCCGGTTCCGCCGCGGCGACGGCCAGTGGCGCTGGCTGCGAAAGGACGGACGGGTGCGGCTGGGCCCGGACGGGGAGCCGCTGGGCTATCTGGCGGTAAGCGTCGACGTGACCGAGGCCATGCAGGTCCAGGAGAACCTGGAGCGGATCAACGACCTCTTGAGCGAACGGGTCGCCGCCGCCCTGGCCGAGAAGGAACAGGCCGAGGCCGCCCTGCTGCGCGCGCAGAAGCTGGAGGCGGTGGGGCGGCTGACCGGCGGCGTGGCGCACGACTTCAACAACCTGCTGACGGTCGTGGTCGGGGCGCTGGACATGATCATCAAGCACCCCGACGACGTGCGCAAACGCACCCGCATGGCCGAGGCGGCGATGGCCGCGGCGCGCCGGGGCGAGCGGCTGACGCACCAGTTGCTGGCGTTCTCGCGCCGGCAGGCGCTGCGGCCCGAAGTCTGCGACCTGAACGCCCTGATCCGCGAGGGCGAGCCGCTGCTGCGCCGAGGTGTGGGCGAGGGCGTGGCGTTCGAGGTGAAGCTTTCCGACGGGCCGGCGGTGGCGCGGATCGACCCCGGCCAGTTCGACGCCGCCCTGCTGAACCTGCTGGTCAACGCGCGCGACGCCACCCCGGACGGGGGTACGGTGACGGTGGAGACGGGCCGGCGCGAACTGACGGACGGCGAGCTGCCGGACGCGAAGGCCGGAAGCTACGTGCGGGTGGCGGTGCTCGACACCGGCTCGGGCATGAGCCCGGAGGTGCTGGCGCGGGTGTTCGAGCCGTTCTTCACCACTAAAGCTGTCGGCAAGGGCACGGGCTTGGGCCTGAGCCAGGTGTACGGCTTCGCCCGCCAGTCGGGCGGAACGGTGACGGTCGACAGCGAGGTCGGGCGCGGTACCGAGGTCGCCCTGTACCTGCCCGCATCCGCCGCCGCGGCCGAGCCGCAGGGCCTGAGGTTCAAGCCCGCCGACCGGGTGCGTCAGGCGGCCAGGCGCGTGCTGCTGGTCGAGGACGATCCGTCGGTGGGCGCCATCGCCGAGGCCATGCTGCGCGACATGGGCCACAGGGTGATGCGGGCGGAGAACGCCGAGCAGGCCATGCGCCTGCTGCGCCACGATCCGCTGATCGAGCTGCTGCTGACCGACGTGATCATGCCCGGCGGGGTCAACGGCGTGGAGCTGGCGAAGCAGGCGGTGGCGCTGAGGCCCCAGCTCGACGTGCTGCTGATGTCCGGCTACGCGGGCGAGACGGTCGACCAGGCGCTGTCGGAGGCGCCCTGGCCGTTCCTGCGCAAGCCCTACTCGGCCGAGGATTTGGCGGCGGTGCTGCAGTCGTTTTCGCCGAAGAGCGCGGCGGCGTCCGAGCCCCAGCCGGCGGAGTGAGCGCGTCACAATTCGTGATCGAACCGCGTTCGCGGCGGCTTGCGCCGGCTACCTTATGCTCATACCTAGCATAAGCGACGTCGGCTCCGGTCGGCGTTTTCTTGAACCCCGCATATGCTCATATTGAGCATAACAGGATCGAAGCCATGGCCGACGGCTACCTCGCCCTCAACGCCTTCACCCCCGAGATCGAGGCGGAGACTTCGGCCGTCTGGGCGCGCGTGCGCGAGAAGGTGACGCCGATCGAGTGGCGCTTCCACGCCCCCCTGATCGCTGCGATCAACCGGCTGAAGCGCGAGAAGGACGCGGTGATCCTGGCGCACAACTACATGACGCCTGAGATCTTCCACGGGGTCGGCGACTACGTCGGCGACAGCCTGGGGCTGGCCAAGGAGGCGGCGAAGTCGGGCGCCAAGGTGATCGTCCAGGCCGGCGTGCACTTCATGGCCGAGACCTCGAAGATCCTGGCGCCGGAGAAGACGGTGCTGATCCCCGATCCGCTTGCCGGGTGCAGCTTGGCGTCCTCCATTACCGGCGCGGACGTGCGGCTGATCAAGCAGCGCTATCCGGGCCTGCCGGTGGTCACCTACGTCAACACCACAGCCGAGGTGAAGGCCGAGACCGACGTGTGCTGCACCAGCGCCAACGCGGTGCAGGTGGTCGAGCACGTCGCGAAGCTGTGGGGCGTGGACCGGGTGATCCTGATCCCCGACGAGTTCCTGGCCCGCAACGTCGCCCGCCAGACCACGGTCGGCATCATCGCCTGGAAGGGCCGCTGCGAGGTGCACGAGCGCTTCACCGGCGAGGACATCCGCGAGCTGAAGGAGGCCTGGCCCGACGCGGAGATCCTGGCCCACCCCGAGTGCCCGACGGACGTGCTGGAGGAGAGCCACTTCGCCGGGTCGACCGCGGCCATGGCCGACTACGTGGCGCAGCGGAAGCCCAAGCGGGTGGTGCTGATCACCGAATGCTCGATGGCCGACAACGTCGCCTGCGACGCGCCGGAGACCGAGTTCGTGCGGCCCTGCAACCTGTGCCCGCACATGAAGCGGATCACTCTGCAGAACATCCATGACGCCCTGCTGCACGACCGCTTCGAGGTGACGGTCGCCGAGGACGTGGCCGAGCGGGCTCGCGCGGCGGTGCAGCGGATGGTGGACCTGCCGCCGCCCGCGGTCCCGGCCCGCTACGATCTGATCCGCGCGCGCCATCACGTGGACGTGGAGCTGATCTGATGCGCTATGTTCCGCCCGCCCGCACGCGGCTGAGCCGCGAGCAGGCCGAGACCCTGGCCCTGGCGCTGCTGCTGGCCAGGCGGATGACCGGCTCCAAGGAGAAGCGCGCGTGACCGACACCCCCCGCACCCCCGGTCCCTGGGATCAGGTCGCGACCGCTCCGGCGCGCCCGGCGGCGGCGCAGCCGGCCGCGCGGCCCGCCGTCGTCGCCGGCGGCATGACCGGTAAGGAGATCGGCTGGGCGGTGCTGTCGTCGGGACTGGTGCTGGCCTGGCTGTGGTGGATGATGGGGCCGGCCGCTGCGATCGCGGGCCTGTTCGGCATCCTGGTGCACGAGCTGGGTCACCTGTGGGCGATCAACCGCCTGGGCTGCGGCCCGGGCAAGATCCACTTCATCCCTTTCCTGGGCGGGGCGGCCAGCGCGGCGCGGCCCTCGCCCACCGAGTGGATCGACGTGATCATCGCTTTGGCCGGACCTGCGGTCGGCATACTGGCGACCCTGCCGTTTTTCGCGGGCTTCCTGATCAGCGGCGAGACCTTCTGGCTGGAAGGCGCCTTCTTCATCTCGGTGATCAACCTGCTGAACCTGGCCCCGGCGCCGCCGCTGGACGGCTCCAAGGCTATCGGGCCGGTGCTGGCCCGCATCCACCCGACGGTGGAGCGCGTCGCCCTGCTGGCGGTCGGCCTGCTGGCGGTCGCCTGGGCGGTCAACCGGGGCAGCTGGATCCTGGCGATCTTCGTGGGCCTGAGCGTGATCGGCGCGATGCGCTCGGGCGCGATGCGGCCGAACGCATCGCCGCTGACCAGCCGCCAGACGGCGATGAGTGTCGGCGCCTACCTCGGGGTCACCGCCGTCTGCTTCGCAGCCCTGTACGCCAGCATCACGCTCGGCGGCGGCTCGGCGGTGAAGGCGTTCGACAGCCTGTTGGGCTTCTGACGATGCGGCGCGTGCGGCATGACGGGGTGCTGATCGTCGGCGCCGGGCTGGCGGGCCTCACCGCGGCCTTGGCCGCGGCGGCGCGTCGGGTGCTGGTGATCGCGCCTGACTCCTTGGGCGAGGCCTGCGCCTCGGCCTGGGCCCAGGGCGGGATCGCCGCGGCCCTCTCGGACGCGGACTCGCCGGAACGGCACGCCCGAGACACGGAAGTCGCCGGCGCCGGGCTGGTCGAGCCCGAGGCGGCCCGCGCCCTGACCGACGCCGGAGCCGAGACCGTGCGCCGCCTGGCCGCGCTCGGCGCGCCGTTCGACCGCGACGCCGACGGCGGCTTCGTGCTGAGCCGCGAGGCCGCCCATTCGCTCGCCCGCGTGGCGCGGGTCGGCGGCGACCGGGCGGGCGCGGCGATCATGGCGGCGGTGATTACAGCCGTACGCGCCGCGCCGCACGTCGAGATTTGGGAACACGCCCGCGCCCGCGCTCTGCTGCAGGACCGCGCCGGCCGCGTGCGCGGCGCCCTGGTCGAGCGGGGCGGCGCCCTGGTGGAGGTCACGGCGGCGGCGACGGTGCTGGCGACCGGCGGCCTCGGCGGCCTGTACGCGGTGACGACCAACCCGGCCGCCCTGCGGGGCGAAGGCCTTGCACTCGCGGCGCTGGCGGGCGCGGTGATCGCCGATCCGGAGTTCGTGCAGTTCCACCCCACCGCGCTGGACGTGGGCCTAGACCCCGCGCCGCTGGCGACCGAGGCCTTGCGCGGCGAAGGCGCCCTGCTGGTCGACCGCCACGGCGAGCGCTTCATGCCGGAGGTACATCCGGACGCGGAACTGGCGCCGCGCGACGTGGTCGCCCGCGCCGTCCAATGCCGGATCGCCAGCGGCCGGGGCGCGTACCTCGACGCCCGCGCCGCCGTGGGCGAGCGCTTTCCCGAGCTGTTCCCGGCGGTGTTCGCCGCCTGCCTGCGTGCCGGGCTCGATCCACGCGTCCAGCCCGTGCCGGTCGCTCCGGCCGCGCACTATCACATGGGCGGGATCGCCGCCGACCCGGACGGACGCACCAGCCTGCCCGGACTGTTCGCGGTCGGCGAGTGCGCCTCGACCGGCGTTCACGGCGCCAATCGGCTGGCCTCCAACTCGCTGCTGGAGGCCGCCGCCTTCGGTCTGCGCACGGGGCAAGCGGCCGCCGCAGAGATCGATCCGCGCACGCTTCCCCTGCCCGCCCGCGCCGCGCCGGATCTTCCGGAGCCGGCCCTGGCCGAGCTGCGCGCGCTGATGGGCCGCCACGCCGGCGTGGAGCGCGACGCCGAGAGGCTGAACGTCCTGCTCGACCGGCTCGACGCGCTGGAGGCCGCCTACGGCGCCGCGCCGCCGCTGATCGCCGCCCGCCTGATCGCCCACGCGGCCCTGCACCGCGAGGAAAGCCGCGGCGGCCACCATCGCGCCGACTTCCCTGACGCCGGCGAGCCGCGCCGCACTTTCCTCACCCTGGCCGAGGTCGAAGCCCCGCATTCGGGCGTTCGGATAGCCGCTGAATGATCGCTCCCCTTCCCGAACTACTGGTGGAGCCGGTCGTGCGCGCGGCCCTGGTCGAGGATCTCGGCCGGGCCGGAGACGTGACGGCGGCCGCCTGCGTGCCCGCGGACGCGCGGCTGAGCGCCGTGTTCGTGGCGCGGAGCGACGGGCGCATCGCCGGCCTGGACTGCGCCCGCATCGCAGTCAGGCTGATGGCGCCGGACGCCCGGTTCGAGGCCGTGCTGGCCGACGGCGCTGACGCGGCGCCGGGCGCGGTGATCGCCCGGGTCGAGGGGAACGCTCGCGCCTTGCTGGCGGCCGAGCGGGTGGCGCTGAACTTCCTCCAGCGGCTGTCCGGCGTCGCCACCCTGACCCGCGCCTATGTCCGGGCGGTGCAGGGCACGGGCGCGCGCATCGCCGACACCCGCAAGACCACCCCGCTGCTGCGCGCGCTGGAGAAGCATGCGGTGCTCTGCGGCGGGGGCGTGAACCACCGTCACGGCCTCGACGACGCGATCCTGATCAAGGACAACCACATCGCCGTCTGCGGCGGGATCGGCGCGGCGCTGGAGCGCGCGCGGGCGGCGGCCGGGCACCTGACCAAGATCGAGATCGAGGTGGACCGGCTGGAGCAGCTGCAGGAGGCCCTGCCCTTCCGCCCCGACGTGGTGATGCTGGACAACTTCGCCCTGGAGGACCTGCGCGCAGCGGTAGCGATGGCGAAGGACCGGACGGTGCTGGAGGCGTCGGGCGGGGTGAACCTGAACACCGTGCGCGCGATCGCCGAGACCGGCGTGGACGTGATCTCGGTCGGCGCCCTCACCCACTCCGCTCCGGCGCTGGATATCGGACTCGACGCGGCCTGATCAGTCGGGAAACGTCGGCCGCTCGAGCGCCAGCGGCGGATCGCGGTAAGCCTTGAGCTCGATCACCCAGCCGTCCGGATCGCGGACGTAGACCTTGGCCTGCTCATCGGGCCGACCGGGATGTAGGATCAGGGGATCGCGTTCCGGCGCGACTCCGGCCCGGCGAAGGCGGTCCAGCGCATCGCTCCAGGCGTCCCACGGCAGGGTCGCCCCGTAATGGTGGCGGCCCAGGTTCGCAGCCAGGGCGGCGGCCTCCGGATCGTGCTGCAGAGTGATCTGGCCGCCGAACGCCCACACGTCCCGCCAACCGCGTCCGATCCGCCCGAACTCCGCTCCGAACGCCTCGTGGTAGAAGGCGGCCGAGCGATCAATGTCGGACACCGGCAGCGACAGGTGGAACACGGGGCGGATCACAACCAGATCGTGCCCGGCGCTTCGTCGGCCGTCAAATTCGCCTTCCAAACACCCTGATGCGGCAAGCTCCGGCGTAGGAACTCGCTCCGGATCAGGGGGTTACCTTCCGACACACAGACGGAGGCGACCATGCCCAAGACCCCCCCGCCCGTTCCGCGGGAGCAGCGAAGCTTCGCCGACAAGGCCGGCAAGGCGAACGTGCAGGGCAAGGACCGCGAGCGGCGCGACGACGTGCACGACCTGCAGTCCAGCCAGCCCGGCGACGACGTGAACCTGTCGCAGCAGGGCCGCCATGGAAACATCCACCAGAACCTCACCCACCAGGGTCGCCAGCAGGACCGCTGATCATGCCGGACAAGCATCCGAACACCCATCGCTGGGGCGGACCCGGCGCCAGCGACGAGGACCGCTCCAGGCCCGAGCCGGAAAAGCGGGAGACCCGAGCCGACGGCGAGCCGACCAACCCGAACCGCAGCCAGGTCTCAGGCGGGGGCGGCGAACGCGACATCCGCCACAGTCACGACGACGCTCATCGGTCGTCGAAGACCTCGCCCGGATAGTCAGGTAGCCGGGGTCTCGGCAGGCGTCGCGGGCGCCGCTTCGGTCTTGGTTTCCGGTTGAGGGGCGGCCGCGGGCGGCGCGTCCGCGGGTTCGGGCGGACGGCCGGTAGGGCCACCCATTCCCGTCAGGGGCTCGGCCGCGGCCGGTTCAGGTACGGCCTGCTGGACCGGCGCGAAGCTGGCGAACACCGGCTGGAACGTGTCCTTCGGCTTGGACGGCTGAGGCGTGTAGCGGAACGACTCGCCGCGGCCTGGGCGACCGCCGAACTTATAGAAGACGTGGGTTCCGACCTGCCCGACGCGCAGCAGCGTCCCCGACCATGAGGGCGACACCGCAGTGGTGTGGAAGTGGGTGGCGTTGCCGACCTCGGCCATAACGTGGCCGGCCAGGGCCCGAGCGGCGACCGCGCGGGCCCGGTTCCAGGCGCCGCTTTCCGGGCGGCGGCCCATCGACCCGTCGCAGGTGAAGCTGAACTGGCAGCCGACGCGCTTAGCCGCGCCCTGGAACACCACGCCGCAGATGGTTTTCGGAAAAGCCGGGTGGCGGACGCGGTTCAGCACCACCTGGGCGACCGCGCGCTGGCCGGCGGCGCCTTCGCCGCGGGCTTCGTAATAGACCGCCTGGGTCAGGCACTCCAGGTCACGCGAGGCGTCCAGGGCGTTCAGCTGGAACGGCTTTGCGCTCTCCGGCGCGAACGAGGCCTTGCGCAGGCCGGCCTTGGCGCTGAGCGCGCCCTGGCGCTCAAGACGGGCGGCGAACAGGGCCGCCTGGCGGTCCCGCTGGGCGCCGCCGGCGACGGTATAGGGATCGTGGCGGCGCGCGATCTCCAGCGCGCTGTGGTTCATACCGCCGGCGGCGGCGATCACGGCGGTTTCCGAGAAACCGGATTCGGCGGCGCCGGCCAGGCGCTCGGCCTTGGCTCGGACGTGCATGACCTTGGCCATGGTGCCGCCGAGGTAAGCGCTGGTTACGGCCAGACCCACGAGGGCTCCGAACGCGGCGGCGCCGACCAGGGCGCGTGCGGGCGCACGTGCCTGTGTCTTCGTCGTCAAGGTTCTCTTTCCTCTACGGCGAGGGCCCCAGCCCCCTACTCAGTCACGCGCTGTCGGCCGAAATCCTCGAGACCGAGAGCGGCGGATGGTCCGTGGTCGACGTTCCTCGTTCGCCGACCGGTGGCTGCCTAACCCAGGGAGATGGTGCCGTCAATGTCTTCGATTCGCAACGGCTGAGCTCGTGCAAATGGATCACGCCTCCGACGCAGATACGCCACAGTCACCCGAGGCGTTCGACGTCTGTATTCGCGCACTACTCTGAACTTGTTGCTGAGCGCCGATTACAGAACACTCTTGCAGTCGCCAGATAATCGCCTCGTATTCACCGCCGCACCGATACTGACCACAGGCGCGAACGGCCAAGCTGCACGGGATTGAAACATCCAGCTGCGCCGTAAGGTTCCCGGAACCCGCGTCCCAGGGACTCGTTGAACAGCGGTCGCTAAGCGCGAGGTGTTGAGAGATGCGTACCCAACTGAAGGCGATCGCCATGATCGGGGCGGCCCTGGGCCTGTCGGCCTGCGGCACGACGATGGAGCAGAAGGCGGCGACCGGCGCGGTGGCCGGCGCCCTGGTCGGCGGCCCGGTGGGCGCGGCCGTAGGCGCCACGGCCGGCGCGGCGGCCCAGAAAGCGGAAGAGTCTAAGCCCAAACAGTAGTCGGCCCGTCGGTGCGAGTTGCGCCCGGGCTTGCGGTGAAGCAGGATGCCCCCTCGGGAGGCGGTCGAGCGTAAGGCGACCGCAAGCGAGAGGGACGACGATGATCCGCAAATCCGTGGGCTTGGCTCTATGCGCCGCCTTGACGGCGGGGACGGCGGGCGCGGGGGACACCCTGTTCAACCCGGGCAAGAAGCACGCGATCATCGACTACTGGGCGGGCAAGCCGATGTGGCAGTTGCACGCCCACTGCGCCGGCGTGTTCGGCGCATTTTCGAACCACGCTGCTTCGACCGGCGACGCGGCCGGGGCGGCCTCCGCGAAATCAGCCGGGGTGCGTCACCTGGATCTCGCGCTCCGGCAATTGAAGCGAGACCGCGAATTGGAGCGCAAGAACGCGCTTCAGGTCGCCGAGCCGTACGTGGCGGGAGGCCGGACCGTCGGCGAGGCCGCGATTGGCGCGAGCGCTGGAGAGATGCGCGGCACGAGCGCGGCGAACTTCCGACGCAGTGAATGCCTCGAACTGCCGGACCACGCCTGACGACGCGCCGGTTCACCGGCGGTCAGCTCTTCAGGTCCAACAACAGTACGTCCGCATCATCCTGCTGCATGCGCGAGAACAGCAGGGCGCCGTCTCGCGTGTCGAGCGTCAGATAGCGCCTCGAGATGTGGGCCGGGAGGTCAGCCACCTTGCGGGCCGTCCCCGACCAGGGGTTCAGCCAGACGGAGGATGGAGCACCGGACCTCCCCCTGACCTCGTAGACGCCCTCGCGCCCGATCGCCCAACCCGCGTCGTCCGCGACTCGAACGCCAGGCGCGACCAGGCGAGGAGCCCCGTTCTCCGGAATCGTCCACAGGCGGTTGTCGCCGGGCTTGAGGGCGTATAGCGCGCCGTCAGGCCCCACGCGCACCGCACGGAAACCCTCAGCTCCCGCGACGGGCGCCGCCCGCCCGTCCAGCCCCGCCCGCATCAAGCCCCACCCACGCTCCGAGCGGGCGGCGAAGACCAGCGAGCGCCCATCGGCGCTCCACACCGCTTCGGCCTTCGCTCCGCCGTCTGTCGTCAGCCGCCGCAGAGCTGAACCGTCCGCGTTGATCAGGTAGATGTCGCTTCGGTGCTCGCGCGCGGCGATGAAGGCCGCCTGCCGCCCGTCAGGCGACCAGCGCGGCGCGCTGACGTAACCCGCCTTCAGGTCGGTCAACTTCGCGGGCGCGCCTGCGGCCGGTCTGACCCAGATCTCGGGCGAGCCGCTCTGGTCAGAGACGAACACCAACGCCCCGTCCGGCGCCACGTCCGGGTGCCAGTCGTTGCCGCTGGACGCGGTAAGTTCGGTCAACGCTCCGGTGCGATCCAGGCGGACTAGATGCATGCTCGAGGCGCTGGTCTCCACGGCGAGGCGGCCCTCCCGGTCGGCGGACATTCGGCCGAACGCCAGCAGCCCTAAGCTGACCCGGCGCGGCTCGCCCCCGCCCCCCACGTTCACGGACCAAAGTCCGAAGTCGCCGCCCCTGTTCGTGGCGTAGAAGAGCGAACGGCCGTCGGGGCTCCACGCGTAACCGATGGATTTCCAACCGTCACGCGTCAAAGCGCGCTCCCGCCCGCCATCCACGTCGACGAGGTAAAGGTCGTCGATCCCGTGCGACAGGGAGCGGCGGAACACCGCCGTGCGCCCATCCGGCGAGCTCACCGGGTCCGCGTCGCCGAAGGTCTCTACCGCCGGGCGGGTGACGTCACGAGCCTGGCCGGTTTCAGGGTTCAAGGCCCGCAGGCGGCGCACTGCGTCGGGCGCAGGGCGATCGGCGAACAGCAACTCGCCCGACGCGGTCCAGGCGAGCCGCGTCTGACTGTCGGTGCGGCAGCGTCCGGCGACCCGCTCCTGACCGCTCGGGGCGGTGGCGATCAGGATGGTGCAGGGTCCGCCGTCCTGCCGCACGAAGGCGTATCGAGCTCCATCGGGCGACCACACCGGGGCGGATTCGTCGGCAGCCGTCCGGGTCAGCCGAAGCGGCGCTCCCTCTCCTGTCGCCCGCAGATAGAGATCGCGCGGCGCGCCGAAGCCCTCGCCCGCGGCGTAGATCAGAAAGCGTCCGTCCGGAGACAGGGCGGGGTGTGTCTCCACGCCGGGTTCTGCGGTTAGTGGCCGCACGCCTTCGGCCGACCAGGTCGCCGGCGCACGCGCCGCCCAGACCGAGGCTCCGATGGCGGCCATGGCGATCACGGCGGCCGAAGCCGCGATCCAGGCACGCCCCTGCAAACGCGAGGGGCGGGACAGGCGCCCCTCCTGGTGGGGCGAGGCCGCGACCGCTCTCGTCGGATCGACCCGAAGGCGGTATCCGATCTTCGGGATCGTATCGATCGCCGCTCGCGGCTCGACGGCCAGCACCTTGCGCAGCCGCCCGACGCAGCGGTTAAGCGCGTCCTCGCCGACGATCCGACCTTCCCAGCAGAGGTCCGACAGCTCGTCGCGGCTGACCGGCCCGCCGCGCGCCCGATGCAGCGCGACCAGCACCTGCATCACCCGTGGCTCGAGCGCCTGTACGCCGTCGGGCGCATGCACCTCCAGCGCGGCGGGCACGATCTTCAGCCCGCCCAGCAGGAAGGGGCCCTCGGAGGCGAGGTCCACGGGACGGCGCAGGGAGAACATCTCGTTCATCGTCTGATCATCGGCGAAAGATCGGCGCCCCGCCCTGTCTCCCCGGGCCGCAGTCTCCCTCAATCGCACGGGTCTGAACAGTCCCGCCGATGAGAGAGCCGCCATGCCTCAAAACCGCTTCGCCGTCCCCGTCTTCGCCCTAGCAGCCTCCTGCGCCGCCGCGCCCGCGTACGCGCAGGAAAGCGCCGTCCGGTCGGCCGGCGACGCCTTCGGCGAACGCCGCGGCGTCGAGCAGGTGGGCCTGTACGGCGAAGGCCAGGTCCGCGGCTTCAACCTGCAGAACTCCGGCGCCTACCGGATCGACGGCGCCTACTTCGCCCGCCAGATGCCGATCAGCGACGCGGCGCTGGACGGTGTCGGGGTGCGGGTCGGGGTCAACGCGGCCCGGCTGGAGTTCCCCTCCCCGTCCGGCGTGGTGAACTACCGCCTGCGCGACACCACCGGCGACAGCCGCTGGCACGCCACCGTGGGTCTGCGCGACTACGAGACGCCGGTGCTGGATCTCGGCGGCGTGTGGGTGTCGGCGGACGACGAGGTCGGCGTGTCGGCCAACCTGATCGCACGCCCGAACATCACCTGGGCCATGGGCAACGGCGGGTCGATCTACGAGTTCGGAGCCGTCGCGCGGTGGACGCCGTCGGGCGCCTTTCAGCTGCGCGGGCTGCTGAGCGTGGCGGAGCGGGATTACAACGGCGACTACGGCGTGTCGTCGGTGGACGGCGCCCTGCCGCCGCCGATCAAGCGGCTGCAGAACTACTCGCCGCCCTGGGCCGAGGTGATCAGCCCCCAGGTCACGGCCGGCGTGCTGGCCGACGGGCGCCAAGGCGACTGGAGTTGGGGCGCGTCGGCGTTCCGCGCCTCATGGACGCCGGGGGTCTCCGACGCGACCCTGCTCCGCGTCGAGGCCGACGGCGACGCCCAGGCCACGCTGTTCCGCACGCCTGATCGGGAGTTCGTCTCCGACGCCGTGGAGGCGAGGGCGGCGCGCGTGTTCGACGGCAAGACTGTCGACCACCGGATCGGCGTGTCCGCGCGCGTGCGGCGCTCCCGCGCGCAGAACGCGCTCGGTACGGCGGTTCCGCTCGGAACGGTGAACATTCAGGAGACGCCGACTTATCCCGGCGAACCGGTCGTGGAGGACGACGGGCGTCGCATCCTCGACGACGTGGATCAGACCACCCTCAGCGCCAGCTACGGCCTGATGTTCGGAGAGGCGCTCGGGCTGCGCCTGGGCGCCCACCGGACGCGCTACGAGAAGGCCGTCACGCCCATCGGCGGCACGCGCACGGCACGGGCGGAGGATCTGTGGCTGTACAACGCCTCGGCGCTCTGGAACCTGAGCGATCGCACCACCCTGTTCGCCAGCTGGGTGACGGGCTTGGAGGAGACCGGGACGGCGCCGCAGAAGGCGACCAACCGCAACGAGATTCTGGCTCCGGTCGAGGCCGAGCAGGTCGAGTTCGGCGCCCGCCACGCCTTGACCGGCCGCCTGAACCTGATCGGGGCGGTGTTCGAGGTCAGCAAGCCCAAGGTCGGGTTCCGCGCCGACGGCTCCTACGGCCTGGTCGGCGAGGTCAGCCACAGGGGCGTCGAGGCGTCCCTGTCGGGGCAGGTGCTCGAGGGCACGTCGGTGGTGCTGGGCGCGGTGCTGCTCGACCCTGAGGTCAGCGGGCCGCTGGTGGACGCCGGCTCCGTGGGGCCGGTCCCGCCCGGCGTCTCCGAAATGGTGGCGGTGGCGAGCGTCGATCACCGCCTGACCTTCGCGCCGGCGTGGTCGGTGGACGCCACGGTCAACTTCAGCGGCGAGAGCTGGGCCGACACGGCCAACACCTTCCAGCGGGAGGACCGGGCCATGGTCGACCTGGGGGTGCGATACCGCTTCAAGGCGGGAGACGCCGACGCCCTGTTCCGGGCGGTGCTGGTCAACGCCTTCGACGAGCGCGGCTGGTGGACCAACGCGGAGGAACTGCTGTTTCCGGTCGCGCCGCGGACCTTCCGCGCTAGCCTGACGCTGCGGTTCTACGGCTAGAGCAGCAGCGCGCCTTCGTGCTGGAGCAGCCAGCGCTTGCGCTCCAGCCCGCCGCCGAAGCCGGTGAGCGAGCCGTCGGCCCCGACCACCCGGTGGCAGGGCAGCACCAGCGCCACCGGGTTGCGGTTCAGCGCCCGCCCCGCCGCCTGCGCACCGCCCGGCTCACCGGCGCGGCGGGCGATCTCGCCGTAGGTCCAGGTCGCCCCGGCCGGGATCTCGGCGAGCAACCGCCAGACCCGCGCCTCGAACCCCTCCCCGTCCACCGCCCAGGGCACGCGCGCCAGCGCCTGGCGCTCGCCGGCGAAGTAGGCGTCCAGCCCCGCGCGCACGGCGTCCGGGATCTCGCCCGGTTTGCCGCCGTCCGGCCGCAGGGGCGCGAACGACAGGCGGCTCACCCGGCCCTGGCCGTCCCAGCCCAGTCCCAGCGGCCCGATCGGGCTGTCGTAAGTCGCAGTCCGCATGGGCGCACCTTAACCGGGCGCGGCGGCGACGTCCTCCCGCGCCTTGCGGCCGACCGTCGCCGCCCTAGCCTCGCGGCCTCCGGTCCCCTACCTTGCCGTTCATGTCCCGTTCCGCAGCACCGGGCGGCGTGTCGGACGTGTCCGCCCGCTTCGTCCACGACGTATCCTCCTCGGTCCAGGCCGCCTGGGTCCCGCACAAGCCCGCGCGCCCGGAAAAGTCCGAGGGCGGCAGGAAGTTCAAGCTGGTCTCGTCCTACGAGCCCGCCGGCGACCAGCCGGCCGCGATCGCCGAGTTGGTCGAGGGGGTGAACCGGCGCGAGCACGACCAGGTGCTGCTGGGCGTCACCGGCTCGGGCAAGACCTTCACCATGGCCAAGGTGATCGAGGCGACCCAGCGCCCGGCGCTGATCCTGGCCCCCAACAAGACCCTCGCCGCCCAGCTCTACAGCGAGTTCAAGAGCTTCTTTCCGGAGAACGCGGTCGAGTATTTTGTCAGTTATTACGACTATTACCAGCCGGAGGCGTACGTTCCGCGGACGGATACTTATATCGAGAAGGACAGCTCGCTGAACGAGCAGATCGACCGGATGCGGCATTCGGCGACGCGGGCGATTCTGGAGCGGGACGACGTGATCGTCGTCGCCTCGGTCAGCTGCATCTACGGCATCGGGTCGGTGGAGACCTACACCGCCATGACCTTCGAGCTGGCGGTCGGGCAGACGATCGACGAGGCCAAGCTGCGCGCCGACCTGATCGCCCTGCAGTACAAGCGCAACGACCAGTCGTTCGAGCGCGGCACCTTCCGCCGGCGCGGGGACACCTACGAGATCTTTCCGGCCCACTACGAGGACCGGGCCTGGCGCGTCAGCCTGTTCGGCGACGAGATCGAGACCATCGTCGAGTTCGACCCGCTGACCGGGCGCAAGGTCCGCGACCTGC